>Ga0315278_10006193_pt1 | contig 10868 bp, 16 predicted proteins | sample YL17G06_0_MG_FD_203880 | JGI IMG/M metagenome (GOLD analysis project Ga0315278, IMG submission 203880) | Sediment microbial communities from Yellowstone Lake, YNP, Wyoming, USA - YL17G06_0 | ecosystem: Environmental > Aquatic > Freshwater > Lake > Sediment | place: USA: Wyoming | collected... | reverse complement strand
TTCGCCGCAGTTGCCGCAGAACTTGACCGTGGGAGGATTGTCGAAGCTGCAGTGCCGGCAGATCATTCCAGCAGCGCCGGTCCGGGGACGTTTTCTACTCGGCGACATTTCTGCCCCCAAGTTTTGTAGGTCGGCGCCCACCGATCAAACGGAATCGTTCCGCAAGACCCACCAGCGGCACCACCTCGACCTGTTCGTGGACCCGATAGCTTTCGCTTCCGGGGTACACGATCCAGGCGCGCTCGAGCTTGAGGTCGGCCAGCGCGATGTGGAGCGACTTCGTCATAACCGGGGCGTCCCCGTACTTGAACTCGACGCCGAAGCGCCGGCCACCCCGCAGCAGCAGCAAGTCGAGCTCCGCGCCTGCGTGCGTTGCCCAGAAGTATGCGTCGGCTCCCTGAACCGTGGCGAGAGCCTGCTCCAATGCGAACCCCTCCCACGACGCGCCCAGCTTCGGATGGCCGGTCAACCCCTCCCATGAATCGACGCCGAGGAGCGCATGCAGGAGGCCGCTGTCGCGCACGTACACTTTCGGCGCGCGGTATTGCCGCTTCGACAGGTTCTCGAACCAGGGTGGGAGTTGGCGCACCAGATAGGTGCCGGACAACACGCCGAGGTAGCGCCGAACACTGTGCTCGTTGACGCCGAGCGAGCGCGCCAACTCGGCGCCGTTCCAAATCTGCGCGTGGTAGTGGGCCAGCATCATCCAAAACCGCCGCAGCACCTCCGGCGGAATCCGAATGCCGAGCTGAGGCACGTCACGTTCGAGAAACATGCGCACGAAGTCGCGACGCCAACGCATGCTGAGTGTCTCGGTCTTCGCGAGATACGACCGCGGGAAGCCGCCGCGCACCCAGAGTCTGCGCATGTGGTCTGTACCGACCTCGGTGACGTCGAATCCCCCGAGATCGACAAACCCGACCCGTCCGGCGAGTGACTCGGACGTTCCGCGAATCAGATCGGGCGAGGCGCTTCCCAGAATGAGGAACCGTGCTGGCGTTCTCGGCCGGTCGGCAAGTGGCCGCAAAACTTCGAACAGCTCTGGCGCGCGTTGAATCTCGTCGATGACGACCAAGCCCGTGAGCGGCGAGAGGGCCAGCTCGGGCTGGGCGAGGCGTGCGCGTCCCGTCGCGCTTTCGAGGTCGAAGACGTGTGCATCCTTGCGGCCGCGGACGACCGCGCGGGCGAGCGTCGTCTTGCCGCATTGACGCGGCCCCAACAAGGCGCAAATCGGGCTGTGCGCGAGCGTGCGCTGGATCGCCTCGATGGCGCGCTTACGGCGAATCATCCTTTTTCCGCTTCCTTGCATTTCTGCATCTATCGCACAGGAATACAAGGAAACAACCCACGATCCCCCGCTTCTTCCCAGCCGTGCCACGGCGAGCCCCGGGCCGTTCGTCGTCCTGCCGGCGCGGCGCCGCAGCTCACGATCCGAGCTCCTTCCTCAGCCGCGCGGCGTGCCCCGTCGCGCCTATCTCGACGAAGAGGCGGTGGGCCTCGCGGAGCTCGCGCTCGCGGGTAGCCTCGTCGCCTGCTTGCGCTCGCCTTCGAGGGCGCTGCGGGAAGTAAGGATCTTTTCGGCGAGGTGCTTCGGCGTGTAGGAACCGAGGGCGAGGTTCTTGGTTCTTAGGTTATGCGGGGAACTGGGTGCTGCACTCTGCCCGCTGCCCGCCAACGCAGTGCCGCATTCCGAACAGAACTTCGCTCCGGGCGGTAGCGGTATGCCGCATTGGTGACAGGCGAGCGTCAGCCGCCCGCCGCACTCCAGGCAGAACTTGGCCGGATCGGGGTTCTCGTGACTGCAGGCGGGGCAGTTCATTCACCACTCGCTCACGCGACGGAGAAACGCTCCACGATGATCTGCGGCACCTTCTCGTAGTGCGGGTCGGTCGTGAAAACCCCGAGGCCGTGCTGCATGGCGCTTGCGGCGATCCACACATCGTGGGTCGGAATCGGTGTGGCGGCGCCGCGCAAGGCGGCCACGATGGCTGCGTAACGGACCGACGTTTCCTCGTCGATGGGTAACATTCGGACCCGAGGTGAGGCGAAGAAGCGTGCCAACTCGTCTTCGTTCTTACGCCGATGGCGGCCGAGCAGGAATCCGGCGCGCAACTCGCCGACAATGACCGGATTGAGAGCGATCTCGTCGACCTCTTGCAGGGCGATCTTCAAACCCTCGTGTCCCCGCATGAACGCGGAGTAGGCCGACGTGTCGAGAAGGATCCGCCTCACGCCCAGACGTCCGGATCGATGCCACGCTGCGCCTGAAGCGAGCGATTGAACGCCGCGGCCTCCTCGCCAGTCCACGACCCGGCGAGGGCGTCGAGATCGTGATGGCGCGCCCTGGCCCCGTCCTTCCTCGCCAGCCCAGCAGCCTCCTCCAAGAGCCCGATCACCGCCTTGGTGACGCTCGTGCGCGCCGCGCGGGCACGGCGCTCGATCGCGCTTGCCAGTTCGCGCGGAATCTTCCTGACCGTGACCACTTTCATCTGCGACCTCCGCAGTGATGCATTTCGACCTGCACTATGATGCAGCTATTGATGCAGAGCAAGCGAGCTGCCCGCGAGGGTCGGCCGTTCCCTAGTTCATGCGCAACGAAGCCCGATGCGGCCGCGGCCGCGTGCTCGCCCGAGCGGTTGCGGTCGCTACGGGGATTCGAGGAAGAGGTGCGCTGGCGCGATCGAGCGGTCGGCCAGCTTCGCCTCGCAAGTTTGCGACGAACTTGGCGATTGCTACGCGCCGACGCCACGCAGTCGCGCGTGAGTGTCCTCCGCATCGATTCGTCTACCGAATCGACATCCTGATGCACACACATTATCCGATTTCGTATGCGAACGACGCTCGACATCCCCGAGCCGCTGCTCGAAGAGGCGCGCCGGCTGCTCGGCTTCAAATCCAAGACCGACACGGTCATCGTCTCGCTCCGAGAGCTCCTCCGCCGACGACGGATCGACGAGCTGAAGGAGATCCTTGGCTCGGTCTCGCTCGACATCGACATTCCTCGATCCCGGCGCCGACCGCGGCGCAACTCGTGATCCTCGCCGACACCTCCGTCTGGGTCGCAGCGCTCCGCAGCAGCAGAGCGGCGGAGGCGAACCATCTCCGAAGTCTACTCGACCGTGACGAGATCTGCCTCGCGGTGATCGTTCGCCTCGAGATCCTGCTCGGCGCCGGCCGGCGCGACCGCGCACGCCTCGCCCGGCTCTTGAGCTCCCTCCCCGTCTTCTACCCGACGGATCGGACGTGGACCACGATCGAATCCTGGATCGAGAAGCGTGGAAGCGTGGGGCAACGGTTCGGAATCACCAATCTCGTGATCGCTGCCATCGCGGCGGAGCGCGGTGCCGCGGTCTGGTCCCTCGATGCGGATTTCGCCCGGCTGCAACGGCTCGGCCTTGTGCGCCTCCACCGTCCATGAGCGGGCGTTCGCGGTTGGCTCGAAATTGACACGAGATTCGTAGAAACACGAGTTTCGTGTCAATGAAGAGCATCACGATAACCGTCGACGAGGAGGTCGCCCGGTGGGCGAGGGTCTGGGCCGCTCAGCAAAATACCAGCGTGTCGAGGCTCGTCGGAGAGCTGTTGCGCCAGCGGGAGCGGGCGATGACGGGAGACCTGATAGGACCGCACGCGACCAATCCCATGACGTCACGCTGCGCGAAGACCACGTGCTTGAGCAGGAGATCGAGGTCGCCCTCCAGCCCGCCTACTTCATCAAGTACGGCTCGGGCTGGTCGTTCGTCGAAGGGCTCGAACGGGTCGAGGAGCAGACGCCAAGCTCGTGCCCAGCGCGCCGGTGCGGGCCGCTTTGCTCTACGAGACCTTTCTCGCCGGCTGCTCCGAGAAGGCCGAAGAGCTCGACGACTCGAGCGGCAACTTCGGCATATTCGTCGACAGCCTCTTCTCCGGCTGGGTGAGGCGCGTCAGGTCGCCGGTCGCTGGGCTCCCCGGCGAGTCGTGCTCCCAAGGCCAAGATGCTCACCCGGCTCAACCGGAGGAGGGCGCCAACGGGCTGCGCTCCTTGCTGGAGCGCTACCCCGAGCTCACCGCCGAAGCGGAGCAGATCGCCAGAGCTGCGGTGAGCGACGGCCGCGCCCAGGCTGTAGCGGACGACCTGGAGGCCGTGCTGGATCGACCGCGCACCGGAGCTGTCCTCCGCAAGGCGTTGACGGGGTGGAGCTCTTTAGCCACCACGACTGAGTGGTGGCCAGCCGTTTCATCCCATTATGCGTTTGACGTTTGACGATCGCGCATGTTCACGTTACCGTCTCCCGTGAACATGGCACTCAGACACAAGCACCTGAAGCTGGACCAGATGAAGATCGATCGCGCTCGCCGCCTCGTCGGCGCGAAGACGGAACAGGAAACTTTGGATCGGGCGCTCGATCTCTTACTCGCCGAAGAGCGCATTCTCCGCGTTCACCGGCGGGTCAAAGGGACCGGTGGATTCACGGACGTCTACGACGGCTCGTGATCCGCGTCGTCCTCGACACCAATCTGTACGTCGGTTGGTTGAACCGCAGCTTGCATCCGGAGCTTTTCCTGGGACGCGAATACGTCCGGTACCTGAGCTCTGTCGTCTTGATGGAGCTTCGCGCAGGGGCCTCGACACGGCGAGCGAGCACCGCGCTGGATCAGCTCTTGAGAGGATATCAAGGTGGCGGGCGCCTCGTGGCGCCGCCCGCGCAGCTGTTCGATCGCGCCGGCACGATCCTACGTCGTCTGCGATTCGCGGGGCGTGATGTCCGGCGCGCGTCGTTCGTCCATGATGTGCTGATCGCTCTCACGGCGCGGGCGATTGGAGCGACGCTCTACACGTCGGACGCAGGCGACTTCCAAGCCATCCGCGAGATCGAACGGTTCGCGCTCGAGATCGTCACCCTGTAGTCCAGGAGGCGGATTCTTCGGTTCTGGGCGGAGGTCACGGTTGCGCGGATTCTCTTTCCCGTGGGCAGCGGTCTTCATGAGCCGAGTTCCTTCGCCCCCTCTCTGCAGCCCGAGCGGCGTACCCATCTCGGTGAACAGCCGGTGCGCTTCGAGGAGCTCTCGTTGATGGGTGGCTTCATCGCCCGCAAGCCGTGCCAGCTCGGCGCCGATCTCGTGACGAACGCCGACCTCGGACCAGCTCACCCCAGTGCTCTCAATTCGCCCAATCACAGGAATTTTGGTGGTAGCACCGGGCCGCAATCGACACGAGATTCGTGGAACACTAGCTTCGTATCAATGAAGAACATCACGATAACCGTCGACGAGGAGGTCGCGCGATGGGCGAGGGTCTGGGCGGCCCAGCTCTGCCGGTTGCGCGGGCGACCTCTGCAGAAGATAATCGGCTCGACCGAGCAAGCCTGTCGAGGTGAAGATGGACAAAGGGACGATCGTATCGGATCCCCAGATCCTGATGGGCAAGCCCGTCGTCGCGGGCACGCGAATCAGCGTCGAGCTGATTCTCGAGAAGCTCGCGGCCGGCGAAACCATCGAGCAACTTCTCGCAGCCCACCCACACCTCACGCGGGAAGGTGTTCAGGCGGCACTGCGTTTCGCCGCTGAAGCGCTCCGCGGGGACGTCATCTATCCCTTGGCGGACAAGACCGATTGAGGTTCGTCGCTGACGAGAGCGTGGACTCTGCGATCGTCGATCGCCTCCGACGTGACGGGCATGAAGGTCTGTATATCGCGGAGACGCAGCCAGACATCGCAGATGAAGCGGTGCTCGAGGTGGCCAACCGCGATGCCGCGGTTCTGCGGACGGCAGACAAGGACTTCGGTGAGCTCGTGTTTCGTCAGCGCCGCCTCGACAGGGGTGTGGTGCTGCTCCGGCTGGCCGGTTTATCGGCAGAAGCGAAGGCTCGCGAAGTTGCCGCTGCCGTCGCCCGCACGATGACGAGATGGGCAGTGCCTTCTCCGTGGTGAGTCCGGGGCTGGTTCGCATCCGGCGAAGATCATAGAAGCGAAAGCTCCTTCGTGATCCGCTGCGCGTGTCCGGTCGCGCCCGTTTCGCCGGCGAGCGGTGCAGCGCATTCCCTGCGGAACTTCGCTCCCTCGCGGTTCTCGTGGGCCGCAGGCCACGCACTTCATCACTCGAGCTTCCTTGCGATTTCGGCAGCGCGGATCGGGGCGCCGATCGCGAGGAACAGCCGGTGCGCCTCGCGGTACTCATTCCTGCGCGTGGTGTCATCGCCGTGGAGCCTCGCCAGCTCGGCGCGCTCGACGTGCAGGAAGGGCTCGTAGCTCCTCGCGCTCGACATCTCGAGCCAGGCGTCGGCTTCGGCGAGCGCGGCCTCGATCTTCTCCGTCGCCTGGACGCCCTGCGCTCGGAAAGCTGCGAGCGGTAGGCGACTTCCTGCGTCAGCGGGTGCTTGAAGGCGTACTCGGCCTCCGGATAAAGCGACTCCTGGTACAGGAACTCGGCGCTCGTCAGAGCATGGAGAGCGGCGCTCAGGTCTCCACCGCCGAGCTCGGCCACGCGCTCGAGAATCGGCTCGGAGAACTTCTTGCCGATCACCGACGCCGTCTGCAGCACCCGCTTCTCGCGCTCGGGCAGCCGGTCGATCCGTGCCGCGAGCACGCTCTGCACGGTCGCCGGCACGCCGACCTCTTCCGCGGGCCTGACCAGGCGGTACGCACCCCTCGTTCCCGCCAGAGCGCCCGTCTCGATCAGCGACTGGACGATCTCTTCGATGAAGAAGGGATTGCCACTCGTGCGCTCCTGGATGAGCGCGCGCAGGCGGTCGAGCGACGGATCGTTGCCGAGCAGATCGGCGAAGAGCTCCTTGATCGCCTCTGGGCCGAGCGGTAGCAGCGGAAGCTGCTGGTAGTAGGACCTCTGCATCCACTGTGCGTGGTACTCCGGGCGGAAGTTCAAGAGCACGAGCGTTCGGTTGCCGGGCGAGATCTCGACGACGTTCTCGATGAATTCGTCGCTCGCCCGGTCGAACCAGTGCAGATCCTCGAAGAGCAGGACGGCGGGCTCCCGGGCGCTGCGCGCACGGGAAAGCCGCCGGATCAGGCTGAAGAGCTGCCCCTGGCGGGCCTCGGGACCGAGGGCCGGAGCGGGCCGCTCGGGGTCCGGCACGCCGAGGAAATCGAACACGAGGGGGAGCCCATCGGCGAGCGTCTCGTCGCGCAGGACCATCCGCCCGGCGATCTTGTCGCGGGCCGCCCTCGCCGTGTCGTGCTCGGTGATGCCGAAATAGCCGCGCCAGAATTCCAGCACCGGGAGCAGCGGCACGGCCTTCCCGTGGGCGACGCCGTGCGCCTCGTAGACGGGGATCTCCCGCGCGCGGCAGCCCTCGGCGAACTCGTAGCAGAGGCGGCTCTTTTCCGTCCCCGCCTCGGCGACCACGCCGACGACCTGCGCGTTGCCCGCGATCGCTTGCTCGAGCGCCGCCTCCAGAGCCGCCATCTCGCTCTGCCGGCCGACGAACTTGGCGAAGCCGCGCGCGTGCGAAACGTCGAGGCGGGTGCGCATCCGGCCCACCCCTTCCAGCTCGAAGACGCGCAGCGGGTCGCTCAGCCCCTTGATGCGGGTTTCACCCAGGTCTCGGAGCTGGAAGTAGCCCGAGACGAGCTTGGCCGTGTGCCCGGTGAGAAGCGCCTTCCCGGGATCGGCCATCTGCTCCATCCGCGCGGCGAGACCCACGGTGTGTCCCTGCGCCGTGTAGTCCATCCGTAGATCGTCGCCGATCTTCCCGACCACGACCTCACCGGAATTGAGGCCCATGCGGACCGAGAACCCCAGGCCGTGCTCCAGGCGCACCTCGTCCGCATAGTGGCGGAGCTCCCGCTGCAGGTGGAGAGCCGCGAAACACGCACGCGGCGCGTGGTCCTCGTGTGCGATCGGCGCACCGAAGAGGGCCATGATGCCGTCGCCGGTGTACTGGTTCACCGTGCACTCGAAGCGGTGCACGCCGTCGGCGAGGATCGCGAAGAAGCGGTCCATGATCTTGTGCCATTCTTCGGGGTCCACCTGCTCGGCCAGCTCCATCGACCCCTTCACGTCGGCGAACAGCACGGTCACCTGCTTGCGTTCGCCTTCGAGAGCGCTGCGGGAGGTGAGGATCTTGTCGGCGAGGTGCTTCGGGGTGTAGCTGCGCGGCTCCGGGGGTGGCGGAGCTTTCGCGGGCTCAGCGATGCGCTGTCCGCAATCCCCGCAGAACTGTTCCCCTGGCTCGTTCTCCGCCTGGCAGGAGGAGCAAACGAGCGTCAGCCCGCCGCCGCATTGAGCGCAGAACTTTCGGCCGGCTCGATTCTCCCGGCCACACTTTGAGCAACGCATCGATAGCGCCAGTGGCGTTCAGGCGGGCAATCCCTGAAGACTAGGTGCCGATAGTCCTTCGGGCCCCTTCTCGCAAGGGAAACCCCGGGGAGACCAGCAGACGACGAAGGTCTCCGCGACGATCGGGCTCGGAGTGCACGGTTAGACCGTTTGGCGAAGCTCGCCGGCGCCATCTTTTACGCAACTCGTGTCGATTCGTGATCCAACGTTGTCGGGGGCCGCAATCAGTTTGCGACCGGACGCCGCCTTCGAGACCTTGCCGTGGAGCTCGTCGTCGTCGCCGACGCCCAGCGCGATCGCTTGCCCGACGCTCCGCTCGAGTATGCTCTGCGCGGACCTCGGGACGCATCTCTCCCACCGTTTTCCCCGCGGTCGAAGCGGCTCGGCCATTCGTCATTCGCTTGCCACCGATTGACGGCGGGAGTTATCGAACCGGGGTTGAAGCGGACTTTCCAAGCCTACCGGGTGCCGGCGCTGCCGCGCGAGCTCGGCTAACTTCCGGCTGACTGTTCTAACCTTCGGAACGGGGAGCCGGCTTCCCAGGCACGACGGGTCGAAAGAGGTCGAGCAGTTGGTTGTCTTCGCGCAGCCGAGCGACGAGCAAGCGAAGCAGGTTGCGGTAGACGGTCCGACCGATGGCGGGGTCGGCGTCCAGGTGCCGCTCGAACTCCGCTTGCGAGATCCGGAAGACTTCCGACGGGACCTTGGCCGCAACCGACGCCGACGCGAGATTCTTGTCGACAAAGGAGTACTCGCCGATGCAGTCGCCCGGAGCCATTCGCGCGACACGGACTCGGGTCAAGCGCGATTTGGTCTTCGGCAGAAACACTTCGAGCTCGCCGCGGATCACCACGAAGAGGTCGGTAACTCGCTGGCCCTCTTCGATGATGACGTCTCCGGCGTCGAGTTCGACCGCGGAGCCGGTACGCTCGAGAGACTCGAGGCCAGCGGTTCCGAGCCCCCGGAACAACTTGCTCTGCTTCAGGCCGGCGAGGAGCCGATCCGTCGACATGACCTCTTTCCTCCGCCTGCGACCTTCTTTCCGGTCGCCATTTTCGCGGTCGTATTCGGAGCAGCGAACAGCGCCATGATACCGTCCCAGGTGAACTGATTGATAGTGCCCTCGAAGCGGTGAACGCCGTCGGCGAGGATCTGGAAGAAGCGGTCCATGATCTTGTGCCATTCTTCGGGGTCGACCTGCTCGGCCAGATCCATCGAGCCCTTCACGTCGGCGAACAAGACCGTCACCTGCTTCCGCTCGCCTTCGAGGGCGGCGCGGGAGGTAAGGATCTTGTCCGCCAGATGCTTGGGAGTGTAGCCCCGCGGCGAACGCGCCGGCCCAGACGGTAGCGGTGCAGCGGCCGGTGCACCTGCCAGCGGCGCTCCGCAGCTGTTGCAGAAGCGCGACTCCGGCGGCGGTGTGGCGCCGCAGGCTCCGCAGGTTCGCGCGAGTCGAGCGCCGCACCCGTTGCAGAAGTCGGAACCCGCCGGCGCCTCGTGCCCGCATGTAGGACAAGTCATGTGCCAAGCTCCCGACCGAGCCGCTCGACGTGAAGCGACGCGCAGATCTCGCAGTAGAGCCGTTGCGCCTCGCGCAACGCGGCCTCTGCCGCACCCGCGTCGCGCTGACGTCTCGCGATCTCGCGCCGCCATTTGGCCTCGACCACCTCGCCCCACGTCTCGCCGCCCGGCCGCGCGGCCTGCACGGTCGAGCCGACGACGCCGCAGAACACAACGGTCAACCGGCGACGCTCCCCGAGACCTCCGGCAAGAAGACGAGATCGACCCCGGCGTCGTCGATCACCTGGTAGGCGATGTGCTCGTCCCCGGATTTCGCGTACTGGATCGGCGGCTTGTTCACGGACCCCGTGCTCTCCGTCACTCGCCTACTCCCTCGAAGACGCCCGTGACAAGCGCGGCCGATAGCCGACCGCCACCCTCTGAAAAGGCGGCGGCCCTGCGAGATGGGTAGCAAGCGGTCGTGCTTCTTCATCCGTTGCGCGGGCGCCAGGCGGCCTCGGTTCCGACCGAAGGCCGCTGCTGGACTTCGACCTGCCGGTCATGGTCACTATCGACCGCCGCCCGTGGCGGCTCGAGTGAAACGACCGCTCAGCCCGGCTCAGATCGCGATCCAGGTGACCTTCGTCCTGAAGGGCCACCTGAAGAACGCGCGCATCGCGTACATCCGCGCCGCGGCGCTGCTCGCGCGCGTGCGGGACGAGAAGCTCTGGAGCGCGCTCGGCCATGCGACGATCGAAGAGTACGCGCTACGGCGCCTCGGGCTCCGCCGCTCGGCGCTCTACCAGTACTTACAGATCCACGACTGGTTGCGCGACTACCATCCTGCCTGGCTCGTGCGCCGCCCGAAGGGCTTCATCCCGGAGCTGACCGACGCCGCCGCTCTCCTGTGGATCGAGAAGCACCTCCGCGATCCGCACTTGAGCGATTCGCTGCGCGCCGAGCTCGAGGCGCTCCGCAAGAAGGGCCTGAGCGGAACGTTGACGGACGAGGAGTTTCGCCGCCTGCGCCAGCGCGGCCGGCGCGTGGTCACGCCGCTGCGCGCCCTCTTGGCGAGGCTTCGTGCGGCACGCCG
>Ga0315278_10006192_pt1 | contig 10869 bp, 7 predicted proteins | sample YL17G06_0_MG_FD_203880 | JGI IMG/M metagenome (GOLD analysis project Ga0315278, IMG submission 203880) | Sediment microbial communities from Yellowstone Lake, YNP, Wyoming, USA - YL17G06_0 | ecosystem: Environmental > Aquatic > Freshwater > Lake > Sediment | place: USA: Wyoming | collected... | reverse complement strand
AGGGCGTTGTAGCTGTCAATATTTCGCACCCCCGCCTCAGCGAGGACCCTGTATCTGTCCTCCATGAGTTCCACGGCCCAGGCCAGGGCGGCCGCCGCCTTCCTGGCTTCCCAAACCACAGGCGTCATCAGGTGCGGAATCGCCTGGTACGCGCTCATCTCCACCCGTTTGGGATCGATGATGATGAGTTTCACGTGGTCGGGCTGCTGGCGGAAGAGGAAGGAGGCAATGATGGAGTTCAGGCACACGCTTTTGCCGGAGCCTGTGGCGCCGGCGATAAGGAGGTGGGGCATCTTGGCAAGGTCGCCCACAAACGGTTCGCCGGAGATGGTCTTGCCCAGGGAGAACGCGAGAACAGACCGCGCCTTGTTCATTTTTTCGCAGGTGAGAATTTCCTTCAAATATACGCCGGTGACCTGGCGGTTCGGGACCTCAATGCCGACTGCGGCTTTTCCCGGAATCGGCGCAAGGATCCGAACCTTGATGGCACGCAGCACCATGGCCAGGTCGTTTTCCAGGCTCACGATCTTGTTGATTTTCACTCCGGGCGCAGGCTGGAGGGCAAACAATGTGACCACAGGACCCTCGGTCACCTGCACCACCTTGGCTTCGATCCCGAAGTCAGCCAGGGTCTTTTCGAGAATCCCGGATTTTTCCCTGATCTCCTGCTCCGTCAATTTGTTCTCCACAGGCGGAGGATCCAGGAGCAGGGAGAGGGGCGGGAGCTTGTAATACAGGTTGCGTTTTGGCTTCTGGGGCGTCTCTTTGTCAGCGGCCTTTTTCTTCTTCTCCGGGATGATATTCTCAAGGGGATCCAGGAATTCCGATTCCCGGGAAGGCTCCCTGCCCTTTGCCTTCTCGGCAAGGTCATCCACAAGGTCCGGGGTAAAAATCCGCGCTGTCGAGGTTCTCTTGAAAGCCGGCTCCATCGGCTCCTTTTTCTCTTTTTCTGTTTTGGCGGTTTCCGCGGATTTCTCTTCAGCGGTTTGGGCGGCGGCCAGGAACGGCTTTTTGCTGAAATACCGATTCTTTGCCCATATCCATAAAGTCTTGAAGTGTTTGAAAAAGAACAGATCCGTGGAGATGAGCAGGGAGGGCACCATGAGCCCGGAGAAGAGGAAGATGCTTCCCACCAGGCCAATGCGCTGCGGCACCCTGAGACCCCAGTCGCTCGTGATGAAATTTCCAAGGAGTCCGCCCAGCGCGAGTCCCCGCTTGTGCATCTCGGGATTTTTGTAAAAGGGAAGCGTGAGCAGGGAACACAGGGAGATGGTGAAAATCCCCACCCCGGCCAGCTTGATGAAGATCCGCCGGGTCTCCTGGCGCCTGAGCACCCGGACGGACCAGGTCATGATCAAAAGGGGGAACAGGTATGCTGCGATATGGCCGAAGAACAGGGTGAAAGAGTTCCTGATAACCGCGCCGAAAGTGCCGAACAGAGCCTGGTTCTGCCTCGAGAACGCAACGGAAAGAAACAAAAACAGCCCCACTAAAAACGAAAAGCCACCGAGAAAATACCTCTGGTGGTCCTTGGATAAATCAAGTATTTTACCTTCCGACAACGGGAGCGTCTTCACTTCCATGGGAACAACCACTCACAACAACATTAAACAACAGGAGCGATCGCAAAACTGCTTTACAACAATCCAATCTATTTATAAATCCCCACGCCTGTCCCATGCAAGGGTTTTTTTGAAGAATTTCAAGAAATTTTATGTAACATTTTCTTCAGGGAAAAGGAGGATAAAACGCTCGGGAGATTATCTTTTCCAGGTTTTACGTTTGTTTCGCGGGAGAAAAAAGATGCTTGATTTTTGTAATGAGATGGGGTGAATATTGTGTGTTCTTTTGTGAAAGTAGAAAAGCGGTTTTTTCCAGCTCATTAGTTGTGTTGTGCGGATTGCTCTTGTGGAAGTTGAGGTGGATTTCCTTATGCGAACGTGTCCGGGTTGCGGGTTTGATAATCTTCTTCGCTCCAAACGATGCGCCAAATGCGGAACGCATGTTCCGCCTTTTCCGGAAAAGGGAGTTCTGAAACCGGGCGCCCTGCTTGGCAAAACCTTCCGGTTCCAGCTCAAGGAAAAAATCCGGGATGGAACAAACTCCGAGGTCTGGCTCGCGTATGATTTGAAATACCGTTGTGCGATCATTGCCCTCAAAATCGTTCATCAGGACATTGCAGAACAAAAGGGAGCCGGAAGCGCGCTTCAAAAAGCCTCCCTCAGCGTCGTGACGCTCTCCCACCCCAATCTTGCCCGCATTCATTCCTTTGAAAAAGACAGATCGTTCCTTTTTTTTGTGGTGGAACATGTGAAGGGCGCCACCCTCTCCGAGGTTTTGAAGAAAAGGGGGAAAATCACGGAGGGGGAAATCCTGTGGGTGGCGCGCGAGGTGTGCAGCGGCCTTCGATACCTGCATAAACTCAGCCTGTGCCACGGGAATCTGAACCTGGAGAATCTCATGCTCACCCAGGAACCGCCGAATGACACCCTCCCGACAATTAACACAGCCCGCAGCCACCCGCATCAGTGCGTCAGGATCTGCGACGCTTTGGTATCGCGCGTGATGGAGGATCTTCGGCTTCGGATGTCTCGCACAAACTCCACCCAGTGGAAAATTTCGGAGGACATGCGCAGCCTTTCGATTCTTCTCCATCAACTCTTGACCGGGGAAGCGGGATCGGCGCATGAAAAACCGGGCGAAATCCCGGAATTCGCCCCCCCCCTCCTCGCCAGGATTTTAGCGTTTTCCCTGTCGGGGCAGCCCCGGGAGGAGAGAACCTGGGCTGAGGCTCTCATTGCCATGATGGAGGCGGGAACGCCTCCACCGTCTTCATCCTGAGAGGAGACGATTTTATGCAGATCAAGCGAAATCTGTTTGTGCCTTCCAAGATCAAATATGTCCGGGGCCATAAACCGGACGTGGATTGCATTCTCTGCGCCGTGATCGCCGGGGATCCCAGGGTTGTATCCCTGGAGATTTTCCGCACGGATCTGTTTTGCATTTGCGCCAATCTGTATCCTTACAGTCCCGGGCATCTCCTGATTTTTTCGAACCGCCACATGGAAGATTGCCGTTCTTATACCGCCCGGGAGGCGCGGGAGATTTTTTTCCTGGAAAAACTCAGCCTGGATGTTTTGGACGAGGTTTACAAACCGCAAGGTTATAATATCGGATACAATATCGGTGATTGGAGCGGGAACAGCATCCGGCATCTTCATCTTCATGTTGTGCCGCGGTACAGGAACGAGCTGGGTTTTGTGGATATCATCACCGAGGCGCGGATTATTGTTGACGATCCGCGGAAAAATCTGCCGCGTTTAAGGCGGCTTTTCAAGCGAGGGTAGGGCGTAAAGTTTCGGGAATCCTCACGAGGAGCCAGGCGGGGGAACGGCTATAAATTATATATTTTCAATGGTTTATCATATTAAAATTCTGCAGAAATGCTTGAAAAAAAATTGACATCAAAACGTTAAAATTGTATATAAAAGAGATTTGGTTTTATGGGGAAAAAGGAACCTCAAAGATATTTTTTTATTCCTTTAAATCTCATGCTTTATTGTTTTCCCAACGGATTTTGAAGTTCATATTTCCAGTTCCTGCGGAAAGGAGTAAAGGGCAATGGCTAAACAGGCTAATGTAGGTAAATATACTGCCGATTCCATCCAGATCCTGGCGAACAGGGAGGCGGTGCGCAAGCGCCCCGCCATGTATATCTCCAATACCAGCACCCTCGGACTCCATCACCTGGTCTATGAAGTGGTGGATAACTCCCTTGATGAGGCTATGGTGGGTTTTTGCGACAAGATCAATGTCACCATCCATTATGACAACAGCGTCACGGTTGTGGACAACGGCCGCGGCATCCCCGTGGAGCCTCACCCCGCACGGAAAAACATGTCCACCCTGGAAGTGGTGATGACCATGCTCCACGCCGGAGGAAAATTCGACAACAAGGCGTATCAATACTCCGGCGGGCTCCATGGCGTGGGCGTGTCCGTTGTCAACTTCCTTTCCGAATGGATGGAGGTGGAAGTCAAATGGGATGAGGCCATCTATTTCATGCGGTTTGAACAGGGCATCACGAAATCGCCTCTTCAGAAACTCGGCGCTTCGAAGAAAACAGGCACCACGGTGCGATTCCGACCCGATCCCTCCATCTTCGACAAGGTGGAATTTTCCTTCGACATCCTTTCCAAACGGCTCCGGGAAATGGCATTTCTCACCGCCGGTCTCCAGATCTCCATTGATGACGAACGCAGCGGAAAGAAGGCGGTTTTCAAATTCAACGGCGGAATCGTGGAGTTTATCAAATACCTCAATCGCAACCACATGGTGATTCACAAACATCCCATTTATTTCAATAAGACAAAGGCGTATGATAAGGCCGATGGTTCGGGCCAGAGCGAAATCCAGCTCGAACTGGCGATCCAGTATAATGACGGTTACGATGAGATGCTTTACTCTTTTGCCAATAATATCAACACCCAGGATGGCGGCACCCACCTTTCCGGATTCCGCAAGGCCCTGACCAGGGCGATTGCCAATTATGCCAAGAAGAACGACCTCCTTAAAAAGATGAAAGGGGAGATCTCGGGCAACGACTTGCGCGAGGGGGAAACAGCCATCTTGTCCATCAAGCTGCCGGAACCCCAGTTCGAGGGGCAGAATAAAGGCAAACTCCTCAATGCGGAGATCCAGGGCGTGGTGGAAACAATCTGCTATGAATCCATCATGGAGTTTCTCGAGGAAAATCCCCCCGATGCCCGGAAGATCGTGGAAAAGGTGGTGCTGTCCGCCCAGGCCCGGTACGCAGCGCACAAGGCCCGGCAGATCGTCCGCAAGAGCGTGATGGAGATCGGGTCCCTGCCTGGAAAACTCGCGGACTGCACGGAAAAGGATCCATCGCTTTCCGAACTCTACCTGGTGGAGGGCGACAGCGCCGGAGGTTCGGCCAAACAGGGACGCGACCGCCATTTCCAGGCCATCCTCCCCTTGCGCGGCAAAATCCTGAATGTGGAAAAGGCCCGGCTGGATAAAATCCTTTCCAATGACATGATCCGCACCATGATCACAGCCGTCGGCACAGGGATCGGTGTGGAAAACTTCGATCTTGCCAGGCTTCGGTATCATAAGGTTATTATCATGACCGATGCGGATGTGGACGGGGCGCATATCCGCACCCTCCTTTTGACCTTCTTTTATCGCCAGATGCGCAGCATCATTGAGAAGGGATTTATATACATTGCCCAGCCCCCGCTTTATAAAATCAAGAAGGGCAAAAAGGAACTCTACCTCGAAAAGGATGAAGATAAAGAACGGTTCCTCCAGGAAGCCGGCGCGGAATCCGTGGTCTTTTTTATCACAGGAGCACGAAAGAAGCCGATCCAACTATCTACAACCTACCTGAAACAACTGCTCGGACATGTTCTCGATCTCGAGAAGCTTGCCCAGACCGTGCGGCGGAAGGGCATTTCCTTTACCGATTACCTCCGCTTGCGTAATAATAAAGGCAGACTTCCCCTGTATCAGATCACCACACCCGCTTCCGTGCATTATGCCTACTCGGAGGAGGACTTGGTCCAGCATCTCCCCGAGACGGAGCAGAACGGCAATGGCGGCGCCAATGCCACGCAGGATTTGTTCAAGGGCGATGGAAACGGAGACGAAGAACTCATTGAGGAGGAAGCGGAAAAGACAGAAATCAAATATGATGTGGTGGAGTTCCTCGAGGCAAAGGAAATTGAACGCATCCTGGAAAAACTCGAACGCATGGAAATTGACACGAGCTATTATGATATTGACCACAACACACCGCGGGAGGGGCTGGCTCCCCAGTTTGAGGTCAGGGAAGAAGATGAAAAGGCATATCCCGTGTTTTCTCTGAAGGATGCAGTGGAAAAGATCAAGGAGATCGGCGCGCGCGGAGTGATCATCCAACGATATAAGGGTCTGGGCGAAATGAATCCGGAACAATTGTGGGAGACGACGATGAATCCCAAGACCCGAACCCTGCTCCAGGTTACGATTGAAGACGGGGTTCAGGCGGAAGAGATGTTTACCACCTTGATGGGGGAACAAGTGGAACCAAGAAGGATTTTTATCCAAAAGCACGCCCCGGAAGTAAGAAACCTTGACATATAATGTTTTATCTTTGATCTCCCCTTGTTATTCATTCGGCGGTGATAAAATATATGTATTCTCCGGGAAGTAATTAACATGCCGGAACAAAAAGAAGAGAAATGGAGAGACATACATAATGATCATATTGTGCGGGTAACATATAGGGACACAGACCAGATGAATGTGGTTTATTATGCCAATTATCTGGTATGGTTTGAGATGGGCAGAACAGAACTTCTCCGCCAGACAGGCCACACATATAATGAGTTTGAGAACATGGGATATGCGCTTCCCGTGATCCGCTGTGTGTGCGAGTATAAAAAGCCCGCCCGATATGACGACCTGATCCGCATCAGGACACGCATTTCCCATCTCTCCCACGCGAGTATTATATTTGGTTACCAGATTTTGGATGATAAAACCGGGGAGATCATGGCAGAGGGAGAAACAAGGCACGCCGTAATCACAAAAGAGGGGCGCATCGCGGGTGCAGGACACATACTGGAACAGTGGTTTTAGTAAGGAATAATTTCAATCAAGGATAAATTCGACAATAACAAGCTGAGGATTATTTGTTGCAAGCAATAATTCTTGACATCCTTGCCTGCCCCATAGATGGGCATTTCCCTCTCGAGCCAATTTCTTTAAAAACCCGCAATGAAGATATCCTTGACGGGGTGCTTTTATGCGAGACCTGTGGAAGATGGTTCCCCATCCGGGGAGGAATTCCTCACCTGGTGCGCGATGGGCTCAGGTTCCAGGAACAGGATCTTGCATTTCTGAAAGAATATAAAGAGAGGCTGCCTCCCCTTGTGGTCGAGAAAGGTCTTCCCATTAATCTGTGGGATGCAATAATTCATCCCACGCCTGAGGAAAAACAATGCCTTGAGGAAGGGGCCTTTTGGTCTGAATATGTCAAGGTCCATTATGCGGTGGGAGATACAACCATTCTTGACGTGCGCTCCCGATCCACACATCCGAGCTTTTATAATCTTGGTGTTTTAGAGCCGGACGACAAGGACAGGGTGCGTCGATACGGGATGTGGCCCGATCATCTCTCCCGTGTGATCTTTGGTTTTCTGGAAAAAGAGAAGCCGGGAATTGCGCTGGATGTGGGCTGCGGAGGGGGACAGTTTGGCTTGGAGGCTGCGCATCTGGGGTGGGTGGTTCTGGCAATGGATATTGCCCTGGGCGCCCTGGAAGTAGGTCGGGATTATGCCTCCCAAAAGGGACTGGATATGCATTATATATATGCTGAACCTGCCAATCCCCCCATCAGAAAAAAGACCATTGACCTCCTGATGGCCAAGGACGCCTTTCATCATCTCCTCCATCTGGAAGAGGTTTTCAGGAGACTCCATGCCCTTGTCCGCGATGACGGGAAATGTCTCTTTTTTGATCATGTCCGCCGCTCCCCTGTCGCGCAATGGATCAAACGCCAGGCGAATCGATATCTTCATCCGAAAATCCAGAGACGGTATCCCAGGGTCGAAGTGCCCGAGGTCCTGAAACGAGGGTCGCCTTGCGAGGATGTTGGAACCGGGAGAATCCTCACCCTTGCGGAAAGGTATTTTCACATTACGCGATCGGTCAAGGAGATTATGCTGTATCACGATCTGGAATTTTCCATCTATTATGCCTTTGGGAAAAGGCTGTGGTTCGCAAGGCTGATGGCTTGGCTCGTCCGGTGGTTTGTGGAAAAACCGCTTCTGTTCATAGAGGGACCGGAGTACGCCATTCTTATCGGTAAAAAGCGGCAATGGGATGTTGAAGGGGCAGAGTCTTTCCAATCCTAAAGACGGCAACTTCACCAGAACAAAAACGCTTCAAAGTTTCCGGCATTCTTCATTTTTTCCTGGTTTCAATATGGCGCAAAAACGAAAAGCCTTTTGGCGTCCGGTGTTGTTTCTTTTTTTCATCGCCCTGGCGCTTCATCCCGACCTTTTCAGGCGAGGGATACCCGTGGATGAGCGGGCGACGCAGAATTTGCCGGATCGGGTCTATAACATCCAATGCCTTTTCAAAGGGACTTTTCCGCTCTGGAATCCCTACCTCTTTTTCGGTTCCCCCCACATTGCCGCACATCAGAGCGCCTTTTTTTATCCGCTGAATGTGATCCTTTTTTCCCTTTTCTCGCCCATGATCGGACTCAAAATTTCAACAATGCTCCATTCCTTTCTGGCCGGCTTTTTTATGTTTCTATATCTCCGGGGAAGGAGGATAACGGACTATGGCGCAGTGGCAGGGGGCTTCGTATTCATGATAAGCGGATACCTGCTTGCCCATGAAAGTCATACTGCGAACAGGGATTCGGTGGTTTGGATTCCTCTTCTTTTTTATTTTGTGGATGGTTTTTTAATTCGCTCCCGGAAGGCGGGTTTTCTCGGCGGGGCACTGACCATAGCCATCATGGTGTTTTCCGGATACATGCACACGGTGGTTATCTCCATTTTGCTCATGTTGTTTTATACCCTGGGTTTTCTTCTTCTATGCCGGGGTCGGCGCGCCTTGGGGAAGATTGTTGGGATTGTGTTCATGATTGGCATCGGGTTGGGCCTTTCCGCTGTTCAGATTTTCACCACATATGGGATTCTGGATCAAACGGAGCGGCAGGGTCTTTCCTATGCAGAATTTTGTTCCGGTTATTTTCCGTTCAGCGCGATTCCCCTCTTCTTTTTCCCGTTTTTTCTGGGATCTCCCTATACTCGGAGCATGCCGCTTCGCTACTGCGGGTGTTACTATTTTCATGAACTGATGTCCTGGATCGGCGTGTTGCCGCTTGTGTTGGCAGGATGGGGTTTTGGCGCCCTTTGCCGGGGCAGGCGGCAGTTTATCGTCTGGATTTGGCTTCTGATAGGAGCAGGCTCCCTCCTGTTGTGTTTCGGCCCCCTCATCTCCCTTTATCGCCTGAGCTATTCTTTGCCGGGTTATAATATGTTCAAAGGTCCGGCTAAAAATTTGCTGGGCGTTCATCTCTCCGTATCTGTCCTGGCAGGATTGGGTGTTCATGCCCTGGTTCTGGGGATGAAACGCAGACCAAAAATTTTCAGGAGGATTGTCAAAGGGATTATCGTAACCATGGTGGTTATTGGCTTTCTCATGAGCGGCTTTATCGCCACCCTTCATTTCTTTGATATCAATAAATGGCCAGATACAGCGCCTCCGGATACGTCCCCTTATTACCGTTGGTCATTGCCGTCTATCTGGATTCCCCTTTGCGCAGTCGGTCTTTCCATTCTTATTCTTGTCTTCCTCAATATTTTTAAGAAATCCTGGATTCTTGTCTTTTTTTCATTTCTCCTCCTGGCAGAAGTCCTGTTTATGAAACACAATCTTTATATTAAGTGTGTGAACCTGGATAATATTTACATCAACCCGGGAAAAAATGCGGTCTTTGCCTTTTTATCAAAAAAGGAGCCGGATTTGAATGCTTTCCGGATTTATCCCGTGCGCCTCAGGGTTGGGGATGGCATAGAGGAGATTTTCTATCCCTGCATCAACGAGGTATATGGAATCAGAAGCTTGAGCGGGTATGGTCCTTTGTACCAGAAGGATTTTGCCTCCTTCACCGGAATCCATTCCACGGGAATAACCGACGCTTTGGATCTGCTCATAAGGGGAAACAGGGTTCTTTCCCTCCTTAATGTGAAATATCTGCTTGTTTTTCCCCATCGTGAAGATTTGCGCAGGGTGATGGGGGACATCGAAGATGCAAATACGACCAACGCGCTGGCGCGGCCCATGTATCCGGAGGTTTTTCAGTCGAAACGCGGGACAAAGGTCTATGAAAATTTTAATGTTCTGCCCCGGATCTACAGCGTTTCCCGCCTCCTTTTTCCCGAAGAATTGAAGGAATCCCTGCATGAGCCGGGGAGGATTTTTAATTGGATGAGCGATGACAAGACGGTCTTCAATCCCAGGGAGGAGGCCCTGATGATGGAGCCGATCCCGAATGAATTCCCGCAAACCTTCTCCCCAGCCGTGATTGCAGTACGCTCTTTTGGTCCCAATGGTTTCGAGCTGGACGTGGAGTCAGGGGGCGAATCCTTCGTCGTATTCAGCGAGCTTTTTTATCCGGGCTGGCATGCGAAACTCGACGGCGGGAAGGTAAAACTCTACCGGGTGAATGCGATTCTTTACGGATTGCCCGTTCCACCGGGAAAACATCTGTTATCCCTTTATTATCTGCCCGGCTCTTTTGTTATGGGGATGGCGGTCAGCCTTTCCCTTTTCCTCCTCCTGGCTGTTCTCAAGTTTTTTTGGAAGGACCCGCCGGATCTCTTGAAAAAAAACATGAAAAACCATCATAAGACTTGAAAGAGTACCGACTTTTTGTTTATCAAAAGGCAAATCGTTGACGGAAGATGAGGATTTTAAGGAATGATGACCAATCTTGATAAAGAGGCGCCGATGCTTTCCATTGTCATACCTGTGTATAATGAGGAAAAGAACGTTCGGCTCCTGTTCGAAAAAATAACAAGCGTTATGGATCATCAGAAAGATTACAGAGATTCTTATGAGATCCTGTTTGTGAATGATGGAAGCAGGGATAATACCCAAAAGGAACTGGAGCGGCTTCATGCGGAACACCCCAGGGTGAAGGCGCTTGAATTCCAGGGAAATTTCAAGAAAGCAGCAGCATATTCTGCAGGATTCAAGTATGCCCGGGGATCCTGGATTATCACCATGGACGGGGATCTGCAGGACGATCCTGAAGAGATCCCGAAGTTTCTCGAAAAACTCGAG
>Ga0315278_10006191_pt1 | contig 10869 bp, 12 predicted proteins | sample YL17G06_0_MG_FD_203880 | JGI IMG/M metagenome (GOLD analysis project Ga0315278, IMG submission 203880) | Sediment microbial communities from Yellowstone Lake, YNP, Wyoming, USA - YL17G06_0 | ecosystem: Environmental > Aquatic > Freshwater > Lake > Sediment | place: USA: Wyoming | collected... | reverse complement strand
CTGCACGACACCGATCTGCACCGCGGCGTCGTGCAGGCCGGGGCTCACGCGCAGCACGCGCTCGAGCTCGGCCAGGGCCTGCTGCGGGAGGCCCGCCTCTCGCAGCGCGGAGGCCAGGCGCATGCGGATGTCATGAAACGTGGGGCAGCGGTCGAGGGCCTTGCGGTAGGCCTCGATCGCCTCGCGCAGCTCGCCCGCTTCCCGATAGGCGTCGCCGAGCGCGGCCTGGAGGTTGGCGAGCTTCCCGCGCGTGGTGGCGTCCACTCGGCCGTCGGGCGCCGGCCCGTGGCTGCGGGCGCGCTCGGTGATCTGCTGGGAGCGCTCGAAGTCGCCCTGCCGCTCGTAGACCGCCGCGAGTGCGAGCAGGGCCTCCGCGTAGTGGGGATTGATGCGCAGCGCACGCGTCAGGTAGCGGCTCGCGGCGCCGACGTCGTCGCGGCGCTCGTGCAGCACGCCGAGCATGTAGTGGACGTCGGCGAAGCCGTCGCGGGTGCGCGCGAGCTCCGAGAGCTGCGCGAGCGCGGAGTTGTCGTCGCCCCGCTCGAAGCTGCGCACGCCGAGCCGATAGAGGCGGCGCTCGGCCGGACTCAGGGGAGGAGCGTCCGCCAAACGGCTCCCCTCAGTGCAGCCCCGCGATCCGGTCCTCGGCATCGCGGGCCACGTCGCTGTCCTGATAGTTCTGGACCACCGCCTGGAAGATGCCCTCCGCCTCCCCCTCGCGGTTCATGCGCAGGTAGCAGAGGCCGAGCCGGTACAGCGCCTCGGCGTCGAGTCCGAGCCCGGGGTACTCGTTGAGCAGGGTGCGATAGCGCTCGGCGGCGCTCTCCCACTCGTCGCGGGCCATGTAAAACTCCGCGACCTCGCGGATGTGTTCGGCGAGGCGCGTGCGCAGCGAGCGCCAGAGCGTCTCCGCCTCGGGCGCGTACTGCGAGTACGGGTACTGGGAGAGCAGGCGGTCGAGGAAGAGCAGGGCGTCGCGGGTCGCGGTCTGGTCGCGGTTGGAGCTTCGCATCCGACGCTCGTGACAGAGCGCGGCGCGGTAGATCGTGTAGGGGACCATCTCGTGCTGCGGGTGGAGGTCCGCGAAGTCCCGGTAATAGGCGAGCGCCTCCTCGTACTTCGCGTCGTCGAAGTACGCGTCGGCGATGCGAAGCTCGGCGAGTACCGCGTACTCGCTGTAGGGGTAGTTGTCGATGATCGACTGGAAGGTGTCGATCGCCTTCTCGGTGTCGACGCGCGGAACGATGCCGAGCCAGTGCCCCCCCTCGAGCGTTTCGATCCCGCGCTGGTACAGGACGTCGGCGGGCTCGACTTCTTCGAAGCTCGGCGGGTGCTTGGAGCACGCCGCGCAGGACAGGGCCAGTGCCAGCGCGGCCAGCGAGCGAGCGATCACGAGAGCCCCCCGGGCAGCGTCAGTCCAGCCTATCGGATCCCGGAGGGGTGTCAATTTGCTAGGCTTTTCCTTCACCGTGAAGAAGGAGGGCGAGCATGGACCGAGAGTCGAAGGAGCGCCTGCGGCTCGACCGGCGCCTGATCGGGCGGAGGGGGCAGATCGGACACGAGGAGCTCGAGCGGGCCCTCCGGGAGCTTCCCGACGTGGCCGGGAAGGCCGAGCCCCTCGTGGTGGAGGACCGCTCGGCGTCCTCCGGCTCGGAGGGCCGTGAGCCCAAGGCCTGAGAATCGGGGGGGCGGGTAGGTGATCAAGGCGAAGCTCGGCACGCGCCTCGACGCGACGGTGAAGGCGGCGCTGCCCTTCTTGTTTCTCCGGCCGGTGAATCCGAACCTGCTGACCGTGGCGGGCTGCCTCGTCTCGCTGGTCGCGGCGGCGGCGTTCTCGCTCGGCTGGTTCGCGACGGGGGGGCTGCTGATCCTCGCCGGCGGCCTCTTCGACCTCGTCGACGGCATCGTCGCGCGCGAGCACCAGATCTCGACGCGGTTCGGAGCATTCCTCGATTCGACGCTCGACCGGGTCGTCGACATGGCGCTCCTGCTCGGCGTTGCCATGCACTATGCGCTCGTCCTCGAGCCCGGCCACGTGCTCCTCGCGGGCTATGCGCTTGCGGCGAGCGTGCTCGTCTCCTATGCGCAGGCGCGAGCCGAACTCGTGATCGCGGTGTTCCGCGTCGGCCTCCTCGAGCGGGCGGAGCGGGTGCTGATCCTCGCGGCGGGCGCCCTCACCGGGTGGATGGTTCCGGCGCTGTGGATCGTGGCCGTGGGCTCGACGATCACGGTGGCGCAGCGATTCGCGCGCGCCTACCAGGAGATGGAGCGGATCGACGCGAGCGAACGCGCGGCGCTCCGGGAGCAGCACTGATGGCGGAAGGATCGAAGTCGGGGCCGGAGGATCGGGGCTTCACGGTGGTCGACCGGCGCGCGAGCGCCGGGGCCGAGGCCGGCCCGAGGCCGGCGGCGCAGCCCGCGTCGGCGCTGCCGGGGGTCGACTTCTCGACCTTCGTGCTCTCGCTCGGCACGTCGGCGCTCTATCATCTCGGAGCCCTGCCGCACCCCGAGACGGGCCAGAAGCTCGACCCCCCCGAGCTGCTGCTCGCGCGCCAGACGATCGACACGCTCGAGATGCTGCGCGAGAAGACGCGGGGCAACCTCGACGACGAGGAGCGGGAGCTCGTGGAGAGCCTGCTCTACGAGCTGCGCATGCGCTTCGTCGAGGCGGGGAAGGGCCGCGCGTAGCGGCGTGCGCGTCCAGGCTACCGCCAAGCTGAATCTCGGGCTGCGGATCGTGGGCCGGCGCGCCGACGGCTACCACGAGCTCGAGAGCCTCTTCGCGCCGATCGACTTCGCCGACGAGCTCGAGGTGACGGTAGAGGAGGGCGCGCCGGCCGAGGTGCGGCTCGAGCTCTCCGGGCTCGGCGGCGGCGTGCCGGCGGATGCGCAGAACCTCGCCGTGCGCGCGGCCCGCGCCTTCCTCGACGCGACGGGCCTGCGCGTCCGGGTGCGGATCGCGCTCGAGAAGCGCGTGCCCACGGCCGCCGGCCTTGGCGGCGGCTCGAGCGACGCGGGGGCGGTGCTGCGCGCGCTCGCGCGGCGCTTCCCCGGCGCGCTCGCGCCGCCGGCGCTCGCGGATCTGGCGCTCGGGCTCGGCGCCGACGTCCCGTTCTTTCTCGACCCGAGGCCCGTCCTCGTCTCCGGCGTCGGCGAGCGGCGCACGCCGCTGCCGGAGCGCCTGCCCCCGCTCGCGCTCGTGCTCGCGAACCCCGGGGTGCCCCTCGCCACGGCGGCCGTCTTCGCGGGCTACGCGGCGAGCGCGGCCCCGCCCACCGCACGGGGACGCCTCGCCGCGGCGCTGCGGGAGGCCCTGGACGGTCCCCCGGAGGCGCTCGCCGCGCGCCTCCAGGCCTTGGTAGAGAACGATCTCGAGGGCCCCGCCGTGGCCCTGTGCCCCGGCATCGGGGCCGTGCGGGAGGCGCTGGCTGCCTCCGGCGCGCAGGCGGTCGGACTCTCGGGGAGCGGGGCTACGCTCTACGGGGTCTACGCGAGCCCCGCGGCCGCGGAGGCGGCGCTCGGCCGCGCGCGGCTCCCGGCGGGCGCCTGGGCGCGACTCGCGAGGACGCTCGAAGCCGGATAGCCTCTCCGCGCCGCTCGCGCAGCGAGCCGGCGCCGCGGGGCAGGATCCCTGGGGCGTAGCCAAACTGGACAAGGCAGCGGCCTTTGAAGCCGCCCACTGCAGGTTCGAATCCTGCCGCCCCAACCAGCGTCCGGGCCGAGGCGCCGCATCCGACGCGAGGGAGAGCATGCCGAATCTCAAGCTCTTCACGGGGAACTCGAGCTCCGTCCTCGCGACGCAGGTGGCGGCCTACCTCGGGCGCGACCTCGGTCGGGCCGAGGTAGGGACCTTCAGCGACGGCGAGGTGCACGTCGAGATCTTCGAGAACGTGCGGGGCACCGACTGCTTCGTGATGCAGTCCACCTCGGCGCCGGCCAACACGCACCTGATGGAGCTCCTGATCATGATCGATGCGCTGCGCCGGTCTTCGGCGCGCCGCATCACCGCGGTGCTCCCCTACTACGGCTACGCGCGCCAGGACCGCAAGGTTTCGCCGCGGGTGCCGATCTCCGCCAAGCTCGTCGCCGACCTGATCTCCACCGCCGGCACCGACCGCGTGCTCTGCATCGACCTCCACGCCGGACAGCTCCAGGGCTTCTTCAACATCCCGGTCGACAACCTCTTCGCGACGCCCGTGCTGCTCGACGCGATCCGCACCCGCTACCCCGGCCCGCTCACGATCGTCTCGCCCGATGCGGGTGGCGTGGAGCGCTCGCGCGCCTACGCCAAGCGCCTCGGCGCGCAGCTCGCGATGGTCGACAAGCGGCGCGAGGGTCCGAACGTCTCCGAGGTGATGAACATCGTCGGCGACGTCCAGGGCCGCACTTGCGTGATCGTCGACGACATCGTCGACACCGCGGGCACGCTGACGCAGGCCGCGAACGCGCTGCGACGCGAGGGTGCCGTGCGCGTGGCGGGCGCCATCACCCACCCGGTGCTCTCCGGCCCGGCGATCAAGCGCATCGAGGAGTCCGACCTCGAGGAGCTGGTCGTGACCGACACCATCACCCTGCGCGACGACGCGCGGGAGTGTCGCAAGCTCCACCAGGTGAGCATCGCGCCCCTGCTCGGGGAGGCGATCCGCCGCATCAACAACGAGGAGAGCGTGAGCTCTCTGTTCGTCTGAGAAGAGGATCGCGACGTGGCCGAGAACGCAATCCAGATCCAGGTCCGCGACGCCGTCGGCAAGGGCGTGGCGCGCAAGCTGCGCGCCGCCGGGCGCATCCCGGGCGTCGTCTACGGGAGGTCGCTCCCCCCGGTGGCCGTCTCGCTCGACCCGCGGGTGCTGCGGCGGATCCTGACCCGCAGCGCGGCGGGGCTCAACACGCTGCTCGAGCTCGAGGTCGAAGGCGGCGGTGCCCTGCACGGCAGGCCGGTGCTGGTGCGCGACCTGCAGCGCGATCCGGTGAAGGGCGAGTACCTGCACGCCGACCTGTTCGCGGTCGACCTCCAGCAGAAGATCCAGATCTCGGTGCCGATCCACGTCACCGGCAAGGCAAAAGGCGTCGAGCTCGGCGGCATCCTCGACCACTCGCTGCGCGAGCTCGAGATCGCGTGCCTGCCGACGGCGATCCCGCGCGAGATCCTCGTCGACGTGTCGCCGCTCGACGTCGGAGACTCGCTCCACGTGCGCGACCTCGTGCTGCCGGAGGGCGTCGAGCTGCGCAGCGACGCCGATCTCTCCGTCATCTCCGTGGTGCTGCCGGCCGCCGAGGTCGCACCCACGCCGACCGAGGCCGTGCCCGCCGCGGGCGAGGCCGCGCCGGAGGCCGAGGGCGAGGGCGCCAAGGCGAAGCCGGCGGAGGGCGGCGGCTCCGAGTAGGCGAAGGCGGGGTGAAGCTCGTCGTCGGCCTCGGGAACCCGGGCGCCCGCTACGCCGCCACGCGGCACAACGTCGGGTTCCGGGTCGTGGAGCACTTCGCGCAGGAGCGGCGGATCGCGCTCGACGAGCGCCGCTTCGGCGGCCGCTTCGGGCGCGGGAGCCTGCGGCAGGGCGACGGATCGCGCCTCGACCTGGGCGCACTCCTGCCCGAGACCTTCATGAACCGCTCCGGAGAGGTCGTGCGCGAGGCGCTGCGGCTGCTGCCGGTGGAGGAGATCGCGCGCGACCTGCTGGTCGTGATCGACGATGTCGACCTGCCGTTCGCGCAACTGCGGCTGCGGCCGGCGGGCAGCTCCGGGGGCCACCGCGGGCTCGAGGACCTGATCGCCTGCCTCGGTCGGCAGGACTTCCCGCGCCTGCGCTTCGGCGTGGGGCGGCCGACGCTCCCGATCGACACCGCCGACTGGGTGCTCCAGCGCTTCTCGCCCGAGGAGGAGGCCGCGCTCGGGCGCGGCCTTGCGACGGCGGCGCAGGCGGTCGAGGCGGTGCTCGTGCTGGGCTGCAGCGCCGCGATGAACCGCTTCAACCGGGCCGCCGCCCCGGATTGTCCGGGTGAAAAAGGCTCTTGAGTGGCTCGATCTTCGCCCGATGTCCGGAGTTCCGGAGCATTGACCGGATCTTGTCCCCGTCCTAAGGTCCGGATCGATGCGGATCTCGCTCGACCGTAGCACCAGCGACGGGCGCCCGATCTACCGGCGCATCGCGGAGCGGATTCGCGGCGAGCTGGCGGCTGAGCGGCTGGCGCCCGGCGACCGCCTGCCGCCGATCCGCGAGCTTGCGCGCACGCTGGGCGTGAACCGCGACACGGTAGCCCTCGCCTACGAGGCGCTGGCGGCGGCGGGCGTGGTCGAGTCCTCGGTCGGGCGGGGCACCTTCATCGCCGGCCGTCCGGGCCGGCGCGAAGAGCTCGCGCCCGCCGTGCTTCCGCCGCTCTCGCCGCTCGCGCTGCGCCTGCTCGATCTCGAGCGCGCGCGCCCGCGCTTCGGCAGCACCGAGGGCGCGGTGCCCCTGCACACGCTCGTCCCGGACCCGAGCCTCTACCCCGCCGAGGAGTTCCGGCGCGTGCTCAACCGCGTGCTCGCCCGCGGAGGCCCGGATCTCCTGCTCTACGGCGAGCCGCAGGGGCACCCGCGCATGCGCGCGGTGCTCGCCGAGCGGCTGCGCGCGTCGGGGATCGCGGTCGGGCCCGACGAGCTGGTGCTCTGCCACGGGGCGAGCCAGGGCATCGCGCTCGCACTGCGCCTCTTCGCAGGCCCCGGGGACGCCGTGGCCCTCGAGGAGCCGACCTATCACAACGTGCTCGCCGCGGTCGCCGGCCTCGGCCTGCGCGCGGCGCCGATCCCGATGCGCGACGGCGGGCTCGACCTCGCGGCGGCGGAGCGCACGCTCGCGCGTCCCGAGGTCAAGGTCCTGTACACGATTCCGAGCTTCCACAACCCGCTCGGCACTACGACGAGCCCGGGCCACCGGCGCGCCCTGCTCGAGATCGCGGCGCGCTGCGGCAAGCCGGTGATCGAGGACGGCTATGAGATCGACCTGCGCTTCGACGGGCGCCCGGTGCCCCCGCTTGCGGCGCTCGACACCTCGGGGCTCGTGGTCCACCTGCACTCGTTCTCGAAGTCGCTGTTCCCCGGCGTCCGCGTCGGCGCCGTGGCGGCGCGCGGGCGGCTCGTCGAAGCGCTGCTCGCGCTCAAGCGCGCGACCGATCTCTCGGACGCGATGCCGCTCCAGGCCGCGCTCGCGGAGTTCGTGGCCTCCGGCGCCTACGACCGCCACCTCGTCCGCCTGCGCCGGGTGCTGCGCGCCCGGCGCGACGCGCTCTGCGAGGCGCTCGCAGAGCACCTGCCCGAAGGCGCGCTGTGGGCGCGGCCCGAGGGCGGCACCCAGCTGTGGGTCGATCTGCCGGGCGGGATCGACACCACGGATCTGCTCGCCGATGCGATCGGCGCCGGCGTGCTCTTCGCGCCCGGGAGCCAGTTTTTTTGCGACGGGCGCTCGTCGAGCGGACTGCGCCTCGCGTTCGCGATGGCCGACGAAGCTTCGATCCGCCGCGGTGTCGCCGCGCTCGGCACGCTGGCCCGGCGCCAGCTCGCCGAAGGGTCGCGGCCGCCGGCGGGCATCCAGGTCTGACCCGGACTAGCAGGAGGAAGCCATGAAGGGAAGCGAGAACCGAGGCGCGGGAGCGCCGGGCAACGGCGGCGGGCGCACGGGGGCGGATGCCTTCGAGATCAAGGTCGGCCTCGCCGAGATGCTGAAGGGGGGCGTGATCATGGACGTCACGACCCCCGAGCAGGCGAAGATCGCCGAGGACGCGGGCGCCGCGGCGGTGATGGCTCTCGAGCGCGTGCCCGCCGACATCCGCCGCGAGGGCGGCGTCGCGCGCATGGCGGCGATCGAGGTGATCCAGGGCATCCAGGCCTGCGTGTCGATCCCGGTGATGGCCAAGGTGCGGATCGGCCACTTCGCCGAGGCGCGCATTCTCGAGGCCCTCGGCGTCGACTTCATCGACGAGTCGGAGGTGCTGACGCCGGCGGACGAAGAGCATCACATCGAGAAGCTCGGCTTCCGCTCACCCTTCGTGTGCGGAGCGCGCGATCTCGGCGAGGCGCTGCGGCGCATCGCCGAGGGGGCGGCGATGATCCGGACCAAGGGCGAGGCGGGGAGCGGGAACATCGTCGAGGCCGTGCGCCACCTGCGCGCGGTCTGCGGCGAGATCCGCGCGCTCGCAGCGCTGCGCCCCGAGGAGCTCGCGGCCCGGGCGAAGGCGCTCGGGGCGTCGCTCGAACTGGTGCGCCGCGTGGCCGCGGCCGGGCGGCTGCCGGTGCCGAACTTCGCCGCCGGCGGGATCGCCACGCCGGCCGACGCAGCGCTGTGCATGGCGCTCGGCGCCGAGGCCGTCTTCGTCGGATCCGGGATCTTCAAGAGCGAGGATCCGGAGGCGCGGGCGCGCGCGATCGTGCGCGCCACCACGCACTGGGACGAGCCGCAGGAGGTGCTGGCGGCCTCCCGCGGCCTCGCCGCTGCGATGCCCGGCATCGAAATGGACCGGCTCGCCGAGCACGAGCGCCTCGCCAACCGGGGCTGGTGAGCGGCGGATCGTGCGGAGGGTCGGGATCCTCGCGATCCAGGGCGACGTCGAGGCCCACGCGAAGGCGCTCGCGCGCGTCGGGGCGGAGGCCGTGCCGGTGCGCCACGCCGCGCAGCTCGCAGGCCTCGACGCCCTGATCCTCCCCGGCGGCGAGAGCACGACGATCTCGAAGGGCCTGGCGCGGCTCGGCCTCTACGAGCCGCTCCAGGCCTTCGCTGCGGAGGGCCACCCGATTCTCGGCACCTGCGCCGGCGCCGTGCTGCTGGCGCGGGAGGTCGAGAACTACCCGGTGCGGAGCCTCGCGCTCCTCGACGTGGTGGCGGTGCGCAACGCCTACGGCACGCAGGTCGACTCGTTCGCGGCCGTGGCCGACTCGAAGCTGGGCGAGCTGCGCTGCGTCTTCATCCGCGCGCCGCGCCTGCGCCGCCCCGGGCCGGAGGTCGAGGTCTTGGCGCGCCTCGACGGCTGGCCCGTCTTCGTGCGCGAGGGGAAGATCCTCGCGACCACCTTCCATCCGGAGCTCTCGGACGACCCGCGCGTGCACGCGCTGCTGCTGGATCTCGCCGGCTGACCCCCGCGCCGATTGGGGGCGACACGCCCCAGCGGATCCTGAGCGCTCCAACGCGCTTCGTACGGAGATCTGGGAAGGAGAGTTCCCCGCGCGCGGAAGGCCCTTTCTGCGCACGCCGCTGTGCGGCTCCCTCCCGCCGCCGCCACTCCGTCGGAATCGACTCCGAATTGTTTCGCTTGGGCGAGGGGTTGCCACGGGTACCGACGAGTTCGCTCCGGCAGCCGGCCGGACCGGGAACGAGACTTGCTTAGGTACTAAGGTCGGGAAGGGGCTGCTCCTCGCCAGGGGAGCGGAGGGCAGCGCTCCCGCCCGTGGAGCGCCCAGTGATTTCGTCGCTCGCGAATCTTCGGCCTTGGGTCGATCCTCGCAGCGCGCGCCTGCGCTCTCTCCAGCCCCGATCCGCACGAGATGACTTCCGCATCCCGCGCAGTGCCGCTCGCCCTCGGCGCGGCTCGAGCGACCTTCAGGTCGTCGAGCCGCGGTCCCGGCGACGAGCCGAGGGGCAACGCGGAAGAATCTAGAAGGGGAAGGGGAATGAAGGGGCTGATCCGCTCGATCTCGGTCGCGATCGTCCTCGCATGGGCGGGTGCCGCGCAAGCGATTCCCGTTCCCTGCATCGTCTGCGGGAGCACGGTGATCATCGGAGTTGGGCCCAACTCGGGCACGGTCAGCTACGCGGTGATTTCCGGCGCCGACTTCCTCATCCAGACGTTCCCCTTCTTCGGCGCCGTACCCTCAGGCACGCTCGATGCGCTCGGATCGGCAGTGCTTCCGACCGACTTCGTCTACATGTACCAGAACGTGAACACCGGGCTCAGCCTGATCTTCTCCCACGAGGTCAGCATCGACGGCGCCGCCGCCTCGCTGACCGCGGGCGGGCGGATCGAGTCGACGCTCTTCGTGGATCCGTTCGCGGTGGCGACCGTCACCCTGAGCCCTATCCCGTCCACTCCACCCGGGATTCCGGGGCTCCCGGTGGGGCTGCCGGTCGTCGACTTCGTGACCTTCCTGAATCCCGGCCCCTGTCTGGGCAGCGGCGCCTTGCCCGGCAACCAGTGCTCCGACGGCACCACCAACCTGCTCCCGACCTCGGTCGAGATGATCGGCTTCGACGAGACACCGGCGGCGCCGCTGCTCGACCCGGGGTGGACGAGCAGCATCATGTGGTTCGCCAGTCCGCTGGCGCCGGTGTTCCTGCCGGCTACCGAGTTCTTTGCCGATGGGACGAGCGCGAGCGGCCCGGTGGCGACCGTCCCCGAGCCCTCGACGGCGGCGCTGCTCGGCCTGGGTCTCCTCGGCCTCGCGTCGGTCCGCCAGCGGCGCCGCGCCTAGCGCGGCTCGGAGCCCGCGAGAGATCGCCCGAGCGCGTCAGCGTTCTCGGGCGATCTCAGCCCATCTTCTCGCCGCCATCGACGCGCAGGGTCTGGCCGCTCACCATGCGCATGCGGTCGGAGCAGAAGAGCACGGCCACCTCGGCGACGTCGTCGTCCGCCGGGATTTCGCCGATCGGGAACTTGCGCTCGATCTGGGCCTTCAGCTCCTGCTCGGAGATGCCGCGCTCCTGCGCCTGCCAGCGCACGTAGCCCTCGACGGGCGGGCCCCACATCCAGGTCGGCACGACCGTGTTCACGCGGATCTTCTTCGGACCGAGCTCGGCAGCCATCTGGTACATCGCCGAGACCAGCGCGCCCTTCGAGGCGGCGTAGGCGAGCTGCGGCGTATCGGGCGGGTGGGCGTAGGCCTGCGCGCCGATCAAGACGATCGCG
>Ga0315278_10006190_pt1 | contig 10870 bp, 7 predicted proteins | sample YL17G06_0_MG_FD_203880 | JGI IMG/M metagenome (GOLD analysis project Ga0315278, IMG submission 203880) | Sediment microbial communities from Yellowstone Lake, YNP, Wyoming, USA - YL17G06_0 | ecosystem: Environmental > Aquatic > Freshwater > Lake > Sediment | place: USA: Wyoming | collected... | reverse complement strand
CGCCTGGTTCAGCAGAATGCCAGGCCGCGTCGATCTTTGACAATTGAATAGCCTCGCACCCCCGGCATCGCCGAAAGCCCGATCCCCGCCTCGGCCTCGTCACTGCTCATTCGTCCTTCATTCATTCGGCAATCGGCCTTTCAGGCTCAAAACAGGGTCGTTTGGGGGTCGTTTTGGGGTCGTTTTGGGGTCGTTTCGGGGTCGTTTTGGGGTCGTTTGGGGGTCGTTTTGGGGTCGGTTTAGGGTCGGTTTTTACGCCCCTGAAATCTGCAACTCCTGGCCGGCCCTTCACTTCCCCTCATCCTCGCGATTTTTTCCACTTTTTCACTTTGCGCAACACTCGCGTGTCCGTCCGTCCCCAACCCACCGCCCTGTCCGATGTACGCACCATCAACAACTCCGCTCGCTCGCGTAGCAGTCCCGGCACCTCGCGAGGAAGATCGTTACACGGCTGTAACTCGGTCGAAAACAGCCGCTGAACACCCTCTCCCGAAACGACTCCGACGGCGTGGCGAAGCCCGAAGCAGGGACGCGTCACCCGGGCCGTTTCATGCGAACCCGGCTGGGCTGCCGACGCACTGCCGGGATTTCCGCAGTCTGCCACCCATGACTTAGCCGCGCTCGTGCCGCGTCTGCTGCCGGATCGCGTCTATGTCAAGGACCGCGGCTACGCCTGGTTCCGGATGCTCCAGGCGATCATGGCCATCGGCTCGTGGTTTGTCTGTCGCATGCGGGACGACCGTGTGTACGAGGTGATCGAGGAGCGGCCGGTGCGGGTGATTTAGATCGCCTGCGAGCCGCACCGCAAGCGGAGCGGGCACACGGGATCGAGATTCAAGCGTATCTGGCGATCATCGTGTGCATGTTGATCGCGTTGTGGGCGGGGCGGGCGCCGACGTTGCGGACGGTGGAGATGATCCGGTTCTACTTGATCGGGTGGGCGGAGGAAGATGAACTGGAGGCGCACATCGCCAAGCTGCACAGAGTCGAGGGGTGACGCGCCGGGCCGAACGGGATTGGGAGTGCCCCGGTTTCCTTTTTTCCGTGAGGGCACTGGCGGAGGCGGGGGGGGACGTAGAATGCTGGTTCATATTCTGGCGGGGGCATGATCTGGAGCACGTCTGAAACATGCGGATATTGCACGTTATATGGTTGATGCACCCCTCGACGGGCGGGCCGCCGCGGGTGGCTGCGCGGTTGGCGGCGGCGCAGGCGAAGGCGGGGCACGGGGTGACGATCGTGTCGTATGACGGTGGGGATGGGAACGTTGCGACGGCGGAGATGAGCGCGACGATTCCGTATTCGGATCAGGTTCGGTCGATCTACGTGCCCGTTGGTGGGAGGTTGGAGTCGATATTCGCGTGGGAAGCGAAGCGGGTGCTGTCGGGGCTTGTGGCGGAAGCGGACGTGGTACATTTGCATGGGGTGTGGTATTCGATTTTGCTGGCGGCGGCGGAGGAGGCGCGGCGGCGGGGCCGGCCTTATTTTGTGCAGCCGAACGGGATGCTGGACCCATGGGCGCTTGAGCAGAGGGCGTTGAAGAAGCGGATCGGGCTGATGCTGGCCTTCAGGAAGATGTTGAACCGTTCGGCGGGGCTGGTGCTGGGGAACGAAGAGGAGCGGCGGCTGATAGCGGAGCTGAATTTGAAGGCGCCGAGCGTAGTGGTGCCGTTGAACGGGATGTTTCCGGAGGAGGTATCGGTCTTGCCGGGGGCGGAAGCGATTGGGAAGCGGTTTCCGCAGCTTCGGGGGCGGCGGTTCATCCTGTTTCTGGGGCGGTTTCATTACAAGAAGGGTGTGGATCACTTAGCGGAGGCGTTTGCGCTATTTGCGAAGGGGAATTCGGAGGTGGATTTGGTGATGGTGGGGGTTGACGACGGGGCGGAGGGGGATTTTCGGGAGCGGATAGCGCGGCACGGTTTGACGGAGCGGGTACACATGCTGGGGCCGCTGCATGGGAAGGCGAAGTGGGAGGCATTTTCGGCGGCGAGCTGTTTTGCGTTGCCGAGCCACCAGGAGGGGTTCAGCATTGCGATCACGGAGGCGTTGGCGTGCGGGGTGCCGGTGGTGATCACGAAGAACTGTCATTTTGGCGAAGTAGCGGAGGCGGGTGCGGGGTGCGTGGTGGAATTGGATGATGAGGCGATAGCGGGGGCGTTTGGGAAGATACTCAATGATGAGGATGTTCGGCGGTCGATGTCAGCGGCGGCGCGGGAGTTGGTTGCGACGCGGTTTTCGTGCCACACGATGGGCCGGATGGTGCTGGATGCGTATGAGCGGGCGTTAAGCGGTGTGGCGCGGTGAACCGTGAGGCGTGGGGGGTGTGGTTTTCCCGGACGGGGCGTGGCGCTAAAGCTGAAGGCGGCTGGTGCCGAATAATAACAATTATGGCTGACCAACCGATCCGGCCCAAGGACCGATTTTTGATTTTCGGCTCGCCCGTGATAGAGGAAGCGGAAATCAACGAGGTTGTATTGAGCATGAGGAGCGGGTGGCTGGGGACGGGGCCGAAGGTAGCGCGGTTTGAGCAGGATTTTCGGGGGTACATGTCGGCGCCGTACGCGGTGGCGGTGAACTCATGCACGGCGGCGTTGCACCTGAGCATATTGGCGGCGGGACTGAAGCCGGGCGACGAGGTGATTACGACGCCGATGACGTTTTGCGCGACGGTGAACGCGATTATTCACGCGGGGGCGAAGCCGGTATTGGCGGACATCGATGAGAAGACGATGAACATCGATCCAGCGGAGGTGCGGGCGCGTCTGACGGGGCGGACGCGTGCGCTGTTGCCGGTGCATTTTGCGGGGCGGGCGTGCGACATGGATGGGTTGGTGCGGATCTGCACAACGCACCGGCTGAAGCTGATCGAGGATTGTGCGCACGCGATCGAGACGGAGTACCACGGTCGGAAGGCCGGGACGTTCGGGGATTATGGGTGCTTCAGTTTTTACGTAACGAAGAACATTGTGACGGGGGAGGGGGGGATGGTTCTGACGCGGAACGAGGAGGATGCGTCGCGGGTGAAGATTCTGGCGTTGCACGGGATGTCGAAGGATGCGTGGAAGCGGTTCAGTGACGAGGGATACAAGCACTACCAGGTGGTGCAGGCGGGGTTCAAGTACAACATGATGGACATTCAGGCGGCGATCGGGATTCATCAATTGAAGCGGATTGAGACGTACCGGGTTCGGCGTCAGGAGATCTGGCGGCGGTACAACGAGGCGTTTGCGGACCTGGCGATCGGGCTGCCGGCGGAGGTGGAGGCTGGGACGCGGCACGCGTATCACCTGTACACGATCATGATAGACGGGGGGAGGGCGGGGATCACGCGGGACGGTTTTCTGAGCGGGATGACGCGGCAGAACATCGGGATTGGGGTACACTATCAGAGTATTGCTGAGCATCTGTACTATCAGGAGACGTTTGGGTGGAAGGCGGAGGATTATCCGAAGGCGATGAAGGTGGGTCGGGAGACGGTGAGTTTGCCGCTGTCGGCGAAGCTGAGCGATGAGGATGTGGAGGACGTGATACGGGCGGTGCGGATGCTGGTGGGGGGATGACAGGGGGGGCCGGGGGCGGAATCAGTCAGGATTCGGGGGACAAGAAAAAGGGTCGGAAGCCATTTAATTCCTCCCGCTCGCCCTCTCCCGTATCCCCTCCCTCATCCCACCGCCAACTCCGGGTCCCCCGTCGTCGCCGCCATCCCCGTAGTTGCCAAGTACTTGCACTTGCCAGTCGGCGGAATTAACGACGACCACATCGAGATTGCCATCCCGATCCAAGTCCGCGAGCGCGGCGGAGGTGCACTGGAGGAAGCGGCGGCGGGAGGGGTGAGGGGGAAATGACGAATGCCGAGAGGGGGCGGTGGCGTTGCGAGGAGGTGATCGCGGGGGTGGCGGGGAGGCGGGTTTGGGGAGCATGGTCATTGCTGGTCCTCGAGGGTGACGAAAGTGACGCTGTCGGCGGGAGCGTATACCTGAAAGGAGTAGTTAGGGCGGACGTCGGTCTGGCGGGTTTCGAGAGGGAGCAGTTCGAGGCTTCGGGGGGACCAGGAGCAGGTGCGGTCGATGCGCCAGGTGCGGATGAGCTTGCGGCCGGGGGTGAGGTTGGTGAGGCGGAGGTTGGCCAGGCGGTCCTGGGAGGGGTGGCCGAGGTTGACGAGCATGAGGGCGATGGAGGAGTCGCCGCGGGAGGCGAGGATGCGGAGGTCTTTCTGGTCGGAGTCGGCGCGGAGTCGCTGGTTGCCCATGCGGGAGAGCAGTCGATAGACGAAGTACTGGGGTCGGGGCTCCTGGCCGACGCCGAAGAGGCCGAAGCGGTGGGGGACCTCGTTCCAGTGGTGGTACATGATGTCGGGGTTCTGGAAGAAAGGTTGGAACTCGGTCATATAGGCGACCTGGTCCTGGAGGTGGTAGTAGAAGGACCAATCGAGGCCGGCATCGAGCATGGCGATGATAGCAGAGGCGGCGATGGCGGCGCGGCGGGGCTCGAAGGCGATTTCCTCGACGGAGATGGGGTCGAAGCCCTTGTTCCACTCGGTGACGAGCATTTCGGGGCGTTTGCCGGGGAACTGATCGACGATCTTGCGGTATTTCAGGACGAGCTGGGCGTGCGAATCGACGTCGTCGGAGTAGAGGTGCCAGGAGATGAAGTCGAGGGGGAGCTTCTGTTTGGCGCAGGCGTCAACGAAGCGGGCGATGTAGTCGCTGGAGGCGTTGGCGACAGCGGGGCCGCCGACCTTGGCCTTGGGGAAGGTCTTGAGGATGGGTTCGATGGTGAGTTTGTAGTATTCGGCGTACTGGGCGGGGTCGGGGATGAGGTAGGGGCAGCCGCCGTTTTCGCCGATGTCGGTTTCGTTGCCGATTTCCCAGTAGGTGACGATGGGTTTGTCGACGGAGTAGCGTTTGACGAGGGCGGCGATGAGTTGCTGCCATTCGGCGGGGTTGTTGGGTTGCCAGATGTTCTGGTCGAGTTTGGGGAAGAGGGGTTTGGGTTTGATGGTGATGGCGGCGACGACGTTGGCGCCGGTCTGGGCCAGCGAGTCCATGTAGGGGTCGAGCTTGCTCCAGTCGTAGACGTTGTGGTCGGGGTAGACGAAGAAGAACTCCTGGATGAAGATGCGGATGAGGCGGGGGTGGAGTTTGGCGACGCCGTCGACGACGCGAGGGGGGAGGGGGTTGGAGTTGATGCCGCCGTGGCCGAGGGTGTGGCGGAAGGTTTCCAGGGGGCCGGTGCTTTCGGCGGCGTCGACCGCGACGTGGGCCACCGGCAGGGCGGTCATGGAGCGCATTGGCGCCGGCAACGGCCGCGATTCCTCATCATCCGATACGGGCATTGGGTGCCTCCCAGCAGTGCCCGAACACCCCCCGATGAAAGCCAGCAGTCCTGCCACACACAGCCACGCCCACCACCGTGTCAGAGAAAACATGCGTTGTCTCCTTCCCGCTTGATCCATTGCCTATTTGGCCTCAATATCGACGGCGGTCCAATGCTGCTCGAAGCCCTTGAGGATATGGGTGAGATGCAGGACGGGGCCGTGCTTGGCGCCGGGGTAGAGTTCCTCCAGTTCCTTATACGGAACGGTGGAGGAGACGACCATGGGGGTGTCGGCCAGGCGGACGATGGCCATTTCGCCGTCGATGCCGTTGTCGTCGGGGAAGATGGAGAAGATGGCGTATTTGTCGTCTGGGGAGACGCAGGACCAGTAAACGTGTTTGTTGCGCTCGCCGTAGACGAGCTTACGTTCTTTGCCGTCGACGCTGGCCTGCATGATCATGGTGAAGCCGTAGCCGTCGGCGAGGCCGGGCTGACGGTGGGAGTGGATGATGTGCTTGTTGTCGTGGAAATAGTCGGGGGTGCAGTTGAGGTCGCGGGAGACGAGGGTGACTTTCTGGGTAGCGAGTTCGATGTCAACGATGTTCCAGTCGGCGCCGTCGACGTTGGCGCAGCCGGAGAGTCGTTTGCCGTCGGGTGACCAGTAGAGCTGCTGGAAGACGCCGAAGCGTGGCACTTCCTTGAGGAGCTTCTTGGTTTCGAGGTCGAAGATGCGGATTTTGCCTTCTTTTTTGTAGAGGCAGGCGATCTGTTTGCCATCGGGGCTCCAGGAAGCCCAGGGGTATTCAGCGGGTTGACCGTGGACGACGACGTTGGATCCGTCGGAGTCGGAGATGACGAGCTGGCCGAACTGGCCGTGGAGGGTGTGGTTGATGTGCTCGGACTTGGGGATGCGGCGGTAGAGGATCTTTTTGCCGTCAGCGGAGAAGCGGGCGTTGTTTTCGTTGTACTCGGGGGTGTTGGTGATGTTCTTGAGGTTGGAGCCGTCGGGGCGGCAGGTGAACAGGTCGTAGTCGCCGGGCTTGCTCATGCCGGTGAAGACGAGGTAGCCGAGGGTGGAGACTTCCTTGGCGAGTTTTTGGGTTTCGTGGTCGGGGGCGTCGCCGGCGAGGGAGAGAGAGGGCAGCCAGGAGAGAAGGGCGATTGTCATCGCGATTGCGGTGCGGGAGAGCGCGGCTGAAGCCGCGCCTACGAACCTCCCTGCGGATCTGGTCATGGCGATGCGCTCCTTCCTGGTTTGCGATCAGTACTCTGCCACCACCGAGTACTTGGGCTCCGCGGGTTGCGGGATTCTTAGCCATTCCTTCCTTGTGTCGTAGTCGTTCCAGTCTCTGCCGTTGACGGTTAGTTTGCGCATGGGTTTGGCGTCGGGGTGGCGAAGGCGCAGGAGCAAGGCGGTGGGGCGGGTGCGCTGGGGCATCTGGATGGTCGCGGTGATCTTGTTGGAGGCGGCGGCGCTGTCGATTTTCATGGAGAGGGGGCCGAAGTAGGTGGGGGCGCGTTCGACCTCGATGGTTTTGCCGTCCTGGAGCCATTGGCGGGGGGTGGCTTGGAGGAGCAGAAGGGAATCGTCGTCGAGCTCGCGGATGAGCATGTTGCGGTAGAGCTCGAACCAGGCGCCGTCGGTGCTGGGGGGGCCGAAGTACTGGCCCCAGGTCCAGCGGTGCTCGACGGGCTCAAAGCAGGAGTGGCTGAAGGCGCAGGCCATCATGCTGTAGAAGGCGCGGATGGCGGCCTTGGGGTTGTCGCGGAGAAGGTAGACGGTGGCGTGCTGGTTGTACACGGGCTCGTTGGCCATTCCCCAGCCGTGGAGAAAGAGGTTGTCCTCGTGGTCGTGGAGGAGAGAGTCAGTGAGCGGAGAATCAGCCGGCAGGCCCTTGAGTCGGGCCAAGTGCAGGGCACCCGTGTCCACGTCGGTGGGGTACCACTGGGACATCATTCGGCCGGGGGTGAGGGACTCGGTGGGAACGTAAGGGGTCCAGGTGTGGTCGCGGAGCTGGACGAGGGGGGACCGCACGGCGGCGGCGGCGAAGGCGCGCTCGACGGAGAGGCGAAAGACGTTGGCGGCGTCGGCGCACTCTTTGGCGCGGGGGTGGTCGATGCGTTGGAGGGCTCGGCCGAGGATGTCGAGGGCGGCGTAGACGTAGGCCTGGTTGAAGGCCCAGACGCCGGCGCCGGTGAGGTCGTTGAGGGGGCCTTCGACGAGGCCGGCGGATGGGCCGGGGCGTTGGGCGCCGCGTTTGATCTCGGCGAGGCACCAGTCGAGAGCCTTGAGGGTTTGGGGGAGCAATCTGTCGAAGGCCGGGCGGTCGCCGGAGAGGAGGAAGTTCTGAGCGACGGAGTAGATCATGCCGGGGGTGTAGACGACCCAGTTGGCGTAGCCGCCGACGTGGCCGGTCGGTTCCTGGTTGTTGCGGTACATGGTCTGGAGCTCTTCGACGGCCAGGTCGTGGTGGCCGCGAAGATCATAGAGCATGTAATCGACGTAGACGGACTGGTTGATGGGCCAGGGGGTGCCATCCTGGCCGTAAGCGAAGTTGGAGTAGGGCAGATCGATGCGAACGTTGGGTTCCTGGGCGCCGTGGCGGCGGGGGAGGCGCAGAGCATGCCAGAGGTTGGCGCGGAAGAGGTCGTTGACGGCCTTCTCGGGGACGCGGAACTGGGCGCCGCGAGCAAGGTAGTCGGACCAGAAGCGGAGGGCCGTCTCGCGGGCGTGGTCGTAGTCGAGTTTGAGGAGCTTCTGGGCATCGTCCGGGGCGAGCACGGGCGAGGGGAGCTTGATGATCAGGTCGCGCGAGGCGGCGGCGGGCAGATCGAGCGAGAGGGTGAGACTGCTGCGGGCGGGCTTGGGGTCCTTTTGCGCCGGACGGGTCGTCGGAGGCTGCTGGGCGGTGTGCTGGGCGTCGATGCGCGCTCCCGGGGCTTGGATGGACAGCAGCGGGGCGTGAGAGGGCGTTTGTTGGAGGAGCCACTGGCCGGGCGCGGCGGCGTTGAGTGTCATGGAAGGCACGGGCCGCTCGTGGATCAGCAGGACCGTGGCGGGTGTGTCCTTGTTGTCGAGGTTGGTGAGCCGGAGCCGCTGCATGAGCACGAGAGGGATATTGCCTTGGCGCTGGGCGGGCGGGCCGTTGAGCGGGTAGGCGAACTGCTCTATCTCATAGCGGACGTGGTTGAGTTCGAAGACGGTGGTGATGATGGGCAGGCCGTCGAGCAGGCGCTGCTGCGGGATGGGTGGCGCGGCGTTGGGGGGGCGATTGGGCCGTTCGAACGAGAGGCGCAGCTTGTCGGGGTTGCCCAGGTCGGGCCAGACGCCGGCGTGGCGGTCGATGCCGAATTTGGGGACGCTGCTGTCCCAGGCGAGGCCGACGACATGGCCCGGCGCGGGCTGTGACGGGTGCGTATAGCCGGGGCTGCCCATATCTTCCCAGCGGGAGGTGTACTGCTGGTAGGAGGCTTCGGGGTCAGCGGCGAGCTGGTCGAGGATGCGTTTGCCGGAGAGGGGTTGCAGGTCCTTCTGATGGTCGTCGAAGGAGATGGGGTTGGGGCCGGTGGCGATGAAGACATCGAGCGAGGGGACCCAGAAGGCGTTGTTCTGGAGGAGTTGATCGATGGTGAGGGTGAATCCCCGGGTTCCGTCGCGCTCCAGTTGGACGGTGAGGCGGCGCGGGTCGAGGTTGTAGGCGGGGTCGGATTTGAGGCGGCGGGCGGTGTCGGGGTCGGAGAGGCGGATGAGATCGGCCCAGATGGGGTTAAGCTTTTCGATGGTCTTGGGGCTGGAGGGGGTGTAGCGGAGGGTGAACTGGATGGCGTCTACGTCGCCGGCGCCGGCGCGGGTCTGGAGGGTGAGGCCGCTGGGTGTTTCGCCGGGTTCGAGGCCAGCGCCGGACAGGTTGGCTACATCGGTTTGCTGGGGGAGGAGTTTGAGGAAGAAGGAGGAATTGGCGGAGCTGCGGTGTCCCCAGGAGATGCGCACGGGCAGATCGCGTCGGACGTCGGCGGCGAAGAGGGAGGCTGTCAGGGGCAGAAGCATGATTGCCGAGCCGAGGAATCGGGATGCGAAGGAGGGTATTCTTGTCATCATTGCGCTCCGAAGCGGCTTGAGCCGGATCGACCTGAGTGAGCTGATGAATAGGGACACACCTGTCCGGCTGCCGCGTGGGCATGATACCGAGGGGGGAGGGGGCGGGCCAGGGAGGGCGCGTGGCAAGCTTCTTTGGCATCAGGCGGCATTCTTGCGGGCTTCCCAGTAAGGAGGCGTGCAAGATCAACGCCGCAGTATTGAGTGTATCATGGCCCGCGCGTATTTAGCACTGGCAAGATGGTGTAACTCCAGGCAGGACAGATGGCCCGTGGCCGCAGGTTCACAGACTCCATTTGCGCGTCGGTGATCTTGATCTTGGTCTGGTATATTCGGGTACAGAACCATGCCCTGACGCGAAGCCCCGTCGTGGTTGTGGTGCCGCGGATGCAACTCGGCAAGGTATCGGTGGAACGTAGCGGCTGGGCCGCCCAGTTGATGCTGATGGTGCTGAAGAGCTGGTGCTCCACCGGATTCCACTTGGAGGCCGTGTGCCCCGCCACCAGTTTCTTCAGGTCCGGCTCAACGGTGGCATCCTTTTTTCGATGGGCCGACGCCCACCGCCCGGCAGGCGGATGCGGCCCAGTTTACCTTGTCACTCAGCGGGGAGGTTTGGGGGGGCGTCGGTGAGCCTCCCACGACATCCGCGAGCGTTTCCTCGTGGTCAGAAAGGACTTGCGAGACGAGGTCCGTCTACAAGGCGGTGCGTACAACATGGCTGGTTGCAGCGGCTTGTTTCTCTCAGCGGTTGCGGCGAACGCGTCAAACCGAGACCACACAAGTAAGTCCGGGCCGGAGAAGGTCTTCCATCCGGTCAACTCAGAAATCCGTTTTCTGGGCCAAGTACGAACGAAAAACCGGTAATTCGGGTTGCTTTTGACGATTGACGTGGCAGAATATATGGGTAGACTGTCGGCCCACATCCAGTTAGGAGTTTTCTGTGCTGTGGGCTGCCGCGAGGCAGAGCAGAGGCGCATATCGGTTGGGTCCATGTTGGCCTCCCTGGGAACCGTGTCTGGGTAGGGGCCGAAGCAGTGAGTACGCAGCGCACATTCGTACACGTGTGCTCGGGCATCATTGGACAAGGGTGAGATGCTCCGCGCCGGAGGCGCGGGAGAAGAAGATCCTGGCTATGTGCTGTGAGCATGGTTTGAGTACCCGCAGGGCTGGCTCGACGGACCGCGAGTTGAGCTGCAGCTCTCGATCAGCCGCTTGCGTTGAAGACGGTGCCGGGTCCCCGATCAAGGGAGACCCGGCGATGCGCTATTGCGCATAGGCGTTCGGCACATTTCATTCACTCCACTTCTCTATGGAGGCAGAGCTTATGAGAACAACACTTCTCGGTAGTGCGGTGCGGTGGTGCGGCAGCAGGCAGCGGTCGCGGCGGGTTTTGCGGGAGGCATGCGGGCGAGTGAGGGGGGCGTATGAGCGCAACACGCTGGAGAACCTGGAAGGGCG
>Ga0315278_10006188_pt1 | contig 10871 bp, 10 predicted proteins | sample YL17G06_0_MG_FD_203880 | JGI IMG/M metagenome (GOLD analysis project Ga0315278, IMG submission 203880) | Sediment microbial communities from Yellowstone Lake, YNP, Wyoming, USA - YL17G06_0 | ecosystem: Environmental > Aquatic > Freshwater > Lake > Sediment | place: USA: Wyoming | collected... | reverse complement strand
TCGAAGTGTCCATTGGCTTATAAATGGTATGACGAAAGCAGATCCGTCTTTGGGAAATCCATGAAGGAGTATTTTCGCTTTGCCGTTGCCTATTGGCACAGCTTCTGCGGAACTGGCGGCGACCCATTTGGTCCCGGGACCAGAGACCTCCCGTGGAATATTTCCAAGGATGCAATTTCTCGGGCCAAGGAAAAGATGGATGCTGCTTTTGAATTCATGACAAAGCTGGGAGTCCCCTTTTATTGTTTTCATGATACGGATATCGTTGATGAAGGGGATGCGATCATTGAATCCGATCAAAGACTTCTCGCATTAGTTGATTATGCAAAAGAAAAGCAAAAGGCCTCCGGAGTAAGATTGTTGTGGGGAACCGCGAATCTGTTTTCTCACAAAAGATACATGAATGGAGCCGCGACAAATCCGGATTTCAGCGTTCTTGCGCACGCAGCAACACAAGTCAAGCGTGCCCTTGATGTCACAATCGAATTGGGTGGAAACAATTATGTTTTTTGGGGAGGACGCGAAGGTTACATGTCGCTTTTGAATACGGACATGAAGCGGGAAAAGGATCATCTTGCAACCTTCTTGACCCTTTCCAGGGATTATGCGCGCCATCAAGGATTCAAAGGAACTTTCCTCATCGAACCAAAACCGATGGAACCCAGCAAACATCAATATGATTATGATGTGGAAACCGTGATCGGCTTCTTACGGCACCATGGATTAGATAAAGATTTCAAATTGAATATTGAGGTGAACCATGCAACTTTAGCCGGCCACACATTCCAACATGAAATTCAATGTGCGGTTGATGCGGGACTGTTCGGAAGCATCGATGCGAATCGCGGGGATTATCAAAACGGCTGGGATACGGATCAGTTCACCGTGAATCTGTATGAAATGGTCGAGGCCATGCTGGTGATCGCAGAAGCGGGCGGATTTGGAACCGGAGGAGTGAATTTTGATGCCAAGGTCAGGAGAAGTTCAACTGATCCTGAGGATCTATTCGTCGCCCACATAGCGGCCATCGATGTTTTTGCCCGTTCGCTTTTAATCGCAGAAAGGATCTTAAACGAGTCCGATTACAAGCGATTAAGGAAGGATCGGTATTCATCTTTCGATGATGGGAACGGCTCTCGTTATGAAAAGGGCGCATTATCGCTGGAGGATTTGCGCGAGCTGGCCATTAAGAATGGAGAGCCAAAACAGAGAAGCGGCAAACAGGAATTGTACGAACAGATCATTGCGGACTATATTTAGGCGGTTGTTGCTGCTTCGGTTTCCGGTTTTGTTTGTGGTTCGGGAGATGTCATGCTCCGGGAGCCAGGAGATTCGGGTGATTCCCTGCGTTTTGTGAGCCCGCCTTCGGCTTTTCAGCCAATTTTCCGCCAGGCCGGGATTGATCGTTCCGGACGATATGACGAGGCAAAACTGCCGAAAATAGAGCCCATCTATTCGCCTTTATCTCGATAAATGTATGATTCTGGCAGCGTTTTGGCTTGGCCATTGACTAACGGCCGTAAACAAAGAAAAGGGACGACGAGCCTCACCGCCGTTATCTTGATGTCATTTCTCCCGTTGGATATCCTTTCTTCCTCGGCAGACAGAGATATCACTTATGCCACCGACGATCGTTCTCCATCTGTTCCGGAGTCCGAGGGATCATCTCATCCCGCGTGGCCGCATTGTAGGCAAAGCCGGCGAGGATGACGGCGGCTTGCATCAGGTCTTCGGGGACCAAGCGATCATAGACGTCCATATTCGTATGAAAGGTCGTCGTGAAGAATTCCAGATCATCCTGGATGAATTGAAACCCCGGGAGCCCTACGGCCACAAAACTCATGTGATCCGTCCCGCCCGTGTTCCCCGGCACCAGATAGGTCATCCCCAGATCATGGAACGGTTTCATCCATTCTTCGAAGATCGGCCGGGCCAGATCGTTGCCTTGGAGATAGATCCCCCGGAAACGCCCATACCAATCCATGTTGAGATAAACCGAGAGCTTGTCGTACGCGGGAAGCCGGGTTTCGGCTTCCGGATCGCCAAAGTATTTTTTCACATAGGCTTTCGAACCCAAGTGACCGATTTCTTCTCCGCCCCAGAGGGCCGCGCGGATCGTCCGGCGCGGCCTTGCGCCGACCGTTCTGAGGATGCGCATCGCCTCGACGACGGCCGCGCATCCTGCGGCGTTATCGGTCGCTCCGGTCCCGGAGGGTTCACTATCATAGTGACCGCCGATCATGACGATCTCGTCCTTGAGATCCCCGCCGGGGAGTTCAGCGAGGACATTGAGGTCGGGCCAATCGCTCTCCTTCCATCGGACGCGCGTCTCGACCTCCAATTTGACGGGGATTCCTCTTTCCAGCAGTCTCACCACCCGGTTGTATTGTTCCACCGAGACCACGACGGCCGGAAGCGCCCTGATCTCCCCCGCTTGGGGCGGCCGCGAAGCGATGACCTGGACCAGGCCTTTATCCATCGGCGCGTTCCCCTGCGGGCTGCCTGGCTCCATCAATGCACCCACGCCCTCCCGATCAAAGAAAGCGCGCCATATTTTTTCCGGGAGGGGGTTCTTCCCGTCCCGTTGATTTCCGCTCGACGGATCGTCGGCTCGAGCTTTCCCGCCCGGCCGAGGATCGAGGATACGAAGTTCCGCCATGTCATCCAGCTCATCCCGGGAAAGACGCGAAGCCGGAGGCTGGAAATTCAAGGCCAAGCGGCGCTCGGACTTGAGGCAGATGATCCTCCCCTTGAGACGCCCTCGGTATTTCAACAGGTCCTCTTCCCCATAGAGCTCATCCGTGTTAATCATCACGGCTTCTCCGACGATCTTTCCCGCGGTACTGCGCGAATACGGCTTGGTGTAGGCGATGAACGGCATGTAACGGGGCTCGCGCATATGGACGGAGGTGTATTCGTTCTCCCACCCCGGGCCGACTTCGCCGTACTCCTGGAGCTCGGCTTGGATCCCGTATTGGGCGAACTTGCCGACCGCCCAGCGGCAGGCCTCGGCATAACCGGGAGAGTTCGACAGCCGCGGACCCAACACATCCGTCATGGACCATGCGATGTCCATGACCTGGGAGCGTTTCAGCCCTTCCTCCCGGATCTTCATGATCATCGGGAGATCGGTCTTTTCCTGGCCCAGGGAAAGAGCCGCCGCGCAAAGGATGAGAAGTCCGGTGCCAAGACTACGTGGTTTCTTCATCTGGCCTCCTGATCCATTCAAGACGTCCGGCGGCGGCCGGAATTACACGATCCCTGCGATGACGTCCGCATCACACGGAATTTCCTGGACCACATGGTGCTTTGACGGGAAGCGATCCTGGGTCAGCAGGCAAACAACGGCGAATACCAGGAGGGAGAAGACGGGGGGGATCAAGGTGTCCAGACCCTTGAGATGATCGGGGATCGTGACATAGAGCAGCGCCCGGAGCGAAGACCCGGCCAGGATCGCAGCCAAGGCTCCCGCTGTGTTGGCCTTTTTCCAGAAAAGGCCCCCGGCCAGCGGCACGAAACACCCGGCGAAAACGACGTCAAAGGCCAAGGCCAACAGGATCCCCGGCTCGGGGCGCACCCAGGCCAGCACGACCGCGAGAAGAACGACCGGCAGGGCCATGATCCGGCTGATCAGAAGCAGCCTTCTGTCCGACATGAAGATATTCGCAGCCGAGCCAGAAGCGCTTCCGTTCTCCTTTCCGGCCTTTCTTTCGGCTCTCCAGCGCAGGATATTTTTCTGGAGGATGTTCCGGCCCAGCACGATGGAGACGCCCAGGATGCCGCCGTTGGCCGTCGACGCTCCCGCCCCGATGACTCCGCACATCAAGAGAAGGCCGAAGACGAAGGGAACCACGTTCATGGCCAGGTTCGGCAGAACCATCCGGGGATCGGCGATGCCGGGCAAAAGGCTGATGCTCATGATCCCGAGCAAAGAGCAGGCCACCCCCGTGATCAGCGTCAGGCCGGCCCCGATGTAACAGCCGACCTGAGCGGTCCTGGGAGTTCGGGCCGAAAATACCCTTTCCATAAAATCAAGAGCCACGATATCTCCCAAGGCCAGCGCCATGATCTGTCCCCAGTTCACAAAAGCTCCCTGGCGGGGAGAGATCAACCCGCTCAGATCCATGAATCCCGAAGGGACGGCCCGCATTAGAGGTTCCCAGCCGTAGGTCGCGATCATCCATATGACCGCTCCGACGAAGCCGACGATCGCCGGGTAGATCTGCACGAAATCGGTGCTCGCCGAAGCGAACAGGCCCCCGGCGACGGAATAGGCCAGGATCGTGGCGGCCACGATGATCAGAGAAGGCAGGTAGGGCAGGTTGAACACGACCTTCACGATCCATGCGCATCCGGCCAGATTGCCGGCCACCAGGATGATGAAGCTGATCCCCATAAGGACCGACGTCAAGAGCTCCACGCCCGAGCTGTAACGCCGAAAGTAGAAATCCGGCAGCGTGAGCAGATTCATGCGGTTCAGGGGCTTGGCAAAGAACAAACCCGTGAGCAAGAGGCAGGCCGCCAGCCCTAAAGGAATGCTGAAGCCGGACCAAAAACCGCCGATATAGGTCAACGACGTATTCCCAATGGTCGAATTGGCGTCGATCGACTGAGCCGTCAGCATGGTCGCGACGAAGGCCAAAGGCATGGTCTTGCCGCAGACGATATATCGTTTTCCACTGCCCCGGACCATCCAGAACGTGGCGAGCCCGAGAAGAAAAAAAAGCGCCACAAAAACGATCAAGCCGATTCCCATTCCCGTCATCAGATCCACCGCTTCTTTATCTGTTGGTTTATCAACGATCTGCCCTTGTTTCTCGATTTAAGATAGAAGAGAACCAGTTCAATACCCCAACAGCCTCGGCAGGAAGAGGGTGACTTGAGGAACATAGCTGATCACGAGAAGAGCGATCAACATGACCAGCATGAACGGCATCAGGGCCCGAATGCTCTTCTCGATGGAAATTCCGCTGATTCCGCAGGCCACATACAAACAGATCCCGACCGGAGGGGTGATCATCCCCAGGCCAACGTTCGCCTCGACAAGAATCCCCAGATGAATCGGGTCCATTCCCAAGGATACCGCCGCCGGGACGAGGATCGGCATCAAGACGATAATAGCCGGGAGGGCATCCATGAACATGCCGAGAATGAGGAAAACGACGTTGATGAACAGGACGAAAATGATCCAGTTGGGCGCATACTGCGTGATCGCGGCAGCGATCTGTTGAGGGATGCGCTCGAACGTCATGACAAAGGAGACCATCGACGCGGTCCCGAGCATGATCAAAACGACGCCCGATAGGGAGGCCGTCTGCAGGAGGGCCTTTTTCAGGTCCGCCGGTTTCAGTTCCCTGTATATGAAAAAGGAAAGGCAGAACCCGTAGACCACGGCGACAGCGGCGGCTTCTGTCGGTGTAAAGATGCCTCCATAGATCCCTCCCAAGACGATCACGACCAAGAACATGGGGGGGATCCCGTCCCGGATGATCTCGAACTTCTTCCTCCGGGGAATCTTCGGGCCCATGGGAAGGTCAAGCTTTTTGGCGGTAAAATAGACCAAGACAACCAGGGCGGCCAAGCTGACGAGCGAGGGAAGGATGCCTGCCGCGAACAGCCCCCCGATCGAGATGTTCGCGACAACACCGATGATGATGAGATCGATGGAGGGGGGAATGAGGGCCGAGGCCCCCCCCGCAGATGCGATGATGGCCGTGGCCAGATCCGGCGGGTACCCTTTCCTTTTCATCTCCGGGAACATCACGGACCCTATGGCCGCCGTCTTGGCGCTTCCTGAGCCGCAGATCGCGCCGAAAAAGAACGTCGATACCGTGACGACCATGCCCAACCCCCCCCGAATGCGCCCGAAGAACACGAGCGAGAGATCGACGATACGCCGGGCGATGCCGCCGCGGGACATGATGGCACCGGCCAGAATGAACAGGGGAATGGCCAACATCGGGAACGAATCCAGGCCGGCCATGAACTTCTGCGGAAGCAGGATGATCAGTTCCGGGTCGAAAGAGATGTACATCAAGCCGGAGAGGGCCGCGACGCCGAGAGCGATCCCGATCGGGATAGAAAGCGCCAGGGCCGCGAAGAAAACGATCAGGATGACGAGTCCCATGATCCCCTCGGCTTCGATTCTTCCTCTTTCCTGACGTGTCGATCCGACCACCAGTTCTTCAGCACATAATAGAGCATCAGGATGCCGCCCACCCAGGCCGACGAATACGGCACGGCCATCGAGATCTTCGTGCTGGGCGCGATCTGTCTCGCCATGCTGACGCTGAATTCCAGGGATTTCCAGATGAAAAGCAGGAGAAACCCGGAAACGACGATTACCACAAGCGTGCTGGCCCAGCCCTTAAGCCGTCCGCTCAACCGGTCTACAAGAAACCTCAAAGCGAAATGCGACTTCGTTTTGAACGCATAAGCTGAGGCCAACGCGCCCAGCCATAATAACAGGTATCGGGCAAGCTCTTCCGACCAGGCAAGTGAGAGGCGGAATACATAGCGGAAGAGAACCTGGATAAAGGTGACGCTGACGATGCCGATGAGGATCAGCGACAGGACGAGTTCCAGGGGCTCCTTGAGGATCTTCTTGGGCGTCGCTTTTTTCGTGTCCATGTTTTCAATAATCGATCACCTTCTTGATGAGGTCCATCCCTCCAACCCTTTTCGCATTCCTTTCATAAACACGTTCTGTCTTTTCCCGGAAAAGGCTCCTCTCCACTTCGTTGAATTCAAGCCCGCGTGCCTTGAGTTCATCCAAAGCCGTCGCCGTCAAAGCCGCCATCCCTTCCCTTTCTGCGATCACCGAAGCGCGGCCGGCTTTCACGACAACCGCTTGAACGTCGGGAGGAAGTTTATCAAATATCTTCCTGCTGAAGATCAGACCCACGACCACATACATATGGTTGGTCCGCGAGACATACTTGGTGACTTCATAGAATTTCTCATACAAAAGATCCAGGTCGTCCGTCTCTGCGCCATCAACGACTTTGGTCTGGAGAGCGGAGTACAATTCCCCAAAGGCCATGGGGGTCGCCTGCGCTCCCAGAAGGTTGAAGGTTTCGATCACGATGGGACTGGCGATGACTCTGATCTTGATGCCCTTGAGATCGTCGGGAGTCCGAACCGGCCTTTTCGAGTTCCAGACATTCCGGATACCGGAAAACCAGAATCCGAGGACGACGCAATTGAGTTTCTTCTCGATGATTCGGGCCAAATCCTGGCCGACAGGTCCATCGATGACCCGGTAGCAGTGGTCCAGATCGCGAAAAATGAAAGGCAGGTTAAACAGCTCGGCTTCCGGAACCGAGGTCGCCAACCCTCCCGCCGCCGCCGAGGCATTGGCGGCGAGGAGACCCAATTTGACCATCTGGGTCGCCTCCTGCTCAGAGCCGAGCTGGGCACCGGGGAAGATCTGGACCTCGACAACTCCCTCTGTCTCCGCCTCGAGGATCCGCTTGAATTCCTCAAACCCTTTTTGGAAAGGATGCCTCTCGTTCCCGTTGTGAGCCACTTTCAGGACGATTCGCTTGGCTTTCTGGTCTGCCGGCTTCGGCGCATTCTTCGACGTTGGGCAGCCGGCTGCAAAAGCGACCACGATCGCCAGGAGGAATAGGTTGACGCGAGGCCCCAAGATCGCTTGCTTCATCTCCATCACATTTTAGATCAAAATCTTATCCAAAGATGCCTTGAGTGACGATGCCTACGGTGTTCAATACTAATAGAATTTAATACAATAATCAACTATATTCTCATAAAAAGAAATATTTATTGACGTAATCGACCTATTTTTATAAATATTGCTTCGTCTTCAATTATTTTGTTATAATAAATGGAGACGCGGCCGTCGCGATCGTTATTAACCGGAGGCAAAATATGGAATATCGGCTTTTAGGACGAACGGGAGTGAAAGTATCCCCCCTCTGTTTTGGAACGGATTGCTTCGCGGACCCGGTGCCTGAGAAGGAATCGGCTGCGATGTTGCTTCGCGCCGTAGAGGCGGGAATCAATCTTTTCGATACGGGCGATTCCTATGCGGAAGGGGAAGGCGAGCGGATCATCGGGCGGGCGCTGAAGCAGAGCGGCCTCCGTTCTTCGGTATTGCTGGCCACGAAGTGCGACCACGGGCAGCGCCGTCCGGGGCTGACCCTCGATGAGTTCGTCCCTGAACTGGGTCCCAATCAAAACGGTCCGACACGACTGAACATCATGCGTGCGGTTGAAGGCTCCTTGAAACGTTTTCAGACAGATTATATCGACCTCTACCAGATCCACCGTCAGGACCTGACCGTGCACATCGAAGAGACCCTGGGCGTTTTGACGGACCTGGTCCGTCAGGGGAAGGTCCGTTATGTCGGCTGCTCCACCTTCCCGGCATGGGCCGTGATGGAAGCGATCCTCCTCAGTGAAATGAAGGGTTATGTCCGATTTTCTACGGAACAATCCCCCTACAACCTGTTGGACCGGCGCATAGAGAACGAATTGATCCCCATGACGCAAAAGTACGGCATGGGAATCATCACCTGGTCTCCCCTGGCGATGGGGATTTTAGCCGGTGTTTATGACAAGGAAGACGTCTTTCCCCCGGATTCGAGAGCCGCATTGCGCGGAGGATTTTATGCCGATCGGGTGACGCGAAAAGGCATCGAGGTCGGTAATAAGTTTTCTAAGCTGGCCAAGGATGCGGGTTTGACATCGGCCCAGCTGGGGATTCTATGGTGTAAGGACCAGCCGGGCGTCACCGCGCCTTTGATCGGTCCCGAGAAGATGGAGCACCTCGAAGACCTGCTGCCGGTCATGGAAATGACCCTCTCCCAAGAGCTGAGGGAAGCCTGCGATAATCTCGTCCCCCCCGGCAGCAATGTGGCCAATTTCCATAATACCGCCGGCTGGATGAAGGCGCAGATTCTTTAGCCGTGTCCTGAGATGGGCCGACGGGCCATGATCCTTTCGGAGGCGGCCCGTCTCAGCTCACGTCCGGACCCATCGCATCCTGGCAAGCTTGATCCCGGTGTAATCTGAATTCAAGGCGGACATGAATAGGTCCGGACCGTCTTGAATGATCCTCACGACCTCGAAAGGAAGGCTTCCCACAAGATTTTTGTCGGAATCCACGCCGAAATCCAGGGGGTCGGCCGATCGATAGATCGAGGTCTGGTACCCTTCGCCTTTTTGAAGGGGATGAGCTCGGAACAGGTAGAAAGCATAATCGTGCGGAAGATAGGCCACGAAGGGGCATTCCGCGCTGGCCGGACCGTCCCCGCCGCTCCCTCCGGAGGAGACGACAACGGAATCCCCCCAAGAAAACGGGTCGGGTGACGTGCGACAAAAAATCGCCCCGCTCTCCTCGGGAACTCCCGTATAGTACATGTAATACCGGTTGCAATAGGCCATCACCATCGGGTCCCGAGTGCTGGTGCCGGGTTTTTCCGTGAACAGCCCGGACAGGTGGTCGGCGTTCAGGTGCCGGGCAAATGTTTTCCCGTCCCATCCGACGGCCATACAGATATGGACCCAATCCCCATAGAACATATAGAACGTGTCCTTGATCCGAATGACGTATGGGGCCTGAAGGCCCCCCTCCGTTTCCCCGAAATGCGGATCGGCCATCATGGCAATGCCTTTGGGCCGCCAGTTCTGATCGGTGAGTCTTTCGCCTTCCCAGCGATAAAAAAGCCGGTCGTGACCTCCGCAGGCGGTCCGCCGGACACACGACCACAGTTGCCATGTTCCGTCCATCGCTCGCCAGATGGAAAAATCCAATGGCTGTTGACGGTCGGTCTGGAACGCCCCCAGGTCCGGATTTCCGGCGACCTGCCACCAATCTCCTATGATCTCCGGGATCCAGTGTCCTTTTTCTTTTGTCATAGCTTCTCCTTTCCTGATCTCGGATGATCTTCACTCCCTCATCACGGACAGGCCGTTCCGACAGTTCATCATCCATGTGCCCGGGCAGGACAGGAGTTTATCTTGCCCAACTGGATGATAAAACGCAACATCGTTCGGCTCCTTCTCCTCTTCATGAAGCCGAGGAATTGAATTTGTATCATCATTAACAATAATATACTATGTTTTACATAACAATATTGATAAAAGGATGACATTTGCATTAGAATTGTAAATATATTAGGAACACAAAGCAAGGGGAGGAGAAATGAACAAATGACCGTCGCCGTGCTGCTTCAAAGCCGCCCCCTGTCCATCCCCCGGATCGCCGAAAACATCCCGGCCATCGTCATGAGGAAGACCAAACGGGAGAAAGATCCACTGGGCCGAGGCCGCGAGGTCAAGGTCTCTGGGACGAAGAGACAATCCCTGTGGGAAGAGCCCAGGGCAGATTCGATGCTGTGTTGGAAGAAATCCTGCATATGGTAACCGACCATGGATGGGAAGGTGCCTATCCCCAGGTATTCGGTGGATGGCCTGGGAGCGACGTTGCCCAAGCTATGGACTTGGCGAGGGGAGGACAGTATCAAAAAGTCCCGGACAAATATCCTGAAGGGGCCTGGTATTCCTATTACGATGAAACGTGTGAGTATAACTGCCAGGTTGCCGAGTATAGATACTGGACATTGACCTCGATCCTTGGGGCGCAGGATTATCCCGGATGATTAGAACAGATCGGACGTGAATGGAGATTAAACACACGAGAAAAAGTGAAGGCCCAAGATCCGGCTGTTTATGCGATCCTCACCAATCCGGAGTACAGGTTGCCGACCGTGCTGCCGGATGGGAAATACAAACCAAAGACGTTCACGGTTCAACCTTACCGTCCTCAATAGTCGCATGAGCTTCTTGAAGTGCGGAAATCAGGACCGCCTCTTAATATTCATACACAGGAACCGCCGGATGCGTTG
>Ga0315278_10006187_pt1 | contig 10871 bp, 6 predicted proteins | sample YL17G06_0_MG_FD_203880 | JGI IMG/M metagenome (GOLD analysis project Ga0315278, IMG submission 203880) | Sediment microbial communities from Yellowstone Lake, YNP, Wyoming, USA - YL17G06_0 | ecosystem: Environmental > Aquatic > Freshwater > Lake > Sediment | place: USA: Wyoming | collected... | reverse complement strand
TGCCGACCCCCACGAGCTTGCCTCGTGGGTGAAGGAGATCGAGCCAGAAAACATCGTGCTCCCCGTCTTTCCCCCTCATCCCCCCGCGCCTGTCACGGGCGCGGGGGGAGAGGGGGAAGGGAGCGCGGCTGGCTTGGTTCGCCAATCTTATTCACCCACGAGGCAAGCCCGTGGGGGTCTTAGAACCTTATATCGGAATTTCAGGGACTTGTGGCTCCATTTGCCTCCGGGCGGGCAATGTGGTACAATAAGGGGCGCGGACGCGGTGTTCGCGGCGAACGGACATCACCCGTTCCGCCTGCGGGCGGGACCAGCGAAAGGAAGGGTATGATGCAAGCTCATGGTCGAACCGGGAGTGCGTGCATGGCTGTTGCGGCGGCGATGCTGGCCGCTGGCTGCAGCCGGCCTGCGCCGCCGCCACGGCAGGTGGTGCGGCCCGTCACGGCGGTCGAGGCTGTTGCGCGGGACACACCGGTGTATGTCGAGTCGTTCGGCACCCTGGCGCCGGCGGAGAACATTGAGGTGAAGGCCGAGGTGACGGGCAAGGTGATCAGCTATCATTTTACCGAGGGCTCGCTGGTCAACAAAGGCGAGTTGTTGTTTGTCATTGACACGAACCAGTATGTTGCATCAGTCCACAAGGCCCAGGCGTCGCTGGAGCAGGGCGCGGCGAATCTGAAGAGGAAGCGGGACAGCTACGAGCGGAACAGGACCCTGCGCGACCAGAACGTCATTTCCGCGGACGAATTCGAGCAGTTCAAGACGGACTACGACGATGCGCAGGCGGCGTACAAGCTCGCGGCAGCCCAGCTTGCCCTGTCCCAGCTTGACCTTGACCACTGCACCATCGAGGCGCCCGTGACGGGCTTCACGGGCCAGCGCCTGATTGACCCGGGCAACATCGTTCCGGCCAACACGGGGCCTTCGCTGGTGAACATCAAGCGGGTTGACCTGCTCAGGCTTGACTTCACGATCCCGGAGAAGTATTTCTTCCAGGCCCGCGAGGCCAGCGCGTCGAACACGATCCATGTGTTCCTGACACCGCAGGGCATGACCGGTGTCGCCGCGACCGGCACGGTCAACTTCATCAACAACGCCATTGACGACCAGACCGGGACCATCGGCATGCGTGCGGATGTGCCGAACGCGGCAGGCACACTCTGGGCCGGCCAGTTCGTCACCATCAAGCTCATCATCGGGACGATCAGGAACGCCACGCTTGTGCCGTACGAATCGGTCCAGAATGGGCAGAAGGGGCCGTATCTGTTCGTGGTGACGCCGGAGAACAAGGCCGATCTCCGCCTGGTCAAGTCCGGGCTGCGCCATGACGACCTGATTGTGATCGAGGAAGGGGTGAAGCCGGGCGAGAAGGTGGTGCGCGTGGGCCAGATGGGCCTCGCGCCGGGCATCCCCGTCGAACTCCTCGTGCCCGGTTCAAAATGAACATTTCCGAACTATTCATCCGCAAGCCGGTGATGACCACGCTGGTCACCGTCGCGCTGACGGCCTTTGGCATCGGCGCATATTTCACGCTGCCCATCAGCGACCTGCCGACGGTGGACTATCCGGTGATCACGATCACGGTGTCGTATCCGGGCGCGAGCCCGCAGACGATGGCCGCGACCGTTGCCGCGCCGCTCGAGGCGCAGTGCATGCAGATCCCCGGCCTCGTCTCGATCATCTCGGACAACACCGAGGGCCAGACGAAGATCACCCTCACCTTCAGCCTCGACCGGAGCGCCGACCTGGTCGCGCCGGACGTCCAGGCGGCGATCACCCGGGCTTCGGGCAATCTGCCCACCGACCTGCCACAGCCTCCAACGTACAACAAGTTCAACCCGGCCGAGAAGCCGGTCATGTACTACATCGTCATGTCCGACACGATGACCGCAGGCGAGCTGTATGACTGCGCGAACCGGACGATCGGCCAGCGGATCACCATGATCGAGGGAGTGTCCCAGGTCCAGGTGTATGGCGCAAAAGCGTCCGTGCGGATCCAGCTCCATCCGCGGCGCCTGGCGTCGTACGGGATCGGCCTGAACGAGATAGCGGGCGCGATCAAGAACGGGACCGTCACCATCCCGGCCGGCAGCCTGGACGGGCCGTTCCGGACATTCTCGATCGAGCCGAAGGGCCAGCTCCTCAACGCGGCCGAGTACAAGAAGCTGATTGTGGCGTACCGGAACGGTGCGCCGGTGCGGCTCGAAGACCTTGGCCAGTGCGTTGACAGCATCGAGGACGACGTTGTCGACACCTCGTTCGGCATCAGCGGCAAGGGCACGACCCATGGCACCATCTGCATGGCCATCTCGCGCCAGGCGGGAGCGAACACGGTCGCCCTTGCCCGGCGGATCAACGACACGATGGAGCAGCTCAAGGTCGAGCTGCCAGGCTCGGTCCGGGTCGAGCCGTTCTACGACCGGTCGGTCCAGATCATCGAGTCCATTGACGATGTGAAGACCACCATCGTCATCGCGCTGGTGCTGGTGGTGCTGGTGATCTTCCTGTTCCTCGGCCGGGCAAGCGACACGGTGATCCCGAGCATCACGATGCCCCTGTCGCTGGTGGGGACGTTCATCGTGATGAAGGCGATGCACTTCAGCCTCGACAACCTGTCGCTGATGGGGCTGACCCTGTGCATCGGGTTCCTCGTTGACGACGCGATCGTCGAGCTGGAGAATACGGTGCGGCACCTCGAGAAGGGAGTGGATCCGTTCACCGCCTCGATCATCAGCGCGAAGGAGATAGCGGGCACGGTGATCTCGACCAGCGTTGCGCTGATGATCATGTTTGTGCCGCTGGTGTTCATGAGCGGCGTGGTTGGCCGGAACTTCCACGAGTTTGCCCTGACGGTGATTGCGGCGATCTTCTGCTCGCTGATCCTGGCGCGGACATTGACGCCCATGATGCTGTCGCGCATGCTGAAGCCCGTCGGCGAGACCAAGTCACGCCTCCAGTCCGTCGTGGACACCGTCGTGGGCGGCACGGTCAGCTTCTATGGCCGGATCCTCACCTGGTTCCTCCGCCACAAGATCGTGCCCCTGTTCATGTGGGCCGCCTGCATAGCGGGCACGTTGTGGCTGTTCTCGGCGCTGCCCAAGACGTTCCTCCCCATTGGCGACAGCGGGATGATCATGGGCCAGCTCGTGGCGCACCAGGGCACCTCGACCGCGCAGATCAGGTCGTTCCGCGACAAGGTCATGGCCATCATCATGAGCAACCGGAGTGTCCAGACGGCACTGTGCATCACCGGTACACAGCCTGGAGCGGACCAGAGCACTGCGCCGATCTTTGTCACGCTCAAGCCCCGCAACCGGCGCGAGGCGATCGCCCGTGTGGTCCAGGAACTCAACATGCAGTTTGCCACGCTGCCCGAGCGGTTTGTCTTTGTCATGGCCAGCCCGGCTCTCCGTCTCAGCACCGGCGGCGAGAGCACTGCCGCGGGCTGCACCTACTCGTACACCATCAGTGGGATCGATCGGGAGGCCGTGTTCGGCTGCGCCCAGAAGCTCGAGCAGGCCATGCGCTCCCTCCACGAGATCCAGGACATCCAGTCAAGCGTCAAGCTCGACATGCCCCAGCTCGATGTCGAGATCATGCGTGACCGTGCAACCACCCTCGGCCTGACGGCCCATGACATCGAGCAGGCACTCGCCTTGGCCTACGCAGGCGGACAGGTCACACTGTACAAGACCGACATTGACCAGTACAAGGTCATTGTCGAGCTCACCGACGAGTTCCAGGAGAACCCGCGGAACCTCGGCACAATCTACCTGAAGCCGCTCGCCTCGGGCACCCTTGTTCCGCTCGGCTCGGTTGCCAACTGGTGCGAGACGGTCGGGCCGCAGAATGTGCCGCATGACAACCAGCTCATAGCGGCGACGATATCGTTCAATGCGGCCCCCGGTGTCCCTCTGGGCAACGCGACGACCGCGATCGAAACTGCGGCCAAGTCCATCCTGCCGCCCGAGATCACAGGCCAGTTCAAGGGCCAGGCCGAGGAGTTCAAGAAGTCCGTGTCCTCGCTCGCGCTGATGCTGATCGTCGCGATTTTCATGATGTACATTGTGCTGGGCGTGCTGTACGAGAGTTATGTCCATCCGTTCACGGTGCTGACGACGCTGCCTGTCGCGGCTTTTGGCGGGCTGGGCACGTTGTTCCTGTTCGGCCAGGAGCTCTCGTTGTACGCAAACATCGGCATCTTCATGCTCCTCGGCATCGTTGCCAAGAACGGCATCATGATGGTGGACTTCGCAAACCAGCATCTGGCAGAGACCAAGTGCAGCGATTTCGAGGCCATCCATCACGCCTGCCTGGTACGGTTCAGGCCCATCCTGATGACCGGCGTTGCGGCGATCATGGGTGCTCTGCCCATCGCGCTGGGCTATGGAGCGGACGGCGCATCCAGGATGCCGCTCGGGCTCGTCGTTGTGGGCGGCCTGATCTTCTCACAGGTCGTCACACTGTTTGTGACGCCCGGGATCTTCCTCTACATGCAGCACTTCCAGGAATTCCTGAACAGGTTCGCTTTCTTCCGCTCAAGCTCTCCCGCCACGACCGAGACGGCGTAGGGTCGGCGCATTCCTGGCGGTTCCTGTCACGCGGGAAGGCTTGAAACGGCTGAAGGAAGCGGTCTTTGTCCGGCAAAGCCGCTGTCGGTTGAAGGGCGATGCGACGCCACGGAGCTTTATGCGTCGGCCAGGCGCGTGCGCAGTGCATCGAGTTCGTGGCGCAGTGCCGCGGGCAGCCTCGGCCCGAGCAGGTCGTAGTAGGCGGCGATGCTGTCCGCCTCGGCCTTCCAGCCCTCGATATCCACGGACAAAAGCTCGCGCACATGCGCGTCAGGCATGTCCAGGCCGCCGAGATCGAGCGCGCCGGGTGCAGGCAGGGCGCCGATGGGCGTCTGCACGGCCTTGCCCGAACCCTCGACCCGCTCGCAGATCCATTTCAGCACACGGCTGTTCTCGCCGTAGCCGGGCCAGAGCCATGTGCCGTCGGTTCCCTTGCGGAACCAGTTGACGCAATAGATTTTCGGGAGCTTTGCGCGGTCGGTCCGGTCGGCCATGGAGAGCCAGTGGGCGAAGTAGTCGCCCATGTGATAGCCGCAGAAAGGGAGCATTGCGAACGGGTCGCGGCGCAACACGCCGGCCTTGCCGAGCGCAGCGGCGGTGGTTTCCGATCCCGCTGCGGAGCCCATGAACACGCCGTGCTCCCACGAGGTTGCCTCGTTGACCAGGGGGATGGTTGAGGGCCTGCGGCCGCCGAACAGGAAGGCCGAGATCGGCACCCCGGCCGGATCCTCCCATGCCGGGGCGATGACCGGGCACTGCGCGGCAGGAGCGGTGAACCGGGCGTTGGGATGGGCCGCCTTCCTGCCGCAGCCGGGCGACCACGCCGTGCCTTCCCAGTCAATGGCCGATGCGGGCGCGGGCACTCCCATGTCCTCCCACCACACGTCGCCCTCCGGCGTCAGCGCCACGTTGGTGAAGATGCTGTTCCTGGCAAACGTGGCCATCGCATTCGGGTTCGACTGTGCGGATGTGCCGGGCGCGACGCCGAAGAAGCCCGCCTCGGGGTTCATCGCATACAGCCGGCCGTCGTCACCAATCCGCATCCAGCAGATGTCGTCGCCCACGCATTTCACCGACCAGCCGGGCAGGGAGGGCTGCATCATGGCCAGGTTCGTCTTCCCGCACGCGCTGGGAAAGGCCGCGGCGATGTAGTGCGTCTTCTTCTGAGGCGAGGTGAGCGACAGGATCAGCATGTGCTCGGCCATCCAGCCTTCCTTCCGTGCCAGCACCGAGGCGATCCGCAGCGCCAGGCATTTCTTGCCGAGCAGCGCATTGCCGCCGTAGCCCGAGCCGTAGGACCATATGGACGGCTCGTCCGGGAAATGGACGATGTATCTCCTCGCCGGGTCGGGCTCGCAGGGCCAGGGCACATCCGCCTGCCCGGGCGCCAGGGGCGCGCCAACCGAATGGAGGCACGGCACGAACGGTCCGTTGCCGAGTTTTTCCAAAACGGTCGTGCCCATCCGCGTCATGATCCGCATGTTGACCACCACGTAGGCCGAGTCGGTGATCTCGATGCCCACCTTTGCAATCGGCGAATCGAGAGGGCCCATCGAGAAGGGGATGATGAACATGGTCCTGCCGCGCATCGAGCCGGCGAACAGTGCTTCGAGCTTGTCCCGCATGTCGGCCGGGTCGGCCCAGTTGTTGGTGGGGCCGGCCTCGTCCCTGGACTTCGCGCAGATGAACGTGCGGTCCTCGACGCGTGCGACGTCGCTTGCGTGCGAGCGGGCGAGGAAGCAACCGGGCCGCCTCACTGGATCGAGCGGCGTGAAGGTGCCCCGCCGGACCAGTTCGTCGCACAGGGCACGGTATTCGGAGTCCGAGCCATCGCACCAATGAACATGCGCAGGCGCGCAGAGCGAGACGGCGGTGTCAATCCAGGCCAGGAGGGCCTTGGTGGAGGTCGGAGCAGCGGTCATACGCCTGTTGTGTCCTGTTCGGGCCGGCGATCCGGAGTGTTAATCATGTGGTGGAGATGATAGCAGAGCAGCGGAGAATAGTCAAGAGAGGCTCTTAACCTAAATCCGGCGGCAGACCCCCACGCCCTTGCGGCGTGGGGTCGTTCCCTGCCACCACCGATGCGCCTGCGAAGGCGCATCGGTGTTCTGCCGCCGGATTTGGGCTTAACCCGACGACCCCCACGCCCTTGCGGCGTGGGTGAAGAAGAGAGAGTGGCGATGCGGCCTTCACCACTCCATCTTCTTCACCACCGGGACAAGCCCGGTGGGGTCGTTCCCTGCCACCACCGATGCGCCCGCGAAGGCGCATCGGTGTTCTGCCGCCGGATTTGGGCTTAATAAGGGAGAGGCAAGGGGGTGGGAATCCGGATACAAAAAAGAACGGAAAGCCGATGCCAAGGGACCTAAAACCGCAATATGTTGACAAAATGGGGGAAAAAGAGTACAATATATGCGTTTCGATCGTGCGGCGAGCACGACAAGCAGCGGTTTGACGATACAACAAGTCGAGACGCCTGTGCTTGGCCGTGGCGAGTTTGACGGAAACCAATAACTAACCTGAACGAAGGGAGGTAGCATGAACAAGGGAGAACTGATCGAAGCCGTAGCAGCAGTAGCATGTCTGTCGAAGAAGGACGCGGCAACGGCGCTCGAAGCGGCAATCGCGGCAATCACGAAGGCCCTGAAGGCCGGGAAGAAGGTTGCCCTGATTGGCTTTGGCACCTTCTCGGTTGTCAAGCGTGCAGCCCGCACGGGCATCAACCCGGCAACGGGAAAGAAGATCCAGATCAAGGCGAAGAAGGTCGCCAAGTTCAAAGCCGGCGCGGCCCTCAACGAGGCAGTGAAGTAAGCAACGCTGCTCATTCGATGAAGACGAGGCCGGAGGATTCCGGCCTCGTCTTTTTTAATGGCCTGACGCGCACCGGCACCCGGTCGCGGGATTCCGGAGGAGCAGGTTGGTTGACAACCACGCACCGTCTGTGCTATACTGTTGGAGGCGATCTTGTAACCACTACGGGAGTTTCCATGAGTCACCGAATCCTTTCCGCGGGTTCCATGCTCTGTGCCTGCTTCATTGCGGCCAATGCCTTCGCAGCAGGCGTAAGCGGCACGCTCCGCTACACCAACGACACCGCCATGTGCTGGCGCGGCGGCACGGTCATGCAGCAAAGCAACGTGGTGATCGCCGTTGTCGATATCGCCGGGGACGGTTTCGAGCCGCCCACCACCAATGCCGCACACAGGTACTGCGGCCCGGGCGATGAGCCGTCCGTCAATCCCACCACACCGCCTGCACTCGGCTATTCGCAGACCGACTTCAAGACCGGCCTCGTCATGCGGGGTGGGATCGATGGCTTGATCGAGGCAAGCGAACCCCTGAACAACTGCATCGGCTTGTTCCGCTGCTTCTCAGCCCTCTGCGTCACCCAGGCTGCCTACTACGCCGACGGCGGGTCATGCGTTCTCAAGGTGATTGCCCCGGCGGTCAACGACCCGGGCACATGGACGAACGACACCGTCAATCCGGCCTACGCCATGCTTGCCTTCGACACGCCGCCCGTGTCGTATGGTGCCGGCCCCTCGTTCTGTGTGAGCGGCTCGGTCTCCACCGTTGCAGGCGGATCGAGCAACGTGCTCGACAACGCCATAGTCATGGTCTACTGGCGCGGCACGGCCACGGATGCGTGGACGGCCATGCAGGACGTCCTGATCACGGACAATGGCGATTTCACAGGGGTGTGCGCGGGTGTAGCCGTGCAGGTGATGGTCGGCCTCACCAACGGGCCGGATGCATTGCCCAATTCGCTGGTGGCGCAGGGGCCGGTCACGCTCGACCTCCTGCCCATCGCCGCAGCGCGGAGCAGGGGAGAGGGCGCGGCTATCATCGTCGGCCCGGTTGCCATTGCCACGACGAACAATCTCGCTGCCGCCCTTTACGAGTTCCCTGTCCAGGACGAGGGCGGCATGGGCGAGCCCGCCGCAGGCGTCATGCTGACCGATCCTGATCCCGCGCGCCTTCCCGGCCTCATCGCTGCCTTTGGCATCAGGCCCGATGACCGCATCGTCATTGCCGGCACAAACGAGTTCTCGAACGGAGTGTATCGCCTCACCGGCGTCGCCATTTCCACCAACCTGGGCCCGGCTGCGCCTGTAGTTGCACGGCCCATCGTTTTCGATGATCTCCAGGACGGCAGTGTCACCGCCGGCCTGTATGAGAGCATGCTTGTGGTGCTCGATGACGCCGTGTTCACCAACACCGGCTCGTTCGCCGCGCAAGCCTACCGTGTCACGAACAGCGCCGGCACGGAGGCGACCATCCGGATCGCCTCAGCTACCGATCCGCTGGTGGGCATGGCGATACCCGGTCCGGCCTGTGTGGTCACCGGGGTCTTGTCCCAGTTCGATCCCGTTTTCCCGTTTGATGAGGGTTACGAGCTGCTCCCGCTCGGGATTGTGCCTGTGCCCGAGCCTGTCGCGGCGGTGGTTGTGTGTTGCGTGCTGTTGATTGTTGGGCGGCGGGACAACCGCCGCCCTATTGCCAGCGCCTCGCATCCTTAGGCTGCGGATCAAGGGTGGTGTGTCACAAATAAGCGGGGAAGGACCGTGCATATTGTGCCCGCGGCGCCACGAACTCCTTCCTGACCACCCTTGGCGGCGATTTTCGATCCATACGCGACACAGGTCTTTGCAGCAGTGGCCGAGCCGACAGTCGGGAAGGCCCCGAACGCAAGCGGCGAAAAGGCGTCCAGGATGGGGCCACGCGCGTTGTTCTTGGCAACCATGAGCATTAACGCAACAGGACATTTCCGTCGAACGTAAACAGAGGACATTTCCAAGGACTTGCAGGAAAAAACGAGGAGCCCTTGACAAACGGGATGCGATATGCTATAATAGCCGCGCTTTCGATAGATATCGAGGGCGAGATAGCGAGCCGCGCATACCGCGGGGCCCCTGATGGATAGAGACAAAGGAAGGGGCTTTACCAACGGCGGCAGTTAACCAACGATGGTCGCCGTAGCGGTTTTTTGTGCGCCTTTGATCTTTGACAATCGGAGCATTCTTGGAATGCCGGAATCGAGTGCGGGTTCTGCTGAAAAGCAGTTCCCAAGTTGAGATTAATCAGGTGCAAACCTGAGTCAAACTTTCTATTTACGGAGAGTTTGATCCTGGCTCAGAACGAACGCTGGCGGCGTGGATTAGGCATGCAAGTCGAACGGGCACTTTTTGTAGCAATACACGGAGTGCTAGTGGCGTAAGGGCGAGTAACGCGTGGGTAACGTACCTTCGCGCTGGGGATAACTCCCCGAAAGGGGGGCTAATACCGAATACGGTCGTCCCGCACAAGCGGGGCGGCCAAAGGTGGGGATCCGCAAGGACCTGCCGCGCGAAGAGCGGCCCGCGTCCTATCAGCTTGTTGGTGGGGTAACGGCCCACCAAGGCGATGACGGGTAGCCGAGTTGAGAGACTGACCGGCCGCACTGGGACTGAGACACTGCCCAGACTCCTACGGGAGGCTGCAGTCGAGGATCATTCGCAATGGGCGAAAGCCTGACGATGCGACGCCGCGTGAGCGAAGAAGGCCTTCGGGTTGTAAAGCTCTTTGAGCAGGGGCGAACGCTTTCCCGTTAAGAGCGGGTAGAGCTTGACGGTACCTGCAGAACAAGCCACGGCTAACCTCGTGCCAGCAGCCGCGGTAAGACGAGGGTGGCAAGCGTTGTTCGGATTTACTGGGCGTAAAGGGGGTCTAGGTGGCACATTAAGTCTCCTGTGAAAGTCTGGAGCTCAACTCCAGGATTGCAGGGGAAACTGGTGTGCTTGAGCGCGTAAGACGCATGCGGAATACTGGGTGTAGCGGTGAAATGCGTAGATATCCAGTAGAACACCTGCGGCGAAAGCGGCCTGCGTGTACGCTGCTGACACTGACGCCCGAAAGCGTGGGGAGCAAACAGGATTAGATACCCTGGTAGTCCACGTTGTAAACGATGCGCACTAGATGTTGGCGGTATCGACCCTGCCAGTGTCGTAGTTAACGCGTTAAGTGCGCCGCCTGGGGAGTACGCTCGCAAGAGTGAAACTCAAAGGAATTGACGGGGACCCGCACAAGCGGTGGAGCATGTTCTTTAATACGACGCAACGCGTAGAACCTTACCCAGGCTTGACATGCAACTGCACGCCCCTTGAAAGGGGGGCTTCCTTCGAGGGTGTTGCACAGGTGTTGCATGGCTGTCGTCAGCTCGTGCCGTGAGGTGTTGGGTTAAGTCCCGCAACGAGCGCAACCCTTGTTGTTAGTTGCCAGCGGTTCTGCCGGGCACTCTAACGAGACTGCCGGTGACAAACC
>Ga0315278_10006183_pt1 | contig 10873 bp, 12 predicted proteins | sample YL17G06_0_MG_FD_203880 | JGI IMG/M metagenome (GOLD analysis project Ga0315278, IMG submission 203880) | Sediment microbial communities from Yellowstone Lake, YNP, Wyoming, USA - YL17G06_0 | ecosystem: Environmental > Aquatic > Freshwater > Lake > Sediment | place: USA: Wyoming | collected... | reverse complement strand
TGCAGCCGAGGAACACGAGGCTGGACGCGGCCAGCAACCCGAACAGCAGGCCCCAGGGACGCCCACGCCACAGCCCGACCGCGGCGAGCGCCGCGCACGCCACCATCCAGCCGTCCGCCAGCGGAAAAGCCTTTTCAAAGGCGAGGTATGCGGCATCGCCCTGCACCTGCACGGCGCCCGAGGTGAAGAATACGATCCAGTAGGCGGTCGTGCCGATCGCCGCAACGGCGAGATACGCGATTGCGGCGACGAGTCCGCGTGGCAACGGTGCCCTCATCGTCGCATCAGCGTGCTCTTGCCGAACAGCGAGCCGATCAGGTCCACGGCCACGTTCGCGGTGCGATTGCGCTCGTCGAGCGCGGGGTTCAGCTCCATCACGTCGAGCGAGGCGAGGCGCCCGGTATCGGCGATCATCTCCATGCAGAGCTGCGCCTCGCGATACGACGGTCCGCCCGGAACCGTGGTCAGCACGCCGGGTGCGATCTCGGGATCGAGGAAGTCCACGTCGAAGCTCACGTGCAGGTGCGTGTCCGCATCGACGCCCAGCAGCGCCTGCTCGAGTGTGTGGCGCATGCCCATCTCGTCGATGTAGCGCATGTCGAAGACCTCGAGTCCGACCTCGTGGACGAAGTGCTTCTCGCCCTGGTCGACGCTGCGGATGCCCACCTGCCGGATCGTGTCGGGGCTCATCGCAGGCACCGTACCGCCGATCTCGACGAGTTCACGTGGGCCATGGCCGCACAGGCATGCGACCGGCATGCCGTGCAGGTTTCCGCTCGGCGTCAGCACGCTGGTGTTGAAGTCGGCGTGCGCATCGAGCCAGAGCACCCGGAGGCGCTTGCCGGTCTCGCGGCAGTGCCGCCCTGCGGCCGCGATCGAACCGATCGCGAGACTGTGATCGCCACCGAGCAGGATCGGCAGCCGGCCTGATGCAAGCTCGCCGTGCACGGCGTCGTGCACCAGCCGGTTCCAGGCCGCCACCTCAGCGAGGTGCCGATAGCCATCCACGGGCGGAAGGCACGGATTGCCGGGCCCGCCGAGGTTGCCGCGATCGACGACCTCGACGCCCTGCGCCTCGAGCGTCTGCTGCAGGCCGGCGACGCGCAGCGCCTCCGGGCCCATCGACGCGCCCCGCGTACTGGCGCCGATGTCGGTGGGGGCACCGACGAGTGAAACCTTCGCGTGCATGATCTTCCGGATCAGCCCGTCGCCCGCAGGCGTGGCCGCATGCGGCCCTGCCCCAGCGTGCCGCCGTACAGGTCCTTGGGGTCATCGAGCTCGGGGACGAGATCGATCTGCCGACGGCCGGAGCGCTCAGCGAGGAGCAGCGAGTGCAGGAAGCGCAGGGACGAATAGTCCTCGAGCGCAAACCCGACCGAGTCGAATATCGTGACCTCGTCGCGTCCGCCGCGCCCTGGCGTGCCGCCTCGCACGACGTCGGCGAATTCGACGACGGGGAAGTCATTCTCGAGCTGCTGGATCTCACCCTCGATGCGCGACTGCGGCTCGTACTCGACGACGACGCGCGTGCCGGACCGCCGCAGGATGTCCGGGTGAAGCTCGGTCTTTCCCGGACAGTCCCCGCCGACCGCATTCAAGTGCATGCCGGGCCGCACCATCGGCGGCGTCAGGATGATGGCGTTGCGCTTGTCGGCGGTGACCGTGGTTACGATGTCGGCACCGCGGCATGCGTCGGACGCCGACGACGCGCGGGTGACCTTCACGCCCGACATCTCGGGAATCGATTCGAGATTCCTCACCAGCTTCGCGGTTGCGAGCGGGTCGACGTCGAACAGTCGCAGTTCCTCGATGCCGAGCAGGCGACGGAAGCCGATTGCCTGGAACTCGCCCTGCGAGCCATTGCCGATCAGTGCCATCACGCGGCTGTCTTCGCGGGCCATCCAGCGCGCCGCCAGCGCGGACATCGCGGCGGTGCGCAATGCCGTCGTCACGGTCAGCTCCGAAAGCAGGAGGGGATAGCCGGTATCCACGTCGGCCAGCACGCCGAACGCCGTCACGGTCAGCAGGCCGCGCGCGGTGTTCTGCGGATGCCCGTTGACGTACTTGAACGTGTATTGGCGGCCGTCGGTGATCGGCATCAGTTCGATCACTCCCACCGGCGAATGATTGGCCAGTCGCGGACACTTCTCGAATTCGTCCCAGCGCCGGTAGTCGTCCTCGATTTCCTGTGCCAGCCGCGCGATGAACTCGCCCGTGCCCAGCGTCTCGACGAGTCGCCGAATGTCTTCAATGCCGATGTAGTCGACCATCAGGTGTCTCCAACGAGCAGGCCCGGGCGGCGGCCCGGGCGGAAACGAAACATGATGATCCTGCTCTGCGGTGCCAACAGGAAGCCAGCGAACTGTACGATTCATGTGGCTAATAGAGCATAATGCTTACTGTCATTAGCAAAATGATCGAAACGAGTACGATTGTGGACGACACCGACCGGAAGCTGATCGGCCTGTTGCGGGCCAACGCCCGCTCCTCCGTCGCCTCGCTCGCCAAGACGCTGGGTGTCGCCCGCGGTACCGTGCAGAATCGGATCGCGAAACTCGAGCGCAACGGAACGATCGCCGGCTACACGCTGCGCATGCAGCCGAACGAGGCGTCGAACCGCATCGCGGCGATCACTACCATCGCCGTCGAAGGCAACACACTCGAGCGGGCGCTCCGGCAGTTGCGCGGAGACCCCGCGGTGGAAACGCTGCACACGACCAACGGGCGTTGGGACATCGTGGCGGAAGTGCGCGCCGACAGCCTGCAGGAGATCGACCTGGTGCTGAACCGACTCAGGCAGATCGCGGGCGTGCTGAGCACCGAGACGAGCCTGCTGTTGTCCACGCACAAGCTCTAGCGAGCCGGGGCCGAACGGAAACCACGATGGACGACCTGACGATCGCAAAACACGTCGAAGCCATCGCGCTGGTCGTCGGGCAGTTGCTCATCGTCGGGGTGGTCGGTGCTCGCGTCATCCTCACGCGCCATCCGCCCGGCAGTTCGTTCGCCTGGCTGCTGCTGGTCGCGGTCTTCCCGATCATCGGGCTCGCTGCGTACGTGCTGATCGGAGAGCGACCGATCGGACGTCGTCGTGCCGAGTTCGCCCGGCAGTTCTTCGCACGCGTGCCGCCTGCCGTCGCCGCCCTCGCGGATGACGCGCTCAGCGAGTCGGGCAGACTCATGCGACCCTGGGACGGGCTGGCCCGGCTTGCTACCAGCGCGACAGGCATGCCGCCACTTTCTGGCTCGTCGTTCCAGCTGCTGGGCGGAGCGGAGCCGATCCTGCGCTCCATCATTGCGGACGTGGATGCTGCGCACACCAGCGTGGAAATGGAGTTCTACATCTGGAACGCGGGCGGCACGGCGGACGAGGTCGCCGACGCTCTCGCCCGAGCGGTTGCGCGCGGCGTGACGGTGCGGCTGCTGCTCGACGCGCTCGGCAGCAAGGAGTTCCTCAAGTCGGACTGGCCCGCCCGCATGCGCGCCGGGGGCGTCGAACTGCAGGTCGCGCTCGCAGTGATGCCGTGGAAGATCCCGTTCCGACGCATCGACCTGAGGCTGCACCGCAAGATCGTCGTCGTCGACGGCCGGATCGGCTATACGGGCAGCATGAATCTCGTCGATCCCCGGTTCTTCAAGCAGCAGGACAACGTGGGTGAGTGGGTGGACGCAATGGTGCGCGCCGAGGGGCCGATCGTCGGGGCGCTGCGCACCGTGTTCCAGTTCGACTGGGGCATGCAGACGGGAACCCTGCCGGATCCCGACTCCGGCGCAGCGGAAGTCGGTCCGAACGGGCAACCTGCGCCGAGCGGAACGCAGGTGGCACAGGTCATCATGTCCGGACCTGGCGTGGACGAAGCGGCCAACCTTCGGGTGATCACGCAGGCGGTGAACAACGCACGCAGCAGAATCGTGCTCACGACACCGTACTTCGTCGCCGACGGGTCGCTGGCCCTCGCGCTGCAGAATGCGGCCATGCGCGGCTGCCGGGTCACGCTGATCGTACCGGCACGCAATGACTCCTGGCTCGTCGAGCACGCAAGCCGGTGGTACTTCGACGATCTCGTGAGAGCAGGTGTCGAGATCCGCCGCTACACGGGCGGGCTGCTGCACACCAAGAGCATCACCATCGACGGGGCGGTGGCGCTCTTCGGCACGGCGAACCTCGACATGCGCAGCCTGTCGCTCAACTTCGAGCTGATGCTCGCGATCTACGACGAGACCTTTGCCGCGGAACTGCTCGCGCTGCAACTCGGCTACGAGCGCGACTCCTTTCCGGTGGTCCTCAGGGAGTGGCGGGAGAGATCGGTGTCGGCACGCCTGCTGGAGGGCATCGCCAGCATGGCCGCCCCGTTGCTGTAGGCCGCGAGGCACGGAGAATCATGGTCGATACGAATCGCATCGAGGCGCTCGAGTTCAAGGTCGCGCACCTGGAGCGTGCGCTGCAGGAACTGAGCGACGTCATGTACCGGCAGCAGCGCGAGATCGACGGCATGCTGGAATTGAACCGGCAGCTCAGGACCCAGGTCGAGCAGCTGGAGACACGTGGCGCCGACGCCAACAGCGTCGAGATTCCGCCGCACTACTGACCATGCGCAGGGGCATTCCGCCGCTCGTACTTGCGGGACTCCTCGCGGTCCTCATGTGGCTGGCCGCCCGCGTCTTTCCTCTGGCCGTGTTGCCGCTTCCGTGGCGCGGCCTCGTCTGCGCGGCAACCGGCGCCGCAGGACTCGTGATCTGCGCGCTTGGCGTCCTGCCCTTCCGGCGCGCGGGCACGACCGTCGACCCGACGCGCCCCGAGCGTGCCTCGGCGCTGGTCACGATGGGCATCTACTCCGTGACGCGTAACCCGATGTATCTCGGGATGCTGCTCGTGCTGATCGCGTGGGGCCTCTATCTCGCGAGCACGGTGGGCCTGGTCCTGGCGCCGCTGGCGTTCGTGCTGCACCTCGACCGTGTGCAGATTCCCCGCGAGGAGCGCGCGCTGGCGGCTGCGTTCGGCAGTGACTACATCGGGTACGCCAGTCGCGTTCGGCGCTGGCTCTGAAGCCCGGTAAGATAGCCGCCCCGCCACCCCGAGGACCGACGCCATGTACGAACTCTACATCGGCAACAAGAACTACTCGTCCTGGTCGCTGCGCCCATGGGTGCTGATGCGCGAACTGGGCATGGCGTTCGCGGAGCACGTCGTCGCGTTCGACCCGGGCACGAGCTGGACGAAGTTCCGTGCGTTCTCGCCGAGCGGCAAGGTGCCATGCCTGGTCGATGGCAGCACGGCAGTGTGGGATTCGCTCGGCATCACCGAATACCTCGCCGAGCGGCATGCGGGGGTCTGGCCGGGCGACGCCGCAGCGCGTGCCTGGGCACGATGCGCTGCCGCCGAGATGCATTCCGGGTTCGGTGCCCTGCGCAACACCTGCTCGATGAATTGCGGGCTGCGAGTCAGGCTGCACGCGATATCGACCGCGCTGCAGCGCGACCTCGATCGAATCGACGAGTTGTGGTCGGAGGGTCTCAAGCGGTTCGGCGGCCCGTTCCTCGCCGGCGCGAAATTCAGCGCGGTGGATGCCTTTTACGCTCCGGTGGCGTTCCGCGTGCGGACCTACGGCCTCGCATTGAGCGCGCCGGCCGCAGCGTACGTGGAGCGACTGCTCGCGCTCCCTTCGATGCTCGACTGGAATCGCGCCGCGCTCGTCGAGCCGTGGCGCGACGAGGAACACGAAGTCGATGCGCTCGCCGTCGGCACGCTGCTCGAGGACCTGCGAGCGCCTCGGTCACCGCGCTGATGGCCGGACCGCGCTTCCGCTGGGCGTGGATCGCCTACGCTGCGTTGCTGACAGCGGCAGTCGTGATCGGCGAGTTCGGAAACGTCCTGAGGGGCGAGCCGTTCACCTGGCTCATGGCCGCGAACTGGGTCGTTACGCTGGCGCTGCTCACCGCCACCTGGGGATACGCAATGCAGCGGCCGATCGGCAATGCTACCTACTGGCGCCGGGTGTTCTGGATCCTGCTCGCGGCGAGTGCGCTTATGCTGGTCCGCGTCGCGGCTGCGAGCACGACGGCCCTGGTGCTGGTGCTGGGCTTCATGGTCGTGCTGCTGCCGGCTTACGTCGCGGCTTTTCGCTACGGATTCCGGTCGCATCACCTCTGGCTGCCGCGCCCCGCGCTCGAGGAGCACGAACGCTGCACGGACTAGTCGCGGGATCCCGGCTTCGCGTGTCTCAACGCGAACTGGCCGTCAACGGCTGCCCCACCGCGAGCCTTGAGCCGGCACCCTCGATCACGATCGTGTTCTGGCCGAACGTCACCCCGTGCAGTGCGGCGTCCCAGCGATAGGACTTCAAGGTCCTGAGCGGCTCCTCTCCCGCGACCACGCCAGCCGACTGATTGGTCGTCGTGATACTGCAGCGGGTACAGGGCTTCACGACCCGCAGGCGAATACCCTGCACGGTGAACTCGTGCACCTCGTCCTCGCCATAGGGAGGCAGACCATCGAGCACGAGGTTCGGACGGAAGCGGTCCATCGGCAGCGGCGCCGGCAGCCGTGAATTCAAGTCGTCGAGCGACGCGCGCGAGACGACAAGCAGCGGATAGCCGTCGGGGAAGCGGCTGTGAGCCTCGGCGTCTGCTGTCCATGCTGGATCACAGCGTCGACGTGCGGCCGGATCGATACGGACCAGCCGGGCATCGCGACCAAGCAGCGCGCTGATCCAGGCCGCGGGCGCATCACCCTGGTCGAACGCGCTCACCTGGTCGCGCCAGATGGTCACTTCGCCGGGTGACCCGGCGAAATCAAGCGGCACGCACGCCTCCCCGGCACCATCCGCGGACAGCGTGAGTCTGTCGTGCTCCACCACTGCGTCGACTCGCGCCAGCCGGGGCTCCTCGCGTTGCGTCAGGAATCGTCCGCCGGGCGTGACGAACATCCACTCGCGGTCGTGCTCGAGTCCCGCCTGCTCGAGCAACACGCTCCGGTGCTCTGTCCCGCGGCAGGACTTGACCGGATACGTGAACAGGGCGGCAAGCGTGATCACCGCGGCAAGATAGCCCAGATCGCCTGAATCGCCCAGATCGGCCAGACCGCGACGGGTATCAGGCGCAGGCGCCGCGCGCTAGAGTGTCCAGCCGTCCGGACCCATGGAGAACGATCATGCCCGTCAAGGTGCTGTACACGACTCACGCAATCGCCACCGGCGGGCGCAATGGCCACACGCGGTCCGCGGACGGCATCGTGGACGTGGACCTGTCCATCCCGAAGGCGATGGGAGGGCCCGGCCGCGCCGGCGCGACGACGCCCGAGGACCTGTTCGCAGCCGGCTACGCCGCCTGCTTCTGCAGCGCCGCGGAGTTCGTCGCCCGCCAGATGAAGCTGCAGCCGACGTCGATCGAGATCAAGGCCAACGTCGGCATCGGACCGCGCGACGCGGGCGGCTTCGGGCTCGTCGCGAGCCTGGAGGCGACGGTCGGTGGGCTCGCGCTTAATGACGCCGAGAAGCTGATCGCGGCGGCACACCAGGTCTGCCCGTACTCGAACGCGACGCGTGGCAACCTCGACGTCGGCATCGAGGTCCGGATCGTCTAGTCAGCGCGCTGAACGGACGTTTCGCTCAGCCTGCGAGCGCGAGGGGCTGCGGCCTGCCGACCTGGTAGCCCTGCACGAAATCGACGCCCATGCGACGGACGGAGTCGAGCGCGCTCATGTCCTCGACCTGCTCCGCGACGACCTGGAAGTTGAGCGAGCGAGCGAGCTTGATCATCGCCGTCACCATCGCCTGGTTGACGTTGTCCGAGGCGAGGTTGCGGATGAAGTAGCCGTCGATCTTGAGGTAGTCGAGCGACAGGTTCTTCAGGTTCGAGAACGAGCTCAGGCCGCGACCGAAGTCGTCGAGCGCGAACCGGCAGCCCATGCCGTGCAGCACGCCGATGAAACGGCGCGCGTGCTCGATGTTGGTGATGACGGAGTTTTCGGTGACTTCGAAACAGACGCGCTCCGGCGCGACGCCCGTGCGGTCGAGGCAATCCACCACGAACTCGAGGAATCCGGCATCGCCGAGCGTCTGCCCCGAGAGATTGATGCACAGGCTGCGCGTGGCGGCCAGGCGCACGGCTCCTCGGCCGAGTGCAGCCAGCGCCGTCTGGACCACCCAGCGATCGACGTGGGGCATCAGCCGGTAGCGCTCCGCGGCGACCATGAACTCCGCCGGAGCGACGAGCGCTCCGCTGTCGTCACGCAGGCGCAGCAGGATCTCGAGACCGGGGCCGAGCGACGCCTCCGTGTCGACCGCCACGATCGGCTGGGCGTGCAGTTCGAAACGACCGTCCTTCAGCGCGGACTGCAGCTGCTGCAGCCAGTGGATTTCGCCGCGCTGGCGTGCGGAGGCCTCGTCACGCGCCGAGTAGACGTGCACGTGACCACCCTGTTTCTTCGCCACGTAGCACGCCGAATCCGCGGCGCCGATCATGTCCTCGAGCGAGCCACTCTCCCGCGATACTTCGACGAGGCCGACGCTCACGCCGATGTTGAAGATCTTGTCCTTCCAGACGAAACGGTAGTCGGCGACCGCGCGCACCGCGTCGTCGGCGATCTGGCGCGCCTTCTCGAGCGGGCACCCGACGAGCAGCACGCCGAACTCGTCGCCGCCGAGGCGCCCGACGGTGTCCGAATCACGGACCGCGTCCTTGATGAGCGCCGCGACCTCGCGCAGCATGCTGTCGCCCGCGACATGGCCGCATTCGTCGTTGACGGCCTTGAACCGGTCGAGGTCGAGGTAGCAGAGCACGGCCTTCTGTGCGCCGGCGTGCGCGGCCTCGAGGGCTTCCTGCAGACACCGCTCGAACTCGCGGCGGTTGACGAGTCCCGTGAGCGCGTCGTGACTCGCCTGGTAGGACATCTGCCGCGTCAGGCCTCGCAGGTCGCTGACGTCGCGCAGCGCGATCACCGAACCGGCGACGTCACCGGCGGGATCGCGCAGTGGCGAGACGGTCAGCTCGATCGAGCGTTCACCGCCGCCGTCGTTCGACACCACCATGCCACGCCGGCCGATGTGCACGCGGGCACCCGTCGTGAGGCACTGCCGCACCGGATCGCCGAGCGTCTTTCGATCGCCCTCGTCCACCAGGCTGATCACTTCCTGCAGCGTGTGCCCGAGCGCATCGGAAGCGGGCTTGCCGATCAGCAGTTCCGCGGCCTTGTTGGCGTAGACGATGAGCCCTTCGCCATCGGTCGTGAGCACGCCCTCACCGAGCGCGTCGAGCGCTTCCCACGCGGTTCCATGACCACGGGCTTCACCCGGCTCCGGCCTGGCGCTCATCTCCACCACCGTCACCAGCAGTGCGCTCTGCCCTTCGAAGGTGATCGGCGCGAATGCGAACTCGAGCCGGCGGCCCGGCCCGTCCGTCGAGCGCAGTTCCGCTTCAAACCGCTCCGGCGAGGACTGGCGCTCGCGGTGCCGGCGCACGATTTCACCGAGAAGATCCGCATAATCAGGGTGCACCAGCTCGGTGAGGTGGCGGCCGGTGAGCTGGGTGGGAGAGGTCGCTCCGCAAAGTTCGGCAAAGCGAGCATTGGCAAGCCGGATGCCGTCCCGGTCCACGGCGACGCCTTCGTGCATGGCTTCGGTCAGCCGACGATAGATCAGCTCGCGTTCGGTGCGTGTCACCGTCTCATGCTGCAGGCGCGCCAGCAGGCGATCGGCGTTCTCCGCGAAATCGCCGGCGCTGTTGCCCACCGCATGCGGGGCGAGCCGTTCGGCCAGGTCGCCGGTATCGGCGACGGCGGCCATCCGCTCGCCGATGTCGCGGACCTGCCGTGCCTCCCGGTGTCGCCGGTACAGCAGCACCGCCAGAAGCACGGCCGTGAGACCCAGGGCCACCAGGACGGCGATCAGCAGGTTGTTGTCGGGACTAGCCATGTCCTCCGGCCCGGGGGGTGCTTCGGGCGCTAGAGCCCCAGCAGGTTTGTTGTTTTGCAGCGATGCCAGCGAGCATAGCGGAACGATTCGCGCCGACCCCCCGATTTCACCATAATCACGGGCCAAGTTCGGCTTGTCGGCCGGTAGCCAAGTGCCCAACCTGCCCGCCTCGCCGGCTCCGTTCGCCGTGCCAACCGATTGCCACCCGGATTCACTGCCATGCTCGACCTAGTCGCCGCCCGTCGCCAGATGATCGAACAGCAGGTTCGAGCGTGGGAAGTGCTCGACCTCGGGGTCCTCTCGATCATGGAACGCGTGCCACGCGAGGAGTTCGCGCCCGCGCCGTATCGCGAACTCGCCTTCGCCGACCTTTGCGTGCCGCTCGACCATGGGCAGAGCATGCTCGCGCCGAATCTCGAGGGACGCATCCTGCAGTCGCTAGAGGTGCAGCCGGACGATCGCGTCCTCGAGGTGGGCACCGGCAGCGGTTATCTCGCCGCCTGCCTCGGCGGTCTTGCGCGCAATGTCCGTTCGCTGGAAATCTTTGCCGACCTTGCCGAGGCAGCACGCGACAACCTCGCGCGGACCGGCGCGCACAATGTTACGGTCGAGGTCATGGACGCTATGACGCTCGACGTCGACGGCGGCTACGACGTGATCGCGCTAACCGGCTCCCTGCCGGTCTACGACCCGCGTTTCGAGCGGGCCCTTGCCGCGGGTGGCCGCCTGTTCGTCGTAACCGGCGTAGGCGGCGCCATGTCCGCGCAGCGGATCACCCGCACGGGACCAGCGCAGTGGCTGCGCGAGAGCCTGTTTGAGACCGCGATCGACGCCCTGATTCATGCCCAGGAGCAGCCGAAGTTCGTTTTCTGAACCGGCCCTCGGGGAGTAGCCAACAGACTTGCAAGTGTTGTAGTCTACTACAACACTAGTTGACCTGGGGGCGGCTCGGCCGCCGTATG
>Ga0315278_10006182_pt1 | contig 10873 bp, 7 predicted proteins | sample YL17G06_0_MG_FD_203880 | JGI IMG/M metagenome (GOLD analysis project Ga0315278, IMG submission 203880) | Sediment microbial communities from Yellowstone Lake, YNP, Wyoming, USA - YL17G06_0 | ecosystem: Environmental > Aquatic > Freshwater > Lake > Sediment | place: USA: Wyoming | collected... | reverse complement strand
GCCGAGCCGGTACTCGACATTGTCGCCGTAGATCCACAGGAACAACATGTTCCCGAAGAGGTGCAGGAACCCGCCGTGAAGGAACAGCGAGAACAGCAGGTCGGTGATCTGGGGAGCCGCGGGCTTGTACCCGTGTTCGAACACGAAGAGGTCGTAGGCGGACAGGCTGTTCAGAACGGCGCGGATGGGGACATTGGGCGGCAGTTGTTCCCGCACGACGTCGATGTAGGCCTGGAACGCCGGGCTCGCGGGGTCCGGCCGCTCAGTTCCTAGAGGCAACGACACGAAGAGGTAGACGAGTACGTTCAGCGCGATCAGCGTGTACGTGACGTACGGCCGGCCGCCCGGGTTCGGTGCGTCGCTGAGCGGGAGGAGCAACGGCTTAGACCAGGTGCTTCTTGATCTGGCGATTCAGGCCGTGCATGTGGTTCCGCACCGCCCTGAGTTTCGCGTGGTCGCCCGCCTCGATGGCCGCGTCGCGGTCCTTCTTCAGGGCGCGGATCCTGGCCTTCAGCGCGAGTTTGTCGACGCCGACGACATCGTGGTGCTCGTGGATGGGGATATGCAGTGCCGCGCACAGCGCCACGAGGAGGTGTTCCTTGTTCAGCTGCGTGTAGCCCTGCACCGCGTCGTGCTTGACGTCCTTGGCGATGTCGCGCAGATCGCCGATGGTTTTTTCCTTCAGTTCGTGGAACGTATACGCCATAGGCCAAGACTCCTTCCGCCGGCATTCTAACCGAAGTCCCGTCCCCCTGTAGCCGATCCCGCCTGTCTGTCGTATCCTGAAGAGGACGTCGTCACAATCACCCGGGGTAGGGGACACCGCCATGAAACGCCTGCTGGTTACGCTCGTCGCCGCGCTCGCGCTGCTCTCCACGGGGTACGTCCTTTACGGCGTCCTCTGGCCACGGGGCGGATCATCCGGCGCGCCGACGGTGGCAACCAGCGTGGATTTCATCAGGCAGATTGGCGAACTGCACGTGCTCCGGGCGTCCGTGAAGGAAATCGTCACGTCGAAGATCGGCGAGGCCAGCTGGATCAAGACACCAGGCAAACTGGCGGTCATCTGCCACTTCGACATCAAGTACAAGTACAACCTGCACAAGGCCCGCATCGTGGCCGGCAGCCGCGAGGACGGCACCCGTTACTGCATGATCTACCTGCCGCGGCACGAGTACGAGGTGTCGACGAAAGAGATCCGCTTCTACGACGAGCAGGACGGGACCTGGCTGGGATTCACGCAGAAGACCCCGCCAGACGAGAAGACCCTGGTGCTCGAGGCGGCACGCCTGCAGGCGGAGAGCCAGGCGAGGGTGTTTCTTGGCGACATGGAAGGCGAAATCCAGGCGTCGGCGAAAGCGACCCTGACGCAAGTCGCCAGGGCGTTTGGCTACTCGGACATCAGCATCGAATTCCAGAAGTGACGGGTTCGTTCTGCTCGTCGCCCGTGCGAAGCGTCAGCGAAGGTGGTCCCGCACGCAATTCTGCCCAAGGCCCTTGACAGACCGGCCTCCCAGGCCGAGATTATGACTGATCTGCCCCATCGTTTCGTCTTCCGAAGCCAGGGACCGCCAGGAGGACGGCATGTCGCATTATCTGCCTCACATCAACATCCGGGTGTTCACGGTGCTGGTCTTCGTCAGCTTGCCGCTGTACGGCCTGGCGGCCGTCATGGTGCTGGGAACCGGCCAGGCCCAACTGCGTGACGTCTTCGCCCTGCAGCTCACGGAGACGGCACAGCAGACCGCAGCCGCCATCGACTCTTACGTGTTCCGACGCCTGATCGACGTGTCGATCCTCGCCCGGGTGCCGGATATCCGGGCCGCTGCGTCGGCGGGAAGCCAGGTGCCGGTCGACGCCGCCAAGGCACGGGAGTTGGACACCGCCTGGACCTCACAGCCCGCAGCCACGGTGGCGCGCCTCGGCATCCTCGACAACGCGGCCAGCCAGTTCCTTCGCGACATCGTCGCCAACGACAGGATCTACAGGGAGATCATCGTGACCGACCGGGAAGGCCGTATCGTGGCGGCGTCGGGCACGAGCAGCGACTACCTCCAGAATGACGAGGCCTGGTGGCGGGAGGCGTATCACGACGGCATACGCGGCCGGGCGTCGGTGAGCGATGTGCAGTGGGACGAAAGCTCGAAGTCGCACGCGATCGAGATCGCGGTGCCCGTCACCGAGCGGCCCGGGGAGCGCCTCGTGGGGGTTCTGAAGGTTGTCACTGACGTGCGCGAACTGCTTGCCGTGGCCGCCGGTGTGAAATCGGGCCCGTTGGGCGAAGCCGTGGTCATTCGCGAGGACGGGTCGATCGTCTTCAGCGAGCGCAGCGGAGGAGCGAGAGTGCCGTTCTTCGCCGCGGACCTCCTCCGGGAGAGAATGAAGGGCTACAAAGCCGGCGACCCCCAGTACCGCGTGGACTTCACGGCGCGGGACGCGGGGGGCCGGTCGTACCTCGTGGGGGTGGCGCCGAGTCAGCTTGGCGCGAGTTATCCCCACCTGGCATGGATGGTGGCGGTCACACGGGCCGAAGACGATTTGTTTGCCCCGGTGCAGGCTCAGTTGTGGCGCCTGCTCGGGGTCTTCGGCCTGGTCGCAGCAGCCGTACTCGCGATCGCTGCCTGGTTCTCGGTGCGCCTCGCGGCTCCGCCGATCGGGAAGGACATGCACATCAGTGAACACCCGGAGGTGCCTCGTATCGAAGAAGACGTTGCGTAGTGTCGTAGAGTAGCCGCACGCGCCGAGCCTGTCCCGGCGGTGCGACCGGACACGCGCGGAAATCGGTCCCGCGGCACGTCCCACGGTCTTCTCTGCCGCGTTTTCCGCCCTCTGTGGTCTGGGCGCACCGTCGGGCAGGTTGTCCATCCACGCTCCCGGGCCGCCGGAAGCGTGCCCTCCCGACCGAACGCCAATGGCCCGCAATCGCGTCCCGCCGTCCTTACCCCGCCCGTCACGTCATCGCCGTCGCGCCGGGCCCGTGCCGGCGATTCAGCCAAGGCCCTGTTCATGAATACCTGTTACATTGGGGGTGTTCTAACCGGCTCCAAGGCAGGCGACAGAGGGCCTATGATCTCGAGACGGAACATCCTGAAGAGCGCGGCTGCGACGGGACTCTGGGTTGCCGGCGGCGGGGAAGCCGCGGGCTGGGCACAGACGCTGGATCCGGGCGGCGAGTCCCTGCTGCAGTACGTCGACCCGTTCATCGGCACTGGCGGCCACGGGCACACGTTTCCCGGCGCGAGCATGCCGGCGGGCATGGTGCAACTCAGTCCAGATTCCGGCAAGCAGGGCTGGGACTGGTGTGCCGGCTACCACTACTCAGATACCGAGATTGCCGGGTTCAGCCACACACACCTCAGCGGCACCGGCATCGGCGATCTGTGCGACATCCTGGTGACGCCGACGCTCGCAGGCGCCGAGATGCCTGGCGACGTGAGATCCCCGTTCAGCCACGAGAAAGAGAAGGTGTCGGCCGGTTACTACTCGGTCGACCTGCTTGCCTACGACATCAGGGCCGAGTTGACGGCGACGCGCAGAGTGGGCCTGCACAGGTATTCCTTTCTCCGATCGGCGGCGGGCCGGCAGCCGGCTGTCGCGATCGATCTGGGCTTTGCCGTCAACGGGGATGAGCCCGTCGACACGCAACTGACGATCGAAGGGCCGACCACGGTGTCGGGATATCGCTTCTCGAAGGGGTGGGCGAAGGATCAGCGCGTCTACTTTGTCGCACGGTTCTCCAAGCCCATCCTGACCTGGTTGGTGGGGGCGGAAGGTGACTTCTCCGGCGATCGGAAGCAGATCCAGGCGAAGAAGGCCCGAGGCCTGTTCCGGGTGTTGCTCAGGCCTGGGGAACCGCTGATCGTCAAGATCGCGATCTCGCCCGTCAGCATCGAAGGCGCGCGGAAGAACCTCGAGCGAGAGACACCGGGGTGGGAGTTCGACGGGTTCCGGCGGGACGCTGCCGCGGCGTGGGAGCGCAAGCTGCAGCGCGTCCGGATCGAGACGCCCGACAAGGCACGCAAGACTGTCTTCTACACCGCTCTCTATCACGCGCTGCTCGCGCCGACGACCTTCTGCGACGTCGATCTCGCGTATCGCGGCGCCGACGGGCAGGTGCAGACCGCGGCGACGTTCCAGAATCACACCGTCTTCTCGTTGTGGGATACGTTCCGCGCCCTCCACCCGCTGATGACCATCATCCAGCCGGAGCGCGTGGACGACCTCGTGCAGTCGATGATGGCCTTCTACCGCGAAGGCGGCCAGCTGCCCGTCTGGCCGCTCTGGGGCAACGAAACGAACACCATGATCGGTTATCACGCGGTGCCTGTTCTCGCCGACGCGATCCTGAAGGGCCTGACGACGGTGAATCGCGGAGAGGCGCTCGAGGCGATGAAGGCGAGCGCGATGCAGGATGTGCGCGGCCTGAAGTGGCTGAAACCGCCGGAGACGCGCGGCTACATCCCCGCGAATGAAGAGGTCGAGTCGGTGTCGAAGACGCTGGAGTACGCCTTTGACGACTGGTGCATCGCGCGGCTGGCCGCCAAGCTGGAGCGCCAGGCGGACCGGCGGTTCTTCGAGACCCGCGCCGGGTTCTATAAGAACATGTTCGATCCTTCGACGGGATTCATGCGCGCGCGCATGGCGGACGGATCGTGGACGACGCCGTTCTCGCCACGGTTCTCGCAGCACCGGCAGGGCGAGTACACCGAGGGCAATGCGTGGCAGTACTCGTGGTCGGTGATGCACGACGTCCGGGGCCTCATGACGCTCATGGGCGGCCCCGACGCCTTCGTGCGGAAGCTGGACGAACTGTTCGACCAGCCCTCGCTGATCGAGGGCACGAATGCGTCGCCGGACATCTCGGGGCTGATCGGGCAGTACGCGCACGGCAACGAGCCCAGCCACCACATCGCCTATCTGTACGCGTATGCCGGTGCGCCGTGGAAGGCCGCGGGGCGCGTCAACCACATCGTGACGAACCTGTACGGCACGGGGCCCGAGGGGCTGTGCGGCAACGAAGACTGCGGACAGTTGTCCGCGTGGTACATGTTCAGCGCGGTGGGCTTCTACCCGGTCAATCCCGCCGAGGGCGTCTACGTGATCGGCACGCCCCACTTCGACAGGGTCAGCATCGACCTCGGAGGCCAGCGCACGTTTGTCGTCCAGGCCGTCGGCCTCTCGCCTGCGAATCGCTTCGTGACCGGCGCGACCCTCAACGGCAAGCCGCTCGATCGGTGCTGGATCACCCACGACGAGATCGCGGCCGGCGGCACGCTGCGCTTCTCCATGGGCGCCGAGCCGAACCGCGCGTGGGCGTCCTCGCCCGACGCTGCGCCGCCCTCCATGACTCCGCTGTAAAAGCACACAAAGGGACCAGGTCCCTTTTTCGAGGGACCTCATACGGAAAAGGGGACTGGCCCATTCTTGAAAAGGGGACTGGTCCCATTCTTCCCGTGTCGAGCAACCTCCGGGCAGGAAGCGCATCCCTGGTGCTCGTGGACAGGAAGAGCGGGAACGTTCTGGCGGCCTATCCTGAGGGCTCGGGTTCTCGGAGTGGGGCTACGAAGGAGGATGAGAACCTCGCGGAAACGCCGCGTCGGTTGTCGTCGGTTCGACGGCCCACGCGGTGACGGCCAACGCCGCGCTCACCGCGAGCAGCGTCGCCCCCACGACCTGGTGGTTCGCCAGCACCTGGGACGCCGACAACGCCACGATCAGCGCGACCATCACGTCGAGCCGAAGCAGCCAGTCTCGCGTGCGCGCCAGTTGAGCGGCGACGGCCGCCGGTGTATGGCGCTCGGCGAACAGCAGGTGCACGCGCATCGTCCCGTCCGCCACCGTCAGCGCAAGAACCGCGGCGAACAGCGTGTACCGCAGCCGCCCTCCGACCCAGGCGGCCACCCACCAACTGCTGATGGCCAGTCCGGACAGGATGAGCACGACAACGCCCTGGTGGATGCGCCACAGAACCCGCGCCGACGGGTCGGAAGGAGAACCCGCCGCGGTCTGCGGGCGCGGCAACGGCGACCCCATGTCGGACGCAAGCGACTGCGCAAGGGATTCCAACGCCTTCACCAGGTCGGCGGCACACACGTACCGTTCCTCCGGGTGTTTCTTGAGGCACGTCTCGACAATCGCGTCGAGGTCGGGCGGGGACAGCGGGTTCAGGCTGCTGAGGCGAGCCGGTTCGACCGTCAGGATGCGGGCAGCGGTCGATGAGGACGTGGCCCCCTGGAACGGGTTCCTCCCGGTCACGAGTTCGTAGAGCACCGTGCCGAATGCGAACAGGTCGCTTCGGAAGTCGCCTGCGCCTCCTTCGAGCTGCTCGGGAGACATGTACCCGGGCGTGCCAACCGCCGCGCCGGCCTCGGTGAGGCGCGGCCGGTCCGCCTGCGATGTCATGGAACGCGCGATGCCGAAGTCGAGAATGCGCACGATGCCATTGTCCCCGACCAGGATGTTCTCCGGCTTCAGGTCACGGTGGATGATGCCGTGGCGATGGGCGGCGTCCAGGCCCCGCGCCACCTGCACCGCCACGTCGATCGCTTCAGTTACCGGCAGGGGGCCGGCGGTGCCGAGCATGTCCCTGGCCGTACGCCCGGGCATGTACTCGCCGACGATGCAGAGCTGCCCGTCGAGATCTTCGAGGGCGTGAACCGCGCCGATGTTCGGGTGCACCAACGCGGCAGCCGCGCGGGCCTCGAAGCGCAGGCGCTCGCGGCGTGTCTCGTCGGCGGTGTCGTGGGCGTGCAGGACCTTCAGCGTGACGAGCCGGCCGAGGCGCGTGTCTTCGGCAAGATACACGACACCCATGCCGCCCTGTCCGAGCGGGCGCTGAATGCGATACGCGCCGACCATCGCGCCGGCCTGAAGCGCCGGCGACGTGTCGCCGAGAAGGAGCGCGCCCACGCCCGGGCCACTCGGCGCCATGAAGTCTCCCGCGCGGCTGCCTGCGTCCAGGAGCGCCATGACATCGGCCTTCAGCTCGTGGTCGCTCCCACAGGCTCCGTCGAGGAATGCCGCCTGTTCATGCCGCGGGCGCTCCTGTGCCTGGTCGAATAGTTCGGCAACCCGGGCCCAGCGATCGCTCGTGATGGTCATGACAGGACGGTGCTCATGTGGTGGCAGGCGGCAGCGACCCCGTCAGTTCCCGGAACAGCCACGCCCGCGCCAGCGTCCACGCACGCTTGACCGTTGCGGGAGACAGATCCAACGCGGCCGCCGTCTCCTCGACGGAGAGGCCGCCGAAGTAGCGGAGCTCGACGACCCGTGCATGGCGCTCGTCGAGCCGGGCGAGCCGCTGCAGGGCCTCGTCCAGGGCCAGGACGTCCACTGACGGACCCCGGATCGGGAACAGCACGTCCTCGAGCGTCACTCGCACCGCGTGGCCGCCCCGTTTCTGCGCGACTCGGGCTCGGGCGCGTTCGATCAGGATTTCGCGCATGGCATGCGCGGCGATACCGAGGAAGTGCGCGCGATGCTCGAACGAGAGCGACGCGTCCTTGAGCAGCCTGAGATACGCCTCGTGCACGAGCGCCGTTGTCTGGAGCGTGCGCCCGGGCCTTTCCCGCCTCATCTCGCGCGCCGCGATCCGGCGAAGTTCGGCGTAGACGAGCGGAAACAGGTCGTTGAACGCGGCCTGGTTCCCGCCCCTGGCGTTCTTCAACAGTTCGGTTACCGCGCCGGGAGTCGGGTTGGGCAAGGAGCGCTCCATCGACATGACCGTGGACAGCCGGACTCCCGCAGATTATCGCCTTCGGTCAGGCCATCCGCAAGCGGGCGTTGACGCTACTTGCCGTCGACGATCCGCAGCAGCAATTGCTGGGCGCGTTCGTAGGTGGGAGCGATCTCCAGGGCGGCGAGCACGGCCTGCTTGGCTTCCGAGCGCTGGCCGACCGCCAGCAGGGCCTCGCCGAGGTCGCACTGGACCGGCACCGGGTCGACGGGGCCAGCCGCGACTGCCGCCCTGAACTCGCGCAGGGCGAGGGGCAGGTCGCGGCGGTCGGCCGCCATGCGGCCGTACGCCGAGTGTGCGCCTGCGTCGAACGGATCGATCGTCACGATTCGCTCGTACGCCAGCATGAGGGCCTCGTGGTCCCCGAGCCTTCGGCCGAGCGGAACCAGCTTGCGTGCCGCATCGATGTTCGTGTGGTCGTCGGCGACGAGCGACGTCAATTCGCGCAGCGCACGCGCGAAGTCGCCGGCCCGCTCGGCCAGCGCGGCAATCTGGGCGCGCGGACTCGCCGGACCCGTTGCCGTGGGTACGAGCGCCGCGGCGCGTTCGAACGCCGCGATGGCATCTGCGGGCGCGCCTGCGGAGGCCAGGGCCTGCCCGGAGCCCAGCTGAATGGGATAGCTGTCCCTGTACTTGGCCGCCAGCCCCTTCAGCGTCGCCACCGGCGCGCCGCGCGGGACCTCCACGCCATCCGGAGCCTGCAGCGCTTTCCCGACCGCCGAGTACCGCTGAGTCAGCATCGCGTCGAACGCGCTCTGCAGCTCGGCGCTCCCCTTGCCAGTCGCCTTGCGCAGCGCCGCCTCCGTGTCGGCGCCATCGCCGTAGGACCGCAGCATGACATTGAGCGCCGCGTGCCCGTGCTGCTGCACGATCAGCGACACCACGAGCGATGCCTGGAAGTACGCCAACTCGATCGTGTCGGGGCGCGTGAACCCCGAGTTGAGCTCCGCGAGTGTCGGGACCTTGCCGCTCGCGTACGCCCGCGCGAACCCCAGGTCGGAGTCGCGGGCCCACTCGGGCCGCACCAGCCCCTCCTCGTATACCGAGATGCCCTCCGTCAGCCATCGCGGCACCCGGTACTTCGACAACTGCATCGTGAACACGTGGGCCATCTCGTGCCACAACGTGGCCTGCCAGTTGAAAGACCCCGGTGGGCGCGCCCGCGGCGAGTCCAGCGTTACGACGCGGCCGAAGCACGCGCCCAACGCCCCGAGCAGGCCGGGCAGTCCGAGCGTGCGAACGGCGAAATCATCGTGCTTCGGGAACACTTCAACCAGGATTGGGCCCTGCGGTTCGAAGCCGTACCGCTCGCGCATCTTCGCCATGGCGTCCCGCACCATCGGCAGGGCGTAGTAGCGCAACACGGGCGCATCGGTCGGATCCAGCCGCACCGTGACCCCGGCGGCGTCAAAGGACGCGAACCCGTTCAGCGTATCGAGCATCTGCAGGAGGTTGTACGTGACGACGTCATAGGGGTCGGCGCGAAACGCCGTTTCGAGGGCGCGTCGTGCCGCGCCTTCGTCACCGACGCGAAGCAGATGCAGTCCCAGATCCGCCTGGGCCCGCATGTTGTCGGGCTCGAGCGCGATCGCTTTCCTGGCGAGCACGACGGCGTCATCGTATCGGTAGTGGCGGGCCGCGTGCATCGCGACGATGCGGTAGGCGTCGCCGTACGCAGGATTGACGGCCAGGGGTTTCGCGATGGCGCTCTCGTAATCGGCCGTCCTGCCGTCGACGTAGGCGATCGCGGCGGAGAGGGCGTGCGCGTTCGGGCTGTGAGGATCGGCGGCCAGCGCGCGCGCGAGGGACTCGCGCGCATCTGCCGGCTTCTCCTCGTCGATGGCGGCCTCCGCGAGGAACAGGTGCGCATCGACTAGGGCGGGGTCGATCTCCACCGCGCGACGAGCCGCTGCCGCCGCGGCGGGCGGGTTCTCGTCGGCCAGCGCGCGCGCGAGCCCCGCGTGGGCAGGCGCCCACTCGGCGTCCAGCGCCAGCGCCGCGCGGAACGACGCGGTCGCGTTGGCGGGGTCGTGTGCGTCGAGGAACAAGAGACCCCACGCCGTGTTGACGGCCGGCGCGAGAACCGGGTCCTTCGGCGCCGCGGCCGCCGCCTCGCGGAACAGCGCATTCGCCGTGCGCGACTGCCCCAGGGCGCGGGCGGCCCGGGCGGCGCGAAGCAGCCCATCAGGTGTGCTCGCGCCGCGGGCGCTGCCCGCCACCGGCGAAAGGACACGCCGCGCCTCAGCCTTGCGGCCCTGTTGCCAGAGGACCAGGCCCCATTCGAGGGCCGCTTCGCCGGCCGGGTCGGCGGTGCCTGGCATCTGGACGAACGCCACCGCCTCGTCGAGGCGGCCACGGTCTGCCGCGAGACGCGCGTGGATGGCTGCGCCAGCCTGGTCGCGTTCACCGCGAGCGCTCGCGAGAGCGTCGGCCTGCTCGCGCTTCCCGTGGGCGATAGCGTGCGTCGCCGCGCGCACGAACGCCAGTTCGGCCTGGACGCGTGCGGCCTGGGCCTTCGCCTCCGCCGCCTGTTCGGCGGGTGTCTTCGCCTGGGCCTGCGCTGCTGGCGGCGCTGGCGGCGCCTGTGGCGCCGTGGCCTCGTGCACGCCCACCCCGGCGGCAGACACAGTCGCCGCCGGGACGGACGGAAGTTCTGCTGCCGCGATCAACGCGATGGCGCAGAGCGCGGTCATCGCCAGGCGTACACGCCTGGACGTCGCGCCGCCACGATCGGTCGTGAACACGGTCGTGAACACAGCCAGGTGCATGGAATCCCTGACTGCGATTGTATCCGCAGAAGTGGTTCCAGTACCTGTGGAACAGGTCTTGAGACCCGCTCTCCAGACCTGCTTGCATTCGGCGGGCATCAATCCTATGCTCCCGGCATCTCTTGACGGTGCGGGCGCTCCGCCTCGCTGGATGCGGCGCCTGGCCGACTCACAACGGAGGACGAAGCCATGAGGCGTATTGCCCTGCTCGCTGCGTGCGCGGTCGTGCTGCTAGTGCCGGGGTTCGCGGTGTCGGGAGGAGCCCAGTCGAAGAGCCGGTTCCTGGACAAGGACACCTTCATGGACATGGAGACGATCAGCAATCCGGCCATCGCACCCAACGGCGGCCAGATCGTGTTCAGCCGGGGCT
>Ga0315278_10006181_pt1 | contig 10874 bp, 9 predicted proteins | sample YL17G06_0_MG_FD_203880 | JGI IMG/M metagenome (GOLD analysis project Ga0315278, IMG submission 203880) | Sediment microbial communities from Yellowstone Lake, YNP, Wyoming, USA - YL17G06_0 | ecosystem: Environmental > Aquatic > Freshwater > Lake > Sediment | place: USA: Wyoming | collected... | reverse complement strand
GCGAATACATCGAAAAAGGCAGTCTTGCGTCTGCAGGCGGAAAGTCACATTTAATGCTCTTTCCGTTTGTGTATCCTGCCAAGAACGCTAACAAATCTGAATTGTCGCGCTCACTGCCTTCCATTAAAACCCTTTTCGGGACCCAGCACGAACTTGTAGCAGAATCTACACAGATTTCATCTAAGTCGCTCATTGGTATCGCATGAATGTAAACATATGCTTCATCGTTTGTCATTTTAGTTACCTCTTAATTTAACACGCATCAAATGCCTCTTCCCCGACTCATCTGTTTTAACAGCAATCGTATATTCGGGTTCCGTGCCTTCAAACATGCATTTGGTTTTTGGTTTGATATGAGGGCATACAGGCTTGATGTCTATAATCTGCCTGCCATCATAATCTGCAAAAACTGTTTTTCTTTCGCCCTGCCCGCCTCCGGGAATGTGGCAGCCACCAGGCCAATAACATAAAACACTGCCATCTATGTCAACGGCGCTTGTGCAATCCACTAGTGAGTCAATAGTTGATTCCTTTGAATTGTCCATTTTAACCACCATTAGTCCTTTTTATCAAACTGGCATGCAGCCTTTAATGCGAAGACTCTCTCTTCAAGCGCTTCTCCAGCTTTAGCCGTATCTTTTGCTATCTGTATTAGCGTTTTTACCTCAAAGGGCTGCATATTTTTAGGATGTAAAGCTAAAAGCGCGTACAGTTGATCGTGCACCTTATTCATAATATTAGAAGCTGTACCATAGTTATTTTCCGCAAGTTTTTGATATCTTTTCATTTCCTGTTCAGTTTCTTTGTCCATGTTAGCTCCTTAATTACTATATAGCAATAGCAACACAAGACTATATAAAGCTTTCGTCGGTGTTTTTAAGCTAGTTAATAAACCTGTCGCTTTATAAAGCCCTTTTAAAGCCTAAGAACTGCCCTTAAGCATCTTTGGCACGCTGGCTATCCACCGCCAGTTTAAAGCCAGATGCGCCAGCATAGCTATGCTGAAAGCTATAGCCAAAAGCGTATGCAACCGCACAGACTCCTCTTCAAAACCAGTATATAGCGTCAAACACAGGAGTATAAATATAGATATATTAGCTATTACAAGCAGCTTAGAGTTAGCCATATCTAGATATCAAAAAAGCGGTTTTAATAGCTTTTTATGCAAAATTTGGATAGTAATATATTATTTTCGTTGTTAGTGCAAACATGACCAAATATGACTGGACGCTCACTATAAGGGATTTTGCAAGGGCTGAAATCGGGCTGAAATATGAAAGCATTGAGCGCAACAAGAAAAGCATGTTCCGCGGCACATTATACGCGGTTCTTTCAACCACAGAGTTATTTTCAAAACAGCTTAAGGTATACAGGCACCTGCTGGAAAACGGCTTTGACAACCCTTACATGATTAACAAGGTGCAGACTCCTGGCTGCATAAGCTGCCTGTACCACGAAATTCTGACAAAAACGCGCTTCCCGAACCAGAAAATAAAGCGGATTAGGGACCTGTCAAGGTGGTGGCAGAAGTCGGATTTACCGGACAGGATAATTGATGATATTAACCGCGGCAGGAAAAATGAGTTCGGGCTAAGAACCGAACTTGCAAAGGAATGCCCAGGTTTAGCGCTGAAGGCTTCCTCGCTTCTGTTTGAGATGCTTGGCTATGAAAATGTCATCCCGATTGACCTGTGGATTTTAAGGTATCTTAATTATAAAGGCTACAAATTTCCAGTTCCGGACTACAAGACTGTAAGCGGGCTGAGGGATGATATTTATCTTGATGCTGAAAAGCACCTGATAGAAATATCGAAAGAATACCAGAGGCAGTTTAGCGGGCATGTTAATGTAACTCCCGCGGTTTTCCAGTTTGCCTTGTGGAGCAAGAATGCGCCATGGAATCTCCCGCTCCATCATTTCGGGGAGCAGGCGCCGGCAATAAAGAGAATCAGAAATGGCATGACTGTGCGGGAGAGGGCAGTTGCTGTAAGCAAAAAATATGTAAGATGGCATGACCCGCCAAAGCCCGCGCACGTTTTAAAAAATGGCGAAACGCTTGAGGATTACCTCCGCAGTAAAGTTTAAAAATCGTCAAATAAACGCTGATTGCCCTCACCGGACACTTCGGCTCCGGTTGAAGTTAACACTAAGGTGTGGGCTATTCTATATTTATTAAAAAACATAAGCGGGCCCAAAGGGACTTTCGGAACGAAAGCCCGCATAAAGCGGAGCTTTTGCGTTGTTCGAACCCTTGACTTGCAGCTATCCTTCCCTTGATAAAAGGCTGCCACTCTAACCAGACTGAGTTATGAGCCCACTATCAAGAGGATTAAATTTTGTTTATAAATATGTCGCATAATGTTTTCTCTCGGATATAAATCTATTAAAAAGCTCCGGACGTTCGGGTTTCGATGGGAGGCTTGTTTGGCGTTGCAGCAAAAGACAGCTGCGCAAAAGACGTTTTTTACGGAACTGACTATCACTCGCATCTTGCTGCGGAATGGGCTGGAATTGCCATAACCACGGAGAAAGGCATTTTCAGGCGCAGAAAGCACATCAAAAGCTCCCAGTTCAAGTCAAGATTTTCAGAGATACTAGCACTCCCAGGTTCTTACGGCATTGGCGTAATGTCTGATGACAGGCAGCCGGTATGCGAGAGGTCAAAGCTTGGCAATTTCGCGCTGGCGACAGACGCCACAATTCTGAATATAAACGAGATTGTCAACGAGCTGCTTGAGCAGGGAATTTCCCTGTCAGAAGCAAGTTTTGAACATCCCAATACAACAGAAATAATTTCAAAGCTGATACACCAGAAAAACAGCGTTGAAGAAGGTATTATTTACGCTCTTAAAAAAATCAGCGGCTGCTGCACCTTTATTTTATTAAACGAGGACGGCATTTATGCGGCGAGAGACACAACCGGAGTAAGTTCTCTGGTTCTCGGCAAGAGGAACGACGCCTGCGCTGTTGCCACAGAAACCTGCGCCTTTCCAAATCTTGGATTTAAAATAGAGAAATTTATCGCGCCAGGGGAAATAATATTTTTTAACGAAAACGGCTACAGGACTGTAAAAGTCTTGGAGAATTCAAAACTAAAGGAGTGCATTTTTTACCACAGTTATTTCAGCGAACCGACAGCAATACACGAAGGCGTTGCTGTTGAGGAAAGCAGAAACAGGTGCGGGGAATTCCTGGCAAGCGCCGATTTGGCCGAAGGCTTCAAAGCAGACCTTGTCAGCGGAGTTCCGGATTCAGGCATAGGGCATGCAATCGGCTATGCGAACAAGTCCGGAATACCATTCGGGCGCGCGCTTGTCAAATACACTGCAGGCTGGAGCAGGAGTTATATGCCCCCGACACAGGACAGGCGTGACGAAATTGCTTACTACAAATTAAATCCCATTCCATCCTTAATTAAGGGAAAGCGCCTTGTGATAGTTGATGATTCGATAAGGCGCGGAACACAGCTGAGAAAGCTGCTTCTGGAAAAGATATTGCCTTACGAGCCAAAGGAAGTTCATGTGCGCATCGGCTCGCCGCCGCAGCTTTTTGCATGCATACGCGACAAGGCTGATGAAAGCCGGCTTGCTGCACGCAGGGCCATAAAAGCAATTGAGGGCAAGGAAATAACAGACTATAGCGAATACATGGATATAAATTCTGAAAAATACAGGAAAATGGTTGAGTTCATGGCAAATGAAATATCAGCAACGTCACTGGCTTTCATATCGATAGAGGATGCTGTTAAAGCCACGACACTGCCGGAAGGAAATCATTGTATATACTGCTGGACAGGCAAGATGGTAAACCCGCCAATCAGCCAGAAAAAAGTCACGGCATATAACGACTAGCCAGCGTGAGTAGTTTTTTAAATAAGATTGGATGAATTTAACTATGCCAGAAGAAGTATTTTGGGTTGACAAAATTGCTCGCGAGATCGTAGATAGAGAAAAAACTCTTAACCGCGGCACAAAAAAATTCAGGTGCGAGATGGGTTTAGGCGCCTCAGGAATACCGCACGTAGGCTCAGCAGGCGACGGAGTACGTTCTTATGTTGTTTATCTGGCTTTGAAAAAGCTTGGAAAAGATGCAGAATTCATAGCTTACGCTGATGACCGCGACGGATTAAGGAAAGTGCCGTCAGGATTTCCTGATTCTCTGGACAAAGAAATTGGAAAGCCTGTTTCTTTGATTAAAGACCCATTCAAATGCCATTCGAGTTTCGCAGAGCATATAGAATCAATCTTAATTGATGCATTCAATAAAATCGGCGTTAAATTTAATCTTAAACGAGCACATCTTGAATATGAAAAGGGAACTTTTGATAAGGAAGTTATTGAAGTTTTAACGCGAGCAGAGGAAGCCGGCAGAATAATTGAGGAAACAACCAGTTCAACAAAGTTCCGCGAACGGTTGCCGTTTGCGCCAATCTGCAAGAAGTGCGGAAGCATTATTACAACTCATGCCTACAAATTTATTCCAAAGGACAAGAAAATTCTTTACCGCTGTGATGATGAGTTTGTCGGCAAGAATGTTAACACTGGAAATGAAATTGTTGTAAAAGGATGCGGCTACGAAGACGAATGCGGCATTCGTGATGGCAAGCTGGCATGGAAAGTTGAGTTTGCAGCGCGCTGGAGAGCTCTAAAGATAAATTACGAGGCCTATGGCAAGGATATTCTTGAAAGCGTAAGGAGCAACGATAAGATTTGCAAGGATATTTTAGGTTACGAACCGCCAGTCCATAGCTTTTATGAAATGTTTACCGAAAGAGGCGGGAAAAAGATTTCAAAATCTGCCGGAAATGTCTTTACAGTACAGAACTGGCTGAAATATGCCAGTCCGGAATCAATCTGCCTTCTTTATTTGAAAAAATTATCAAAAACCAGAGTAGTAGACGCAGATGCAATACCTGCTTATGAAGATGAAGTTGATGAGCTGGCCAGGGTTTATTCCGGCGAAGTAAAAATTAAAATTCCGACGGACTTGGCGCATTTCAAAAGACTTTACGAGTATATGCATTTTTTGAGCCCGCCGAAAAACAAACCAATCTCTGTTCAGTACGGCGTTCTAGCGAATTTAATGAAATTAGTTCACGATCCAGAGTTAGTCAAACAAACGCTAATAAAAACCGGGCACATTAAAGGAAAATTATCCGGAGCGCAGGAAAAACTTCTGGATGAGAAGCTAAGTAATATAAGTAACTGGGTAAGTGACACTGTTGAGGACGAAAATATCCAGATAAATCTGACAGATACGCAGAAAGAAGCGCTTCACAAGATTGCAGAGTCTTTAATAAAAAAAGACTGGAAAGAAGATGACCTGCTTCAGGAAATCTACACCATCGGGAAAGAATTGAACCTGCAGTCAGGCGATTTATTCAAGGCAGCATACCTTACGTTATTGAAAAGCGAGCGCGGGCCAAGACTAGCTCCGTTAATACTGGCAATCGGAAGAAAAAAAGTAGCTGAGATTTTTAAGAAAGCTTAAAAGATTTTAGTGTTCTGCAATTGCATGGCTGTGGCTCCAATCCTGTATCATATTGGCAAATCGGATTTCCAGATAGCTCAAATGTATTTTAACCGAGGCAAAGAACAATTGAATTACATGAACGGCTGCTGGCATTATTCTGACAAGCCGAGACCAGTTGCACCAAACATCATTGGTTTTACCATGGAGCCTTTTCTGCGCAAGTCTGTCATACTGAGAAAAGCTTTTCATGAGGCTGCCCATGGCTGCGAACTCAGTGTAGAACATCTTGGCGGATGGGATTACAGCGCAGCCGAAGCCGGCGGCTACAGCGCCAACCCGATAGTAAACTTGTTTCAGGAAATCTCGCCAGCCTCTCCAACCAGAATTGTAGATTCGCGATTGTGCTTCCCGATAAAAACAGAGTCTGAAATTGTAGCAAAGTCGCTGCAGACGAGATTTTTAGGGCGCTTTGCAGATGAATTGGAGCGATTGGTGCTTGCCTCTAAATCCTGATAATTTCAAATCTTAACCTCAAAACAAACCACAGGCTGCTCCAATCCCCAGTTCTGCAGCACCTGCGGGTGTATTTCGCCAATAATGCCAATCCTGTCCTTTCCTGAGAATACTGATGCGCACCTGCCGACTATGAATGAATCGCTGTCTGTTTCTACTAAGCCTATGTGCATGCCAAGGTTTGTGAATACAGACTCCAATGCCTGCTTTGCTTCAGTAAATGTAACATTTGAGTGCGAGATTGCTAATGCCAGTCTGCGTTCTGTATGCGACATCTCATCAAGCTTCGGATTTGGGTGAACAATGTCGCCGACTTCGAAAATCTTCTGCGGGAATTCCCGGGTTTTGTTATGCGATAAAAATTCCATTAACCCCGGAGTTAATTTATTTCTAAGGCAGCCATAAGTTAGCGATACAGGATTTTCGAGTTCTATAATTTCCTCTTCGGGTGTGCTCATCTTCCTGAAAAGGTTATCCTTGTTCGTTAATGTAAAGTTCATTACTTCTTGCGCCCCCAAGCCAATGCAGAGCTCGCGGAACTTGTTTGATACCTTTTCCTTCTCGGAGAGTTTTCCTGCTGATGGGATTGCAACCGGCACCTGCTCAAATTTGTTGTAATCATAGGCAATTGCAATGTCTTCTGTTATATCTGCGGGGTGCATGACATCAAGCCTGTAAGCAGGCACGGAAACTTCCAAGTCATGCGTCGGGTGCTCGCATTCCGGAAGAGAGCTGACATCGTAGCGCATTTTCCCAAGCAATTTCGCAATGTCCTGCGCATCAAGCTTCAATCCGAGCAGTTCATTTACTTTTGGTATTGATATTGAAAATTTTCTTGTTTCCAGATGGGGCGTTGTATCAATTTTTCTGTAAGGGTAATCAATCTGCACAGAGTAGATTTTTCCGCCCCTGTCCGCGAAACTCAGCGTTATGATTTTTAGGACATTGTTGACAGCGCTGTAATCAGTCCCTGTGACTTCAATCAGGATATTTTCAGTTATTTCATTAATTTCCCCAAGGGTTGCAGCATTAATGATTGGAGGCATTGAAAGAACCTTGTTCCCAGAGTCAATAAAAATAGGATATTCCTCCATTCCCTTCAGGATATCACCATACTGTATTCCTTTAGGATGCGCCCTGAGAATTTCATGGGGAGGCAATTTTTCCTGCCAGCCAAGCGGGATAAAAGCATTGTCATGCGGCTTTGTCATCGTGTATTTCAGGGGCCATTTCAATAAGTCGTATTTGTACAAGCCTATTGATGTTTTCCTCCTGCCGCGCCCGTAAGTGGTGTCAATCTTGTCCTGCAGCTGCATGACTTGCTTGATTAAGTCATCAGTCAGCTTCAATCCTTTGATAACCGCGCACGCAATAAACGGACGGATTTTCTCCAATTTTCCGTTAACTATGACTTTGTAATCTGAGGAATGCACTTCATATTTTTTCAAGCCGGACCCAACGCCAAGAAGCCCTTTCAATTCTCTCGCCAAGCCTTCAACACACCACAAGTCAGGCCTGTTTGTGTCGCCTATTTTAATTGACAGTACATCGTTTTCCGCAGATTCAATTTCGCCTTTCATCCTGTGGATGTATGGCTCTAACTCGGCAACTTTGGGAAGCTTTTCTCCAACAAGACTTTTCAAATCCTTTAGACTAATATCTATGACTGGCATTATACCTTCGCCTCTCTCAGGAATTTGATGTCCTGGCTGAATAACTGCCGGATATCACTTATGTTTTCACGAATCATGAATAATCTGTCTATGCCGATGCCCCATGCGAGAACCGGAACTTTTATTCCAAAAGGTTCAGTAACTTCTGGCCTGAATATTCCTGCGCCAAAGACTTCAACCCACTTATTCAACTTCGGATGCCATATATCTGCCTCTACCGAAGGTTCTGTATATGGGAAGTAGTGCGGCCTGAATCTTAATTTATCCGAGCCAGTTACTTTCTTTGAAAATTCTGCAAGCAATCCCAGCAGATTTCTGAAATTTAATTTATCTCCAAGCACTATACCTTCGCACTGGTTAAACTCCACTAAATGAGTGGCATCTAATACATCTGGCCTGTAACATCGTGCAATTGCAAAATATGCTCCCGGCACGTTAGGGTTTGACGCTAAAGTTCTTGCGGATAACGCAGTTCCCTGCGTCCTTAACATCAGGCGCGAGCTTTCCTTCGTGTCAAAGCCGTACTGCCAGCCCGTGCTGCCGGACTTCGCGCCGTTTTCATGGACTTTTTTCACTTCTTCAACAAACTTGCGGTATTTCTCAAGATTGCCGTATTTCGGCTCTGATATGAAATAAGTGTCATGAATTCCCCTTGCAGGATGATCCTGCGGCATGAACAATGCCTCGCAGTTGAAAAATGACATTTCAACAATCGGGCCGGACATCTCCTCAAATCCCAGGCTTACTAACTCCTCCTTGACTTCATCAAGAAAAGCCCTGTAAGTCTGTTTCTTGCCCCCGTAAAACTGCGGAACAGGCGCAGTTACATCGTATCTCCTGAAGCTCGACTCTTTCCATGCGCCGGACTTTATCAAATCCGAAGTCAGTAATCCGATTCTTTTCTCGCTTGTGGTTGCAGAAATCACTTTCCTGCCAAGCTCTGTGATTGCGAATTCCCGCAGCGTGCGCTCTGCCTTGCGAACAATGCCCCTTTGTGCTAACACTTCAAATGCGTGTTTTTCCTCGGGCAGGAGCATTATGAGCTCCATTTCCTTCTTTTCAGCCAATTTCTGCAAAAACACTTCCTCGTGGAATTTCTCTGTTAAATATTGCGGCGCCAAGAGCTTTACCTTGCCTTCCTTAATTTCTATGGCACTGCGGGATTTCCAGTGCCCCAAAGAATATGTAAACTCCTGCTTGTCGAGCTTTGAGCTTGCTATAAGCTCGTCCATGTACATAGGCTTTCTCAGGGCGTTAATGAAATGCCTCTCGGGCAGCCCGTTACGCGCGTATTCCTCGCCAAGCTTCTCAATAACAACAAATGCCTGCGGCGTTTCTTTTACGGTAACCAGCGACTTGTTCTCAAGCCACAACGCGGAGCGGGTTATATTCTCCCTGCTGAGCAGTGTTGATTTTTCCAATTCGAAGGCATTTGCAGGGTGTTTTGCAAGCGCCTTCAATACAACGATTTCAGCATCCTGCAAACCTTCCGCAATTCTAGTGGCATCCATTTTTCTCGTAGTAAAATGGGCTAGCCAAAACTTTCGTGGTTTTGGCTTTGTCCATGATATACTCTAACTCACATGCGAATATAAAAGTATTACCACGACGAACTACGAGGGTAATCGCCATGGATCAGGCTTCGCCGAAATGTCAAGCAAAGCCGCTTTTTGCTCCCTTAATCATGGGATTTTGCCCTCGTCGCAGTCGTTTCGTCTTAGTTTGGAAAACCCTTATAAATCGACATATATGCTCTACAATATAAAATGGCTAAACCTAAACGTGCAATAGCGCCTGAAATACCCAAGTATGTTCCTAATGCCGCAGGTGCTCCGCAGATTTCTTCCGAAGAATTAGCAGGCATTGAACAGAAAAGGCTGGCAGAGTCGTCAGAAAAAATCAAAAAGATGCTTGAGGACCTGAAAGGCAAGACTGAGGGCTTCAAGAAAGAAGCAGTTTCAAAATACAAAAAGGAAATAGTTGGAATATGTTTATTGCCTCCAAAGGGACAGGACCAGCCTCTTGATTTGCTTGTTCTGCTGTCAATCGAGGGGAACTTTGAGGAAAAATTCAAGAAAAAGGATGAAATTGAGAAGTCGTTAAAGGAAATTGCAGATAAAAAGCTGCCGAAAAACCTTACTGTTTCTTCAGTAATACTTGATGAAATCTGGGATATGTGCTTCAAGGGCAAGTACGACATTCTTGGCTTGCTGGCAATGGGCATGCCTGTCTACGATGCAGGCTGGCTGGGCGCTTTAAGGGCAACAGAAATACACAAGCAGATGGTTTTGAAGAAATTTGAGAAATACGTTGTATCTTATGTATTGGCAGGCTCAATGGTCCGAGGCACGGCTCATGCAGAATCAGATATTGATACATTCATAGTAATTGATGACACTGATGTCACAAGACTGACAGCAAATGAACTTGTGAACAAGTTAAGGGCAATAATCTGGGACATGGCAGGGGATGCGTCAGCAGCTGCAGGCGTAAAAAACAAGCTGAACATCCAGATTTACATCCTGACTGATATGTGGAACTCAATAAAGGCTGCAAATCCTGTTATTTTCACTTTCCTGCGCGATGGAATCCCGATGTACGACAGGGGCATGTTTGCGCCATGGAAATTACTGCTTAAGCAGGGAAAAATTACTCCTACGCCAGAAGCAATTGACACTTACATGAAATCAGGAACCCAGGTTATTGAAAGAACCAAATGGAAATTAAAGGAAATTGCAATGGATGATTTCTTCTGGGCCACATTAACTCCGACGCAGGGCGCGTTAATGATGCTAGGCGTTACTCCGCCAGTGCCAAATGATACTGCTGCGGTCATGAAAGAGCACCTTGTAAAGCCGGGACTTTTGGAAGAAAAGTGGGTAAAAATCTGGGAAGATATACTTGCATTAAGAAAGGACCTTGAGCACGGTAAGATAAAGGAAATAACTGCAAAGCAAGTCGATGAATATTTAACAAATTCCGAAAGGTACCTGGCGAGACTGGACAAGCTAATGAAAACAATTGAAATCCAGATTATTAAAAAAGAAATCAAAATTCTTTACGACAAGACAATGGAAGATGTGCTTTGCGCACTAAAGATGTTTGATATCAAAGCAACTGATGAAAATGCCGTAAAAATGTTCGAACGCGAGCTGGGGGAAAAGAAAATTGCCTCAGCAAGATATATTGAATTAATTAAAAAGATAATAAAGATAA
>Ga0315278_10006180_pt1 | contig 10874 bp, 10 predicted proteins | sample YL17G06_0_MG_FD_203880 | JGI IMG/M metagenome (GOLD analysis project Ga0315278, IMG submission 203880) | Sediment microbial communities from Yellowstone Lake, YNP, Wyoming, USA - YL17G06_0 | ecosystem: Environmental > Aquatic > Freshwater > Lake > Sediment | place: USA: Wyoming | collected... | reverse complement strand
GCGAGCATCGGGACGGTCGATCTTGTTGATGACGACGATCGGCGGCAGGCCGAGCTCGAGCGCCTTGCGCAGCACGAAGCGGGTCTGCGGCAGCGGGCCTTCGCTGGCGTCGACCAGCAGCATGACGCCGTCGACCATGGCGAGCGTGCGTTCCACCTCGCCGCCGAAGTCGGCGTGCCCCGGCGTGTCGACGATGTTGATGCGGATGCCGCGGTAGGCGATGGCGGTGTTCTTCGCCATGATCGTGATGCCCTTCTCGCGCTCGAGGTCGATCGAGTCCATGACCCGCTCGGCGACCACCTCGTTGTCGCGGAAGATCCCGCCCTGCCACAGCATGGCGTCCACCAACGTGGTCTTGCCGTGATCCACGTGGGCGATGATCGCCAGGTTGCGGATGTCGTCGCGCTTGGGGTTACCCTGGCCGCAGCGTCTCGGGGGCGCGGGGGGCGCCGTAATGGTGGGGGGGGGGGGCCCCCCGCACCACAAGATCAGCAGATCCAGCTCCGGCGCGGGAACAACCGCACCACTGGAAGAGCACACGTGTTGTGGTGCGGGCATCCTGCCCGCGCATTCCAGGAGCGCGCCGGAATCAGTACCGGCGGCCGGGACCCGAGCTGCGCCCCTCGCGGTTGTCGCGACCCTCGCGGCCACCGCCGTAGCCGCCGCGTCCGCCGCGGCGGTCGTCGCGGCCGCCGGCCTGCGCCCGCGCCTCGTTGACGACGAGCGTGCGCCCGCCGAACTCGCGACCGTGCACCGCAGCGATGGCGGCCCGACCCTGGCTCGGGTCATCGAACTCGACGAACCCGAACCCGCGGGAGCGGTCACGCTGGTGGTCGACGATGACGGTCGCGCTGGAGATGGTGCCGTGGGTCGCGAAGAGCTCCTTGAGCTCCTCTTCCCTGGCCTCGAACGGAAGGTTGCCGACGTAGAGCTTCATATCTAGAACTCCCTTTCCTGCTGCCTGGCGCCGTTGCCGCGCCGGCGGTCGAAGCTGCGGTTGCGCTGCTGGGGACCTTGCGGCCGGGCGCCCGGCCCGCTGCTGCTCTTGCTGCCGCTGCCCTTGCGCGCCACCGGCGCACCCGGCTGGGACCGCTCGGCTTTGGCCCTGGAACGACCGCGTTCGCCGGCGCGCTGCGCGCGGATGGCGGCGATCCGCTCAGCCATCGGCACCTCGAGGTGCCCGGCCGGCTGGGCGCCGTAGTCGAACCCTTCGAGGCGGCGGCGAGAGAGCCGGTGCCCGACCGCGCGCTCGATGGCGGAGAACGCGTTCTCCTCCTCGGGCGACACGAGCGTCACCGCCGTCCCGGTCCGCTCCGCGCGGGCGGTGCGGCCGACGCGGTGGATGTAGTCGTCGGGTTGGACGGGGACGTCGAAGTTGATCACGTGCGGCAGCTCCTTGACGTCGATGCCGCGCGACGCGATGTCGGTGGCGACGAGCACCTGCAGGCGACCGGCCTTGAAGTTGGCGAGTGCGCTCTCGCGCTGCGCCTGGCTGCGGTTGCCGTGGATGCGGTCGCACGCGACGCCGGAGTCCTCGAGGTACTTCGTGAGACGGTTGGCGCGGTGCTTCGTCCGCGTGAACACCAACGCCATGGCGACCTTCTCCTGACGCAGCACCTGGACGAGCAGCGCCCGCTTGAGCCGCTCCGGCACCGGGAAGACGGCGTGGGTGACGCCGACTGCCGGGGCCGCCTTGCGCTCGATGCCGATGCGCGCCGGGGTGACGAGCATCGTGCGGGCGAGCTCGACGATCGGCTCGGGCAGCGTCGCCGAGAACAGCATTGTCTGCCGCTGCTTCGGCAGCCGCGCGATGATCCGCTTGACGTCGGGGAGGAAGCCCATGTCGAGCATGCGGTCGGCCTCGTCGAGGACGAGGATCTCGACCTTCTCGAGGTGGGCGATGCCGGCGCCCATATGGTCGAGCAGCCGGCCGGGGGTGGCGACGACGACGTCGACGCCGGCGCGCAGCGAGCGCGCCTGCGGTCCGGCGTTGACGCCGCCGAACACCGACGCCGAGGTGACCGAGGTGTGGCGGCCGAGCGAGCGCAGGTGGTCGTGGACCTGAGCCGCGAGCTCGCGGGTCGGGGTGAGCACCAGCGCCCGGGTGACGCCGCGCGGCTTGCCCATCAGCTTCTGGAGAATCGGCAGCGCGAACGCCGCGGTCTTGCCGCTGCCGGTCATCGCCGCCGCGAGCACGTCGCGACCGGCGAGCGCCTCGGGTAGCGCCGCCGCCTGGATCGGGGTCGGCTCGGTGAAGGAAAGGCCCGCGATCCCACGCAACAGCGCGGGGTCGAGGGGGAGATCGGTGAAACGCATCTGCACACTCGTGTCTTCTCGGGGCGCGCACGGAAAAACGTGCGGCGCACCGCGTTGGTTCCGGCTGAATTGAGCGAACGGGAGAACTGCCGGGGGTGCTGCCGTCCGGGGCTGTGATCGCCCTCGAACGCTTCGAGATCGCCACGGCCGGCCACCAGAGGATCACGAGGATCGTCGATGGCTGAGACACTCTCTCACGTTTTTCGTCGGCTGGCAAGTGCGGCGCCACGCGGTGCGGCGCCACGCCAGCACTCGACGGCTATGGGAACTCGCGGGCGTTGGAGCCTCCCCAGGCCGTGGGTCGCAGCACCAGCACGCCGGCGAACCCGCCGGCCGACCGCGGACCTCCGGGCGCCAGGGCGGCGGCGACCCCGCCGGGTAGCCCCGGCAGCCGGCGGAAGCCGGCGGTCTCGTGAGCGAAGACCGCGACATCGCCGGACGCAGGCAACGTTGCGACCCGTTCCCACGCCAGCCCCTCCCGGTACGTCCGCCACGTCAGCAGGGCGGACAGCGAGACGACGCCGTAGGGATCGTCCGGCCGCGGCATGAAGACCTTCGGCTGCCCGCGCTGCTGGTCGAGCATCTCGAGCCACGGCCCGCTGTCGCCATGACGGAACACGACGAGCGTGCGGCCCGCCCGCCCCGCCTCCAGCAGCGGCGTGAGCTCCGCGGATAGCCGGCGCGTGAGCGCGTCGACCCGGCCCCAGTCGGCGATGTCGCCGCGCACGGTGATGAGCGCGCCGGCGAGAACGATGCCGCCGCACAGCGCCAGCGCGGTCCGGATGGCGATACGGCCCCGTTCGAGGCGCCACATCGCCGCCAGAGGGTGTGCGACCGCTCCGAGAAAGAGCAGCCACGGCAGCGCCGTCCAGCGACCGGCAAGACCGGCGTTCGGCAGGGTCGGCAGCAGCAGCGACGACGACGCAATGAGCAGGAAGAGCCCGTCCCGCCGGCGAGTGCGCACGAGGTACGCGACGAGCGCAGCGACGAGCAGCGGCGCCGCCACGACGACCCACTGGTGCTCCCGCAGGAAGCCGGTAAACCCCCACGGCACCGGCTGGATCACGTGAAAGAACGCGGCCGCGATCACGATGCTCTTGGCGGCCAGCAGCGACGGGTCGAAGGCGTAGAAGCTGCGGTAGCCGAAGCCGGTGATGAGCCCGTAGACGGCGACGTACGCGGCGGCCGCCCCTCCCCAGGCCAGCAGCGTCCGCATGGCCCGACGCCACGTCCGTCCCAACAGCAGGACGTCCTGGGCGGCGAGCACGGCGGGCAGGACGACCCACTGCTCGCTAGCCGCGGCGGCAACGGCCCCGGCGGCGAGCAGCGCGGCCCGCCGTCCCGGGCTGTCGCGCCCAGTTCGCGAGATCAGCACGACCAGGACGGCGGCAACGAAGATCTGGTGACCGAGGAAGAGCGCCTCGCCGCAGATCAGCTCGCTGAAGAGCGGCGACACCTGCCAGAGGAGGCAGAGGACCACCGCTCCCGCCGGCGAGCAGCCACCCAGCCGTTGCAGCAGGACGAGACCGAGCGCCGCGAGCGCGGCCGTGACCGCGAGGCGGGCCGCCCGGAACGCCACGGGGCGATCCCCGAAGACGCCGACCAGCCCGGCGAACGACCCGAAGGCGGCCGGGCGCCACACTCTCTGGAAGGGCCGCAACAGCTCGGCAGGGTGCTCGATCACCTTGGCGCCCTTGAGAGCGATCTGGTAGTCCTCGGCTACGAAGGCGAACCGCAGCACGGGCGCGTAGACCGTGACGATCGCCGCGGTGCAGACGGCCAACGGTAGCCATCTGCGCCATGTGCCTTCTCCGCCGCTCCGCCGCTCCTGCTCCACGACATCGCCCATCACCGCTCCCTCGTTCGTCGCTGCCCTATGCTAACGTGCCTAGTCGATGCCACTCCACCTCGTGGACCACCCGCTGATGCACGACATCATGACCAGGCTGCGCGACCGCGCGACGACCTCGGACGATTTCAGGGTGCTCGCGTACCGTGTCTCGCTGTTCCTGGTCGCCGAGGCCACGCGGGACCTGCCGATCGCCGAGGGCACCGTCGAGACTCCGATGGAGACGGCGGCGGCGCGTCGCCTCGCCGCCCGCGTTGTCGCGGTGCCGGTGCTGCGCGCCGGCATCGGCATGCTGCAGGCGTTCCTCGATCTGGTGCCGAGCGCGCAGGTCGGCTACTTCGGTCTCGAGCGCAACGAGGAGACCGCGGTGGCCCGCCGCTACTACGAGAAGGTCCCCGGAGACCTCGGCAACGCCGTGGTCTTCCTCCTCGACCCGATGCTCGCTACCGGCGGGTCGGCCGCCATGGCGGTCGAAGGCCTCAAGGCACGCGGCGCGCGCCGGGTGCGGCTCGTCTCGATCGTCGCCGCACCCGAGGGCGTCGAGCGTCTGGCCGCCGACGCCCCGGAGACGGAGATCTACACCGCCGCCCTCGATCGCGGCCTCAACGATCGCAAGTACATCCTCCCCGGCCTCGGCGACTTCGGCGACCGGCTGTACGGGACGTAGAGGGTAGGTCGTGTCGGAGCATGCTTCGATGCCGCCGGAATCCAGACGCGAGACCCGGCGCCTGCGGCGCAACCTGATCACCATCCGGGTACTCCTCTTTCTGCTGCCGGCTGTCGTCCTCACCTACGTCCTGTACAGCTCGCGAGCAGTGCTCGGAACGGCGCACCTGGTGGTCTTCGCGTCCACGCTGATGCTGGTGCTCGCCGGCCTGGTGACCGTCCGGCAGGTGTTCGACCGCTTCACCGCCCTGGCGACGGTGATGAACGAGGCGGCCCGGACGGTCACACAGGTACGGGATCTCTAGGAGGACACCGTCGAGCTCCAGGAGATCACTGCGCAGAATGCGTTCCGCGTTGTGGCGGCGCGGCGAGCACATCACCGAACGTCGCGAGCTTGAGGAGCAGCTCGCCCACGCGCAGAAGTTGGAATGGTGGCGCGGACGCTCGACATCTTCTCCCGCACCAACAAGACCATCGAGGTGGCCACCGAGCTCCACCCCGACACCCCGACCGCGGAGGTCGACCGCGGCCAGCTCGAGCAGGTGCTGCTCAACCTGTACCTCAACGCCGCGCAGGCGATGCCGGGCGGCGGCCGGCTCGCCGTCCGCTCGGAGCGGAGCCACCTCGACGGGCCCTACGCGCGCGCGCTGGGGCTGGAGGCGGGACGGTACCTACGCCTCAGCGTGACCGACACCGGCGAAGGGATCGATCCGCAGATCCAGAAGAAGATCTTCGAGCCGTTCTTCACCGCCAAGCGGCCGGGCAAGGGCAGCGGTCTCGGCCTCGCGTCGGCGTACGGGATCGTGAAGAAGCACCGCGGGGTCATCACCGTTTACGGCGAGCCGGGCCACGGCGCCACGTTCGTCATCATGCTCCCCGCCTCGGATTCGCCGCACGTGGCCGAGACCAACGGGAGCGCCGCGCCGATCACGGGCACGGGGCTGGTGCTCATCGTCGACGACGAGGAAGCGATCCGGGAGGTGGCACGAGCGATGGTCTCCTCGCTCGGCTACGAGCCGCTCGTCGCGGCGAGCGGCACCGAGGCGTTGGCGCTGTACGCTGCGCACAAGGGCAAGATCAAAGGAGTTGTCCTCGACCTCATCATGCCCGGCATGAGCGGAGGCGAGACGTTCGATCGCCTGCAGGAGATCGATCCCGACGCGAGGGTGCTGCTCGCGAGCGGTTACAGCCTCGAAGGGCAGGCGAGCGACATCCTCAAGCGGGGGTGCCGCGCCTTCATCCAGAAGTCGTTCGGCCTCACCGAGTTCTCCGAGAAGCTGCACGCCGTCGTCGCTGCACCGTAGCCCAGGTACACGGCGAGACCCGATCGCGCGAGCGCGTTACGGCGCCGCGCGGTCGTTGCCGTCGCGGCGGCCGTCCTCGTAGATGCCGACGATGCGCACCACCTTGCCCTTCGCATCGCGCTCGAAAGCGATGCGGAAGTAGTCCGCGTCGGGCGCCACGAACAGCGCATCGGCCATCGGCACGAGGGGGAACTTCGGCCGCCCCTCGCGCTGGTAGTACAGCGCGCCGTTCTCGAGCGTGATGCGGCGCGGCCCGTAGCTGCCAGCGTACGCCCGCAGCGCAGCCTCGGTGACGGCGAACGGGGCGAGCGTTGCCTGCAGCCCCTCGCGCAGCCAGACGAGCGCCCGCTTGCGGGCCTCGTCGGGGGCCCGCTCGGCGAGCGCCTCGAGCGCCTTGACGCGGGCGGTGTCGAGCGCCGCCGCGGCCGGCACCGCGATGTCGGGCGCCACGCCGGTGCCTTCCCAGTTGGTGCCGGAGATCGGGTTGACCGCACGGCCGAACGGCAGCATCGCCACCACCGGATAGCCCTTGACGCGGTAGGCGTCGACCGGGTGGGCGCCGCCGCCGGTGGTCTCGCCGACGATCGTGCCGCGCTTGAGGTTCTTGAGGTTGTAGCTGAACTCCTCGGCGCCCGAGAAGGTGTACGAGCTGGTCAGCACGAACACCGGCGCGTCGGGCAGCCGCGGGCCGGGGACGTACGCGTGGCTCCAGAACTGGTCGGTCGCGCCCGACTTGCGGATGTAGAAGCTGTTGAGATGCTTGGGCTCCGCAAACAGGTAGCTGGTGATGAGCTGGATCATCGTCGGATCGCCGCCGCCGTTGTCGCGCAGGTCGAAGATCAGCGCGTCCGAGTGGCCGAGGAAGTTCATCGCCGCCACCGCGGTGGCGCCGCCGGCGTCGGCGGGCGCGAAGCAGTTGAGCTTCAGGTAACCGATGTTGCCCGGCAGGCGCGCGATCTTCTCGAAGCAGAAGTTGTCGCGCTCCATCTCCGCGATCTCGCGCTCGCGCCGCTCCTTCGCGGCCGCCTCGCCGTCGCCCTCGTCCGGCCGGCGCGGCGCCCAGAACACCCGCAGGTGCTTGTCGTGGCTGACCGACTGCAGGTCCTCGGTGAGTCGCTCGCAGAAGTCGCGCAGCGTGGCGGCGCCGTCGTAGGCGCCGGCCGCGAGGCGCTCGCGCACGTGCCGGCTCATCGTCTCGGCGACGTCCGGGAAGACGTATGTCTCGTTGAGCCCCTTGAGCAGGTCCTCGACGATCGCGGCGCGATCCGCGGCGGCGACCGGAGGCGACTCCGGCGGCGGCCCCTGCTGGGCGGCAGCGGCGGCGAGCATGGTTGCGGCGACGGTGAGAGCGGTGACAAGCGTGCGACCGAAGGCGTGAGTTCTCATGTCTCCCTCCGAGACTCCTCGTGACTGTCCAGGTCCAGCTCCATGGCGAACGAGGCGCGGGCGTAGCGGGGCAATCCCGGCGGCAGCCGGGTCACCTTGCCGAAGCCGAGACTGCGATAGAGCGCGTTGGCGGCCGTCAGCTTCGGGCTGGTCAGCAGCACGACGCGGCGGACGCCGAGCTCCCGCGCACGCACCAGCGCAGCGTCAGCGAGCCTCTTGCCGACCCCACGCCCCCGGCTGCCCGGGGAGACCGCCATCTTGGCGAGCTCCAGCACCGGGCCCGAGCGGCGGATGAGCGCGACGGTGCCAACGACGTGACCGCCGCTCACGGCGACGAGGACGGCGCCGCCGCGCTCGACGATCATCCCCACCGGGTCGTCGAGCACGGCGCGATCCTCGTCCTCGACCGCGAATAGCTCCTGCAGCCACTGCTCGTTGAGACGACGAAACGCCGCCGCCTGCCGCCGATCGAGGTCGGCGATCTCGATCTCCGAGGTGCCCAGCCGGCGCCGGAGCCGCTCGACCATCGAGCGCTCGTCGAGCCTCGCCTCGATGGCCGCAATCACGCGGATCACGTCGTACCCCGACTCCGCCGTCAGCTCGCCGGTCGCGGCCAGGATCTCCAACCATAGCGGCTGCAGGCGGGTGACCGTGCGCTCTCCCTCGCGTGAGAGACGCAGCAGCCGCTGGCGGCGGTCGCTCGGGTGCCGGCCGGAGGCAACGAGGCCGGCGCGGCTCATCTCTGCCGCGATCTGGTTGATCGCCGTATGGCTCAAGCCGAGGTCGCGGGCCAGCTCCGAGATCGACCGCGGCGCTTGCCGGCTGAGCGCCGCCAGCAGCGGGAACCACCGGGCCCGCACCGCGACCTCGTGCTCCGCGTACACCTGCGAGACGTCCTGCTGCAGCCGGTCCGCCAGACGCCGCAGCCGCGTCGCCAGCGCCAGCTCTCCCAGCTCCTCCACCAGCCCCATGCTTGAGCATACGGCGAGATCTGAAAGTAGTTTCGCATCTCCGCACTTCCCCGAGAGCTTCCGCTGCGCGCGGTAGCGCAGCTCCAGCACCGGCGACCCGCGGTGCGTTAGACTCGATGCTCGGGAGAAGGCCGATGGGGCGAGTGCGGGGGACGAGCAGGGTCATGGTCGGCGCGCCCACCGTCGAAGGCGCGGGCGTCCGCGTCCGACGGGCGTTCGGCGCCCAGCAGGCGCCGCTGCTCGACCCGTTCCTGCTGCTCGACGAGCTCGGCTCTGACGACCCGGCCGACTACATGGCCGGGTTCCCGTGGCACCCCCATCGCGGCATCGAGACGATCACCTACCTGCTCGGCGGCCGGGTCGAGCATGGCGACAGCATGGGCAACTCCGGGGTCATCGGGCCCGGCGACGTGCAGTGGATGACGGCCGGCAGCGGCATCATCCACCAGGAGATGCCGCGAGCCGGCGACACTCCGAGGATGCACGGCTTCCAACTCTGGGCCAACCTCCCGGCGGCGCACAAGATGATGGCGCCGCGCTACCGCGGGGTGACGAGCCGCGAGATCCCCGAGGTCGCGACGGTTGCCGGGGCGCGCGTGAAGGTGATCAGCGGCGAGCTGCAGGGGGTCCGTGGCCCGGTGCGCGACGTGGTCATCGACCCTACCTGCCTCGACGTCACGCTGCCCGCGGGCGCCTCGTTCACCGCGCCGGTCACGCGCGGGCACACCGCGTTCGCCTACGTGTTCGAGGGCGCCGCGCGCTGCAACGGAAGCCGAATCGACGCCGGTCACCTGGCGCTTCTCGGCGACGGCGACGAGATCGACATCGCCGCGCCCGACGCCGCGGCGCGCTTTCTCCTCGTCGCCGGGAAACCGCTCGGCGAGCCGGTGGCGTGGTGGGGCCCGATCGTGATGAACTCCGAAGCGGAGCTGCGTACCGCGCGCGACGAGTATCAGCGCGGCACGTTCGTCAAGCATGGCCGCTGACCCCCGATCGCGCGGTGCTCACGTGGCGGCGCTGCCGGCGCTGCTGGCTGCCGCGCTTGCCGTGCTGCCTGTGACGGCGGGCGCGCAGGACCGGCCGCGCCTCGAGATCGCCGACCCGCCGCGCGCTTGCCCGGCGATCACCGGCAGCTTCGTCGCGCTGCTCGATGCCGGGCGCGGGATGCTGCTCCTGTCGGGCGGCGAGTTCCTCGGCGGCCGACTGCTCGGGCGCGCCTCGGGCGAGAACGTGCGGCTGGCCGCGCCCGGCGCCGCGCCATGGACGCTCGCCCGCGCCGCCTCGCCCGCGGGAGCGGTCGGGATCTGGGGTGCGGTCTACCCGTTCACCGGCGAGCCCGCCACCGGCTGCGTGGCGTTCGACCGCGACCGCTTCAGCTCGGAGGGCGACCTCGTCACCTATCTGCGCTGGGTCGTCGACTGCGTCTATCTGGCGCTCCCGGCCGAGGAGCGGCGGCAGCGGCCGGCGTTGCGCATCTCGAGCCGCGAGGTGCACCTGCGGGTCGAGGGGCTCGGCTTCCAACCGTTGCCGCTCGCCGGCAAGGAGAGCGCCACCATCGCGTTCCGCCTGCCCGGCGTCGATCGCACCTACCTGGTCACGCCGTTCGTCCTCGACGAGGCGACGGTCCGGGTGGCCGTTCAGGTGGCCTCGACGGCCGGGGCGTTCTGGGTCGGCGCCGAGAAGCGCACGCTCGGCTGGGTGGTCTCCTCGCTCGCCGAGGCCGGGACGCTTCCCGATCCGCCGCTGACGATCGCGGTGGTCGGCGTCTCGCCCGCCGCCGGTTCCGGCGCCGCGCCCTGACCCCTATACTCGGGCAGCCGCCGCCCCGGGTGCGACCCGGCCGGCCGGAGGTGGCGATGGACGAGACGACATATCCGGCGAGCACGTGGTCGAAGGCCCGCCGCCACCCCGAGCGCGGCTCTCACGAGCGCGACGAGATCCACGCCATTCTCGACGAGGGGCTGGCGTGTCACGTCGGCATCGTCGTCGACGGCCGGCCCGTGGTGATCCCGATGGCGTATGGGCGCGACGGCGACCGGCTGCTGCTCCACGGCGCGACCGGCAGCCGGCTCGTGCAGGCGCTCGCCTCCGGCTGCGCGGTGTGCGTGACGGTCACGCTGCTCGACGGTCTCGTGGTGGCGCGCTCGGCGTTCGACTCGTCGATGAACTACCGGTCGGTCGTCATCTTCGGCCACGCCCGGCGCATCGCCGGCGAGGCCGAGCGACGCCGCGCGCTCGACGTCCTGACCGACCACGTCATCCCCGGCCGCACCCGCGAGCTCCGCGCTCCGCTCGCGCGCGAGCTGGCCGCCACCGAGGTGATCGAGCTCGTCATCGAGGAGGCATCGGCAAAGCGGCGTTCGGGGCCACCGAGCGAGCCGG
>Ga0315278_10006179_pt1 | contig 10875 bp, 10 predicted proteins | sample YL17G06_0_MG_FD_203880 | JGI IMG/M metagenome (GOLD analysis project Ga0315278, IMG submission 203880) | Sediment microbial communities from Yellowstone Lake, YNP, Wyoming, USA - YL17G06_0 | ecosystem: Environmental > Aquatic > Freshwater > Lake > Sediment | place: USA: Wyoming | collected... | reverse complement strand
TTGCCGCAGGTGTAGCCGAAGACGTACTCCAGGGCCTCTTTCACAGAAACATTCTTCGCCTGTTTTCCAATGACAATAACAAGCTCCGCCTCGTAATCCACCTCGTCAGGTCCTGCCTTGGGAAGAAGGATCGTATCCCCCGGGCCGATGAGAGTGTTGGTCCCCTTGATGAAAAGCACGGGGCTCTCCGGCGCTTTGCTCTCCGTCTCTCCGGCGTGCTTTCCATAACTGAACCCCAGGGCAAGAATGTTGGGTGGATCGATCGGCGGCAAGATTTTTTTGATGTTCGCCAACCGATCCGTCAGCGAGAACCGCCCCAGGATGTCACCTTCGATGACGCGTGCTTTTCCCGGTGCTGCCGGCTCGAAGGCGCCGTATAACCGTTCCGTTTTATCCGAAATAAAATGAATGATTTTCATAACAATCTCCTTCTCTTTCTCCTTTTCGCCGAGAGCAGGCGCGATCGCGTCCCCTCCAAGCCGGCCCGCACTGACGGCCCCGGGGAGACCGGACAATTCTCATGTTTCCATATCATAAATTGCAGCGTTGAAAAATGAAAGAAATCGGGTTTTAGACAAGGACTGTGCTTGAGGCCAGAATGTGCCTCGTATAATAATTATTCAGCTGGATGCATAAACTGGATAAATATTATCCTCATGATCACTGCCGGACCGGGTCCTGCCGCCCGGTAAATCATTTTTTCTTAATGATTTCTGGATGTTAAAACACTTAAGGCCTGTGGCATGCATCATGCTATTGTGTGCCTGGTCTTGCCGTGCCGGGCTCAATCGTGAAATTGTGCTTGCGAAAGGGGCTTGAAACTTCATACATTAACAAAGTTATTGCCATTACGTGGGTGTACAACTCATCGGATTGCTTCCCTTGTCATCGAGGTGACATTATGGTCTGCCGCAGGTTGATTGAAAAGGTTTATCTCACCCTGTCGCTCGTCTCTCTGATGGTCGTGCTGGTGCCCGCGTCCTCCCCGGCTCTCACGCTCGAGGAGGCTCTTGCGCTGGCCAAATCGACCCTGCCCGCTTACCAGGCGCAGGGGACGCGCGTACAGTCCTCGGAGGCCCTCTATAAGGCCACCCTCGGGGCCTATGTTCCCAGTGTCGATGCCGCCGGGACCGCGTTCCGGCGCAACATCGCGGGCTACGACTCCTCTAGCAACAGCTTCGACGTGACCGCCTCGCTCAAGCTCTTCGACTTCAAGCGGGGCTATACAAGGGATGTCGCCCGCTACAGTTTCAACTCCGAGCAGGAAGGTCTCCGAAAGAGCCTCCTGGACCTCCAGTTCAGCGTCAAGTCCTCTTTCTACACGACCCTGGCATCCAGGGGCATCCTCGAGCAGAGGAAAATACAGCTCGAGAATGCCCGGAAAAACTACGAGGTGGCCGAGGGGCGGAGAAAGTTCGGCGTGGCAAGGCTCTCCGACGTTCTTCAGGTCTCTGTGCGATTGGAGCAGGCCCGCTTCAACCTGGTTCAGGCGGAAGGCAGCCTCCAGAAGAGCCTCTCGGAGCTGAGCTCCCTCATCGGCACACGTATTACCGACGCCGCCGAGCTCCAGGGTGTCCTGACCTTCGATCTCCCCCTGCCGGACGAGAATAGCCTGGAACAGGCCCTGCTGCGGCGCCCCGAGATCCTCCAGGCCGAGCTTGCCATCAAGCGCGCCGAAAGCGTCGAAGGGATATCGACGGGTGACTTTCTTCCGGTCCTGTCGGGAAATCTGAACTATACCCGGACGGACACGAGCAACCCTGCTTCGAGTACTTCGTTCGTCTATGGAAACCCTTACGAGGACCGCTCGGCCTCGCTTCTGGCCAGCTGGAACCTTTTCGAGCTGGGAAAGTTTTTCCGGAGAAAAGCCGCCTCCATTGACACCCTGACGGCGGCACAGAACTTCAAGGAAACTGAGCGCTCGCTCCGGCTCGAGTTGCGCAAGAGCTACGAGGACTTCATCACCACCTCTCGCAACGTGAAGGTCGCCGACGAGCAGCTCAAGCAGGCCCTGCAGAACTACGATCAGGCCTTCGGCGAATACAAGGTCGGCAAGGGAGACATCCTGTCGGTCGTGTTTGCCGAGACCCTGCTGGCGCAGGCGCGGGAGCAAGATGTTGTGGCGAAGCTCAACCTTTACCTCTCAAAGGCTCTTTTGGAGCGGGTCTCCGGCATTGATCGCCTCGAATCCCTCCAGGCGGATTCGCAGCAGCCCAGCGATGCGAGACCCCGCTAGGCTCTGAAAAAAACCTCGAAGGACGGATGCCATTGCCCATGAATCTCACAACGATCAAAGCGCTCCCGACGAAGAAAAAAATCATCCTCCTGGCCGTAATCGCCGTCGTGCTTCTTCTGGTGGCCGTTGTGGTCTGGCGAGTCTTCCTGGTCAAGCCGGCCACCCAGGTCCTGGACACCGGAACCGTCGAAAAAGGCAGCATCCGCGGGGTCCTGGTGGAGACCGGGATCATCAAGTCCCAGGTGGGGGCCGTCGTCAAGATCGGCGCCCAGACGACGGGCCGAATCCAGAAAATGAATGTCAAAGTGGGCGACCGCGTCAAGGCGGGCGAGCTCATTGCGCTGGTCGACGATCGCGAGATCCGTGAGCAGATCGTGCAGCAGCAGGCCGCGCTCGTCTCTGCGCGAAACACGCTCACCCAGGTCGAGCAGACCTACCCCGAGCGGATCCGGGAAGCCAAGGCGAACCACGATTATGCCAAGGCGACGGTGGAGCGGGAGCGGGAACTGCTGAAACACGAGTACACGACGAAGGACTCCGTCGACAAGGCCGAGAGCCAGTTCACCGCCACCGAAGCCGTCCTGAAGCGCCTCCAGGACGAGTACAAGACGCAGCTCACGATTTCGAAATCCAGCGCTGAGGAGATCCAGGCCCGCCTGCGCCAGCAGGAAGTCCGGATGACCTACACGAAAATCTTTTCCCCCATCGACGGCATCGTCTCCGACGTGACGGCCCAGGAGGGCGAGACGATCGTGGCGGGACTCCAGGTGGCAAACCTGGTGACCGTCCTCGATCCCACGAGGCTCGAGATGTGGATCTACGTCGACGAGACGGACATCGGAAAGGCCGCCGTGGGGCAGGACGTGGAATTCTACGTCGACACCTTCCCGGCGAAGACCTTCAAGGGCAAGATCGAGAAGATCTACCCCCAGCCCGTCGTCAAGGAAAACATCGTCTACTACCTCTCCACCATGAAGGTCTCCCCGGAAGACGCCGCCTTCCTCAAGCCGGAGATGACAACCCACGTGCGGATCATCACGGAGGAGAAGGCGAACATCCTCACGGCACCCAACGCCGCTATCAAGTTCGAGCGGGGAAAACAGGTCGCCTACCGGGTCACGGGAAAGAACAAGGTGGAGAAGCTCGCGGTGAAGATCGGGATCCGCGGCGAGGACAAGACGGAGATCCTCTCCGGGGCAAACGAAGGCGACGTGCTTGCGACGAAGATCGTCCTGCCGGTGACGACCGACACGCAGGGCCAGCAGAAGGGGGCTTCCAAGTAATGGCCTCCCCCGTCTGCATCATGGAAAATATCACCAAGAGCTTTCATGTGGGGGACCAGGATCTGCAGGTCCTCAAGGGGATCAACCTCACGATCGAGCAGGGCGAATTCACGGCCATCATGGGGACCTCCGGGTCCGGTAAGTCTACGCTGATGAACCTCATGGGCTGCCTGGACGTCCCAACCTCGGGCCGCTTCATTCTCGCCGGGCGAGACGTGACCCAGCTCAACGACGACGAGCTCTCGGAGCTGCGCAACGAGCACATCGGCTTCGTCTTCCAGAGCTTCTACCTCCTGCCTTACGCCACCGTGCTCGAAAACGTCCTTGTCCCCACACTCTACCGGGAGAAGAAAAAGGACCGCGTCCGTGACCGGGCCGTTGAGCTGCTGACGCTCGTCGGGCTCGAGGAGCGGATCAAGTTCCGCCCGACCCAGCTCTCGGGAGGCGAGCAACAGCGCGTTGCCATCTGCAGGGCCCTCATCAACGACCCCGAGCTGCTTCTGGCCGACGAGCCCACGGGCCAGCTCGACAGTCGCACCGCCGAAGAGATCATGAACGTCCTGACCCGGGCGAACGAACGGGGCAAGACGGTTGTGGTCATCACCCACGACGCCGACATCGCCGCCTACGCCCGCCGGATCATCCAGATCCGGGACGGGATCATAAGCGAATAACTGGCTAATGGCAAATAAGGTTCTTATTTCTATCCCCTTAGCCTTTAGCCCTGCGCCTTAAGCCCGGTTTTTATGGAACGCTTCACCTTACTGCTCATCCAATCCTTCGAAGCCGTCAAGGCCTTCAAGCTCAGGACCTTTTTCTGCCTGGTGAGCGTTGCCCTGGGAATCGCGGCCATCACGATCATCGTGGCCGCCACGGAAGGCGCCTACAAGAAAGCCTTCGACATCGTGGCCAGCTTCGGCCCCGATTCCGTCATGGTCATGAGCGGAAGCGATGAGGCCCGCGCCATCGGCCAGCGGGAAAAAACGATCACCCTGGACGATGTGGAAGCCACTCGCCAGGCCTTCCCCACGGCCTACATCGTCATCCCCACGACATGGGCGGGCAATGTCAACGTCTCCTACAGGGGAAACCGCTACCAGAGCCAGATCGTCGGCTCCTCGAGCGACTACAGCCAGGCCTGGACGTGGCCCGTCGTCGAGGGCTCCGACTTCACCGACGAGGATATCCGGCGCTACGCCAACGTGGGGATCATGGGTCAGGAGGTTGCCCGGGAACTTTTCGGCGAAGAGAGCCCCGTTGGAAAGTTCGTCCAGGTCCGCAACCTTCCCGTCCAGATCGTGGGCGTGCTCTCCGAGCGCGGCACCTCGCCGGGAGGCTCCAGTCTCGACAACCGCATCGTCATGCCCTACACGACGGTGATGAAAAAACTCCAGAATGAGTCGCGCTACGTGGTGGGCATGCGCCTGCGCTTCACCGACCTGGAAAACGTGGACGGTCGTGTCGAGGAGCTCAAGCGACTGCTCCGCTACCGTCACCTGATCCCCGACGGGCAGCCCGATGACTTCCGGATCTTCACCCCCAAGGACATCGTCAAGTTCCTCGTGGCCCTTACGGGCTCGCTCGTCGTCTTCATCGGGATCGTGGGCGTCATTTCTCTCATCGTCGCCGGTTTCGTCCTGGCGAACCTGTTTTTGCTTTCCGTGAAGGAACGGGTCAAGGAAATCGGGGTCCGCCGCGCCGTGGGCGCCCGCAAAAAAGATATCCTGATGCAGTTTCTGACGGAGGCCGTGATGATCACTACCGCCGGGGGCGTTGTCGGCTTCATCCTCGGCGTGATCTCGGCGCAGCTTCTCACGTACGTGGCCGAGTTTCCCGTCTATTTCTCCTGGAAGGCCTTCGCCATCGGCCTCGTGCTGTCCTGGGTCGTCGGGGTGGGCTTCGGGCTGCATCCGGCGAGGCAGGCGGCGAACCTGGAGCCGATAGAGGCCATAAGAACATGAGCCCTTTCAGGGATGGAATATTGGAGTACTGGAATAATGGGTTTTCGCGGTTCTGCCCCTCTGCACCCATTATTCCATCATTCCATCATTCCATTACTCCATGTCTTTTCGGTGTCGTTAAATGGACCTGAGACGCATCCTGCTCAACCTGAAGATCGCGCGCCGCTCACTGGTGCAGTTCAAATGGCGCACCTCGCTTGCGGTGCTGGGTGTCTTCTTCGGGACCTTTTCGCTCATCATCGTCTCGAATCTCTCGGGCTCGCTGGCCATCAAGACCGAACAGGAAATCGACAGCCTGGGAAAGGACCTTCTCATCGTCCGCAGCGGCATCGTGCGGCGCGTGGGCACGGGTACATCCCTGATGAGCACTGCGACCAATCTCACCCCGGAGGATGCCCGTGCCATCAAGGATTCCATCCCCTCGGTCGCCGACCTGTCCTCTGCCGGCTACAAGACGTTTCCCGTCCGTTACGGGAACACGTCGCTGAAAGGGATCCTGGTGAATGGGGTGGAGTCGAATTTCCAGGACATCCGGAACTTTCTTGCCCGGGAAGGAAGCTTCGTCACCGAGCAGGACAACCAGGACCGCAACAAGGTGGCCGTCCTGGGGCGCACCGTCGTGGAGAAGCTCTTCGGCGATGAAGACCCGATCGGGAAATACATCCTGATCTGGCGCGTGCCCTTTCAGGTGATCGGGATCATGGAAGAGAAGGGGACCGATGTGTCCGGCGCCGACCAGGACAGCCAGATCTTCGTCCCGCTGCAGACATTCCTCAAGACCCTGGTCAACAAGACCAATGTCAACAACGTTTACGTCCAGGTCACCAGCGGCGAGCTCATCCCCGCGGCCAAGACAGACATCGAAAACCTTCTGCGAAAGCGTCACAAGATCGGGCCGGGACAGAACGACGATTTTGCCGTCATCGACATGAAGGATGTTCTGGCCCTCAAGACACAGGCCATGGACCTGATCACGGTTTTGGGCAGAATCGCCGCGGCGGTTTCGTTCATCATCGGCGGGATCGGCATCCTTTCGATCATGATTCTCATCGTGAACGAGCGCAAGCTCGAGATCGGCATCCGCCGCGCCGTGGGCTCCCGCAAACGCGACATCATCCTGCAGTTTCTCATCGAGTCGTCCATCATCTCGCTGGCAGGCGGGACGATCGGCGTCTTCTCGGGAGCGCTGCTCAGTGTCGCTCTGCTCCGTGTCCTGAAATATCCCTTCACGCTGTCCCTCACCGGCCTCGCCATTGCCTTTGGCGCCTCCGTCATCGTGGGGATCCTTGCCGGTATCTACCCGTCGAAAAAGGCCACTCAGTTCGAGCCTGTCGACATCATCCGGACTTAGCCGCTGCGCGGCAGGCTTCGGGCTTCGGGATTCCGGCTTCCGGAAAAAACAAAAATACTCGACGCGCATAGCCCGGACGGAGGGGCCACCCCGCACCGCTGCCTTTTTCGTGGACATTTTGTTTGGGAGGGATTATGCTCCCGCGTCATCGAAACAGGAGATTAGAACATGGCGGAAATCAAGAGCACCATCGACCTCATCATGGAACGAACGAAGAGCCTCGCCGCAAGCCCTCAGGAGCGCGAGTCCTATCAACGGCAGGAACGCGAGAAGCGCCTCAGGGGCCTCGTCCAGAGGCTCCTCGATGACAACATCACCCTCGACGGCGTCAAGGACGAGCTTGCAAAAGAGAAGAAAAACAGCTCTGCGGCGGAAGTGACGGGGGTCTTGAAAAGTGCCCTTGCAGTACACGTCGACCCCGAGGCGGACAACGAGCGGCTTTTCCGGTACGTCAGCGAGCTGGTGGGGACACCCGGGGACAGGCTGCGCGAAACGCTCGCTGCCTGCCGGGAGGAAGCAATCTCCCGAAAGGCCGTGCTTGCCGAGCGTCAGACGAATGAGCTGGAATCGAAAGGGATTTCCGGGTCCGCCGTCCTGCCCAACGCGGAGGCGGACCCTCAGTGGAAGGCCCGCAGGGAGGAAATGCAGGCGGTCTGCGCCAAGCGCTTTTTTGCGGTTATAGCTGGTTGAACCAGAAGTCCTTGATCAACTTGAAGTTCTTCTTCACGTTCTCTCGCCCGGCCACGATTTCCCCGTGACCCGGGCAGAGAACCTCCACGTCGAGCTCGGCGAGCCTCGAGATGCTCTCCTTCAACTGCTTTCCGGATCCGCCCGGAAGGTCCGTCCTGCCGATGCTCTGGCTGAAGACCACATCGCCCGTAAAAAGAACTTTTCTCTCCGGCCAGTACAGACAGATCGATCCCGGCGAATGGCCGGGCGTCAGGATGACCCGGAAGGTCTTGTCGTCGATGACGAGGTCTCCCTCCTGGAGAAAAAACGCCGGCGCGGGAAACTCCATGTGGGAGCCGATGTACTTCATGACGAACTCGTAGTCGATACGGCTCATGGCCCATCGGGTGGAGGGACCGAAGGAGCCCACCATCTCCAGATGATCGGGGTGCCCGTGGGTCACCAGGACGACGTCGATCTGCTCGGGCGTCGTCTCGATCTGCGCCAGCCCGCGTTTCACATGATGGAAGAGGTGGCGGTGACCCGGGTCGATAAGGATCTTCTTCGCGCCGTCGACGAAGAAGCTGTTGCAGTTGTTCTCGCTTGCGCTCTGCCAGATGAACCCGTAGAGCCCGTCGAGGATCTTCATTCCCTTGTTCCTTTCTCTGTGGATCAGGCTTCTTGTTGGAGGATGAGCCGCAGGACGTTTGCGCACACCACGTTTTCGTAGTCCGGCTCTTTCAGGCCCAGGTGTCTCACCTTGGCCAGCTCGCTTGACGGGATGCCGAAGGGAAAGTCGCTCCCGAAGAGAAGCTTCCGGCTCCCGTAGCGCTTCAGAAAGGTTTCCATGTCCCCCGTCGAGGCCAGGGCCGTGTCGGCATAAACCGTTTCGCTATCCCAGACATGAGCCTCGAAGAGCGCACGGAATCCGCCGTTGAGGCCCCCGAGGTGCGGGATGATGATGGGGGTTCGCCCGGCGATACGCTTGATGAAGTACAGGGTGTTCTGGAACGACTCCTCCAGGACGATAGGGAGCTGCAGCCGAATGGCCTCTGCGATAAAGGCCTCGCAGCCGGGGTCATCGTAGTGATAGACCGGCTCGTATTCATGGCGGTGCCACTTGATCCCCCGGTAGCCCTTCTTCAGCTCGCCTTTGCGGAAATCGTTCCAGACGAAGTAGTAGGCGTGGATGTCGGGGTCGCGTTGCTGGATCTCGAGGAGGTACTCGTTTGCCATCTGCCGGCAGGCGACCCAGCGGGCGTTGTCCTCAAAGTGATAGTCGTCGCGGTCGTAGATGTCTTCAACCGGGGGGTAGAGGCAGGCCCCCTGGATGCCTGCGCGGTCCAGCCAGACCCGGATGAGCTCTATGGGAAGCTCCGAGTTCTGGATGCCGCAGTGCATGTGGGAGTCGATGATCTTCACGGCCCCCCCTCAGGATTTCTTTCCGCCCATGAGCGCCTTCACCCGCTCGAGATCGTTCGGCGTGTCCACCTCGATGGAATCGAAGTCCGTCTCCACCACCTTGATCCGGTAGCCGTGCTCCAGTGCCCGGAGCTGTTCCAGGGCCTCCAGCTTCTCCAGGGTGCCCTGGGGGAGCTTCGTGAAGGCAACGAGGAAGGACTTGCGGTAGGCATAGATGCCGTGGTGCTTCCAGTAATCGGCCTTCTTCCCCCGGTCGCGCACGAAGGGGATCGTCGAGCGCGAGAAGTAGAGGGCAAAGTGGTCTTTGTCGAAGGCAACCTTGACGGCGTTGGGGTCGGTGATCTCCTCGTCCCTTTTAATCTTGTAGATCAGCGTCGAGAACTCCACGGCCGGATCTTCGAGGAGCGGCTTCACGACCTCATCGATCTGGGTGGGTTCGAAGGTGGGCTGGTCACCCTGGATGTTGACGACGATGTCCGTATCGGCAAGGCGGAGCTTTTCCGCTGCTTCGGCAATCCGGTCCGTCCCGGAAGGATGATCCGCCGAGGTCAGGATGACCCGTCCGCCGAATTTTTCCACGGCCTCGAAGATCCTCTGGTCGTCCGTCGCCACGGCAGCGAAGGAGGCACTCTTCGCAAGCAAGACTCTTTCGTAGACGTGCTGGATCATGGGCTTTCCGAGGATGTCAGCCAACGGCTTCCCCATAAAGCGGGTGGACTGATACCGCGACGGGATGATGACGACAACTTTCATTTTTCTAGTCCCTGCACCCTCGTCCCCGGTCCCTGCTATAAATAGGGGTCTTTCTGCTGCAGGTGCTCCTTCACATAATCGGTAACGGCATCCTCGAGCGACCGGCACCGGATCGGGCATCCGGCCTTTTGCAATTTGTCCATCTTCGCCTCCGTCACGTACTGGTACTGGTCGCGGATCTCGACGGGCATGTCGATGTACTCGATTTTGTGTTTCACGCCCGAGGCCTTGAACACGGCCTTCACGAGATCGTTCCACGTGCGGGCCTTGCCCGTGCCGAGGTTGAAGATGCCCCGGGCCCTGGGGTTATTGAGGAACCACCACAGGACCTCGACGCAGTCCTTCACGTAGACGAAGTCGCGGATCTGCTCGCCGTGGCCGAAGCCGCTCCGGTGAGACTTGAACAGCCTCACTTTCCCCGTGTCCCGGATCTGGTAAAAGGACTTTCGGACGACGCTTTGCATCTCGCCCTTGTGGTACTCGTTGGGCCCGAAGACATTGAAGAACTTGATCCCCACGACCTTGTCGAGGAGTTTGTTGCGCATGACCCAGAGGTCGAAGAGCTGCTTGGAGTAGCCGTACATGTTGATGGGCTTAAGCTGCTTTGTGGTCTTCTCGTCGTCGGCAAATCCCAGGGAGCCGTCGCCGTAGGTGGCGCCGCTCGAGGCGTAGAGGAAGGGGATCTTTTTCTCGACGGCCCAGCGGGCAAGCGCGCAGCTGTAGTGGAAGTTGTTCTCCATGAGGTAGTCGGCGTCTCGCTCCGTCGTCGAGGAGCAGGCCCCCATGTGGATGACGGCCTTGGCCTTGAAGGGAAGAGTGCCCTCGCAGAGCATCTCGTAGAAGGCGTCCTTGTGGATGAAGTCGGCGTAGCGTCTCTTCACGAGGTTTTTCCACTTCTCCGAGCACCCGAGCGAATCGACGATCAGGATGTCGTCGATCCCCTCCTGGTTGAGTTTCCAGACGAACGCGTTGCCGATAAAGCCGGCCCCGCCGGTGACGATGTACATGTACGATTCTCCTCCTCAGGATGCCGTTAGCGGCCGGCGAAGGGCATAAGGCTAAGGGCTAAAGGCAATAAAAGATGTATTTAGATCGCTTTTGCGGCCTTCTGTGCGGCCGCGGCGATCGTCTCGATGCGTCCGCTGGCCATCTTCACGGGAATGGCCATGAAAAGTGTCCGCGGGAGAATCTCCTCGGCCT
>Ga0315278_10006178_pt1 | contig 10878 bp, 26 predicted proteins | sample YL17G06_0_MG_FD_203880 | JGI IMG/M metagenome (GOLD analysis project Ga0315278, IMG submission 203880) | Sediment microbial communities from Yellowstone Lake, YNP, Wyoming, USA - YL17G06_0 | ecosystem: Environmental > Aquatic > Freshwater > Lake > Sediment | place: USA: Wyoming | collected... | reverse complement strand
GCCGCCGTCTCCGCCGACCCGCAGAGAGGATGATGATGAGTGGAATCGCCGATATCGTAGAACATCACGGCCTCAAGCTCGGCCGGATCGCTGAGCTCGCCGGGCTCCGCCCCGAGACTGTGGGGCGCGCCGTCTCCGGCAGGGGCATGCCGGAGCTCGATACATGCAGGGCAATCGTGATCGCGATCCGCGAGCTTACGGGTCGCGACCTATCGATCGAGGAGCTCTGGCCCGGCCGAGGTCGGAAATGAATAAATCTTCTGCGGCCCCGCACGAGGCCGCTTGCTCCGCAGTACGCTGCACGACCAGCCCCCGGTCGGACACGGCGCGCGTGAGGCGCGTGGCCGGGGGCTCCCCTTGTTTGCAATGTGCCCACCATTGGGATGGCGACGGATGGAGAGTAGCGTGCACGTGAAATCCACCAACAGGAGCCATCTACTCATGCGCATGAGTAGCTGCCTGCAGTACACAGCGGTGAACGATAACAGCGGACGGGGTAGAGCCGTCATGGTGGGGAAAGCTTATCTCTCCCTCTCCGGGAGTCGCGAGTGTTCGATCCCGCAAGCTGCCCGGCGGGAACGTGTATCGGGCGGCACTCGACTGCCGGTCTCAGTCAGCCGGTAGGTTCAAAAAGCAGCCGGTCCCGGTGGTGAGCCGGGACCGGAATTGAAGGGGGATCGATGAGATACACAGTCAACATCGACGAAGTGGTCGGCGGGTTCAAGATCGAGATTGAGGATGAGACTGAGGATGAGACTAGGGACATGATGGCGTTCGCCGCGCTGCCGCACCAAGTCCCGCAGCGGGTGAAGGACCTGTTTGAAATCCTCTATCCCAGGAAGGAGAAGAAGGCGTGACCCCGAAGAAAAATGATGTACCAGCGCAAGAGGCGCCCCCGCCCGTCCATAAGAGCCGCGAATACCTCCGCTATGATTTCACCGATGCGGAGATGTTGGAGATGGGCAAAGGTCTCGCTCGCGCCAATGAACGTGTCGCCGCCCTCGAATCCGAAAAGGATGACGTTGTCTCGGCAATCAAGGCGCGGATCACCAGGGCTGAATCCGAGGGGGCCGGTCTGGCAGTTGCGCTCAACAAGGGCTACGAGATGCGCGACGTTGAGTGCACCGTGATGTTTCATGTTCCCGCGGACGGCAAAAAGACCATCACCCGCACGGATTCGGGGGAGATTGTCCGCGTCGAAGCGATGGATGCGCACGAAATGCAGGAGCGATTACCGTTGCAACCGGAGGTCTCCGCATGAGACTCATCAGCACCGAACGCGCCATCCAATTGCGGACTGAGTGGGAGCGCCAGATTGGACTGTGGCACCGTGAGGCGACGGCCCAGCGGCGACTCGCCGATTGCGGTGCCGGGAAATGGAAGATGCAGCACACCGAGAACGCGAAGGCCGCGGAGCGGGAAATCAAGGCACTCCGCAAGAAGATCGCCGAATTGGACGGCGTGATCCGCGAACATGAGCTCGCCGGGATGGTGACGGCATGAGGCCCCGGGCGCAACTGGTCACCGACATTCTCGGTGGGATCGGCCTGCTGATTCTTGGCGCAGCAGCAGTCGTGCTCTGGACCGTGATCGGAGGGACACCATGAAAACCCGCATTGTCAATGCGGAACAGCTTTTGTCCGCACTCGAGGAAATCGGGGAGATAGGGAGACAGCGCGACGCCCTGCTGGCGGCGGCGAAGACCGCGCATTCACTTATCCATCTGAACTGTCGTAATCGATCCTGCGAGGATACCATCTGGGATGTTGCGGCAACCCTAACTGCCGCCATCGCTGCCGCCGAGAAGGGGACACCATGACACGCTGGCAAACATCACCCGGAAATCCTATCACCCTGATGTTTGAGCCAGGGTCATTTGCCGCCCGCATCGTCTACGAGGAAACCGGAATCGATATTTGCTATGTCCCCGTCTTCACTGATGATGACGGCAAAGCCGATGCCATCGCGGACCGTATCGTCCATTGCGTCAATTCTCATGATGTCCTGCTGAGGGTAATGAAGAATCTCGTCGGCATGTGTGATCCGGTGAGCGACACGCAGCTATTTCAGCTGTGTGATGCACAAAAGATGATTGCGGACGCCGAGAAGGAGACGCCATGAACGAGGAGATCGACAAGAAGACGCCGACCGACAAGGACCACAAGAACCACGTTGAGAAACTTGGAATCGGTTTAGCGGAGCTCAAGAACGACATCAAAGATGGACAGCAAACGACAGATCGCCGGTTGAGCATCCTCGATATATTCGCAGAGAATCAGATAGTGGCGATCCGCGCGTTGGTATCGGAGACCGAAATCGCGGTGAAATCCATCACCAAACGGATTGCCCAAGTGGAGCGAGACTTCGGCGTTCTGCGAAAGCGATACCCGGCCGACAAGGCGGAACCATTGCCAAGCCGAAGGGATGGGTTTTGATGTCCGACATCCGCATCCATCTGCACGAGGTCTTTGAACAGGGGCGCAAGTCCGAACGATTGCTGTGCGCATTGATCGCGGAAACGTTCTGTGCGACCGGCAGCATACATCCCGGCGGAAATGGCGACTGCCACTACTGTAAGGTCGCGGCTGCGATCCGGGACAGCGGGTTGACCACGATGCAAGAGAACACTCCCGCCGCCTCGTGACGACGGCGGGAGCGCGAAACGAAGTACGGACGAAAGGAGAAAAGCAGATGGCGACAGACGTGTCAAGGGAAAACTTGACCCCCTATGGCGGGAATCCCCACTGGCGGGATCTGCACATTCAAATGATTGGCCCTACCGCATACGGGCAGATGTGCGACTGGCAACGGTATCGGCGCCTGCTGTGGGGCGACAACGCCGCGGTACCCTGCGACGCCCCGGCTATAGATATACTGCTAACAGATTCTGGCAACTTCGCCATGTGCGACGAGTGCTATCGGGTCGAACGCGACTGGTGGGAATCACATTGCGAGCCGCGAGACGACGATCCCGACGACGACACGCTGCAATGCGAGGCCGCGCGGGAGAAGGCGGGGGGGGAATGAGCGACAAACGGATGGTTGGGCAAGGCGGGGATGTCGATCTCGGCATTCTGCCCGCTGGCCCAGAGGGAAAACCCAGGGAACTGTGGGAACGATCAATGCTCATTTATGGGCTACCGAAGATCGGCAAAACCACACTCGCCGCCGGGTTTCCCAATACGCTGTTTCTCTGTACTGAAGATGGCCTCGGCGACTTGAACGTAGCCCACTTGCGCATCAGTGACGAAATCAAGCGGACCGCGACGGGGCCATCCACGGTCAAGGAGTCGTTCATCGGTCGGTCCGGTTGGGAGACGTTCAAGACCGCCTTGCACGATCTGCAATGGCGGACTCACCCCTACCAGACCATCATCGTCGATACTGCGGAAATGCTCTGGCTCCGGTGCGTTCGCTATCATACGATCACCCACGGTGTTGAGCATGAGAATGAAGGGGCGCTCGGTTACGGCAAGGGCTTGGACCTTATTGCTAGGGATTTCGCCGATACCTTGGCATGGTTGCACCGCCTCCCGCTTGGTCTGATACTCATCAGCCACAGTGAAGAACGAGAGTACACCCTGCCGGACGGCAAGACGAAACGGACCCGGATCGTATGCAATCTCCCCAAGCGCGCTCTCCAGGTCGTCAACGGGATGGTGGATCTGATTCTGTACGCTAGTTTTGAGGGTGACCAGCGAGTGCTCAAAACTCGCGCGAATCCCAACTATGACGCCGGTAGCCGGGTTGTCGGTCTGGCGGAAACCATCCCCATGTCCTATGAAGCGTTGGTGTCGGCGTACACGGCTGCTATCAATGGATCGGAGAACCACGTCAACACTAAGGCGACCCTGATCCGGCGCATCTTCGAGGGCGAAACTCTTCTCGCTAAAGAACACGTTGACGGTTTTGACGTGGAGAAGCGGCGTAACAATTCCCGCGAGAAACACGCGGGCGTTATCGACCTGAAACAGTGCTCCCTTGTGCAATTGGAATCGTACCTGCAACACCTACAGGCGAAGTACCTAGCCGAACATGAAACGAAACCGAGAGGAGAAACGGATGGGATTCCCAGTGCCACGACTGACTGATGTTACGGGATTCGCTCTGCACCCGGAGGGACGTTGGGACTTTGTCGTTCAACGAACAGATACCAAAGTGCGCGATGATGGCACGGAGGTTGGAATGTTCTTTCTCGATCCGGCGGACGGCGATCCGAATCGTCCCAACATGATTGCCGCCTTCACACTCACGGATAACTGGCTGTGGAAGTTGCGGGACTTCGTGGAAGCTTGTGGATTGAATCTTGAAGGCGGGTATGATTCCGACCGTTTGATTGGTAAACGTGTCGTGGGGTACGTGGTCCACGCCGAGAGCAAGGGCAAGACGTATGCGAATGTGACTGCGTGGGGACCCTATGGGGGGCTTCCGCAGGCCACTCCGCCTACCGCGAAGGAGGATGGGTTACCGTTCTAGCGCACCCGCCGGGCATGAGTAGCCGGTATCGGCAGCGGCCCGGCGGAGGAAGGGCAAACAGAGGAGGAGTGATGATCGGACGGTATTGTATGGTTCGGACCCTATCGGCAGGAGTTTTCGCCGGAACGATTGTCGCCCGTTCTGGACAGGAAGTGGAACTGAGTGAAGCCCGCAGAATGTGGTACTGGGCAGGCGCCGCGTCGCTTTCCGAACTGGCGGTTTGTGGAACCAAGTATCCCGAAATGTGCAAGTTTCCGGTGGCGGTTCCATCTGTGGTTCTGACACAGGTCATTGAGATCATCTTGATCTCCGATCTGGCACGAAAGTCAATCGAGGCGGTGCCTATATGGTCCGCGTAGCGTTCGAGGATGGGGATGGGTCTGGATGTGGGTCTGGGTCTGGATATGGGTTTGAGTATGGGTGTGGGGATGGGTCTGGATATGGGTCTGGGTCTGGATATGGGTCTGAGTATGGGTATGGGGATGGGTCTGAGTATGGGTATGGGTCTGAGTATGGGGATGGGAACGGATAACCAATGCGGAGAAACGATGACCCCGCCCGCCCACAAGGGGCTCAACAGGGATTCCGTTTTCGGTTGATGATGAGCCGAGAAGGAAGCGAATCCGGGTGGGGTCGTCAGATAAACTTGGGGCCGCGATGTGCGAAAGCAAAGGTCAGATACCGGAGCGCATTGGCCAATGTGCTAAATGAACCCCAGCCGTCCGGTGGACGAATATGGGGCGGGGATCACGGCCCCTCGATGAAAGGAGGTAATATGGAACGTGGCACAGGACTTATTACGGGGTTTGCTATTGGGCGCGATTATCCGGTCGCAGTCGAGCTTCGCGACTCCGGTCACGCAGACCATGCAATCGACATCCATCTTCTGCGTCTGCCCGGGGATAATACCGGATGGAAGCTATTTTTTCGGATGAGGATAACACCGAAAGCGGCAGATGATTTAATCATGATTCTGAGGGCTCTTCGGAAATAGTGTCGCTCCGGGGGGCCGCTCGGATTGAAAGGAGGTGATGTGAAATGCGCGGATGGATTCCAAGTTTTCTACACCCAGCGGGATGTGACTGTTTCGCCTGTCAACTCAGGCGGTCACTGAACGATGGGATTAAGCGCCAGTAGGCGCGGGTGGGTGGGGGACCATATTGCCGACATCAGCAAAATGGTCGGGGAGTATGGCGAAAGATGGGAGAGTGCGTGATGCGCGAAATGCGGTCTATGAACGAAGGAGAACAAATCGCGTATCGTGAATTCCTTTCGCGGCAGTTCAGCGAAACCGCCAACACGGAGGCGATGATGGCAAGCGATCCTGATTTGGCAGGAAGTGTGGAGGTTCCACCGGCGACGGATGAAGAAATCATCGAGTGGCGTTTCCGTGGGAGCATCCCAGTTGGAATGTTATCGCGGCTGTTTGCCCGCCTCGATGTCGAGGTCGCACGGGCGAACACTGCCGAGGTGCGGACGGACGAACTGGTAGACCTGCTCCAGCATTCTGACCGCAATCGAAGTGGGTCTATCTTGTGCATAGACCTGACGTTGGCGAAGTACTGCGATAAATGCAAATCGATCAGGGCGGTGCTCAATGCCTGACTCCAAACCTTGTGCTGCTGGCCATCCAGTTGGCTGCCAGCGAATCGTAGTCGATCAGAATGTGTGCATGTGGTGCGGCGATCTGGCCTGGTCGGATCGTCAAACCAAACTGCTGACAAGGGCAATGGCATTGATGACCAAGTATGAATTTTCCACGATGATCGATGGTTTTCCCTGTTGTCCCGAATGCCAGTATCCCGTGAACGAGAAGGGGATTCATTTCGATGATTGCTCCTGGAGGGCGGTGCTCGATGGCTGACGAGAGAATCATCCCGGAGTTGGTGGCGGAACCGACCGAGCCCAGTGCTGCGGGTGAGTATCTTTACGACCTACTTGCCGCCCACGACAAAGCGATGATGGAGAAGAAACGCGATGGCACGGACAAAGATTGAATGGACCGACGAAAGCTGGAACCCGATCACTGGCTGCACCAAGATCAGTACGGGCTGCAAGAACTGCTACGCCGAACGGCTGGCGGAACGGTTCCGTGGCATTAAGGGACATCCCTATGAACAGGGGTTCGATCTGAAGTGGCATCCCGGCCGGCTTAAGATACCGTTCCACTGGAGAAAACCCTGCCGCGTATTTGTGTGCTCCATGAGTGATCTGTTTCAGGATGGAATAGATACCCAATGGATCGAAGATATTTTCTCGGTTATGCGAGGTTGTCCCCAGCACACCTTTCAAGTCTTGACGAAGCGCCCCGAAGCGATGGCAAGCTATCTGAATGAGTGGGCACATACCGGTGAATGCCCCCCTAACGTCTGGCTGGGTACATCGGTAGAGGATCAGGAGAACGCCGACATGCGCATACCGGACTTGCTCCGGTGTCAGACAACGGTGCGGTTCCTCTCCATCGAGCCAATGCTGCGGTCAATAGACCCGACTTCGATGCTCAAGGGAATCGACTGGGTGATCGTCGGCTGCGAGTCCGGGCCCAAGCGCCGCACGTTCGATCTGGAGTGGGCGCGGTCCATTCTCGCGCAGTGTCGCGCGGCGAACGTTCCGCTGTTCATCAAACAACTGTCGATCAATGGCCGAGTATTGAAAGATCCGGCCGACTGGCCCGCCGACCTGAGAATGAGGGAATGGCCGCGATGAGCAACTTCCAGAAACGATATGTGGTGGTGAACACCTGGGAGGCATATCATTTCCGTAATCCCCTGCGCACCCCAATGGGGTGGAATTGGTTTGTTTTGGATCGCCACTGTGAAGATACGAGTGCCCCTGATGTTATCACGTTATGTCAAACGCGCTCATGCGCTGACATGGTGGCGCGGGCATTGAACAGGCTACTCCGATGACCTCCACTGAGCCGGCCGGGGCGCCGTTCCCATACTTCGGTGGTAAGTCCATTGTTGCCGCTGATGTGTGGGTGGCGCTGGGGCAGCCGAAGCACTACATCGAGCCGTTATTTGGGTCCGGGGCCGTGCTGTTACTGCGGCCGAATTACGATCCGACGAAGCACGTCGAGAGCATATGCGACAAGGACGGTTTCGTGTGCAATGTCTGGCGTGCCCTGCAATCTGATCCCGATGAGGTCGCCAAGTGGTGCGATTGGCCGGTGAATCATGCCGACCTGTCAGCCCGCAAGAAACGGTTGATTGAGAATGAGTCCCGCCTGCTGGAGAACCTGATCGCCGACGACTCCTGGTGTAATCCCAAACTGGCGGGTTATTGGATTTGGGCGGCGTCATGCTGGATCGGGAGTGGGCTGACCAGCATCGGCCAGATACCGCACCTATTCAGGGGCAAGGGCGTGCACAAAATCGGCCAGAGCCCGCACCTGGTCGACGCGGGCAAGGGGGTGCACAAGATCGGCCAGAGACCGAACCTGACCGACGCGGGCAAGGGGGTGCACAAGATCGGCAAGAGACCGAACGTGGGCAACGCGGGGAAGGGTATACATGCCAAGTACAACACGAACATCTACGATTGGTTTCGCCGCCTGTCCGAACGGCTCCGATACGTCCGTGTCGTCTGCGGTGATTGGACACGGGTCTGTGGTGGGAACTGGCAGGATCTCATGGGTGACGTGGGCATCTTCTTCGATCCGCCCTATGGCGTCACCGACCGTGACAGTGATATCTACCATCACGATTCCACCGACGTGGCCGCGGCCGTGCGCGACTGGTGCCTGAAGCGTGGTGATCGCCCAAGCCATCGGATAGTACTGGCGGGATACGACGAGCATGAGACTCTATTGGAGCATGGCTGGACCGTGAAGCGCTGGAGTGCGCAAGGTGGGTATGCCAATCTGAAGCGCAATGACGGCGAAGCACACGGCAAAGGGAACCGCCACCGGGAGGCGCTCTATTTCAGCCCGCATTGCGTGAACACGCGGCAGGAAGTGCTGGGGGTGTGACAAGCTGGTAGGGACGATGACCTCCGCTGAGCGGGCCGGGGCACCGATCACATTCGGCGACCTGTTCGCTGGTATCGGCGGGTTCCGCTTGGGGCTTGAACGTGCAGGGATGCTATGTGAATGGGCCTGTGAGATCGATCCCTACTGTCGAGCGGTGTACGCAAAGCACTGGCCGGAGACAATGATCTATGGCGACATCCGAGAACTCAGGAACCCGCCCCACGTCGACTTGCTCTGCGGGGGGTTCCCCTGCCAAGACCTCAGCGTCGCCGGTAAACGAGCAGGGATCACCGGACAACGGTCAGGCCTGTGGTCTGAGTTTGCCCGTCTCATTGGCGAGGTACGACCCCGCTATGCGCTTGTGGAGAACGTCCCAGGGTTGCTTAGTGCTGGGCTTGGACGAGTTCTCGGAGACTTGGCCGAGATCGGGTATGATGCGGAATGGCATTGCATACCGGCTTCCGCCGTTGGTGCCCCGCACAGGCGGGACCGGGTCTGGATTGTGGCTTACTCCGACAGTGGTAGAGCGAATGTGGCCGACGCCAATGGGATCAAGCCGCGACCAGTCACCGAAACGATTCAAACGCGGCAATCCGAATCTGGCGGCAATGGTGAAATGGCCGACGCCGAGGCCATGTTCGGGTCTACGATCATCGGGGGCGAATCGGACGGAGTTCTATCGACTGATGTTCCCAACCCCGCAGGCGCGGGACTGGAAGGGCAAGAGTCAACGCGGCGCACAGGAGGGCAACCGCGATTGTTTGCCGAATGTGATTGCTGGGCAGTTGAACCCGACGTGGGTCGAATGGCTCATGGGATTCCCAATCGAGTGGACCGTCTTAGAGCACTGGGGAACGCGGTCGTCCCGCAAGTCGTCGAATGGATCGGGCGACAAATCGTAGAGGCCGAGAAGCGGCTGCGGCAGGAAGTGCTGGGGGTGTGATGAAACGTCAATCGCCATGCCATTCCGTCCCGCCCGAGTGGTGGGGAACGATGACGGACAGGGAGATCGGGGAACGGATTGGTACATCAGGCAACAACGTGCGACATTTCAGGCGGGCACATCATATTCCCAATCTATGGATATCCCAGAGAGATTCGGCGGTTGGGGTGATCGGCAAGCAATCAGATCGCACAGCGGCCGCGGTTCTGGGGCATAGTGAAGGAACTATTATTCGCTGGCGGAAACAGCTGGGAATTCCCCACGTAAAGGCACACGAGAATGACAGGCGTCGTCAGTTGCGTGCACGATTGAGCACCGTAACTCATCTTCGTGCCGCTGATGTTGCAAGGCAGTGGGGAATCCCCGCGTCCCTAATCGGTCAATGGCGCGCCGAGGATCGCAGTCCGGCCAAAGTGACCGGACGGTGCTTTTGCGGCTCAACATTCCAGTGTTCGGGCAGTGCTTCGATTAGGAAATATTGTTCTACTGAATGTTCCGCTGCCGTGCTACTCACACGTCATGCGCATTTCCCTGAAGGGGACTTGATCCGCAACAATCCGGAACTGCGGCCCCTGTTTGCCGCTATAATGTTGCTTCAAAGATTCATCAATTCCCGAACAAGGAGGAATCGAAAGTGGCTACAACCAAGCAGGATGTTGTCACAATACCGCCCACTGGAAGCACTTTGTCTGTAGGTAAGAATCGCAAGTTGCTTCTCTGTGATGCGCAAGGACATGAGGTCAAAGTCTGGCCAAACTCCTCAGCCCTATTCCGCGACATCTTCATTACATTGAAGATGTTTCGAGATAACGAAATCAGCGGTAAGGATGCACGGGCTTGTCTCGGTCTACTGCGTGCCGCAGTTGTGCTCCTGGGCATCAATCTCGAATTCGGACGATTGACCGGATCGATCAAAATCGGACAGAAGTCCCTGTCCGGTTTTACGGTAAACTAATTACCACATCGCACATCCAGCGAGGGTCACCGTGGAGGGTCGCCGATACACCAAGGTCCAAACTGAGCGCGTGCTGCATGAGATCGTGGCGCGGGGGCTCCTGTCGTTGCAGGAGCTCCGCGTCTGCTCGTACGTCTGGGCGCATTCCTGGGGGTTCGACCGTCAGGACACGGGCCCGAACAAGGTCACCGGGGCGGCGATTGGGAAGTGGTGCGGGATGAGGGAACGCAACGTCCGCCAAACGAAGGCCGATCTGATCGGCCGTGGGATCCTCATCGCTCATGAGTCGGGTGCGCTGGAATTCAACGAGCATATCGACACCTGGGCGGCCTTAATAGAGCCGGAGCGAGCGGCCTTAATAGAGCCGGAGCGAGCGGCCTTAATAGAGCCGGTCGAGAGCGGCCCTATTAGGGCCGGCCCTAATCGAGCCGCCCGGCCCAAACAAGGCCGCTCTCCGGCCCTAATAGAGCCGCTCTCCGGCCCTAATAGAGCCGTTCCTTACATAGAAGACAAAGAGCTCTTGACAAAGAACAA
>Ga0315278_10006177_pt1 | contig 10878 bp, 7 predicted proteins | sample YL17G06_0_MG_FD_203880 | JGI IMG/M metagenome (GOLD analysis project Ga0315278, IMG submission 203880) | Sediment microbial communities from Yellowstone Lake, YNP, Wyoming, USA - YL17G06_0 | ecosystem: Environmental > Aquatic > Freshwater > Lake > Sediment | place: USA: Wyoming | collected... | reverse complement strand
TCGTCATCACGCGTGATGATGTCGGCACCGGCTCACCATTTGTGGATGTCACCAACGTACCGGCCACGGTACCATACGAAACAGCCATCTTTGCGGTCTCCGGCACGAACAATGCGCAGGTGGTCGGCGGCATGTGGGTAACCAATGCAACCGCAGGTGGAGCACGACAGACATTCGCAGCAGCGTCCAATTGGATCGCACCGGCAGTGGGCCTTATGGTGGGTGCCAACACGATTGCCGTCTTCGGCACAAACGCGCTGGGCACGATAACCAACGATGCCGTCGTCATCACGCGCAGTGCCGCTGGTACAGGCATACCCTTTGTGGATGTGACAAATGCACCGGCGACTGTGCCGAACGATGTACTCACCTGCGCGGTGTCCGGGACCAACAACATCCATGTGGTGGGCGGCATGTGGGTGACTAATGCAACCGCGGGCGGCGCGCGACTGACATTCGCAGCAGCATCGAACTGGAGCGTATCGGCAGCGAGCCTGGCCGTGGGCTCCAACACGATCGTCGTGTCCGGCACAAACGCACTGGGCATCGTGACGAACGATTCGGTAGTGATCACGCGCGGTGACGTCGGCACAGGCACGCCGTTTGTGGATGTGACAAACGCACCGGTCACCGTGCCGAACGACGTGACGAGCCATGCCGTGTCCGGGACGAACAACGAGCAGGTGGTCGGCGGCATGTGGGTGACAAACATCACTGCAGGCGGCGCGCGACTGACATTCGCGGCAGCATCGAACTGGATCGCGCCGGCAGTGAACCTGGCTGTGGGCGCCAATACGATTGTCGTCTCCGGCACCAACGCGCTGGGCACCGTGACGAATGATCCGATAGTCATCACGCGCGGGGGTGTCGGAACGGGCACGCCGTTCGTGGATGTGACCAATGAGCTCGTGACCGTGCCGAATGACGTGACGACCTATGCCGTGTCCGGCACGAACAACATCCAGGTGGTGGGCGGGATGTGGGTGACAAACATCACCGCAGGCGGAGCGCGACTGACATTCGCGGCAGCATCGAACTGGATTGCACCGGCGGTGAACCTGGCCGTGGGCGCCAATATGATCGTCGTGTCCGGCACGAACGCGCTGGGAACCGTGACCAATGATGCCGTCGTGATCACACGCGGAGACGTCGGCACGGGCACGCCGTTCGTGGATATCACCAACGCGCCGGCAACCGTGCCGAACGGGGTGATGACTTGCGTTGTCTCCGGCACGAACAACATCCAGGTGGTCGGCAGCATGTGGGTGACGAACGCCATCGCGGGCGGCGCACGCGTGACGTTCGCCGCGACATCAAGCTGGACAGCGCCTGCCATTGGCATTGTGCCGGGCGCCAATCTCATCATGGTTGGCGGCTCGAACGCGCTTGGCAGTATCACGAACGATACGATCCTCATGCTCCGCGCGTTTGCGGCCACCAACGCTCCCTTTATAGACATCACCAATGAGGCCGTGACGGTGTCGAACTCCGTTGCAAGCTATGCGGTTGCCGGCACGAACAATCAGGACGTGGCTGGCAGCATGTGGGTGACGAACAGGACCGCCGGCGGGCCGGCCCTGTCGTTTGCCAGCCCCGTCATTGGCGGCTGGACCTCTCCGCCGGTCGGCCTGGTTGTTGGAACCAACCGCATCGCGGTCTTCGGCACCAATGCCCTCGGCCTGGTCACCAACGACGCGGTCTCCATCACGAGGAGCGCGCCTCCGGCCCCGTTTGTCGACATCACCAACGAGCCGCTTGCGCTTCTTAATTATCACCTCACCTCGTTTACCTTCGCCGGCACGAACAACACCTATGTCGCCGACGCACTGTGGTGGACCAACCTCGAGGTGGGCACAGGGGGATCCATCACGCCCTCGAACGATGCCTGGATCTTCACCGTTAACGGCCTCCGGGAAGGCACCAATACTGTCCGCGTCCTCGGCACGAGTGTCTGGAGCCAGACTGCATCCGACGAGTTCCCCGTCCCGCGCGGGTTCGAGGCTGACCTGCCCATACTCGATCCGTTCACCAACGTCCTCCTGCGCGAGCACCAGATCCTCTTCCGCCAGGTGACGGGCCGCAGCAACGTTGTCTCCGTCCTCTGCGATACCGGCACGTTCCGCGGCGCGTCGTGGCTCGATGCCGCCAGCTGGCTGTTCTCATGTGTGCCCGACTACGGCGCCTCGGGCGATGTCGCCCGCTTCCAGTTCGTCGGCGTCAACGCGTTTGGCATGGAAACGCAGGAACTTGTCGTCGCCGTCACGGCGCCGGTCAAGGGCCTCTCCCCCAAGACGCCGCTCAAGTTCGAGGATGCCGATGGCGACTTCCTTGACCTCAAGTACTCGGGCATCAAGAAGAATAATTCGGTTCTCTGGTTCGACGGCCAGAACATTGTCATCTCGAACGCGTATGTCAAGGGCTCATTTTCGCTGGCGATCAAACAGAACAAGCTGACAGGTGACGGCTTGTTCACGCTCCACTCCTTCTCGATGGACAACCACGGCAAGTCCGCGAGCTTCGCCTGCTCCGTCAACCGCGTGGACGCGGCGGCCTACCGGCTCGAGTCGCTGAAATTCTCCGGCTTGGGTGTGGTTGGCGACGTCCGCCTCGGCTCTGCCAAGTCCATCACTGCCAGCAAAGGCATCATCGGCGGCACCATTGCCGTCTCGAACGGGTTTGTGTCACTGGCGGCGAAGGTGATTGACAAGGGCCGGATTCTTGCCGGTGTGCCGGAGACGGCGGACCTGACCAACACCCCCGCCCAGGCCGGCTTCAAGTCTGTAAAGGCTGGTGCCATGCATGAAGCTGTGATTGCCGCCGCCGACATCGTCAACGGCGCCAAGATCGTTGTGCCCGCGATCAGCGTGAAGGTGGCCCGTGATTCAGCCTTCTTCCACACGCTGACCAACCAGTCCGTCAACATTGAGCCGATCAACGGCAAGTAGCCGAGCCTCGACCGCGCCTGTGACGGGACGTCCAGCGTCCCGGCCTCGTGCCCCGATGCATCGGCCATGGCACTAAGCGATCTTGGGGGCTGCTTCTCTCCTTTTCTTTGCGGTTTGCGATTAACTGCGCAAATTGGTACAATGGGCGCCTGTTGACACTTGTAGCCTGTAACGTACAACACAAACAGAGGACAGCTCATGTGCGGCATTGTAGGGTATGTCGGCAGGCAGGAAGCCCAGCCGATCCTTGTCGAGGGGTTGAAACGGCTCGAGTACCGGGGCTATGACTCGGCCGGCATCGCCGTGCTCGCCAATGGGTCGCTTGCCATCAGGAAGAAGCCGGGCAAGATCGCCGCGCTCGAGGCGGCGCTCAAGGCTGCTCCTGCCCCCGGTTCCGCCGGCATCGCCCATACCCGCTGGGCCACCCATGGAGCGCCGACGGAGACCAACGCGCATCCTCATTCGGCCGCATCGGGCCGCATCGCCATTGTCCACAACGGCATCATCGAGAACTACGTCACGCTCCGCAGGCATCTCGAACGCGAAGGCTGCTCGTTCAGCACCGAGACGGACTCGGAAGTGATCCCCCATCTGATCGAGCGCTCCCTGCGCGAACAGGCCGCTTCCGCCGATGCGCCCTGCTCCAAACTCGAACGCGCCGTTGCCGAGACGGCCAAGAAGCTCGATGGCACCTTCGGCATCGCCGTCCTCTCCGCGGATGTGCCCGACACCATCATCGCCGTCCGGAAAGGCAGCCCCCTCATCCTCGGCGTCGGCAATGACGAGATGTTCGTCGCATCGGACGCCAGCGCCTTTGTCACATTCACCCGGCAGGTCGTGTATCTCGATGATGGCGAGATGGCAACGATCAGGCGGGACAGCTACCACACCCAGACCTTCGAGCGCGAGGCGGTGGCCAAGGATGTTGCCGAGATCTCATGGAATGCCGACGACATTGGCCGCGCCGGCTACGCACATTTCATGCTGAAGGAGATCTGCGAGCAGCCGGACACCATCCGCGACGCATGCCGCGGCAGGCTCCTGCCGGCCGAGGCGACTGCGAAGCTTGGCGGCCTCGATCTCTCGAACCGGGACATCCTCCAGACCGACCGGATTGTCATCGCGGCCTGCGGCACCGCCCTCCACGCCGGCATGGTGGGCAAGTATCTCATCGAGGAGCTCGCGCGGATCCCTGTCGATGTCGAGTTCGCCTCCGAGTTCCGGTACCGCAATCCCATCATGAGGCCCCATACGCTCGTCCTTGCCATCAGCCAGTCGGGCGAGACTGCCGACACCCTCGCCGCAGTCCGCGAGGCGCAGCAGAAGGGCGCCACGGTCATGGGCATCTGCAACGTGGTGGGAAGCACGATTGCCCGCGAGTGCGATGCGGGCGTCTATGTTCATGCAGGCCCGGAGATCGGTGTTGCCTCGACCAAGGCGTTCACGTCGCAGCTCACCGTGCTTGCCCTGCTCGGCCTGTATTATTGACTTCCGCGACGCCATCAAGTCCCTCGCCGCGAACTACGCCGCAGTCGAGCATGCCTTTTTCGTCGGCCGCCACGTCCAGTATCCCGTTGCCCTCGAAGGCGCCCTGAAACTCAAGGAGATTTCCTACATTGACGCAAACGGGTATCCCGCCGGAGAAATGAAGCACGGGCCGATTGCCCTTGTTGACGAAAGGCATCTCACCGTCGCCCTCGCGCCGGAATCGGACCTGATCGGCAAGACCATCTCGAACATCCAGGAGATCCGGGCGCGGAACGGCCGCGTCATCGCGGTCACCGATGTCCCTCATCCCCAGCTTGCCGGAGTGTCGGACGATGTGATCATGGTTCCCAAGACTCATCCCCTGCTGAAGCCGATCCTGACGGTTATTCCCCTCCAGCTTTTTGCCTATTATGTTGCCGTTGCCCGCGGCTGCGATGTCGACCAGCCGCGCAACCTCGCCAAGTCGGTAACGGTGGAGTAGCATGGCTCCTGTATTAAGATATGTCAGCACGAACCGGACACTGCGCGGCGCGCAGCGCATGCGGCCTGTGTCGTTTGCCGATGCCCTGTTCGCCGGGCTTGCACCGGACGGCGGCCTGTTCATGCCCGACCGCATCCCGCGCCTGAACACCGCAACCATCGCGGCGATGAGGGGCAGGCCGTACCGCGACATCGCCTTCGCGGTCCTCGAGCCGTTCCTTGGCCGCGACCTCGGCACCCGGAACCTCAAGCGCATGTGCACACGCGCCTATGACTTCCCCGTGCCCATCGAGCGCATGGACGATGCCACGTGGCTCGTCAGGCTCGATCGCGGGCCGACCGCGTCGTTCAAGGATTTTGCCGCACGGTTCATGGCTCGCTGCATGGCCGCGCTCAAGCCGCCCCGCCGCCGCATCACCATCCTTGTTGCCACCTCGGGCGACACGGGCAGCGCCGTGGGCGAGGCGTTCTGCGGCATCGAGGGCTTCTCAGTCCATATCCTCTATCCGCGCACCGAGGTCAGCCCGGTCCAGAAATGGCAGCTCGATGGAATAGGCCTCAATGTCCACGCCGTTTCGCTTGACGGCACCTTCGATGACTGCCAGCGGCTGATCAAGCAGGCGTTCCTCGATCCCGACCTCCACGCCCTCAGTCTCACCAGCGCGAACTCGATCAATATCGGCAGGATCCTGCCCCAGGTTGTCTATCATTTCCATGCCCATGCTCATGTTGCCGCAACGGCCGGGTCGCCCCTGGTCTTTGCGGTTCCCTCGGGCAACTTTGGCAACTCGTTCGGTGCCGAGCTCGCCGCGCGGATGGGCCTGCCGGTCAGGCGGCTTGTCGTCGCCGTCAACGCGAATGACGCGTTCCCAAGGTTCCTCGACTCGGGCGTGTTCCGCGCCCTGCCGTCCTCGACCGCCTGCATGTCCAACGCGATGAACGTGGGCAACCCCAGCAACCTCGCCCGGTACTTCGACCTGTATGGCGGCACCGTTGACAAGGACGGTGTCGTCCATCGGAAGCCGGACATCGTTGCGATGAGGCGCCGCCTGTTCTCCGTCTCGATCGGCGACAAGGCCACCATCGCCGCAATGCGCCGCGCATACCGCGTCTTCGGCACCGTGCTCGAGCCGCACGGGGCGGTTGGCTTTGCCGCACTCGAGCGGTACCGGGCGCACCAGGGCGTCCAGCCTGCGGTCTGCTTCGAGACGGCTCATCCCGCCAAGTTCCCCGGCATTGTCCGGGACGTGCTGGGCGTCACAACCGTTGCGCCCGAGGCACTGCGTGCCGCCGCAAGCCGGCCGCGCTCGTGCGTCCGGCTCGACAACTCCTACGCTTCACTCAAACAGTATCTTCAGGACTATGAACTGGATTAGCGTGTTTGCCCCGGCAACCATCGGGAACATTGGCCCGGGCTTCGATGTCCTTGGCATGGCCGTGAGAGGCATTGGCGACATCGTTGATGCCCGCCGCATCCCGCGCGGCGTCAAGATCTCAGCCATATCGCCCCGGATAAAGCTCCCGCGCGACCCGGCAAAGAACACCGCCGGCATCGCCGCGGTCCATGTCCTCGAACTCCTCGGCTGGCCGGGCGGCGTCGAGCTCAAGATCAGGAAAGGCATCCCGAGCGGCTCGGGCCTCGGCTCGAGCGCCGCTTCAGCCGCGGCAGCCGCCTTCGCCGTCAACCGCCTGTACGGCTCGAAACTGACCACAAAGCAGCTTATTGTGCCCGCGACACGGGCTGAAGCAGTCGTCTCAGGCGGCTTCTTCGCCGACAATACCGCGCCCGCTCTGCTCGGCGGCGTCACGCTCACCCGGTGCTGCATGCCGCTCGACATCGTCGAGATCGGCAGCATCGGGAAATTGATCCTGGTGCTCGTGACGCCACGCGTCACCATCCTCACCCGCCATGCGCGCAAGATTCTGCCCGCGAAGGTGCCGCTCCGCAGTTTCGTATCGAACATGGCGAATGCCGCGCTGATTACCGCCGCGTTCGCAAAGGACGACTACGCCTTGTTTGCCCGCAGCCTCCATGACGTCATCATCGAGCCCGTAAGGTCAAAACTCATCAAGGGTTTCGACCGCGCAAAACAGAGCGCCCTCGCCGCAGGCGCAGACGGCATGACCATCTCCGGCGCGGGGCCGACCGTCTTCGCCATCACCGACAACCCTGGCAAGGCCGAGGCCATCCGCGACCACATGACCATGGCCTTCAGCGCCGCAGGCGTTGCCACCCACAGTTGTGTGACCAGCATGGATCCGCGCGGCGCCCGCGTGATCAGCTCGCACGACGTCCACACCCGTTGCTTCAGCATTGTCCGCTAAGACCCGCAGTCCCGCTGATTCTCCACTCTCCAAGGCCCCCTTGGAAAAGGGGGCACGCGGGTTGTTTCTTCATTTCCGCCGTCCCTTCCCCTCAACTTGACATTCACTGCCCTGAAAGCGGATAATTATGGCATGAGCACCAAGGTCTTGGTCGCCATGAGCGGCGGAGTAGACTCGTCGGTTGCCGCGGCGCTGCTGAAGGAGCAGGGCTGCCTCGTCACGGGCATCACCATGTGCTTCAGCCTCCCCGCTGGCCCGTCGAGGAAGCCACGCTGCTGCGGACCCCAGGGCGTCGAGGACGCACAGCGCGTTGCCCGTGTGCTCGACATACCGCACCATGTCCTCAGTTTCAAGGACGCGCTCGAGCGCGAGGTGATTGCCCCGTTCTGCACCGAGTACCTGCGCGGTCGCACGCCCAATCCCTGCATCTGGTGCAATGAACGCCTGAAATTCGGCCTGCTCCTCTCCACGGCCAGGGCCATGGGCTTCGACCGGCTTGCCACGGGTCATTACGCTCGGATCATCGAGCGTGCGGGCCTCTGCCGACTCATGAAGGGCGCGGACATCCACAAGGACCAGTCCTATTTCCTCTTCAGGCTCGGCCAGGACCAGATGCGGCACCTCCTGTTCCCGCTTGGCGGCATGACCAAGCCACAGATCAGGGACAAGGCCCGCGTGCTCCGTCTTCCAGTCGCCGACAAGGCCGAGAGCCAGGAGATCTGTTTCCTGCCCGACGACGACTACCGCTCGTTCATTGTGAACCGGGCGGCCGGGGACGACTCGCTCGATTCCTCGCTCCTCAAGCCGGGCGAGATTGTGAACCGCGAGGGAAAGGTGCTCGGCATGCACAAGGGCGCGGCCTTCTATACCATTGGCCAGCGGGGCGGGCTCGGCATCGCGCTCGGCTCGCCACAATATGTCATCCGCATTGATCCAAGGGCAAACAGGATTGTGGTTGGCCCGCGCGAACAGGCGTCTGCACGGACATTCACCGCAACCGACATCCACTGGTGCGCCGACCCCGTGGCAGACGGCGCGGACGTGACGGTGAAGATCCGGTACAACCACGCAGGCGTTCCTGCGAAGCTGCACGTTGACGGGCAAACCATGCGGACAACATGCGCCGAGCCGGTATTCGCGGCAACGCCGGGCCAGTCGGCGGTATGGTACCGCGGAGACGAGGTTCTCGGCGGCGGAACCATCGATGCCGCGGCATCTGCGTGATACGCCACCGGTACGTGGGCTTATGCACCCAAGATACATCTGATGTCCATGGCCGCTGTTGACGACACAGCCTTGGCACAGGATGTTGTGCGCCAAAAGTGTTCTCGAGTGCGGCACAGTTGAAGTGGCCACGGCTCTGCCGTGGCATGTGGCGACGGCTGTGCCGTCGGGATTGACAGGCAGACGGCAAAAACCCCCGCAATCGCACACAAAACGCTATAGTATATTTGCTAAAGCGCGTTATTATACGTATTAATGGCAATATTATCCTTATATAAGCTATATTATGCGCTTTAGTTGACATATAATCCTGTTCCTGGTATACTTGGGCGGTATGTACTTGATTGATGTCAGCGGCATGAGCAACTCGGCCATCCTTTCCGAGCTTGGCCGGCGCGTCCAGCGCGAGCGGCTGAACCGGAACATTGCACAGGCCGATCTGGCTGCCAAGGCGGGCGTGTCCCGCCGCGCAGTGCAGCATTTCGAGGCGGGCTTCGGCTGCACTCTGGGCACGCTGGTCAGGCTGCTGCGCGCGCTTGGCCGGCTCGATGCCCTTGATTCCTTCCTGCCTGAACCCGGCCTAAGCCCGCTCCAGCTCGCCAAACTCAAGGGCCACCCCCGCCAGCGTTCTTCGCGCGCACGGCATCGCCAGCAACCACCTGAACAACCCGGCCTCAGTCCGCTCAAGTCCGTAAAGCCCGCCAAGCTCGATAGCCGCCCTCGTCAGCGTTCTTCGCATGCACGGCATCGCCAGCACCCACCTGAACAACCCGGCCTCAGTCCGGCCAAGCCTGCCGAACTCAAGGATAGGTCTCGCACGCGCGCTTCGCGCGCGGTTCATCCCAAGTCACCACAAGGCCGGTGACCATGGCTCGCCTCCGCGCGGTTGATGTCGCCGTAGTACGGCTCTGGGACCGGGCCGTGGGTGCCGTTGCCTGGAACCCGGACCGCGGCGTGGCTGCGTTCGAGTATGAACCCTCATTCCTGCGGCACGGCCTCGACATCGCTCCGCTGACAATGCCGCTGCGCCGTGGCATGTTTTCCTTCCCGGCATTGAACCGCGCCACGTTCAACGGTCTGCCCGGCCTGCTGGTGGATGCATTGCCCGACCGGTTCGGCAACAGGATTATCGACGTCTGGCTGGCCCAGCGCGGGCGAACTGCATCGAGCTTCTTCCCTGTCGAACGGCTGTGCTACATGGGCTCGCGCGGCATGGGTGCCCTCGAGTTCAAGCCGGCGATCGGCCCGCGCATTCGGACAGCCGAGCCGCTCGAAGTGTCTGAACTTGCCAAGTTGGCCGCGAACATCCTGCACCACCGGACGTCGTGGGCAGTGAACCTGAAGGGCGAAAAGGCCGCAGCGCTTATGACCATCATCCGCGTGGGAACGTCAGCGGGCGGGAACCGGGCGAAGGCGGTGATTGCGCTGAATCCTCGGACAGGCGATGTCCGCTCGGGCCAGGATGCGCCGCAGCCCGGGTTCGAGCAGTGGATCCTGAAGTTCGACGGCGTGGACGATGCCACGCCGGGCGATCCCCAAGGCTTTGGCCGGATCGAGTATGCGTACCATCGCATGGCGGTTGCAGCCGGGATCAGGATGATGGAATGCCGCATGCTCGAGCAAGGCGGTCGTGCACATTTCATGACGAGGCGGTTTGACCGCGACGCCCACGGCGGCAAGATCCACATGCAGTCTCTGTGCGCAATGGCCCACTACGACTTCAACGCTTCAGGGCAGTATGGGTACGAGCAAGCCTTGTCAGTGATCCAGCAACTGAACCTGGGCCATTCCAGCATGCAGGAGCTGTTCCGGCGCATGGTGTTCAACGTGCTTGCGCGGAACCAGGACGACCACACGCGGAACATAGCGTTCCTGATGGACCGGAAGGGCCAATGGCGGCTGGCACCTGCCTTTGACGTGGTCTGGGCCTGCAATCCGGCGGGCAACTGGACAAACCGGCACCAGATGACGGTGAACGGCAAGCGGGACAATTTCACCATGTTTGATCTGCTCCATGTAGCCGACCAGTTTGGCATCAAGCAAGCGCGCGAGATCATTGAGCAAGTCGGCACCGCAGTGGCGGCCTGGCCAACATTCGCCCGTGCGGCGAACGTGTCAAATCGCATAATCGCCGCAATTGCAAAGACACATCGCCTTAATCTCCTGAAAACCGCGTGAAATGCCAATATCCATATCTATCAACATGGCTGGAGGCCGTGGCCAGAATAGTACAGCAGCACTTGGCGACCGAACCACAGAAACCGGCGCTGCTGCCCCAGTTCCGGCGACGACCCCCATGCCCTTGCGGCGTGGGTGAAGAAGAGGTGAGATATGGCGGGCATCTTTTCTCACCTCTTCTTCACCCACCGGGACAAGCCCGGTGGGGCTCTCGGAATCCAGACGCCACCGGCATCGG
>Ga0315278_10006176_pt1 | contig 10878 bp, 5 predicted proteins | sample YL17G06_0_MG_FD_203880 | JGI IMG/M metagenome (GOLD analysis project Ga0315278, IMG submission 203880) | Sediment microbial communities from Yellowstone Lake, YNP, Wyoming, USA - YL17G06_0 | ecosystem: Environmental > Aquatic > Freshwater > Lake > Sediment | place: USA: Wyoming | collected... | reverse complement strand
TATCGGGACATTATGGACGAGTTCGGCAGCCTGTCAGATTGGGAAGAAATGCTTGCCGAGATGCACCGGCGCGGTATCAAACTGGTGATGGACCTGGTCGTCAACCACACCTCGGATGAGCATCCCTGGTTTATCGAAGCGCGCAAGTCCAAAGACAACCCTTACCGCGATTACTATATCTGGCGTCCTGCCAAGCATGGCCGCGAGCCTAACAACTGGAAGTCCTTCTTCAGTGGTTCGGCCTGGCAGTACGACGAGGCGACAGGCGAATATTATCTCCACCTCTTTTCCAGGAAGCAACCAGACCTTAACTGGGAAAATCCGCAGGTCCGGGCAGATGTCTACGACATGATGGACTGGTGGCTGAAGAAGGGCATCGATGGCTTCCGCATGGACGTGATCAACATGATTTCCAAAGCAGCGGGCTTGCCAGATGCGCCGGTCCTCAACAACGACCGTTACCAGTTCGGCGGCCAATATTTCATCAATGGACCACGCTTGCTGGAATTCCTCCGAGAGATGAAGCAGATTGTACTGTCGAAGTACGATATCCTCACAGTAGGTGAGACACCGTCGGTGACCACCCAGAACGCGATCGAGCTCACCAACCAAGAAACTGGGGTTTTAAAGATGGTGTTCCAGTTTGAACATATGGATCTGGATGCCGACCGAGGTGAAGAGTCGTCCCGGCAGAGCGTAAAACCCTGGAGCCTTTCAGACCTGAAGCGCGTGATGACCCGCTGGCAAAAGGATCTGGAAAATCGAGGTTGGAACAGTATCTACCTGACCAACCACGACCAGCCGCGGGCGGTATCCCGCTTTGGCGACGATGGGCAGTTCCGGGTCGAGGCGGCCAAACTGCTCGCCACTTTCACGCACATGTTGCAAGGCACGCCCTATGTCTATCAAGGCGAAGAAATCGGAATGACCAACGTCATGTTCGAGTCCATCGAAGACTACCGGGACATCGAGACCCGCAACCTGTATCGAGAGTTTGTGGAGGAAAAAGGGGTTGATCCTCAGGCTGTCATGGCAATTCTCCACGCTAAAAGCCGTGACAACGCCAGAACCCCCATACAATGGGATGACGGCAAGCACGCCGGCTTCACTACCGGCACGCCCTGGATGAAGGTTAATCCTAACTACAAAGCGATCAACGTCAACCACGACCTCGCCAGCCCGAATTCCATTTATTATTACTATCAGAAATTGATCCGGCTGCGTAAAAAGAACCCTATCATCGTTTACGGCACGTACGACTTGATCCTTGAGACCCACGAGGATATCTATGCTTTCACCAGGACCTTGCAGGATGAGCGCCTGCTCGTTATGTTGAACTTCACCAGGAACATGCCCCTCTTCACAATACCCACCCACCTCGCTTTTTCTGAAAAGGAACTTCTAATCAGCAACTACCCGGTCGATCCGGCCGAGGATATTCGCCAGCTAACCCTACGGCCTTATGAAGCACGCGTTTACCGGCTACGGTAAATGGAATGAGTCGGGCTAAAACATGGTTGTATGACTGGTCTTTTTACGGCAAGCTAACCATCGAAAATGACGAACTGGCGGTTTATTTAAAATGTCAAATTGGACCATAGCAGCTATCAGTTGCCCAAACATCGCCTTTATCAAATAGTCACGAAGTAAATTCCATCACCTTGACTGCGCGTGTAGTGCTTGGCCATCTGCATGAGCAGCATGGGCGATTCTCTTTAGCAAATATTCTTTTTTGAGCAAAAATTGCTAACTTCCGCCCAAATTTCTCTAAGCAACACTGGGCAGAGTAGGGTAATCGCGTCTAAAAGAAAGCCCTTGATTTAGCGAGGCAAAGCGGCGATCCTCTTAGTATTCAGAGTAGAATTGTTTGGACAGGCAAAAAATGCTTGGTTCAATAGCACCTTGGATTTGCCGAACGGCATCCCGTCGCACGACACCTTGCGGCGGTCGCATGATCAGGCGTCAGGCCAGGGAGCCATTGAAATTGTGAGTGCTTGTGCTGCATAGAACCATCTGGCACTAAGCCAGATCAAGGGAGATGACAAATCCAACAAGATCACAGCCATTCCTGAGCTTCTACGAGTTTTGGAGGTCTCCAGCGGTAATGTCACGATTGACGCTCTGGGTTGCCAGAAGGAGATTGCGTCTGCGATTGTTGATAAGGATGACGCGATTGCCCTGGAAACCTTACCAGATCAAGCAGTTCTTTGAGATCATTGAGCGGTATAATCTACAGCTAGAGGATGAAACGTGAAAGATTACCACATTAATGTGTTTTATAGCGAAGAGGATGAGGGGTATATCGCCGACATCCCAGACCTTAAGCATTGCTCGGCTTTTGGCGAAACCCCTGAAGATGCTGTTCGAGAAGTACTAATCGCCAAGAATGCCTGGTTGGAAGCTGCCCGCGCGGCGGGAAAATCGATCCCTCGACCGCGTTATCGACCGGTGATCTATCAATCTACCTGAGTTGGAAACTCGAAATACTGCGACTGCAGTTGCATTTCCCAATATCGCCTTCATCAAGTAGACAACCGCAATACTCCATAGAACTAACCGCCAGGCTTGTTTTGGGGCAAAATCACCATTAAAGTACAGTTTAAAGCATAAAACCCTCCTTCAGATGAATTATCACTAGCTGACATGCTTTTTCCCCCGGGCAAACCCAGAGAAAACAGATAGATGAGAGCCAAAGCGGGGCGGCTTCATGGTTTGCTCCGCATTTATGACAAACAGCACGTGACTCGTGATGAGGGAATCTGTATAATGTAGGTAATTGACTGAATAAGTCTGATTTTAAATCTACGACTATCTAACGTCCGAACCGCTTTTGGGCGTCTAGAGTGTTCATTTATAAGCGATTATAGATCCGAGAGTGATCCGGTCCTTCGAGCAACCACAGATTGGTTACATACCCAGACGAATTGTTCTCCTTGATCGATCTACATGGCAAAAAAGGCCAACCTCCCAACAGGCACCGTCACCTTCCTCTTCACTGACATCGAAGGCAGTACCACACTCGCACAGAGACATTCCGAGAAGTGGGAATCGTTGCGCGAACGCCATCACGCCATTTTGAAATCGGCAATGGATGCACATAACGGTTACGTCTTTCAAATCATTGGCGATGCGTTTTGCGCGACATTCCATACGGCAGGCGAAGCGCTTCGTGCGGCGGTTAAATCGCAGACCGATTTACATAATGATGATTGGGGAGATCCGCTCATCAAAGTAAGAATTGGGATTCATACAGGCAAAGCAGAAATACAGAACGATGGTCAATACCACGGCTATCTTGTCATGAGCCGCGTACAACGTCTCATGTCCGCCGGGCATGGCGGGCAGGTGTTGATCTCGCTTGCGACAGAGGAACTCATCCGCGATGAGCTGCCTGAAGGCGTCACACTGCGCGATATGGGCGAACGCCGCCTGAAAGACTTAATTCGACCTGAACGTATTTATCAACTTGTCATTCCGAATCTGCCTGTTGACTTTCTGCCCCTCAAAACATTGGATGCTTATCGTCACAACCTGCCTGCCCAAACAACCAGTTTCATCGGGCGTGCAAAAGAAATGACGGAGATCAAACAAGCGCTCCATGAACATCGCCTTGTCACGCTCACAGGTTCGGGCGGTACGGGCAAGACGCGCTTATCTTTGCAGGTTGCCGCGGATCTGCTCGATCAATTCCCGGATGGTGTCTGGTTCATCGAACTCGCACCACTCACCAATCCCGATCTGATCCCGCAAACGATTCTCTCCGCCCTCGGGGTTGGCGAACAAGAAGCAGAAGGCAAAACCGCAACCCTGTTGATAAATCACGTGCGCAATAAAAAACTTCTGATCGTGTTGGATAACTGCGAACATCTTATCGAAGCCAGCGCGCAGTTGGTTGACACCTTGTTGAGTCAGTCGCCCGGGCTAAAAATCCTGGCATCGAGCCGTGAAGCATTGGGTGTGAAAGGCGAGATGGCATGGCATGTCCCTTCGCTGGCTTTGCCCGATATCAAACACCTGCCGGATATCGAGTCGTTCTCACAATGCGAAGCGGTTCATTTATTTATAGAGCGCGCGACCCTCGCGCAACCCCATTTTCATTTGACGGAGAACAACGCCTCTTTCATCGCCCAAATCTGTTCCCGTCTCGACGGCATTCCTCTGGCAATCGAGTTAGCCGCGGCGCGTGTCAAAGCCTTGAGCGTGGATCAGATCGCGGCACGCCTCAATGACCGCTTCCGCTTGTTAACCGGCGGCGCGCGTACCGCCCTGCCGCGTCAACAGACATTGCGCGCGTTGATCGAATGGAGCTACAACCTGCTTTCACAACAGGAGCGTATCTTATTCACGCGGCTGGCGATCTTCGTCGGTGGCTGGAGACTTGAAGCGGCAGAGCAGGTTTGTGTTGAGGAGAGAGATGGATTTGATGTCCTGGATTTGTTGTCGCATCTTGTTGATAAGTCGCTGGTCAATGTCGAGGAAACAAAAGACGGATTACGTTATCGCATGTTGGAAACCACCCGCCAATTTGCGCGCGATATGTTGATGCTGTCTGATGAGATACTGCAATTCCGTGAACGGCATCTGGCGTATTATTTGACGCTCGTTGAATCGGCTCAACCTGAACTGCGCGGACGCAAACAGGCATTGTGGCTGGCGCGCCTCGAATTGGAGCATGATAATCTGCGCGCCGCGTTGGAATGGTCGCTTGAATCGCAACCCGAATCCGGTTTGCAAATGGCCGTGGGGTTGAGTGATTTTTGGGACACGCACGGTCACGTGACGGAGGCCTACAAGTGGCTGGAGGTAATGTTGAATGCAACGGGTCACCTTGCGCCCACGCCGACGCGGGTGGATGCCCTATTCGGCGCGGCGGGGATGGCAATGCGTCAGACCAACATCTCCAAAACTCAAACGCTACTTAGTGAAAGCTTTGCGCTCGCGCAAGCACTCGGATATAAAAATGGCATCGCCAAAGGTCTCGCAGCGCGCGGTTTGATGAAGGAACATGTGGAAAACGATCTGGAAGGTGCGGACGCGCTGTATAACGAGTCTTTGGAAATATGGCGTGAGGTCGGCGACAAACTCAGCATCGGCCAAGCATTGGGTCCGCTGGCGGGCCGTGCCCGTGACCGTCAACACGATTACGCGCGTGCGGAAAGGTTATATAACGAAAGCCTTACCCTGTTTCGCGAGGTGGGCAATGAAAGGGAAATCGCGGGCGCATTTTGGAATCTATCGGAGGTAGCAATCGCCCACCGTGATTACGTTGCGGCGCGCAGGCTGGCGGAAGAGAGCCTCGCGTTGTATCGCGACCTGGAGGATAAACACGGTATCGCTACCGCCCTGCGGGCGTTTAGTGTCTCTCTTCATAATCAGGGACATGTTGATCAGGCACGCAGGGCATCGGAGGAAAGTGTTGAGCTTTTTCAGGAAATTGGCGATCGCGGTTGCATGGGGTTCACCCTGTTGGTACTGGCTCGTCAGGTCTACGCACAGAATGATCTGCAACGCGCCGCTGAAATGATTCAGGAATCGGTCACGATCCAGCACGAGACGGGTGAAAAGGTCGTCGAATCCAACGCGCTCAATGTGTGCGGTCGGATTGCGCTCGCGCAGGGAAATCCACTCGAAGCGCGGCGTAATTTTCAGGAAGGCTTGATTCTGCAACGAGATTTGCAAGACATTGGCAACGCCCCATCCCTGCTGGAGGGACTCTCCAACGCGCTGGCTTCATTATCTCAATCCAATGATGCAATTCTTCTGTTAGGCGCGGCAGAGGCTTTGCGCGAAAGGATCAACGTGACAATGATGCAAATTGAACGATCCGAGTATGATCAGCTTATTTCTAGGTTGCGCGAACGGGTGGATGACGTGACTTATCAGAAGATATGGAATGAAGGTCGCGCCATGACAGTGGATCAGGCAATTGCGTTCGCGTTAAAGGAAAAAAATGAATAATCTCCCTACCGGCATCGTCACCTTCCTCTTCACCGACATCGAAGGCAGCACAAAACTCGCGCGCAGAACCTCGAAACATGAAAGTCGTTCACTTTCATCGTAGTATACTTCCATAGAGTCGCGGGCATATGCCGTAGCGCTAGCTCGAGTCCATAGCATGCTTGATCCATTCCATGAATGCAGGGCGCGACCAGATATGGAACAAACTCCGCAACTCATGGAACGATTGGATAACAAGATCAAGCGTATCGATCGCGGATTGATATTATGAAATGTAGCAACTGCTCGCATGTTAACCCGTCTGACGCCCGCTTCTGCCAGAACTGCGGTCAGCCGTTGCAATGGGTTTGTTTGAATTGCAACACCCCCAATGCGCCCGATGCGAGATTCTGCAAGCAGTGCGGCACCCCGCAAGGGGTATCCGTCGTTCGGCTCGGCGTGTTGCAACGATCAGCGCCGCACGCATTGCAAGAGAAAATCCTCGCCACGCGCGATCAGATCGAAGGTGAGCGTAAACCCGTCACTATCCTCTTTACCGACATTGTCGGCTCGACCTCGCTCGCCGAAAAACTGGATCCCGAGGAGTGGAAGGAAATTGTGTCGGAAGCGCATCAACGCGTGAGCGATGCGGTCTATCGTTACGAAGGCACCATCGCTCAACTGCTGGGCGATGGCGTGCTGGCCTTCTTTGGGGCACCCATCACGCACGAGGACGACCCGATTCGTGCCGTGCGTGCCGGACTCGACATTCAACAATCAATCACTGACTATGCGGAGGAATTGCAAGGGTACGCCGATAATTTTCAACTCCGCGTGGGCATCAACACCGGCATGGTCGTCGTCGGCAGTGTGGGCAGCGACCTGCACATGGAGTATCTGGCGATCGGTGATGCGGTAAATTTAGCGGCGCGTTTGCAATCGGCCGCGCAGCCGGGTCGTGTCTTGATTTCAGAAGCTACCGAGAAACTGGTCAAAGCGGTTTTTGAGCTGACTTCACTGGGCGAAATCGCGATCAAAGGTAAAACGGAACCAGTGAAAGTCTTTGAAGTCGTTGAACCGAAAGCGACCCTATCGAGCGGACGCGGGATTGCAGGTTTGGTGGCGCCGCTCGTTGGACGCGATAAAGAGCTCGCGGAATTGCGCAAAGTTTTGACTGATGTTTCTGCGGGTCACGGACAAATTGTTTCCATTCTCGGCGAAGCCGGGATTGGTAAAAGCCGTTTGGTGGAGGAGACGCGCGTTAATCAATCAGCGCAGAATAAAAAAATGAAGTGGCTTGAGGGCCGCGCCCTGTCTTACGGCCAGACGCTTTCATTCTGGACGATAACTCAATTGCTAAATAATGATCTTGGGCTGTCAGAAGGCGACCCTGAAGCAAAGATCAAAGTTGCGCTCCGGCGCCGTGTGACCGCTCTATTCGGAGATCGAGCCGCAGACCTTTTGCCTTATCTGGCCCATCTGATCGGCGTTAAACTCGAAGACGCGTCGAGTCAACGAGTACGCCAACTCGACGGGGAGACACTCAAGCGGCAGACGCTATGGTCAATCGCAGAGTATTTCAATCGAGCCGCGCAGGAACAACCGACGGTATTGGTTTTTGAAGATTTGCATTGGGCCGATCCCTCCACCCTGGATGCCCTGGAAAAATTATTAGCGCTCACCGATCGATCGCCGCTCCTGTTGTTGTTACTGACTCGCATCGAACGTGATCACGGCTCATGGCAAATTAAAGTCAATGCCGAAACCAATTACGCTCATCGCTATACTGAAATCCTTCTCAAGCCTCTTTCGACGGAAGATTCGAATGATTTGGTCAATCATTTACTGGAAGTAGCCAATCTACCCGACAGCATTCGCCGCTTGATTCTGGAACGCTCCGAAGGAAATCCATTCTATCTTGAAGAGATTATCCGTAGTCTGATCGAGCAAGGCGCGATCGTTCACGAGGAACACTCTTGGCGCGCGACGGCGTCAATCGCCACTGTCGAAATCCCTGAAACACTGCAAGGCGTGCTACTGGCGCGCATCGACCGCTTGCAGGAGGATGTGCGGCGCACTTTGCAGATGGCGGCCGTGATTGGCAAGAGTTTTCTGTATCGCCTGTTGGAAGCCATCGCCACCGCCGAACGGCAGCTCGACGAGCATCTGTCGCAGCTCCAGCGCGCCGACCTGGTGCGCGAGAAATCCCGGCGGCCCGAACTGGAATACATCTTCAAACACTCGCTCACACAGGAAGCCGCTTACAATTCTTTGTTGATCAAACGGCGGAAAGAATTTCATCGCAAGGTGGGCGAAGCCCTTGAGCAGTTGTTCACTGATCGGGCGGCTGAATTCTACGGTTTGCTGGCGTATCACTTCGATGCGGCGGGCGATCGTGCCAAAGCGATTGATTATTTGATCAAGGCGGGCGATAAGTCACGCCTGGAAGACGCGCACGAAGAAGCGATCAAGTTCTATCAGCGCGCGATCGAAAGGTTGAACGAACTGGGCGATCTTGACCGCGCGGGCAAAACCTGGTTGAAACTGGGTCTGATCTATCAAATCGATTTTGAATTCGATCAAGCCCATCGGGCCAATGAAACCGCTTTTGAGTTACAGCGCCGGATCCGAACACAAAAAAAGCGCACGCCCCTTGAGCGTGTCTCTTCAGAACGGCCAAGCGTAATGCAACTTGGTTTGCTTGGGAGACAATTGGGCACACTCGATCCAGCCAAACTGACCTATGGGTCAGAGATGTGGGTGGCCAGTAACTTGTTTGTAGGGTTGGCCGAATTTGATGATGATACCAACGTTGTGCCCCATGCCGCTCGATCGTGGGAGGTGCTGAATGGCGGGACACGTTACGTGTTCCACCTGCGCGATGACCTGCGTTGGACAGATGGCACGCCCGTCACGGCGCTGGATTTCGAATGGACCTGGAAACACAATCTCGCTCCGGGAGTCGAGTCTTCCTATCCCAGTCTGCTCGACGATATCCTCGGCGCGCGCGATTACCGCGAAGGAAGAAATCCTGATGCGGACAGTATTGGCCTGCGCTCCCTTGATCCGCTCACGCTTGAGGTTCGGCTGGCCACACCGGTGGCTTATTTCATCTATTTAGTGACGCAGCCTTTCACCTATGCGTTGCCTCGGGCTATCGTCGAACGTTATGGCCAGGTCTGGTGGAAACCCGAGAATATCCTATCCAACGGCCCATATCAACTATCGGAGTTCAATGCGGCCCGCGGCCGGTTGACCCGCAATCGGGATTACTTTGGTGAATTTCCTGGCAACGTCGAGCAATTTGAATGGATCCTTTACGACAACTCGGCGGCTCTTCTCCAAGATTATCGGGCTGGACGCATGGATTATGCAAGTGGCATGTCACGAAGCGATGTTTCGTCTGACGTGCCCGAGAGTGAACGTCACGAAGCGTGGTCGCTTTGGACTGCCGCGCTGATCATCATTCCGTCTCAACCCCCTTTAGAAGACATGCGTGTGCGGCAGGCAATTGCCCACGCATTCGATCGGGACAAAATACTCGAGGCCGCATATCGTCAACACCTGTCCTGGAATGGCGGCGGACTTGTTCCGCCGGGGATGGCTGGTCACTCGCCCGAGATCGGCTTGGAATATAACCTGGAAAAGGCGCAGAAATTACTGGCTGAAGCGGGTTACGGCGGCGGCGAGAACTTCCCGATTCTCAAATACTACTATCCTGAATCCAATCCCCGATCATTAAGCGACGAGATCAAGCGGCAGCTATTGGATCACTTGGGTATCCACATCGAATTAGTGCCGATGTCCGCGGAGGCACCCTGGTGGACGATTAAAGATGCCGACCTGCAAATCGCTGCCTGGGGGGCGGATTATCCAGATCCCGATAACATCCTGCGCCAGTCCACTTTCTACATGACACTGCAGAACCGGGGCTGGCATCATCCGCATTTCGAGCAGCTGCTTGAATCGGCGGCTCGCACGGCGGATCGAGCGCAGCGGCTGGCGATGTACCGCGAAGCCGATCGAATTCTCGTTGACGAAGAAGTCGCGGTTCTGCCTCTCTCGTACATTGGGAGTCCATCTGCTCAATTATTAAAGCCGTGGGTCAAGGGTTTGAAGGAGAATGCCCTCGATTATTACCGCTTGAGGAATGTTGTGATCGAGCCCCACTAAACTCGGACAGCGGAAAGAACGCATGTGACCCACGCGACGCCTAAGAATCTTTATCGCCTCGACAGGCGTGGTGGTCAGAGTTTCAGGTCAATGATCGTCCAGGCATCGATAGGAGAGTCATGTCTAACCTCCCTTCCGGCACCATCGCCTTCCTCTTCACCGATATTGAAGGCTCGACCAAACTCGCGCAGGAACATCCCGATAATAGATCTGACCTTTTAGCAACGCACAATGAGATATTGAGCCTCAGCAGTGGTATCATCGCTCTATGACAACTGCCACCGCCCAAAGTCATCCTAATATTGCGTTTATCAAGTATTGGGGGGACCGCGAACCCCTCTTGCACCTCCCCGCCAGCGGCTCGATCTCGATGAACTTGGACGGACTGTACAGCCGCACCCAGGTTACTTTTGATCCCACCCTGGCGGCCGATCAACTCACCCTGGACGGTAAGAAAATGAGCGGCGCGCCGCTTGTGCGGGTGAGCAAACTGCTAGAGCGGGTGCGACAAATGGCCGGGTTGCGCCAGTTTGCAGCAGTCACCAGCAACAATAACTTCCCCATGGGGGCCGGCATCGCTTCCTCAGCTTCCGCCTTCGCCGCCCTCAGCCTGGCAGCCGCGACCGCCGCCGGCATCACCCTCAACGAGCAGGAGCTCTCGCGCCTGGCCCGCACCGGCTCCGGATCAGCCTGCCGCTCGGTTCCCGCAGGGTTTGTGGAATGGCAAGCCGGAGATGGCGATGCCAGCTCTTACGCCTTCTCTATCGC
>Ga0315278_10006173_pt1 | contig 10878 bp, 9 predicted proteins | sample YL17G06_0_MG_FD_203880 | JGI IMG/M metagenome (GOLD analysis project Ga0315278, IMG submission 203880) | Sediment microbial communities from Yellowstone Lake, YNP, Wyoming, USA - YL17G06_0 | ecosystem: Environmental > Aquatic > Freshwater > Lake > Sediment | place: USA: Wyoming | collected... | reverse complement strand
CTTGACGTCTGCATAACCGAACGTGTCCAGGTATTCCCGGGTTAATTTTTCAAAAGTACGGATGTAGGCGATATCCTGTATGATATTTCCTTGAGTCCAACTGTTCAGGCGGATGTGTTTGACACCCTGTTCCGCGGCAATCAACACTTCGATAATTTCCAGTGCAATCATCAGCGATGGCGAACTGATTGAGGGCATAGCGCCGCTGACACAGTATAAGAGCGCTGCCCCTCTTTCTTCATAATAGCCCATTAATCAATTGGCGTACTGGTAATTGTGTATGATCTGCTCTACAGGGATGTCTTTGGTATAATTCCAGAATGAGATGAGCGGCCCACCGGAGTAACCTGAGTGGCCGCAGGCCAGGGCGATTTCGTGGGTCAGCCTGGCGTCCGGTGTGGGACCCAGGAAGATAACCGGGAGGTCCATGGCCTCTACCACCTGCCGACAGCCTTTGACGCCGTGGATTACTATAGGAAAACCATTCAAGGTGGCTTTACCGGTTTCTTTGGCTTTATTGAGTTCTTCCTCTGCCGCTTTAAATCGACAATTACGGGTTAGACTGTCGATGTAGGCGGTGAGAAAATCGACTTCTCCTTCCTTCTGCATGTAGAGTAAAAGTACTTTATGAGCAGCGAGCGTGTCTGTTCCCAATGAAGGCCAGAGATAGATGATCCCCTTTTCTTTTGCTTCCCAATCTTTCAGGGCGGCATTCCTGGTTTTGGGCATCTTTTTATGATAGGCGACGGCTTCATCCAGGTCAACCTCTTTCCCGGTTGGCCATATAGCCAACACCTTTTTCCTCTGATCAAAGAAGTAATCATTCGTCCACCTTTTGTTTGCTGTATTCATCCTGTTTCTCCTTTCCGGTGGGCTGATTTTGAAGCGATGTCTTTTTTCAAATCTTCGATTACAGAGCCAGGTAAAACAAAGGGGCGATATACCCGCTCGAATCCCAGGTCTTTAAAAGTTTTTTCGGTAATTTCCCAATCTTCCGAGTGGATGACCAGTTGGACGCCGATATACAAAAACACGTGGCTAAGACCGGCCTTAAAGTATTTATCCCTGAACCCCGATACCAATCGCTACGCATGACCGCGCAGGGAAGAAATCATGATGACATCAGCTTTTTTTCACAGGGCCGCGTTAATGAAATCTTCCTGGGTATTGTGGATGCCCAGGGAGTGAACGTAAAAGCCGGCATTCCTCAGGGCATGTTCTAAAATGCGGGGTAAAAAAAGGGACATGCAGAAAGCGCCGATTAAAATCGGTATGAGGTAGAGGATGAAAGTTCCTTACAGTGAAGAAATAGCAAATCACACTGACCGCCAGTTTTGAGTCATGCGGAAACTGTGGTAACACAGTGGCTTCGGGCGAAGATGTTGACAGGGGAAAGCATAGGCAGTGGTCGCGGCAATTGAACTCCGAAAACACCACCAAGCGGGCGCCGACCCTGTTGTGTGAAGGGGAAGGCAATATTTCCCATAGCGTTATAGCGAGTTATGGGAAAACCCGGCGGAGTCTAAGAACGCCACACTCGGCATGTGTGGAAGCTTCATGCGCGAGAATCGGGAGAGCGCCAGTGGAGGTTATGGCGTGGGTTGAAGAAGGCGTAATGCCGAGCGTTCAGCTCATAATGCCCCCGGCAGTCGGACACAACATAGTACCTGGGAAGCAGGCGAACAAAGGGAACACTGTCGCCCCAGCGGAGCCTGTGGAGTTCGTGGCGAAGGACCTGACCAAGAGGAACACCCTGGAGAACGCCGCGGGCGTGACACAGGACACAGCGCCGGGGAACTGCGTTGATCGGTCTACATGGTGTGCGCCGCAGAGCGCGAAAGGATAAGAAAAAATGTTTTACGGCATTGTTGCACCATATAACAATCGATTTACTGGAGCAAAGTTTTCGCCAACTGGAACGGAATGTAGCTTCCGGGATAGACAAAATGACATGGAGCGAGTATGAGGACAATCTGTTAAAGTTACTCCCGGAATTGCTTGAAAAAGTTCACAACGGAAAGTATCGGGCGCTCCCCGCCAGGAGAGTGTACATAATGAAAGAAGATGGGCGGAAAAGAGCGTTGGGGATATGAGCCATAGAAGACAAAATAGTACAACAAGCGCTACTAACGTACGCACGATCATGAATCGGATATACGAAACGGATTTTATAAATTTCAGCTATGGTTTTCGAGAAGGGCTCAGTCAGAAAGACGCGCTGGATGCACTGCATGTCGGAATAACGCGGCGAAAGATAAACTGGGTACTGGATGCAGATATCCAGGGATTTTTCGACAACATAAGTCACGAGTGGCCAATGAAACACATACAGAAGCGGATAGGGGACAAACGGATACAACGAATGATAAGTAAGTGGCTAAAGACGGGATACATTAAAGAAGGCAAAAGAGTAAAGCAGGAAGTTGGCGCCCCCCAATGTTCAGTAATATCACCGTTGCTGTCGAATATCTTCTTACATTACGTATTTGATTTATGGGTAAATCAATGGCGAAAGACAGTAGCAAAGGGAGATGTGATAGTGGTGCGTTTCGCGGAGACTTTTTAGTAGGATTCCAGCATCTCACGGAGGCGCGAAGGTTTGTAAAAGAATTGGAAGAAAGATTGAAGCCATTCGGATTGAATTTCCACCCGGAAAAAACGCGCCTGATAGAGTTCGGACGATATGCGGAAGAAAGGCTTCGCGAACATAACGAAGATAAACCTGAGACATTTACCTTTCTAGGTTTTACACATAGTTGCAGCAAAAACAGTAAGGGCTATACATACGATTCGACGCCGCACTCAAGGTAAGAGCGCGATGAGCGATGAGGTAGTTCCTCAAGTCCGGATCTGTGCGGGGGGTGCCGGGAAACCGGCATTCCTACCGCGACAGAAAAATTTTTGACCATGGATGAAATGTCTATCGACACCAAAAAATTAACGGTGGCGACAAGGGCAAAAATTACGTCCCATGACAGGATGACCGGGACCCTGGTGGTTCAAATCGATTGTATCGGCTTTTACAACCTCAAGGTAGACGAAAAAGGCAAGCTGAAAATGACGGGGATGAAGTTATATTTAGCTGATCATGATTTTTTGAGGGCGCTTTCCGGGCCGCATCCCGGGATGTAAATCAATTAGTAAAAGTTTTTGTAGGGTCCAGGGCTCCGCGGCATAATCGCGCCGGGGGGCCTTTTAGGGTAAGCCCCCTGGAGGTGCCGAGCCAGAAGAAGCAACACGTCTCAACCTCCCGCGATGGTTCTACAAATAGGGTGCACGCGTCGCGTGCCGTCGTGTGCACCCTATTTTTTTATTTTATTCGGCCGTGAACTTGAAAAACGGGATGGGTTATTATATAATAATACGGTTTTGGCAATCCATCTCATTAGCGCTTATGCCCTTATGCCCTTTTGATCAATGAGAAGTGTCAGTGAAGTGTGAAAAAACGAATTAATGCAGTCAACGTTTGGAGGAACAGGTGAGTGGTAACGAGCAATTCTTCGGCATAGTGCGGAACGGTGAGTTTTATGTCTTTACACCCCAGCACCTCGAAGGTGCCACTGTAAAACTCACCACCACGTGGATCGAAGAACCCCACGCTACCGAAAGCGGAGTAATCGATCTTACAGAATTTGAAGGAAAAATCATCGAGGTGAGCGGTCTCGATAAAGGGAAATGTATCTATTCGGCAAAAGTGGTGGAAGAAGCCGGTCCCGTGCTTTCGGAATTCTTAAGGAGAGTGTTTCTAAAAGATGAAGTGCGGAAAAAACGATGTGCATTGGTTATCGGTCATGAAAAGGAATCCCCCGGGATTATCAATAAGAAAAGGAATGTAAGCGAGTTCGAATTCAATGAGCAACTCTGCCGCCTGGTAGAAAAAAAAGTTAAGCATACTGTTATTTCTAGAGTTCTCCGGAACTCGCATACCGAGTTCCCGGACGATATGAATGAACTGGACCCTGATTTTATTATCAGCCTTCACTGTAATGCCACCGATGAGAAAACTTCCGGTACGGAAGTACTCTATTATCATAAATCTAAGATAGGTAAACGAATCGCTGAAATTTTAATAAAATACCTGGTGGAATACCTCGGTTTGCCCGACAGGGGCGCCAAACCAAAAAACGCTGACGATGAATGCGGCTTACTCTTATGCTATTCTAGCGCCCCTTACGCGATCGTAAAGTCGTTTTTTATGGATAATGACCTCGACGTAAACCGGGTCCTGGAGAACCCGGAGGGCCTGGCTGATGCTTTTGCTAAAGCAATCGATGAGGTTTCGGAAAAAGTGCAATTGGAGCATACGTCGATTGGGAACGATATCTTTTTATTTAAGGAGGAGGAATAAATGACATCCTTAAAATCTGCCGGGATTATCGGTATGGGGGGCTATCTACCGGCCAAAGAGGTCCCTGGCAGTAAACAGAAACAGTTGGCGGCGTTTTTAAAGAAAGAAACCCTGTTATACCCGGAATATATCCGGGAAATCGAAGAAAAAGGCCTGTTACCCGGGAGAATAGAAACCAACTACGACGGTTGGGAAAGTCAACCCTGGTTTGACGCCTGGTTAGAAAAACTGCCCCCAAAAAAGCGGGAGAATCCATTTCAAGGCGCCAAAGAAAGAAGAAGGGTTCCCATGGACCCGGCGGTGGTCGGCGAGGTGGAGGAAGGTTACGGCTATATATCTTCTTATTCCTCCAGTATTGGCGCTCGGCATAAAGCCATTATTTTCCAGGAAAGAAAACCGGAGTTGCCGGTAACCACCAAGAAGAGCCCCTCCTATGAGCAGGAATTCGTTACCTTTTACAACCAAGAATTTTGCAAGGAAATTGCCCATAATGCCGCAAATGATATGGCGAAAGTGGTTCATAAGACCATTGCCAAAGCCGGGTACGGCGTAGAAGATATCGATTTCTTTGTCTGCCACCAACCGGTGCCCTGGGCGGCCAATGCCTGGCGAGAAGCCGTGGGCGAAAACCATATTGACCTGTTTCACCGCGCGTCCCTCCAATTGACTAAAAATAACCGGGTATGAGGTCGAGATGCTATATGCCATGATTGACCAGTCAGACCTTTTAGCCCCAGCCATAACGGTTAGTGACGATATCCACAAGAATATGAGTTTAATTAGGTATGCTCGAGAGGAAGCATAAAATGGAAAATAAACCGATGCAAGACAAACTAGCAATTGTGACCGGCGGCGTCGGTGGAATCGGCAGGGCCATTAGTACGCGACTGTCGAGGGCAGCGGTTTCCGGGTTCATGGGGCCGGTGGTGGATACGCCTATGCAGGAAGTGGAAGATGTGTTAAAGGTGAATCTCACCAGTATTTTTCATTTATCCAAACTGGTGCTGCTGAAAATGATCGAAAATGGTTATGGACGGATCATCAACATTTCTTCCGTCGCCCCCCGGGTAACGCCGCGAAATTCCGCTACATATAATATGAGTAAAGCGGCGGTTAATGCCCTTACCAAAACTTTATCACGTGAGGTGGCCTCTTATGGAATTACGGTCAATGCCATTGCCCCGGGCCTGGTAATGACCGAACGGATTCTCAAGTCCCGGATACCGGGAATGGCCGACAAATCTGGGATTTCACCTGAAGAATATCTCCAGAGATCGACTGAAGGCACCGACACCCACCGCCTAACCCGGGATGAGGATGTGGCCGAACTGGTGACGTTCCTGGCTTCTAAGGCTTCCCAGAATATCACGGGTGAAATCGTTAATGTTGCCGGAGGCTTTTAAGGATTTTTCCCTATTATGATTAAAAGGAGTGATTGTACATGAAAAAACAATACGAAGAAATTAAATCGTTTATGGAAGATTATTTTAAAGATTACAGTTCATACGCCCAGGATACGGAAACCATGCCCAAGATGGACAAGTATTGGACGCCCGATGTAATTGCTACGGCTTATATGAAACTGAAAGGTCGCGACTATCCCTTGCAGTATCGAAATCGTAAGGATTGGCAGCAATTTCTAATCGAGGGGCACCGGAAGATATGGGAAAACTTAATCCCCAGGGAAATTATGATTGACCTGGAGACGATGAAAGTGACGACTTTACTGCAAATAGTAAAATTCGACCGCACGAACGATAAACAATTATGCGACCTCGACGGCATCTGCTTCTACCGTTTGATTGTGAATGAGGATCAAGAGCCCCAGATTCGGACGCTTGATTTCTTTACCGGCGATCAGGCAACGTTTACTCAGCTTTATGAGATTTAACGAGGAACTATGGCTCAAATAAATCCCGTGAAATCGAAAGGCATCCTGGTTACCGGCGTCATCGGCGAGGATGTGCATGTTACCGGTATTCGTATCCTTGAGCATGCGCTGCGTAACTCCGGTTTCCACGTCCATTCCCTGGGCATCCATAATTCCCAGGAAGATTTCATTACCGCGGCACTGGAAAAGAAAGCAGACGCCGTTATGATTTCTTCCTTGTGCGGACATGCTCAACGATTAGTGGCAGAACTCAGGGATAAATGCATTAAGGCCGGTCTTAAAAATATCCTCCTGTATATCGGCGGCCAACTGGTCATCCACCCGGAAGATTGGGAAATGACCGAGAAAACCTTTAAGGACCTGGGATTCGACCGGGTTTATCGACCCTTTGTTTTACCCGGCGCTGTAATCGAAGATTTGAAAAAAGATATCGCTTCAAAATCAAGCCGCCGGGATGGAGAAATAGGATGAATGTAACTAACAAAAGATGGCCGGATGATTACTTCTTTGCTGAGAGGAAAAACGTGTTGGATATGTGGCCGACCGGTAAAGAGGTAGACCTGGATGAAGCCGTTGCCTATCATAAAAAGATGCCCAAAACCAGGAATGCCGCCCTCAAAGATTGGGAAGCCAAAGAAAAAGGGGTCGCCTATCTCTGGCCGTCATTAGGAACAGACTCGCTCGCTGCCCATAAAGAACTTTTACTCTATATGCAGGAGCAAGGAGAAGTTGATTTTCTCACCTCCTACATCGACAGCTTAACCCGTAATTGTCGCTTTAAAGAGGCTGAAGAAGAACTCAATAAAGGCAAGAAAACCGGTAAAGCCACTTTGAATGGTTTTCCTATAGTAATCCACGGCGTCAGGGGCTGTCGAGAGGTGATAGAGGCCGTTGACCTCCCGGTCATTTTCCTTGGACCCACGCCGGATGCCAGGTTAACCCACGAAATCGCCCTGGCCGGGGGCCACACCGGTTACTCCGGCGGCCCGCTCATCTCATTCTGGAATTATACCAAAGATATCCCTATCGAGCAGATCATACACAATTACCAGTACACCCATCGCTTGATGGGCTATTATGAAGAAAAAGAGGCGGCGCTCGTATACTGTGTCAGCGGCGCTATGCCCTCAATCAGTCCGCCATCGCTGATGATTGCACCGGAAATCATCGAAGTGTTGATTGCCGCGGAACAGGGTGTCAAACACATCCGCTTGAACAGTTGGACTCAAGGAAATATCATACAGGATATCGCCTACATCCGTACTTTTGAAAAATTAACCCGGGAATACCTGGACACGTTCGGTTATGCAGACGTCAAGACAACCACCTACAGCGCTAATCCCACCGGGCGATTCCCCACAGGGCCTGACCAGGTATTCGCATTGATTGCCTACTTTACCCTGGTTGGAGTACTGGCAAAAGTCCAGGGACTGGGTTCCAGGACTATCGACGAAGCCCATCACATTCCCACTAAAGAGGGGTCTGCCCGAAGCTTCCGGTGCGCCCGGATGCTCATCAACATGCTGGGACCACAGAAATTGGATATATTAGACCACCAGGCCATTAATACCGAATCCGATTTTATCAAAAGGGAGGTCAAGGCCATCCTGGATAAGGTCCTGGAAATGGGCGACGGCGATGTGATCATCGGCACAAAACGAGCCATCGACGTCGGTATTCTCGATCAGCCCTATGCCACCAGCCAGTTAGTCCAGGGTCGGGTTATGGGAGTTAAAGATCATGAAGGAGCAGCCCGATTCTTCGATTTTGGAAATCTCCCTTTCGACCATGATATCAAAGAATTTCACAGGCAAAAAATTTCCCGTCGACAAGAGCAAATTGGGAAACAGGTTGACTACGACACAGTGATTAAAGACCTGACTGCGATCAGTGAGGGGGGCATACTTCCCCTTTCATGAAAAAGGGTTCTCGCCACTCTGGGTATATTTAACGTTAACGTTAACATTTACATAAACCCAAACATGCACTCAGAAAAATATTTTTATTTGACAGCCTCGGCATCAAGCCATGCTTCCGCTTCATCGTAAGAAGTGAAAATTCTTTGCGATAAACCGGAAAGTTTTCCCACCATACGCATCTCTGCTATTTTGACGGCCTATCCCCGGATGCATGGGACTCTCTTTGATTTACCGCAAGTCATTCATGAGGCCGGGGAGTTTCTTGAGGCGGAAGGACTGATAGACCGCTGCAGTTCCAACGGGGCAATTGAGGGAACTTGTAATAATAGATAATCAAAAGTTTTAGGAGGTCAAGGAACCCTTTTTCAAAAGGGTTCCTTGCCGCCGGAGGCATTGGGCGTTGAAAGGTTCGCCGTTGAATTCGATTTGTTTTGTATTGGGGCCGTGTCTTTTTAGATAATCCGTGATATTCATCCAGCGAATCTCACCTTCGGAATTCCGAATCACCAACATCACCGGGTAAGCGAGCGATTGCCAGTATTGGGCATGCCGGGGCTTCTTGATTGTGAAAATCTCTTTATTGTCTCCTTTCCGTTTGTATAGATGAGAATCACCTGATTTCAATTGTAGGTAGACTTTTTGGCCGCTGGCTTCGCCTCTGTCGTTGTTAAATTCGATTTCCGCATCGATGCCGTGGTCGTGGGAGGTGAGTTCGCGGTAAATATGTCCCGCTTCACCGGTAATGGCTTTGGCCTGACCTTCCAGGATCAGTTCCAGGCTTTCGTTGTCCAGCTTGCGTTTCGCTTCTTCGTCCATGGCCCGCACTAACGCCAGGAACTCCGGCGAGGCGAATTTCTGCTCGATGGAATCGATGAGTGGAACCAGTTTCCCGCAGAAAGCGCAGAAGATATCTTTAAATTTCTTCTCCAGGCGCATTTCCAGGGCTTTGCGGTTCTCTACCGGCGTTTGGCAGTGGGGGCAGACGTAATACCGCTGCCGTTCCACGGTTTCGGAACGCTTCAACAGGTGCTCGTGGATGTACTTGATAAACGAGACCTGGGTGTCTTCCGGGACCCCGGGTTCGAAATAGACCGCCAATTCCGCGGTATCGCCGGCGATTTTGGTCAGCATAAACCCGGCCTGTTTGTTGCTGTGGGTCTTGAAATCCGCGGCGTTTTTCCATAATTGGTCTTTGAGGAAATCATTGGTATAGTAGAGCCGCACCACCAGGGTGGCGTAGATTTCATCGATGGGACCGGTAAACCGGTAAGTGGTGAGTATCGCCGGATGGGTGGGCAATTCGGGGCGGTCGCGCTTGAAATAGGAAGGGAACACCAACTGCGTCCCTTCGCCGGTTTCTTCTTCCAGGCAAAGAGCGTGGTCCATGAAGGTTTGCAGCATGGCCCGCAGCAGGATTTTTTCATCGGCGGCTTCCAGCCGTTTCATGTCTTTGTAATCCAGCGCGCCTTCCAGTACGTGAGATTTGGGAACGTTGCCCATTTCGTCGGTGCTTTCGCGGGCGCAACGTACGACTACCGAAGCGTAGTTGTTAATATATTCCGGCTGCAGCAGTACGAAATCGCCGAAAGCCAGTATTTGGAGCAACCCCTGGCCCGCCAGCAGGCCCACGTTGGTTCTCAAGTCAGCTTCGGTGAAAGGGATTGACGGCAATTCTTTTTTCAATTGTCGGCACAGGTCCGGCATTCTTACCAAAACGACGTCTTCGTTTTTAATGGCAATGATGGCGTCTTTTAGGGTTTTAAAAAGCTGCGTGGTGGTGGTCCAGGGGAGGTGGTCCCAGGGGATGTGTTGGCAAATAAGGTTTTTCAGTTTTTCGCAGCCGTCGCCGGTTTTGGCCGAGGTGTCGATGTAACCGTTGTAGCCGCGTTCTTTGCAGTACTGTTGGATTTTTTGGCTGCTGATCGTCATCCCGCCTCGCTCGCAGCGGCCAGCCACCAGTACTTTGGTAAAGGGCCGTTTGACTGCCGCGGCTAATGCTTTTTCCCAATGGCCCAGGCTTTCGAAAGGGTCGTCTTTTTGCGGGTCCATCACCATCAGTGCCAGGGCAGTCTCGTCCATGTAGAGTTGGTGGATGAGGCGGTAATCAGGTTGACCGGCAAAGTCCCAGAGCCACACTTCGCGGGAGATGTCGGCGCCTGTTCCCGGTGAAGTGTCGTCCGATTGAGGCAGGATCAGGGGCCGGACCTCCATGCCGTGGGTGGATTCGGTGATTTCCCAACGTTCTTCGGCCAGCCGGATGGCCAGGCCGGTTTTGCCAGCGCCGGTTTCGCCTACCAGCACCACTTTGGCATTGGTGTAGCGGGCGCCGGGGGGTGCCCCGGCGAGGGCATCCATGTCCGGCAGTTCCCATACCCGCAGGGTACGGTCGGATGAAGCCGATACGGCCCGCCGGCCGTCGGGGGTGACGGCCACCCCATAGATCCAAGAGTCATGGCCTTTAAAGGTGGCCAGACAGCGACCGGTTTGGAGGTCCCACACCTTCAGGGTGTGGTCATCTGACCCGGATACGACCCGTTTTCCGTCCGGCGTTACGGCGATGCCATTTACATTACCTGTATGTCCTTCCCATGTTGCCCGGCACTGACCGGTTTGCAGGTTCCACACCTTCAGGGTGTGATCGGTTGAGCTTGATACGATGGTTTTCCCGTCCGGTGTGACTGCAATGCCGTATACTCTATCTGTATGCCCTTGCAGTGTCA
>Ga0315278_10006172_pt1 | contig 10879 bp, 21 predicted proteins | sample YL17G06_0_MG_FD_203880 | JGI IMG/M metagenome (GOLD analysis project Ga0315278, IMG submission 203880) | Sediment microbial communities from Yellowstone Lake, YNP, Wyoming, USA - YL17G06_0 | ecosystem: Environmental > Aquatic > Freshwater > Lake > Sediment | place: USA: Wyoming | collected... | reverse complement strand
AGCATCGCCACCCCAAAGCAGCCAGGTAATTTGGCCCTTGCCTTTTGAGGGGAGGGTGTCTTTATTTTTCAGGTGTTTTTTGTAGAAGGCTTGCATCTCGGTCAGAGCTTTGGCGGTAAGCGGTTTTCTTTTAAGTAATTTCTGAGCGCGTTTTAAATCATCGTCTTTTTTAGAGTTCAAGTCTTTTAGGTAAAACGAATGTAGTTCCAGACCTTTTGAGGCGGCGAAGGCTACTGCGCGAGGCGGCTTAAATCCCATGTTAACGTGTTCTCCTAATATTAGGGTTTATTAGATTATGTTATAAGATGGGCAGCTAGTAGGGTCAGCCACTATGGGGGCGCGGAACACGTTAATGAAACACGCCTTACCGCCCAATATCATTACATAAACCAATAAAAGTTCTGACAGAGCTGGTCATTTTTATTGTCCACTGGTTTTCACACCATATCCAAGCAAAATTAGAGTCTTGAGAGCTGTTATGAAGCGGTGTGTAATTTGTCGACAAAACTCTCAGTCTAATCTCGCCACACGCCATTGATTTATGCTCGATTTTATCATCACCGTTAAAGGTTATATCAAGGCAGTAGAGCCACATGCCCCGATCACCAGCGCGGAAGGTAGGGCTATTCAAAAGATCATGCCAGGGCAGAGCCAGGCGCGTCTCGTCTGGCTTTATTGGAACGGTTAGCGCGGGAGCGCCATTGGGGGCGTATATTTTAACAATTACGCAGGGCGGTTTATCGCATTGCGCTGGCGGCCCATAAAAATAGAGCAGTTCGTCAGTTGAGAACCCCTCGGTTTTTCGGCAGTAGGTGTAACCAACTATCGGCTGATTTCCACAGCCCTGAATTGGGGAGGTCATGTCATTTGAAATTAAAGAAGAGGCTTTGGTATCTGGGCGCGATGTGTGACTAACGCAACCCCAGATACCAAAGACAAGAGACAGTGTGAGAAGGGAATTAAGAGGGTTTTTGCGTATCATCTTTCTTATCGGCATATATCTTTATAGCTTGATGAAATAAAACTTGGTAGGCCGCTAGACTATTGGCGTGAAATAATGCGGTCTGTAAGTCAACTCCTTGACTCATGAGCGCCAAAATTCCGCCGATCATCGACAATGAATAAACGATAATGAGCTTATAGCCTTTGGTGACTTTATCCGCAAATTTCATACGGACCAAAAGCAGCACCGCCTGAACCACCAGCGCGATTATCGCAAGGCTCGAAGCGCCCTTAACACCGCCTAGAGATTCAACGAGGAACTTTAAAAAGTCCTGTACCTCTACGGTCTGAGTAAGATCGGGTGACATAACGAGAGTGGCAGCCTCTTGAGCAAAGCCAACTACTGAGAAAAGCAGGACGCATAGAACGGCAAAAAATTTCATAAATACTCCTTTGTATTTGGTGTTATCAATACATCGGAGAGAACTGGACTTTACTTTAGTAGTAACGCTTATATTCGCCCGTCACAAAACGATACATCTTATCTATAAATCTTTTGATTGGCGTATATTGAGGCATCTCAACATCAAGCCACAAATAAGCGGTTCTTAAAGTCATACCATTAGGCGCGATATAAACCCGCTTTATCCAATTATTTTTGACCGCTTTATCAAGCTCTTTATTGGTGTAGCCCTGAGCCTTAAGCTCTGATTCAAATAGACCTTTGTAAATAACGTCTTTGAATTTAGTAGAGGCAGCGGTGTCACGCGAATTAAATTTGGAATGATTGAAAAAAGTTCTTTCAAGCTGATACTTCGCCATGTTCATATTGTTTACTTCCCTTAATAATTAGTTTCATTTTTTGATAAGCCTTGAACGTCATTTTAATATCGGTGAGCGCATTATGAAATTCGCCCTGCTCAGGCTCAACACCCAAAGAAGTGCAAATAGTTTCTAGCTTTAAGTTTTTGCCAGCTATTACTATCCCCACATCTTGCAACATATTTGCCAGCACCATCGTATCAAGACGATGATAGTAAATACCGTCATACACGCTTTTGGTGGGAGTACCGCCCAAACATTGTTGTAAAACTGCTCTATCGAAAAAAGTGTTATGCCCACAAAAAAGCGGCATGTTGGCTTTACAGGCTTTTATCTTGGAGGGGTAGTAACCTTTACCGCAATTTCCCCAATCAGTACCCCCATAGAAATGTCGGTTTATAAACTCATAGTAAGATTTTTTAAAAGCGGCGAAATCTAAACCTGGGTCTTGAAGATTTAATTTGTTAATTTCCATAGCCTCTTGAGTAACCACAAAAGGCTCCTGTCTTATTTGTTCATACCATTGTCCGACAATTTCACCATCACGAACGGCGAGCATCGCACAAGAAAGCGGGGAGCTGGTGTAGGTATCAATTCCGCCAGTTTCAAAATCAATCCAAAGTTGGGGGCGCATGTATTTGACTCCATTGTGTGAGTTGACGGTACATATCTAAAACTAATTTGCAGCCATCGCAGCGACAAGTTCCATTTTGAATAGTATCCGCAACGGTTTCTAAAATAGCGAACAGAAATAAAATCTGCTTCGGCTGATCTATTCTCTTGATTGCGTTGATTAACGTCTCATTAAGTATTTGGTGTGGCATCTATTTCATTCTGAATAGCAGGGCGCTTCAGCCATATAACCGTAACAGGATAAGCCTGTGGTTTCGCTTGAGGAGATAATTGCACGACCTCACGAGCGGCCATTTTTAATTCCATTACCACCGAGAACGGCTCGAAATACTCATCAAGAAGTCCGGCCAATTCCTTCATCGAGCTCTCCTGGCTTTCTTTGTTAATGCTATCGAGCACGACTTTTACTAAGTCCCATCTTTGGCGGCCTGTAAAATTAGCCATGCCCATACCATGTAAGGGCCGCGCTGAACCAACATCAAGACGTTTAATATCGGCCTTTTTAATTTTTGTTTGTGGCAGTTCTGAAGTTTCCAAAAATTCCCCCTCGGTTAATCACCATACCGTAAGGGCGCAGATAAATTATGTCATTATTTTTCTAGGCGCTGTAACTGCTTTTCAATGCGGCGTAGCATAAAGACGTTTTGTTGTTGGCTCAGGAATTTAAGCACGAAGAAAACGACCGGAAGATAGGGAAGCCATTTCATAGCAGATTTAAACCAGGGGTTTTCCGCTAGCGTCTTGGTATCAATGCCGGTTTGGGCGAGTAGGGGGTGCTGAATCATGGCCGCTTCTATGTTTTTTAAAATGGTATCTTCGGTTATTTGTGCCGACAGATCAGCGCCTAAGTGTCTCATGATAATCTCCCGCGTATCTCGTAGCCTCGGCTTTTGGTTTTCGCTGCGCTCAAACTGCGCCTCGGCTCCTCTAATACGCCACGCAAATAGCGCGGCTTACATTTTGGTATGGTCATTTATCACCCCGTAGTTTTTGTGCGATTGATTTAATCATAAGTAGATCATTGCCTAAACTTATAATGATTGATTTCTCCATGCTTGAAATAGACTCTTTGGTTTCGTCTGATAGCTTCTCAAGGCTTTGAGCTATCTCTTTTAACTTATCGTCAACGGCCTCGCCTCTTAACTGAGATTTTAAAACTCTATTCTCCAGCTTTCTAATCTCTTCTTTTAAATTAAATACGGCGGTTTTTACTTCCGAATTAGAACCCTCAATGCGTTTTATATTATCGTCAAGCGCGTGTTTCTTTTCTTTTTCCAATTCGTCTGAGACTTTAAAATATCTATCAAGCACCAAACGAATAACGACCCAACAAATAGCGAGGGCGGCGGCAATCTGTCCTATAAACTTTGCCAGCTCCGTCATTTCACAGCCGCCTTTTTAGGTTTTAGTATGGCTTTCGCTTGGTCAATTAAATCATGAAGAAAACGTTCATTAAAACTTTCCAGCGCGTACTCGTCTGAATAATCGTCCAGGCTTATATTATCCCAATATGCTCTTTTAGTATTTGAAATGGTTTCGTCCATTTTTTCCTCAAAGAGATTAGGGTCTATATCTTCAAAGGAATATTCACTTAGCAGATCGACGACATTCGCCTTAATATAAACATTAAAGCCGCTCTCATAATAAACCGTCTCAAGAGGTACTTCTTTTTTATTAACACCGTCATAAAAATGTAAGCTCATAGCACCAGGGAGTTCGTCTCTTATTTTTTCAAAATATCCCTTAAAGTATTCTTCAAGCTGACTAAAAACTGAGCTTTGATAAGAGTCTTCCATAGATTGAGCAATGGCAGAGGCAAGCTCGCTAGCCAATGTATCGCCATAGTGAAAGGCCCACACCAGATTTTTTCTCTTGTCGTCACTCTCAAATTCATGGCCTTCTTTTTGAAGTTCTTTATCGAGGGCTTTATAAATTAGCTTCCCCTGTTTGGAATCTAAAATATTGTCAATAAACCAGGAGGCGGCATCGTCTTTTGATATGTCATAGCTAATCTCAACATGACCGTTCTCTAAATAATTAAGCCACCAAGGTTTTTCTTTCTTTTGTGTTCTTGAGTTATACTTCGAAAAATAGTAATTGACAAAAGTTTTAACTGTTTCATCGTGCCAATAAATATCGCCGTTTTTCTCGACCGTTATAGACCCTTCGCCCTTGAGTTTGCTTTTAACAGCAGCGATAAGTTTCTTGACTGGAAAATACTCAGGTAGTTTTTTAGGGTCGTTAAAATAGGGTTTTTCCGTTTTTATGATAGCTTGCTGGAGAGTAGAAAAATCTCGGAAGTTCCAATCATTACGGTCTTCTGAATTTTGCATTATAATTTCGGGCATTGAAAATAAAGCGTATAGTTTCTCGTTTAGGGTTCCAGGTGGCTTTTTATTTCCGCGACCCTTCACTTGGCCCAAAACATACATACCCTCGGCGAGTTCTTTAATGGTGGCAGTAACCCAAGGCTCATGGTTTTTATCTCGCAAGGAAATCAAATAAGAGTTTTCCCATTCTGGAGTCGCGCAATGGCCCATCAGTTTAGCTTCAACATCGTCTCGACGACTATTAAAACTGTCTTTTATTTTTACCCATTTCCAACCATCCGGTAATTCAATAAAAACTTCCGATGGCGATTGCTGTTCTATAAGCTGCGCCTTTTCTTTCTTCATTGACCGCGCCGATATTTCGCCAGTTACCTTAGTAAGTTTAACAATCAAACTAGCGATGGTCCCCTTATTGAAGTCAATATGACGAGCGTGTGCCATATCGGGTCTTGCAAGCATTTGAAGAAAATGGTTTATGTCGGCAATATCGCTAGCGAGTAATTTTGGTACTAAGTCCCAATAGGTTTCGGCCACAAAGTTTTTGTAGTCTGTAACGAACTCTTTATGTTGTGGCGTGTTTACACCCTTGGCATATCTACGGCGTAAAAACTTAAGTAACCACTGACCAGTACGGGTGTTTGGAAAAGCTGGCGCGTCTGCTGTCGGCTCACTTGAATACTTAGCGTAGAAATCTTTATGGCGTGATTCAGACAGAAAAATAATCCTCGATAATTTTTGAGCGAGGCGTAAATCAAAGTACGGAATGGATTTTTCTTGATAAGCATAAAACGGCTCTGGTTCTTGGGGAGTATAATAATACTTGTCAAATTCTAACTTAACTTCTGTTATAAAATCATCGGCTGTTGGGCGGTCTGTAAAATCTTTGGTGATCTCGTTATATCGGCGCTCAAAACTTTCGTAACTTATCGGGTTTGATTCTAAAGATTTTTGTGCGGTAATTTTTTGGCGCAAAAGAACCTGGGAGGAACCCCACAATACAAATAGATTAGCGAGCCAAATATTGCTCGTCTTATCTTTTTCGCTTGCTGTAGCAAGTATCGGATGCTCTATCATGGTTCTCCAATTCGGCGCTTGAGTACATATTTCTATTCTTAGCAAAATCTTCGTCAACCTCAAAACAAAATGGAACGCCCCAAGTATCCTCGCAGCACTCCCATCTTTCCGGTTCTGGGGTCGCGCAGCCTACCATAAAGGGCAGCATGAACATAATTAAAGCCAGGGTAACAATTCCTATAAAAAACCAGAAAGCTCTCATGCTCATTTAATGCCCTTCCATTTTCGCCAATTTTTTATAATAAGCGGGGTCTTCGGTTAAGTGGTCCATCGCTATTTCCCGCGCTATGTCGGGGTCGCTGGTGTGTTCCATTTCAACGGCGGTGCCTTTGCGTAATTCAAGAGGATTAAATTCGTCCGGTGATTTATCATCGGCGAGGCCGCCTGGGATTAAATCAACGTGGCCCATCGCACTTGAGCTTTTCCAATAAAGGTAAGCACCAATGCCGAGAAGTAAAAGTATGATTATTTTATTTCTTGTTAACATAAAACCCTCTCCACATGAAGTGACTCAATCGGCACGTTTTTAAAATCTCTGTCGATAATGTCATGGAACTTATTTTTAGCGTCTGCCATGTTTCTCGCTGCGGTTGAGAAATGTTTTTTCTGAATTGCTCCACCGCGCTTAAAAGCAATGGTGGCTTCATAACTACAATTTATCGGATTTTTCTTTTTAGCAAAAGCCTTACCCGCTTTCGTCGGCTCCCAATAAGTTACTTTTGAAATGCCATGCTCTGCTTTTATGGCGTCTATGACCGCTGACATAAGCCCTTGATTTTTCCAGCCAGGTCGAGTTGACATGAAAATAATTTCGGCTTGACCGTCACGCAGAATATATTGAGCAGCGGCTAAAAGAGCTTTAGGCGCTCCTTTAAAAAACATCATGAAGGGCGGGCGCATACCGAAAGGTAGCACTCGACCCTTCATCGCGTCTCGTGGCATAAATACTTTCTGGTTTTTATCAATAACGTCCTCTGGAGTTTCAAACAAATTGGCCTGGTAGGTTTCTGCTTCCCAGGATACAAAACTTTTTGGATTATGCGGCAGCTTTCCAATATACACGTTTTCTTTTGTAATATCGGCGAGAGTTGTGTACTCGCTTATTTTTCGACCCTTTTGAATAACAGGATTTTTCTTTCTTAGTTTTATTTCTCCCTGATTTTTTAATTTGTCCCACAACATAAGAAGCGGCAGCGGCAAAACCAACAGCCACACAAAAGGGCTTGACCAATCTATTTTCATATTCTTCGGGTCACTCGCAATGCTCTCTTTAACTAACTTACTGGGGTCAGTCACGCAAAGCAGCGGGTGAATCCAGGGCGGGCAAACTAATCTATCAGATGTGATCGGCTGAAGAGTTTGAGGGAATATAGACGATGGAATAAGATTCATGTGAATTTACTTTCTTTTGCGCATCATAAAAAAATAAGCTCCGGCTCCTAATGCCAGAGCGATTAAAATTCCAACGCTTGCAACGGTAGTTTTATTTAGATTTCCCGCCCAAGTAACGGCGTCCTTGCGTAAATTCTCAACTCTTGCGAGCCATCCTTTAATAAAAACCGATTGTGTGGGATTCTTCGCCACAATCGCGTTATAGGCCGCCACAGACTCCGCTAAAAACTTAGTGATAAATTCAGGCTCGTGAATTGCGTTTATCGCGGCTAAACTTGCCGGACCTAAAACACCGTCTTGAGGAACACCGGCAACGCGCTGCGCTTGTTTAGCAGCGGCGGCAACTCCGCGATTAACCGCCTGGTCAAACATGGTGAGTGCTACGGTATAGTATTTTATCTTGTCGCCTAAAAGTTTATCCCAATAATTTGCTTTATATATCGCTTCAGCTTCGATGCGAGGCATGTTTTTCATTTCGTCAATAGTGACCGCTCGGCCCTTGTACGCCTCGTAAACCTTTTGGGTCACTCCCCAATTAGTAGCGCCGCCCTTATCAAGCGGGTTATTCACATACCCGCCCTCGTGCTTTAAAACGGTCGCAACTGCATCTTTAAAACCGGCCACGTTTCACCTCGATTTTGTTACTTTAATAGTATGCTAAAAATTATCGGATAAAAAACCCTTTTATTTAAGGCTATTATGGTGTTAATACTTACTGGACCACATTGATTTAAAGGGGTGTTTAAATGCGTACAATCACATGGAACTCGAAAGTAGCGAAAACGAGAGGCAAAGCATGGCGCGAGAAATTAGTAGCTGGCCGACTCGATGCAGCACTCCACCCCTCAAAGTTAAAGCTCATGCGGGTTCAAAAGGGTCTGTCGCAGGACACGATTGCTAAAAAATTAGGCGTCCCCCTCTCGACCTATGGCTCGATTGAGCGCGGCAATTTGCCGGTTAAGAGTCTAACGGCGGTTAAACTGTCATCAATTTTAAGAACAAGCCAAACTATTCTTTTTAAAAAATCTGGTAAAAAGCTGGTTGCGACAAAATAATTTTATTTAGTTGCCAAGATTAAATAATTAAATAATTCTTTCCTTTATCAATCACCATGAAAGGAATTATTTATATGAATATCACTTATCCAGAAATGACAAAAATTCTAAACGATTTATCCTATCTATATTCCAATTATGGCGAGGCCGTTTCAAAAGATGATGCGGTTCAGATAAAAGCCATTTTATCCATATCTACCACTATCGGCTTTGAACACCTAAGCCAGAAGCAAGTTGAGTTTGCGGTAAGAACTTATAAAAAATATGAGAATAAAGATTTAACCAAAAAATACAACGAGGAGGATAATTTATGATTGAGTTCCCAAATCATGAAGCAAATTTGCGAGAACAAGAGTATAGTTTAAAGTGTAAGGTTTTAATCAAAGAAGTCGCCTACGAAGACTTCCAATCTAAGGGCAAACTTGGAACACTCACCGAAAAAATGGCCTTCCTCATACCCCAAGAAGGCTCGCAGAGAGATACGTTTTTTACCGCCTGGCTCCCTGACTATGAGCAAAACGCAAAAAAGGAAATTGTATCTGCAAATAATGAAGTGGCATGTAAAACGGGTTATCCTGTTAACGGGTTTTTTCGCGCTTCTGTTCGTCGTGCTGATGCGCGGGTGCGGGAACCACACATCTTTGTAATGTCGCGCTCGACGGAAGAAGATTTAAAAGCCCTCAACGGCCAATTTATAATCATCACAGTTTTGCCAGATTCAGAATCTCACAAGAGCGATTATGCTCGTGACTTTGAATTATCAGACAGTCCCAATGTTTAGCCAAAACAGAGCCGAAGGCTCACCGGAAAGCAGACTGTGGTCGTCGGTTATTTTACTTCTTATCGAAGATGCCAAGGTAATTAAAAAAGCCATGACTCAATATTACGAGCTGCTTAAGCCGCTCAAGCATCGACACAATTTTTTCACTAACGTCAAAGCTCAGGAATATTTTCTGTGTCTTGACGCCTGGGACTCAGACCGCCAGCGCGTGATTAATGAGGCGACGAGCGAATGGTTTGAGGAAGTTTGTGCCTACATCGGTCTTTGTGACAAAAGATTATTAATGGTCATTCTACAGTATGGCTGCGTTGAGGAAAAAATATTGATCGAAATGCGTTTCTGGCGCGGCTCTTTCATAAGAGCCATTCAGGACCGCGAACAAGAAGCCCAAATAGCCAATGGCGGTAGATTGAAAAAGAAAAAGAAAAAGGACAATCGTCCTTATGCAAGATAAAACAAACTAAGGGGGAAATATGTTTAAGTTTAATTGGTCGGAAATTGCAGGAACGGTTGTTGATATATTAAAAGAATATCGCGCAGCCCAATTACAGGACGAGATTCAATTAAAGTATTATCTTCATAATTATGGAACTCTGGGAGCTGAAAGTGCTTTGAAAAATGCTCAACAGGTTGCAGACTATTACATGAAGAACAAAGACCGTAAATTTACATAAATCCAAAATGAAAGCCAGAAAAGAGGAAAAATGAACACGTTAATGCGCGAGAAAATAAGAATGATTATGAAGCTAAAAGGTTTTTCTCAGAACGACCTTGCCGATAAAATAGGGGCGTCGAGAATCTCAGTAAATAGATTTTTGTGCGGCCAAACCGACATGAACTCTACTAAAGTTTTTAAAATACTAGAGGTGCTAGACATTGCACACATGAATAGAATTATAGATGAGAATATCGCTTCAATTAATCCAAACAAATATGACGGACAGGCGATAGTGACTATATGAAGAGTTGTCCGGTATGCCAAGGCGAACTCGCGCATGAAGAAAAAACCAAACACCCCATATCTGGGGAAATGGAAATTAACTTTATATTTAAGTGTGGGAAGAAAGTAAGATTAGTTCAGCGCGGAAATTCCTGGACGCCCATTCAATTAACCAGATGTGAAAAGTTGGAAGGAAAAAAGAAGTGAGAGCTTTACATAGTTCTGAAACTGAGAAAGACGTAGTGTGGGAGTTATTTCACTGGCGGCATCAAATATCAGATTGCTTTGCTTCAAAGCTCTTTGATTTATTCTGCAAAGCCGACCCCGTAAATCTAGTTCGTTTGGGCATGGGCTTTCCGGTTCACTTTGATATGTTCATGGAGTGGAAGGAAATGGGAGAGAAAGAATTTTTTATAAGGCATGGAATAATGAAACAAACAGGGAGAGACGTATGAATTGGTTTAAGAATCAGTGGCGAAAAAGAGCGGCGAAAGCATCAAGAGGAAGTGCGGAAATAACCGTTACGGGCGGAACAAGATACGATTTAGATAGAACGCCCATATCAGATAAGCAGCTAGATGTTCTTTTGGACTCGCAGAACATTTCTCGTCGAGACATATATGATGTGTGGACCAAAGAAATGAAAGACGCCGCTTTTCCCAATGACCCTAACGAGGTTTGGAGTTTTTGCGCAAAGAACTTTAAACTTACCGGCAACATCGAAATAAAATGAAGCTGCTCGCTACCATTGACCGCATTTTATTTTATATCGTGATCTTCACCTTCTGGCCGCTAGTAATAGCGGCTTTTTCGTATGACATTACCTATTTAAAGATATACGTTCTTTTACTAGGCGCTGGCACGTTCGGCGCTATCCCTAGCGGCATCGTGGTTTGCATGAAAATGTTCC
>Ga0315278_10006171_pt1 | contig 10879 bp, 12 predicted proteins | sample YL17G06_0_MG_FD_203880 | JGI IMG/M metagenome (GOLD analysis project Ga0315278, IMG submission 203880) | Sediment microbial communities from Yellowstone Lake, YNP, Wyoming, USA - YL17G06_0 | ecosystem: Environmental > Aquatic > Freshwater > Lake > Sediment | place: USA: Wyoming | collected... | reverse complement strand
AGGTCCCGTTCGGCATTGTGCGACCGACCGTGGAGGTGATCTTGAAGGAATGGAAGACGGTGCCGGGCTTCGAGCCGGTGCTGTTGAAAACCAACACGTTCCTGCCCCGGGCGTTCGCCGCGCCACGGCAGGAATAACCATGCCCCGGCCCTGCCATGGAACGCCGGACGTACGAGGCAGTCGTGCTCGGCATCCTGGTCGCCGCAGCAGGCGGAGCGATCCTGATCCGGTACAATGCCAGCCAGCACCGCTGGCGGCCCGGCATGGTGGTGCCGCTGACCGGGTCAGTCCACAGAGCCCGGCTCGACGCACCGAGGCCGCGGTTGGACGTCAACTCCGCCCGGGTCGAAGAGCTGGATGCGCTGCCCTATGTCAGCCTGTCCGCCGCGCATGCCATCGTGGCGCACCGGCTCGAGCAGCCGTTCACGGATGTGGCCGAGCTCGCTGCGATTCCCGGCATTGGCGCGCGCCGGCTCGAGGCATTGGCCGACTATCTCTATTGCGCGCCGGTAACCGATGCAGTCCAACGAACTCATGAGCAGCCTTGACTCCAGTCTCCACGTCAGCCTGGGCGACCGGTCGTACCAGATCGTGTTCAGCACCTCGTTCGACGACCTCGCCACCGCACTCGTGCCGCTGGTCCTCAATCGGTCGTGCGCGGTCGTCACGAACCCGACGGTATGGTCCTTGTACGGCGAGGAAGTGGTGGCGGCCATCCGGACGGCCCGGGCAAAGGCCACGCACGTCTTCATCCCGGACGGCGAGCAGTTCAAGAACATGGCCGAGCTCGACCGGATGCTTGACCAGCTCGCCCAACAGCGGCTTGACCGGTCAGCCATCCTTGTTGCCCTCGGCGGCGGCGTCGTCGGCGACATGGCCGGCTTCGCTGCGGCATGTTACATGCGCGGCATTGACTACATCCAGATCCCCACCACGCTTCTGGCACAGGTGGACAGTTCGGTGGGCGGCAAGACGGGCGTCAACCTCGAGTCAGGCAAGAACCTCGTGGGCGCCTTCCACCAGCCCCGCCTCGTGTATGTCAACTGGCGGACGCTTGCGACGCTGCCCCTGCGCGAGGTCCGCGCGGGGTATGCCGAGGCGATCAAGTACGGCATCATTGCCGATGCAGACCTGTTTGCCCGGCTGGAGAACAACACATTTGCCATCGTATCCGGCCTTGCAGCGAAGCCGCCCCGCGTTGCCGACGGGCTTGGCGACATCATCCGCCGCTGCTGCGAGATCAAGGCCGACATCGTCTCCCGGGACGAGCGCGAGTCGAACATACGGGCGCTGTTGAACTACGGTCATACCTTTGCCCATGTCATCGAGATGCTGACCGACTACCGCACCTACGTCCACGGCGAGGCGGTGGCGATCGGGATGCATGCCGCGGCGACCTTGGCCCACCGGCTTGGGCTGTGCAGCCCCGAGCTCGTCATCAGGCAGAAGCTGCTGATAGCCAGCGCGGGCCTGCCCGTCGAGTTCCCCGACCTGCCTGCCGATACCGTTATCGCCGCCTTCCAGCACGACAAGAAAACCGCAGGCTCCCGCCTCAGGTTCATCCTGCCGCGCGAGATCGGCCTCGTTGACATCGTCACCGAGCCCGACCGGGCCGTCGTGCGCCAGACCATCGAGGAATGCACGGGTCATGACCGACACTGATGCACTGCTGGTGCTGAACCATCTCCGGGTCGGCCCCATCACCGCCCGCAGGCTGATGGAACGGTTCGGCTCGCCCGCGGCGATCTTCAGGGCGAGCTCGGCCGACCTCAGCCGCGCGGCACGGATCTCGGGCGAGAACGCAAACCGTATCGTCAACTGGGAGCAGGAAGTCAAGCTCGACAAGGCGTGGGACATCCTCGGCCGCGAGAAGATCACCCTCCTCACCTACCAGGACGCCGGCTATCCTGCCCTGCTCAGGGAGATCTTCGACTACCCGCTCCTCCTGTACCTCCAGGGAACGCTCAAGCCCGAGGACGGCTCGGGCATTGGCATAGTCGGTACGCGGTCGCCCACGGGCTATGGCCGGGCAATCGCGCGGAAATGGTCGAGCCAGCTCGCCGCGCGCGGGTTTACCATTGTAAGCGGCCTCGCCCGCGGCATTGACACACAGGCCCATGCAGGAGCGATCGATGCCAAGGGACGCACCATAGCCGTCCTGGGCTACGGCTTCGGCTACATCTATCCGAAGGAGAACGCGGGCCTGTACCACAAAATCCTCGAGACAGGCGGCGCGATCATCAGCGAATACCCGTACAAACGGTACCACGGCAAAGCGTCGTTCCCGCTCCGGAACAGGCTGATCGCCGGCCTGGGCAGGGCAACGGTGGTGGTGGAGTCGCGGGACACGGGCGGCGCGATGATCACCGCCCATTTTGCCAACGAGTACAACCGGACAGTCTTTGCGGTGCCCGGGCCGGTCTACTCGGCTGTCTCGATGGGCACCAACCGCCTCATCCGCGAGGGAGCGACGCTGGTGAGGTCGGCGGATGACATCACGGGCGAGTTCGAGTTCCTGTTCCCGAAGGAGGTGGTGACGGGTGCGGCATCGGTGCAACCCGCGCGGCCCGCGCCCGCGCTTGACGGCAACGAGCAGGTCCTGTTCGAGGCGCTGATCGAGCCCCTCTCCCTCGACGAGCTGGCCGAGAGGACAAACATCAGCATAGACAAGGTGACCACGGCAATGCTGATGCTCGAGCTCCGAAGCCTCGTCCGCTGCCTCCCGGGCAAGATCTACGACCGGAGATAGCCGCGGACTGCACAAAGAGCCACGCTCCTCCGCTGGTGGCCTATGCGCTCATACGGTGCCCCGCAGCGCATACAAGGTCCATCACTCCATCACTCCGCTTCTTAGCTCCCGGTACAACTGCTCGATTGCGGCAACCATGGTGTCTGAGGCGAACTGCAGCAGGGGAGTTGCCGCAGCGTCCCTGGCACGCATCGAGCGGAGAGCATCGTCCGCAGCGAGCCGTGCGGCTGCTTCAGCCAGTGCGGCGCAGTTGCCCGGCGGACACACATAGCCGTTTGTGCCGTCACGCACGACTTCACGCACGCCGCCAATGTCGTAGGCTATCGCGGGCACACCCGCGGCAAGCGCCTGGACAACCGCGCGGGCCAATCCCTCGCGCATCGAGGCGTGGACAAGCATGTCCGCCGCAGCAAGCCACAGCGGCATCCGGGTCGGCGGCACCAGGCCGGCGAATCGTACCGCGTCGGCCAGTCCTCGGTCGCGAACGGATCGTTCGAGTTCGCCGCGCAATGGTCCGTCGCCCACCACCAGGCCTAGCACCGGTCGCGCAGTTGCCGCACGCGCATGGGCGACCGCACGGATGAAATCCTCCGCGCCCTTCATCGGGAACAGCCGGCCCACATGGAGCATCGTCAGCGTCTCGACGGGAATCCCGAGGTGTGCCCGCGCTGCCAAGCGGTTGTCCCGCGCGGCACGGAACGCCTCGAGATCAAAGCCGCTGTAGATCGTATGATACTGGCCGGGCGTGCCGATGCCCGCATCGAGCGCCTGGCGGGTCATGGCGTCACAGACGCTGACCAACGCGTCCGAGTGGCGGCTGCACAACCGCTCGACACCAATGTACAGGGCGTTCAGGTGCGCAGGCTGGTACTGGTCGAAGGCGAGGCCATGGATGGTGTGGACAACCGTCGTGACGCCTCGCCGTCTCATGCCGCGCGCGGCCAGCCGGCCAATCACTCCCGCCTTCGAGCTGTGGGTGTGGACAATGTCGTACTGCTCGGCCCGGAAATGGCGTGCGAGCCTGAGCCACGCCAAGACGTCATGCCAGGGACGAAGGGGCCGGACAAGATGCGGCTCGAGGATGACACGGACACGTGCAGGCTGCCGCAGGCCCGGCGCGAGCTCGAACAAGGCGCCTTCAGGCCCTTCGGTCGGCCCGGCAACCAGGGTGAGGTCATGGCCGCGCGCGGCGAGGCCGAGGACAGTGGCAAGCGTATTCTCCTGTGCGCCGCCGAGGATGAGCCTGGTGATGACATGGCAGATCTTCACGATGTGCCGCTGCTGCTGCCCATCGGCACGGGCCACTTGAACGTGCCCGTCGCGAGGAACCCGGTCAGCAGCTCGACGGCCTGCTGCGCCTTCCGCTCGACCGACTCACGGGTGTTGAATGCGTTGTGGGGCGTGAGGATGGCGTTGGGCCGGCGGCCAAGATCGAGTGTCGCGGCAACCTCGGCGTCCGCGGACTGCCTGCGCTCGCGCAGGGCGACGGCGAGTTCCTTTTCGTGGTCGTACACATCCAGGCCCACGCCGCCAAGGTGCTGCTCGTCGAGGAGCCGGACAAGATCCGTTGCAGGCGAGAACTCGCCCCGGGCAATGTTGATGAACAGGGTGCCACGCTTCGCCTGCTTCAGCGTGTCATAGGCGAAGTACCGGTCATTCTCCGCCGTCAGGTTCATGGCGCAGACCAGGACATCCGCGGAGCGGATGGCGGTCTCGCGGTCAACATAGTCCACGTCGGCATGGCGCCTGACAATGTCCACGCCGCGCACGGTCATGCCGAGGCTGCGGCCGATCTTTGCGATTTCATGGCCGATGTTGCCCACGCCGACGACGGAGATCGTCTTGCCTTCGCACTCGATGCCGGTGATGCCGTCGCGATGGAAGGTCTTGAACTGCTCAGTCTGCTGGCTGAGCTTGCGCATGAGGGCGAGCCAGAGAAGGAGCGCCTGCTCGGCAACGGACCGGTTGCAGTACAGGGGCAGGTAGCCGCTGGGAACGGGGCGGCACGCCGCGGCACAATAGGCGCGGACGTGGTCGTAGCCCGTGCTGCGGGCGATGATGCCGGCAAGCAGGGGCGCCCACGCGGGCGGGATGGCCGACTGTGTGCGGATGCTGATGACGCGCGCGGGAGGCTGGGCATGGCCGCATTCCTGGATGGTCTTCCAATGGAAGCCGGCTGAGACCCGCTGCGGCAGATAGCGGCGGAGCGCCTCGGCCTCCTCCTCGAACGCCTCGTAAAAGAAGATGTCGTCCATGACCGTGTGTCCGTAGGATGGGGTGGACGTGTTACTCGTAGCGCAGCGCCTCGATCGGATCGAGCTTCGCAGCCTTCCATGCCGGATACAGCCCGAAGGCAATGCCCACCACGACCGACACGCAGGCGGAGAAGACGAGCGGGCCAGGCCGGACCACCGGCGAACTGAACGTGTCGCGGAGAATCAGCTCGATGGTCTTGCTGAGGGCGAGGCTGACAAACACGCCGATGATGCCGCCCACGAGGCTCAACACGACCGCCTCGACCAGGACCTGGACCAGGACGTCCCTGTTCCGGGCGCCGATGGCCTTGCGGATGCCGATCTCGCGGATGCGCTCGTTGATCGAGGCGAGCATGATGTTCATGATGCCGATCCCGCCCACAATCAGCGAGATGCCGGCGATGATGCCCAGCGAGATGCTGAACGCACCCGTGATCTCCGAGAACCGCTCGATCATCTCCTCGTTGGTCCTTACCGCCACGCTCCAGATGCGGCGGTGGCCGAGGAACAGGACGTTCTGGACCAACTCGGTGGTGAACGGGACTTCATCGCTGTTGTCCACATCCATGCCGATCGTGGACAGGTCGTTCTTGCCCGAGAACAGGGCCAGGCCTGTCTCGAGGGGGATGAACGCGACACGGTTCTTCCAGGCCGTGTGGTCATGGCCTCCCCGGCGGCCCGACCTGCCGCCCATCATGGACTCCACCCTCTCCAGCACACCCACCACCCGGAACAGCTTCCGGTTGATGTAGACGCGCCGGCCAAGTGGAGGTTCCCTGCCGAACAAGTCATCTGCCACATACGCCCCGATGATCACTGCCCGCGTCCTGTTCAGCCGGTCAACCGGGGTGATGAACCGGCCCTGGGCGAGATCGTACTTGTTCATCGAGAGCGCCGTTTCGGTCGCCGCGGTGCCGGAGCAGACCGAGCGCTTGTTGGCCGCAGCGAATTCGCACCGGGGCAGCTCGAACTCCGGCGAGAACCGGGTGAGCGTGCCAATGTTCGAGCGCAGGGCATGGACGTCGCCGAGGTCCACCGATTCCGCGATGTGCTTGAAGGGCTCCTGGGCGGTCGGGATGATGTTGTCCTGGGTGGTGATCCGCTGGATGCCGCCTGCATCCTCGATCCAGTACTTCCATCCGGAAAACATGCCCTCGACAAAGGCGAACATCGAGGCGAGCGCCGCAACACCCAGGATGACACCGAGCATGGTGAGGAACGAGCGCATCTTGTGCGCCCAGATCTCCTTGAAGCCGACGATGATGCCCTGGATGATGCCCATGGTCCCTATGCGCCTGGCGCGGGAGCGGGGTGAAGCATGCCGTTGTCCTCGACTATCTCGCCGTCCCGGAGTGCAATCCTGCGGCGAGTCCGGGCCGCGATGTCCCGGTCGTGCGTGACGATGATGATGGTGCTGCCAAGGCCGTTGAGCTTCTCGAACAGGCGGAGCACCTGGTCGCCCGTCTTGCTGTCGAGGTTGCCGGTGGGCTCGTCGGCGAGGATGATGGCCGGGTCGTTGATCAGTGCGCGTGCGATCGCCGCGCGCTGGCGCTGGCCGCCCGAGAGCTGGTGGGGCAGATGATGGCCGCGGTCGGTCATGCCGACCAGTTCGAGCGTCTGCTCGGCCTTCTCCCGCCGTGCCGCACGGCTCACGCCCGCATAGGTGAGGGGCAACTCGACATTGTTCAGCACGCTGAACCGGGGCAGCAGGTTGAACGTCTGGAACACAAACCCCACCCGGGCGTTCCGGATATGTGCGCGGTAGTTCCCCGACGCCCTGCTCAGGTCGCGCCCCTCGAGCTCGACGATCCCGCTGGTCGGGTTGTCGAGGCAGCCAAGGATGTGCATCAAGGTCGACTTGCCCGAGCCAGAGGGGCCGGTGATGGCAAGGTACTCGCCCGCGTTGATCACCAGGCTGACGTTGTTCAGCGCCACGACGTCCGTGGACGCCATGGTGTAGGTCTTGGTCACCTTCTCAATGCGGACAATGGCGCTCATTGGAGTGGACTCAGCGCGGCTCGGGCTTCGGGAACCGCGTGATCATGTCGGCGACCATGGGGAAGCCGGACATGCGGATGTCGGCGTTCTTGTCCGTGGCGATGCCGCGCGCCTCCCATAGCGTCACCCATTTGTCGGACGCCAGTTCGGGCGCGCGCGCCGAGGCGGTGATGACGATCATATGGGTGAATGTCCCGTTCTTCCCGCTCCGGCCTGCCAGGAGGGTTGCGGGCTTCATCTCGCGCAACTGCTCATCCGTCACCTTGTCGAAATAGAACGCGGTGAAGCAGACGTCCATGATGAAGTCGGCCGGCTCGGTCGGATCGCTCATCCACTGGTAGCCGCGGTCCTCCAGCGTCGCACGGACGGCGCCGGACAGCTCGGTGAAGGTCAGCCAGTGATCCAGGTGCTTCGTCATGATCTCGTCGGTGATGTTCCTGCCCAGGTCGTCATGGACGTTGTAGTTCATCCGGAACTTGAATTTGCCGGGCATGTCGAGCCCGGGCGTCTCCTTCACCGCGATCGAGTACGGCGCACATGCGCCGAGGGCAACGGCGGCAAGCACTGCCGCGGCAAGACGATTGGTCATCCGGTTCATTGGCTTCTCCTCTGCTTCGATTCCGCGCGGAGCGGCTTAATGCCGGTCATTCTCGCGCACTGTTGGTTTCGGCTTCTCGGTCATCGAGTCGGGCCGGCTCAGCGCCACCTCGATGCGCCCGGTCATCCCGCTTACTATCTGGACTGCGTCGGCATCCTGCACACCAAGCATGACAAACGCCTTGATGAAGTTGCTCGGTGTCTTTGCAAACAGGTAGAACTTCTGGTCGTTCACCGCAGCCTCGTAGTCGTCGCAGAACACGGCCGACAACGGCGCCGCAAGCGCGTTCGACACGACGGCGCGGATGAACGTCAGGTTGGCCGTCATGCCCGGCTTCAACTGGCGGAAGGTGCCCTGGAGCAGCACCAGCACCTCGAATCCCTGGACCTGGCCCGCCGCGCTGGAACTGCCGCCCCCGCTGCTTGCCTGGGATACCGCCGCGGGAGCCACATGCTCGACCACGCCCGTGAACTGCTGGCCCGGCAGGCAGTCCGTTGTCACTTTCACCTGCATGCCCGTCCGCACCGTGGAGACATCCACCTCGTTCACCACAGCCCGGACCTCGAGCACGGCAAGGTCCGCCACCTTCATCAGCTCCGTGCCGGACGAGACGGAGTTTGCGCCGATCACCACCTCGCCCGGCTCGATCGCCCGGTTCATCACCGTGCCCGCCGCGGGCGCGATGATGGTTGTCTTGCGGAGGTCGTCGTCTACGGTGTTGATCTGGGACATGATCTTGGCCACCCGGTTGCTCTTCAGGTCACGGTCTATCCGCGCCGAATCGAACAGATCGGGCGACACAAGCTTCTGCTCGTACAACTGCCGCTTCCGGTTGTACGCCAGGTCGGTCTGCTCGAGGTTCAGCAGGGACTCCTGGTGGTCGAGCTCGAGCTCCTTCCGCTTGTTCTGCAGATCCACTTTGTCCAGCTCGACCAGGACGCAGCCGGCGGTGACCACGTCGCCGTCCTCGACAAACACGGCGTCCACGCGGCCGTTCACCTCGGACTTGATGATGACGGAGTTCATGGGCCGGACTGTGCCGGTCTCCTCGAGCATGGACACAATCACCCTGTTGGTCAGCATGCGGGTCTCGATCCGGGTCCGTTTCGCCGGGCCGCCTGTGACCAGGCGGCGGTAGCCGAACCAGGAGCCGCAGGCGAACGCAGCCACCACTATCGCTATGATCACCATCCGTTTCATCGTCATCGTGCCAGTACAAGTAACCTGACGTCCCGGGCACCCGCGCGCACAAGCACGCGGCCGCATTCCTCCGCGGTTGCCCCGGTGGTCAGCACATCATCAACCAGCGTCACGCACAAGCCGCGCACGAGCACAGGCTCCCGCGCGGCGAATGCGCCGCGAATATTCTCCCGCCTGCCATGGGCGTCGAGGCCCACCTGCGGCGTTGTCCGGCGCACACGGCCCAGGCTGCGCGCAGGCAGCACGGCAACGCCCAGTGCACGGCCCACCCGCTCGGCCAGGGCGCGGGCCTGGTTGAACCCGCGCCAGCGCTCCCGCGTCCAGTGGAGCGGGATCGGCGCGAGCCAGTCAACTCCCTCGAGCGCCGCGGCCGAGGCCGCCTGTGCCGCAAGCAGCGCCGCGAGCTGGTCGGCAAGGAACTGGTGGCGGCGGTACTTGAACAAATGGATCAGCCGCTTCAAGCCCGCGTCGTACACGCCCGCGGCGCACACCCGGCTCACCGCCCCATGGGGCCGGAGCCGGCAGGCCCCGCAGACATGGGCCGCCCCATGCCGCGTATGGACCGGCCTGCTGCACACCGGGCAGAACGGAGGCCGGATCAGCGGCAGCCGGGCAAGGCAGCCGCCGCACACATAGCGCTCGGTGTCACCCAGGCAGGTGCCGCACAAGGCGCACCACGGCGGGTAGCACAGGTCCGCCACTGCGCGGACAAGCCTGCCCAGGACGCCGTCCACTGCGGCCTCACCGCGCCTTCTTGCCCGAGATGGCCGCGAACGTGTATTCCTTGATCGGTGTCTCGAGCACCGTATTGCCCTCAATCTTGTTGCTGATCTCCTCCGACCGTGAGCCGGACAGGATGATGTCAATGTATTTGATCGTGCTGAACGGGATGAAATAGGCCTTCGAGTACGTGCTCAATGGCCTCTCCTCGTAGCTGTTGCTCACGCTGCCCCGCACTTCCTGGAAGTGGCGGCCGCTGATGGTGATGCCCGCCGCATTCGAGTCCGTTACAATCCCGCGGAAGATATCGATGGGCATCTCCCGGAACTGGCGCAGCAGGACGATCCGCACGCGCGATTCGATCAGCTTTGGTGCCGAAGGCATTGGTCTCCTTTTTCCTTGTGTTAATGTGCCTGCTCGATGCACCGGCTCACGCGGGCGATTGCCTGCGCGCGACCGGTTGCCTCGTCAAAGTCTATCACTGCCCCGTTCAGCCACACATCGCCCGTGGCCAGCTCGAACTTGTGCGGCAGCCCGGTCCTGAAATGAGCCAGCACCGGCTCGGCCTCGCGGCCAAGCACCGAGTCGTGCGCGCCGGTCATGCCCAGGTCGGTGATATAGGCCGTGCCGCCACCAAGCACCCGCTCGTCGGCTGTGGCGACATGGGTATGGGTGCCGCACACTGCGGTCACCTTGCCATCAAGGAACCTGGCCATGGCGATCTTCTCGCTGGTCGCCTCGGCATGGAAGTCGACCAGGATCGTCCTGGTGCCGCGCAAAGCCTCGAGCGCCGCCTCGGCTGCCCTGAACGGGCAGTCCATCGGCTTCATGAACACGCGGCCCATGAGGTTCACCACGCCGATCGTGGCGCCCGAAGCTGCGGTGACGCTGGCCCAGCCCGGCCCGGGAGTGCCGGGGGGATAATTGGCCGGCCGGAGCACCCGTGGCTCGGCAAGCGCATCAGCCGCACTTTTCTGGTCGAACGCATGGTCACCCGAGGTGATCACGTCCACGCCCGAAGCGGCCAGGTCGCGGACGGTCTCGACCGTGATCCCTTTGCCGCCTGCCACGTTCTCCGCATTGGCAACGACCAAGGCAGCCCCGAGCTCGGCTCGAAGAGCCGGCACAAGCCGAGTGACCGCAGTGCGGCCAGGCTTGCCCACGATGTCGCCTATCATCAATACACGCATACCAGCCTTAAATGATAGTAGAAATCGACGGCAAAGTCAACTTCAGCCCGATTTCCCCCTGAAATTCCGATATAAGGCTCTGAGACCCCCACGAGCTTGCCTCGTGGGTGAATAAGAGTGGCGAACCAAGCCAGCCGCGCTCCCCTTGCCCCCTCCCCCCGCGCCCGTC
>Ga0315278_10006170_pt1 | contig 10880 bp, 10 predicted proteins | sample YL17G06_0_MG_FD_203880 | JGI IMG/M metagenome (GOLD analysis project Ga0315278, IMG submission 203880) | Sediment microbial communities from Yellowstone Lake, YNP, Wyoming, USA - YL17G06_0 | ecosystem: Environmental > Aquatic > Freshwater > Lake > Sediment | place: USA: Wyoming | collected... | reverse complement strand
TGGCGCGCTACCTCAACGACGGCGGGTTGTTCGCGCAATGGCTGCAGACCTACGAGACGCATCCCGACCGCGTCATTTCGGTGCTGAAAGCCATGGATCGGGCCTTCGACGACTACCTCGTCGTCGGGCTCGGTGACATCGACATCCTGCTCGTCGGCAAGCCCCACGGCAAAGTCGCGATGCCGGCCGACGCCTACTCGCGCATGTCGCCGCAGCTCCGGCAGAAATTGCGGCAAATCGAGGTTGCCAGCCAGGCGGATCTCACCTTGCGCATCCTCGGCAACAAGGCGGTGTTCAAGCCGTGGCTCGATGCCGGACCCGTCCCCGCCAACTCGGATTATGTCCCGTACCTCGACTCCAACGCGGACCGCGACCGGTTCCTCGGCAAGCGCTGGCCGGACCTCCACGGACTTGCGTTGTCGCCGCTGCCGATCGCCGAGGTCCTCGGTGCGCGTCCGGCGCTGCCGACGCCGTCGTCCGGCAGCAACAACCCGACTTTCGGGGGCCACGCCCCCCCGTGGCTGACCGCGCGCGCGGTGAAGGAGGTCCTGCTGGGCTCGCTACCCGGGGTCGACCCCCTCCCCGCCGCCAGCCGCCTGCCGCAGGATGCCGTGGCCCGGGGCATCGCGATTGTCGACAACTGCAGGAAGCCGCCGCGGGGCAACGCTCCGCTCGCCGCAGCCAGCCTGGCAACGGGGGTCCTGCCCTGGCTTTCGTCGATCGAGGGGCGCAGCGTGCTTGCGGCACTGGGCACGGCCGCGTGTCTTGCCGACCTGCCAGCCGGGCAGGTGCGCTGGCGCGAACTCCTGCTGCACGTGGCCGACCGCAATCCCCGGGCCTTTGGCCAGGTTGCCGAGGAGATACAGGACAACGGCCGGGAACCCGACCCGGCAACGGCGAGCTACCTGCTCGGCATGGCGATGCTCGGCCACCTCGGTGCCGGAAATCCGGCCGGCGCCCAAGCCGCTTGGGACCGGTTCTCCAGGCCCGCGCTCGGAAACAAACTGCCCGATCTGGCCCTTGAGATTCTGCGCGCCCACGCTTTCGCGGGAAACCGGTCCTCCGCATCGGTGCCGAGATGATGCCGATGCTTCGCGGCGATCCAGCGCAGCGCGATGATCTCTTGCTGCCGCAGAGCGGGAAAGCCGTGCCGCAGAATATATGACATTGGCATAGCGATCGCCGATTCGCTGACCTGGCACGCCGTGCCGCTCCTGATGTCTTGTCGGCGCGTCTGACTTCCGCTGGTGCCGGTAAAATAGCCACCTGTCGGAGCAGTGGCCGCGCCACTGGCTCCGCAGAGACGGATGGGTGCAAAATGTGCATCAGGGCAACGCGGCGCGGCCTTGCGCGAGTTTCCCGACCAAAGGGCGAGATGGGCAGTGAGAAAATCGCGATCAAATGGATTCACCCTGACCGAACTCATGGTCGCGCTCACGATCGTTGCCGTGCTGGTGGCGATCGCGGCACCGAGCTACCGCGACTTCATCCTGGATACGCAGATGAGCGGGGAAGCCAACGAATTTCTGACGTCGGTCAATTTCGCCCGCTCCGAAGCGATCAAGCGCAATGGCCGGGTCACGATGTGCAAAAGCAGCGACGGCGCCGGTTGCGCCGACGCCGACTCCGGTGGTTGGAACCAGGGTTGGATCGTCTATGTCGATGCCGGAGCGGCCGGGGTGTTCAACCAGGGCACCGACGTGATCCTGCGCGTGCACGGCCGGTTGACCACGAGCAGCACGCTGGTGGGAGCCACCGATGATGTGGCCACCTATGTCTCGTTCATCCAGGATGGCCGATCCCAGCTCGGCGGGGGCGCGGCACAGGCCGGGAACGTCGATTTGTGCAATACGCAGTCCTCGGCGCTGGGGCGCCGGCTGACGCTCGCGCTGGGACGCGCCCAAGTGATCAAGATTGACACCTGCCCGGTCTAGACGGCCGGCTACGCCAATGCGCAAGCACAACGGATTCACGCTGCTCGAGGTGCTGGTCACGTTGCTGATCGTGAGCCTGGCCTTGCTCGGCATCGCCGGGATCCTCGCCAACAGCCTCAAGAATGACCAGAGCGCTTATTCCCGCTCGCAGGCCGTCCTGCTCGCTGCCGACATCATCGACCGGATGCGCGCGAACCGGACCACCGCGGAAATCGACCCGTCGCCCTACGCTTTGTCGTTGGCATTGCCCTGCGTGAAATCCCCGGCCAGCGCGAACGCGATCGCGCAGAGCGACCTGACGGAGTGGTGCGCGGCGCTGAAGGCGGCCTTTCCTTCCGGGACGGGCTCCGTGACGCGGATCGCGTCGACCGACACCGTTTCGCCCGGGCAAGTGACCATCGTGGTGCAATGGGACGATTCGCACGGCGGCGCCGGCGGCATCGCCACGCAGACAGTCACGATCGAGACCCGCCTGTGATGCAACCAAGGCCCATTCCGTTCATGCCGCGGGCGCGCGGGGTCGGCCTGGTCGAGGTGATGGTCGGCCTCACCGGCGGCATCCTGCTCCTCGGTGCGCTTGCCTACCTGTTCCTCGGCAGCCGGCAGCTCAGCCGCACCCACAGCGACGTGTCGCGCATGCAGGAAAGCGGCCGGCTAGCATTGGAAATCCTCGGCGGGGCCATTCGTCAGGCGGGCGCCAGCAACGCCGACAAGGGGTTTGCGGGGAATGTGCTGGTCGCCACCGAAGGCGCCAGCGGCGCTCCCGACGCGATCACCGTCAGCTACGTGGCACAGGAGGGCGGCGAGGTGAATTGCCTCGGGAGCGCCGTCGCGGCCGGGGCGACGGTGACCTTCGTCTTTGCGGTCGATACCGCCACCCGGACACTGACGTGCACCGACGGATCCGGGGCGGCGGCAGTGGTGGTGATGGATAACGTCGAAAACATGCAGATCAAATACGGCATCGACGCCACCAGGGATGGCACCATCGACGCCACCTATCAGTCGGCGCCGGTGGCAACGCCCACCCAGGTGGCCGCCGTGCGCGTGAGCCTGCTGGTGAGCGGCCCGACGGCGAACATCGCGGCCAACAGCAAGCAAACGTACACATACGAAGGCGTCGACGTCACCAAGACCGACGGACTGCTGCGGCAGGTCTACACGTCGACGTTCACCTTGAGGAATCAGGCCAAATGATCGCCCTGGCAACAGATCGCCCGCACCGGCGACGGACCCGGCAATCCGGCGTCGTGTTGATCACCGGATTGATCTTCATGGTGATGCTGACGCTGATCGTCCTGGCCGCGTTGCGCACCGGCACACTCGAGGAACGGATGGCGGCGAACGCGCGCAACCGCCAGCTGGCGCTGCAAGCGGCCGAGGCCGTGCTGCGCGATGCCGAGGTGGCGCTGTTCACGACGGCTGCCGCGCCGTTCGACCCGTTCATGCCCACCGGTTTCACCGACGCCTGCACCAGCGGCTACTGCCTGAAATCCTCGACGAACTCGCTGTGGAAGACGATCGATTGGAGCTCCACTGCCGTGACGCGAAGTTTTGCGTTGAGCGGCTCGAACCTGACGGCAGCGCTGGTCGACGCTCAGCCCAGGTACATCGTCGAACCCCTGTTCGATTCGCTCGTGTTCGAAAAGCTCTGCAATCCTGTCGTGTACCGTCTGAGCGCACGCGGCCTGGGCCGGGATTCGTCGGTGGTCCACGTGCAGACCCTGTACCTGGGCAAGACGCCGACGGTTTGCCCCCTCGGTTCACCCACACCCGGCTCTACCTATGGCTCATGAACGCACTGGAGCAAAACCATGAATTCGCGCGTTAAGCGTTCCCTCGCAGCGCTGGTGCTGGCGGCGATGGTTGGCGGCGTCGCCTGGGTCATCGCGGGACTTGCGGTTTTCGACCCCGACGTCCAGCCGCTCGGCTATGTGGGGCAGCCCGAGGTTTCCACCAGCGTTCTCTACACCGGCACCGACACCACCCTGCAGACGCGACTGTACGCCATCGACTATGACGGCACCGACTGGTCCGGCAATCTGCATTCGTACCGGCTGTCGGCCACCGGCGCCGTCGTCAAGACGGATGACTGGACCGGCGGCGCCGCAGCCCGCATCGACGGGCAGAACCCCATTTCCACCGCTACGGTTCCAACGGGTCGTTACATCGTCACCCGCGATGGCGATACCGGTGTCGCGTTTCGCTGGTCGGGGGGATCGAAGATCTCCGACGCCCAGAAAGCCATCCTGGATCCCGGCACCCCGCTTTCCGGAAAGACCGTGCCCACCACCAGCCCGGTGCTCAATTACATCCGGGGGGATCGCGCCAACGAAGGACCGGTGAAAAAGGACGGCTCCGGCGGTTATCGCGCGCGCGGCTCGGCTCTGGGCGACATCGTCCACTCGACGCCGGTGTACTGTCCCGCGACGGCGCTGACCGGCGTCCCTGCCTGCACCGTCCCGACGGTGTTCGTCGGCGCCAACGACGGCATGCTGCACGCGATCAACGCCACCACCGGCACCGAGCGCTTCGCCTACATCCCGTCGGTGCTCATTCCCAAGCTCGCGAACCTGAAGGACGACCCCTACACGCACCGGTATTACGTCGACGGTCTCATGGACATCCGCCGGTACGGCAGCACGACGATCCTTGCGGGCGCGCTGGGAGCAGGCGGCAAGGGCCTGTTCGCACTGAATGTCAGCGACGCGAACGCGACCTCGGAGGCCAACGCGGCGTCCAAGATCAAATGGGAAATCACGAATTTGAGCGAGGATTACGCAAACCTGGGTTACACCTACGGCCAGCCGGTGCTGACGACGCTGACCGACGGCAAGGCCGCGCTTGTCGTGGGCAACGGCTACAACAATTCGGGCAACGGCAAGGCGTCGCTGTTCGTGATCGACGCGAACAACGGGGACCTGATCAAGGAAATCAAGGACCTCCCCGGCGACACCGGTTCTCTCGCCAGCCGCAACGGGCTGTCCTCGCCCAAGCTGCTGTTCAACGGCAACGGCCAGGCGACCTACGCCTACGCCGGCGACCTCGACGGCAATTTGTGGAAATTCAATCTCGTGACCTGGGCGGTGACCAAACTCCACACGGTCAGCCCCGCGCAATCGATCACGATGAAGCCCGGGCTGTACGTCCATCCCAATGGCGGATACATCGTGACGTTCGTCACCGGCCGCATGCTCACCGCCGCCGATGAGTTGGTCAACACCACGCACTACGCCTACGGGATCTGGGACAGCGCGCCCGATGCCAATACCGGGTTGTTGGAGCAGGAGCTGATCGAGCGGCTGTACACCGGGGCGACTCCTCCGATCCGCGTCCGCACGGCCACCACGAACGTGCCGAACTGGAACACGGGCTTCGACAAGGGCTGGCGAACCCCCCTGCCGATCGGGGGCGAGCGGGTGATTGCCGATGGCGCGTTCGTGCGCGGCAAGGTCTTCCAGTTCCTCAGCACCAATCCGACCATCCCGTCCACGCCGCCGGTACCCTCGGGCGAGAACTGGTGGATGCAGCTCGATGTGCGGACGGGCGGTGACACCGGGACGATCCGCTTCGACCTCGATGGGTCGGGCAGCTTCACCTCCACCGATCAGGTGAGCGTCAGCAGCGTGCTGACCAGCCCGTCGGGCCGCCACATGGGCGGCGGCCGCCGCTCGCAACTGATCGCGCTGGCCGCGGGCGCCGTCGACGTGTACCAGTCCAATTACGACAAGAACACCGGGAGCGCCACGCCCACCGACGTTGGCGTCTCGGGGGGACATTTCGACTACGACATCTATTACTACAACGCCGGTACGTCTTCGCAGGTCGTCGTCCCGAGCGGCCTCGCCGAAACCTACGGTCCGTTCTGCCTGAAGACCACCGACGTCAACAACCAGCTGGGCGAAGTATCGCCTACCTATTGCAAGACCGGAAACCCGTATTTCGTTACCAGCGGCTACAACTTCATGACGAACGTGGCGACGGGCGGCGCCTGCGGCTCGAACAAGGCGAAGACCAACAACCAGACCATCACCTGCAGCCAATCCTCGACCGTGACGATCCTGGGCACCTATGCCAACAAGAAACACGTCCACGAATACGACGACATCTACGACGTCACCGGCGTGAACATGCTGGCCGCCAGCGATTCGTCGTTCAACCTGTCGCCGAACGTGATTGCCTCCGCGACCAACACGACGACGCCGTTCAAGGTGCTGGTGATGAACCAGTATCTGAGCCCGGCGGCCAAGCTGGCCATCGGCGCCAATGCCGCCGAAGAGAGCGTCAAGACCTACGGCAATCTGGCGAGCCAGACCGACGCGGCGATCCTGCTGGGGAACCTGCCGACCTATACGCGCAACGATATCGGCACCTTCCTTTTCAACCTGCCGAAGGACGCCTTCCAATCCAAGGACTGGTGGGGCACGGCCCAGACCTCGGGGACCACAACGTTCGCGGCACGAACTGACGGTGATGGCACGGCACGCGCCGGGTTGATTCCCACGCAGACCGGCTGCGTCAACAAGCCGAGTCCGACCGGGGTTCCCAACAAGGCGGGCCTGCTGGGCGAGCGCTACGACGGGGCGTTGACGATTCAGCTCATCAAGAGCACCACGCCCGACACCGCCCTGGAGCTCAACGTCGCCGGCGACGTGAGATATGGTTGGCGGGTGGCGGCGGCGAACTTCAACCAATATGTCATCGCCGAATACACCACGTTCTGGCATCACAGCAACGGCAAGTGCTACGGCGACGCGGGCTGGGTGCAGAACCCGCCCCAGGACCCGGAGTCCGACGCCAAGGCCGGGACGCGGGCAGTAGGGTCGTCGGATCCGTCAGGCGTCTTCGGCGGCCCCGGGGGTCCGGCGCCGGCCACCGTCGTCAGCAGCGTCACCAACAAGGATGGCTCCGTAACCACCACCTACTCCGACCACACGGTCGTCATCACCTACCCGGATGGCTCTTCCAAGATCACGCGCCCCGATGGCACCGTCGTCTGGAACATCCCGGGCGTGGAAACCGGCGGCGTGGTCAATCCCTCGGGTGCGGCCGGTGCGGAGGGCGTGCTCGGACCAGAATCCGGCGGCAAGGGGCGGATCAATTGGCGGGAACTGCGGAAGTGAAAACGCACGGTCCGGTCGGGTCGGCGGGCGACGGTGCTCGCGGCTTCACGCTGATCGAGGTGCTGATCACCGTGGCCATCGTCGCCGTACTCATGGCGATTGCGTTGCCGTCGTATCGGGACTTCGTGTTGCGGGCAAACCGCGCGGATGCCAAGGCCGTCCTGATGGAAACGTCGCAGTTCATGGAACGTTATTTCACGACCAACAACACTTATGTCGCGTCTCCCGTCCTCACCCCGCTGTCCTTGGTCTCACCCAAGGGCGCGACCGGAATTGACGTCAGGTACAACATCAGCTTTGCGTCCACTGCGGCGGGGACCGCCGCCGCCAATCCGACGGCGACCACCTACTTCGTCCGGGCCGTGCCGGTAAACGGCCAGAGCGGCGATTCGTGCGGCACATTGACGATATCGAACACGGGCGCGCAGTACCCGGCGACCGCCGGGTGCTGGTGACCGCGACCCGGATTCGTAACCACCCCGATTGGTAGCCCGGGTTGAGCGAGAGCGAAACCCGGGGCGATCGTGCCGTTTGCCACAACCACCCGGGTGTCGCTGGCGCTCAACCCGGGCTACGTGGTACCCACGTGGCAGCCACGCGGTCCGCCGCGCTACCCCCGCCGCGCCAAGGTCGCCGAAATGTCCGCGTGCGCCGCCCGCCAGCTGGGCAGCAGCGCAGCGAGCGCCGCCGCGACGAACGCCGGCACCAGCAACCACAACTCCCCGCCCGAGAACACCCACGCGCTGATGCGCAGGCTTTCCTGCTCCGCCATCCACCACGCGAGAACGGCGACCAGACCGTGCGCTAGGACGAGGCCCAGCACGCCCCCCAGCAGCGCCAGCAGCCCCGCTTCCAGCATCAGCATCAGCGCAATGCTCGCCGGATGCGCGCCCAGCGTCCGCAGCACGGCGATGTCGTAGGCCCGCTCGTTCAGCGCGTGGTAGAGCGCGATGAAGAGCGACAGCGCCGCGGTGGCCAGCACGACGCCGCCGAACGCGCGGATGACGTCGGCGCCGACGCCGATCATCCGGAACAGCCGCGCCGATTCGTACGCCGGTGACGCCGCCTGCAGGTTGGTTTCCGCATTGATCCGGCGCGGCAGCGAAGCCGCAGCCACCGGCGTCGCATACTGGACGAGCAGCACGGTGACCTGCCGGTCGCCAGCGTCGTCGTCCTTCGCGCCGGCATCGGCGTGGTGGGCCGCGTGGACGTGCCAGACACTGGCGGTGTCGATCAGCACCAGCCGGTCGATCACGGTGCCGGTCGGCTTCAGCACGCCGACGACCGTGAACGCCGCATCGCCGTGCAGGGCGCCGCCTTCGCTCAAGCCGTGGGCGCCGGCGAAACGATCGCCGGTGGCAAGGCCGGTGCGGGCGGCGACCGTCGATCCCAGCACCGCTTCCATCTCGTCCTTCCACAGGCGGCCCGAGCCCATCGTCGCGCCGTACAGCGCGACGTAGTCCGGCGACGTGCCGACGATCCGGAATCCCCGGTAGCTGTCGCCCAGCGAGAGCGGGATCACCCGCCGGACGAGGGGGTTGCGGGCAAGCTCCTGCGCCGCGGAGAGCGGGATGTTGCCGGTGGGCGCGTCGAGGTGAAAGATGCCCGAGAGGATGAGCTGCATCGGGCTGCCCTTGGCGCCGACGACGAGGTCGATCCCGCGGGCGTCGCGATTGAGGCTGGCGCCGATCTGCTCGTTGACGATCAGCACGAAGCCGATGGTGCCGACGCCGAGCGCCAGCAGCAGCACGTTGAGCAGCGTGCCGAGCGGGCGCGCGCGCAGGTAGCTCCAGGCGAGCTGGAGGAGATTCATGCAGGCACGCCGGCGCCGAGGCGGGGCAGCACGAGCTGCCGCGCGACGCGGCACTTGAGGCGCGAGTCGTGCGTCGCGATGACGAGCGAAGCCCCGTGCCTCTCGGTCGCGCCCAGCAGCAGGTCGGCGACCGCCGTGCAGGCCTCGTCGTCGAGGTTCGACGTGGGCTCGTCCGCGAGCACGAGCTTCGGGCGATTCACCAGCGCGCGGGCGATGGCGACGCGCTGCTGCTGGCCGATGGAAAGCTGGTGCGGGAACGCATCGACGCGCTCGTCGACACCCAGCGCGCTCAGCATTGAGAGCGCCGCCGCGCGGTCCACCGGCAGCCCGGCGATGCTCTGCGCGACCAGCAGGTTCTGCAGCGCCGTCAATGTGGGCAGCAGGTGGAACTGCTGCAGCACGACGCCGACGTGCTGCCCGCGAAAACGGTCGCGCGCGCGCGGCGAGAGCTGCGCGAGGTCCTGCCCGTCGACGCTCACCTTCCCGCGGGTCGGCAGCAGCAGGCCGGCGATGAGGTGCAGCAGCGTGGTCTTGCCGCAGCCCGACGGCCCGACGACGAGGGCGTGGGCCTGTGGCTCGAGCGCGAAATCGTCGAGCCGCAGCACGTCGACATCGCGGCGGTAGCCGAAGCGAAGGTGCTCGATGCGGATCATCGCGGTGCGCGAATTTCGACTCGCTCGCAACCGTCGCAGCGGCCAATCACCGACCGGATGGCGTCGCGCTGGCGGTTGACGCGTTCGATGAACATGCGTGGAATTCGGCTCCGGCCGGGTCAACCGAATGGCGACGATGACGGCACATTACACTGTTGACATCAAGACATCAACAAGCTTATGCTTTGATGCATGCGTACGACACTGACACTGGACAAGGACGTGGCCGCAATCATCGAGCGGCTGCGCAAGACAAAGCGCCAAAGCCTGAAGGAAGTCATCAACGAAGCGCTCCGCGAAGGTTTGAAGCACACCGCTGCGCCGCGCCGCCGGCAGCGAACCTTTCGGACGGACTCGGTCGATCTCGGGCGCTGCCTGCAGGGCAACGTCGATAACGTGGCCGAGGTGCTGGCGGTGACGGAGAGCGAATCCTTCCGATGATTCTGCTCGACGCCAACCTGCTCATCTATTCCCACGTCAGTTCCTTTGCCCAGCACACACGCGCGCGCAGCTGGCTCGATGCGCAATTGAGCGGCGGCGGGCCCGTGGGTCTGCCGTGGGCGAGCCTGCTCGCCTTTCTGCGCATCGTGACCAATCCGCGCGTGTTCGAGCGCCCGGAGTCGATGGCAGTGGCGTGGCAGCAGGTCACGGCGTGGCTCGATGTCGACGCGGTCTGGATTCCCGGTCCCGGCGAGCGGCATCGCGAAGTGTTGGGGTCGCTCCTCGACACGGTGGGTGTGCAGGCCAATCTTGCCCCCGACGCGCACCTGGCGGCACTGGCCATTGAGCATGGACTTCTCCTGTGCTCGGCCGACGGGGACTTTGCCCGCTTCCCCGACCTGCGCTGGCACAACCCGCTGGAACCGTAGGCAAGGTATTGGCGGATTGCGATGACCATCAAGCGGATCCGCAGCCGCATCGTCGAACCGCCGGCCGGCACCCGAGCGGAGCCGCGGCGAAGTTTCTCCAGATCGTCGAGCGGATTGGCGTCGAAGCCATCGTTTGGCGCGCCATGGCTCCGGGACAAACAGTCAGCTTCGAATTCCGCGGTTCACCGGCAGCTTGTGCTGCCTGCCTGCTTCGAGGAACCCCCGGTCGAGCGACAGGATCTTCCTGGCGCCGCAGTTCGCCGCGACCGCCAGGTGAAGCGCGCCCCCCGCTCGCAGACCTGTTCTGGGCGTTTCAAGGTACTTGCCCGCCACGATGAAATCGGCTGCCATCGGCACGAGCACCTCGAACGACTCGCCCAGCACACGCGCGAACTCGCGGCGCACGGCCTCGGCTTCGGAGTCCGAGAGCTCGCCCATTCGGACCTTGCGCGACACCAGGCTGGCCAGCTCGACCTGCGTCCACATGC
>Ga0315278_10006168_pt1 | contig 10882 bp, 9 predicted proteins | sample YL17G06_0_MG_FD_203880 | JGI IMG/M metagenome (GOLD analysis project Ga0315278, IMG submission 203880) | Sediment microbial communities from Yellowstone Lake, YNP, Wyoming, USA - YL17G06_0 | ecosystem: Environmental > Aquatic > Freshwater > Lake > Sediment | place: USA: Wyoming | collected... | reverse complement strand
TTCGGTCGAGCCCTGGCAAACCCAGACGCCCAACGAACTATCTGCACCGCGGTGCGGTCGTCAACTCGACCACCCGCTACTACCGGGTCAAGCGACTGCCCTGAGCGGCGGTCGTGTCTTTCCCCTTGCCGCCTGGGGGCCCAATCCGCATGCTTGCCGCCGCATGGCCGAGCGACCGCTTTCCGGATTGAACAAGCCCGATGTGGTGTTGGAAATGACGCTGCGGCCCTCGCTGTTTTCCGAGTTCACCGGCCAGCCGAAGGTCAAGGAACGGCTCGGAATCGCGGTGCAGGCGGCCAAGCAGCGGGGTGAGGCGCTCGATCACATCCTGCTCAACGGCCCGCCGGGCCTGGGCAAGACCACGCTCGCCCACATCATCGCCAAGTCGATGGACGCCAACCTCAAGAGCACCAGCGGGCCGACCATCGAAAAGGCGGGCGACCTCGCCGGGTTGCTCACCAACCTCGAGGCTGGCGACGTGCTGTTCATCGACGAGATCCATCGCCTGCAGAAGACGATCGAGGAGTATCTCTACCCGGCGATGGAGGACTTCAAGCTGGACATCATCATCGACCAGGGCCCCAACGCCCGCAGCGTGCGCCTCAGCCTGCCGCGTTTCACGCTCATCGGAGCCACCACCCGCAGCGGGCTGCTCACCGCTCCGTTGTTGACGCGGTTTGTGATTCGCGAGCGGCTGGACTACTACCAAGCCGAGCCGCTGCAGAAGATCGTGGTCCGCTCCGCCCGTCTGCTCGACATCGAAATTGAGGGCGACGGGGCATTTGAAATCGCGCGCCGAAGTCGCGGAACACCGCGAATTGCGAACAATCTGCTGCGCCGCGTGCGCGACTTCGCCCAAGTCCGGGGGGATGGCCGCATCACGCGACAAACTGCCGACCGGGCGCTCGCCATGCTGGAGATCGACCAGAACGGTCTTGACGAAATGGACAAGCGGATCCTGGAGACCATCCTGGTGAAGTTTGGCGGCGGGCCGGTGGGCGTCAGCTCGCTGGCCGTCGCCGTGGGAGAGGAGCCGGACACCCTCGAGGAGGTTTACGAGCCATACCTGATCATGGAGGGCTATTTGAAGCGCACTCCCCAAGGCCGGGTCGCCACCGAGCTCAGCGCTCAGAGGTTGGGGCTGAAACCCGACGCGACCAGCCAGCCCCGTCTTCTCTGAGGCTGGCTCGCCTCCCCTTCGGGCGTCGGAAGTCCGACACCGACCCTGCGACTCCGCCCTCCGCCGCTTCGGCGGCCCTTTTTCGGTTTCAACAAAACTAGTGCTGGCAATTTGGAGGCGATCTGATTAGAAACCGGTGCTCCAATGCCATGACGTTCGGAGCGACGAGTTGAACCGATGAAAACATATCAGAGTAGTGACATCCGGAACTTTGCCATCGTGGGCCATGCGTCGTCCGGCAAGACGATGTTGAGCGAGAGCATGCTGGCCTGCAGTGGCGCCCTCAATCGACTGGGCAGCATCGCTGCCGGCACCACCACCTCGGATTACCACGCAGAAGAGAAGGACCGCAAGATCTCCATCCACGCCTCCCTGCTCCACACGGAGTGGCTCGGCAAGAAGTTCAACATCATCGACACGCCGGGCTATCTTGATTTCATCAGCGAAGGCCTGGGGGCCTTGCGGGTGGGTGATTTCGCGCTGGTGGTGGTGCACGCGATGCACGGCATGGGCGTGGGGACGGACCAGGTCTGGAAGTACGCCACCCAGTACGGCATCCCGAAGATGATCGTCATCAATGCCCTCGACAAGGAGCACACGGATTTCGAGGGGGTGCTCAGAGCGGCCAAGACACGGTTCGGCGACCGGGTGTTCCCCCTGGCGATCCCCCTGAATCCCGGTCCCGGTTTCAACCAGGTGCTTGATGTCATGCGCAACGAGGTCATCACCTACGAACCCAACGGCAGCGGCAAACTGTCGGAGGCCCCCGCCACCGGCGTGTGGAAAGACCGCGCCACGGAGTTGCACCGGCAACTCATCGAACTCATCGCCGAGTCCGACGACGCGCTGTTGGAGAAGTTCTTCGCCCAGGGCAGCCTGTCCGAAGAAGAGATGCGGACGGGTCTGCACCAGGCCGTGCAGAAACAGGCGCTCATCCCCTTGTTCGGCACCGCCGCGGAAACCAACGTGGGCGTGGCGCGCTTGATGGATTTCATCGCCAAATACGGCTCGTCGCCGGTGGACCGACAGGCCGTGGCCGCGCTCGATGCCAATGACAATCCCGTGGAGGTGAAGCTCGCCGACGCCGACCCCGTGCTTTACATCTTCAAGACCATGAGCGAGGCAGCCTTCGGGGAGTTGTCTTTCTTCCGCCTCTATTCGGGTGCGGTGCGCATGAGCAGCGACCTGTTCAACAGCGACCGCAAGGTGACCGAACGCATCGGCCAGATCTACCTCCTCAATGGCAAGAACCGCGTGACGGTGGAAAGCCTGAACGCGGGCGACATCGGCGCAGTGGTCAAGCTGAAGGACACCCACACGGGCAACACCCTCTGCGGGGGCCGGAAGACCGTCACGCTCCCGAAGGTGCAGTATCCGCGGCCCAACATCCACGCGGCCTTGCGGCTCAAGTCGAAGGGTGAGGAGGACAAAATCGCCGTCGGCCTCGCGGCCCTGCACGAGGAGGACCAGACGTTTCTTTACCACGTGGATTCCGAGCTGCATCAGACCGTGATTTCGGGCCAGGGGGAGCTTCACCTCCAAGTCATCGCTCAACGACTCAAGAGCCGGTTCAAGGTGGACTTCGATTTGATCGAACCGAAAGTGCCCTTTCGCGAAACCATCAAGGGCCGCGGGGAGTCCAAGTACCGCCACAAGAAGCAAACGGGCGGGGCCGGCCAGTTTGCCGAGGTCTGGATGCGCCTCGAGCCGAAGGAGCGTGACAGCGGCATCGAGTTCACCCAGTCCCTCACGGGGCAGAACGTCGACCGCGTGTTCGTGCCCTCCGTGGAAAAGGGCGTCATGGCCGCGTCGCGCGAGGGCATCCTGGCAGGTTACCGCATTGTGGACCTGAAGGTGGACTTCTACGACGGGAAGATGCACCCGGTCGATTCGAAGGACATCGCCTTCCAGATCGCCGGCAAGGAGGGCTTCAAGGAGGCTTTCCTCCAGGCCCGGCCGTGTTTGCTGGAGCCGATCTTCCAGGTCGAGATCACGATCCCGGAAGACTGCATGGGGAATGTAATCGGTGACCTCTCCAGCCGGCGCGGCAAGATCCTCGGCATGGACTCCACCGACGGCTTCCAAATCGTGAAGGCGCAGGTGCCGCAGAAGGAACTTTACCAGTACTCCACCGTGCTCCGCTCGCTGACCGGCGGCCGCGGGATGCACACCGAGGACTTCAATCGCTACGAGGAGATGCCCCGCGAAATGGAGGCCAAGATCATCGCGGAAAGCAAAAAAGCGAAGGAAGAGGGCACCCAGCACTGACCCCGGCGCCCTTTCCATCGGCCCGAGGGCACGGAGCCCCCGTGCCCTCCTTCAGTTCACGAGGACCGGGGGCCGAGCCAATCGCTTTGCCAGGCCCAGTCCAGCCGTGGTAGCCTGCTGCTGGCCATGGCCGAGATTGTCCTCACCACGCTGAATGCCAAGTACCTTCACTGCGCCTTCGGTCTGCGCTATCTGATGGCGAATCTCGGCGAGCTCCAGGGGCGAGCCCTCCTGCAGGAATTCGACCTCAACCAGCGCCCCCTCGAGATCGCCGAAGCCCTGCTCGCGCACGAGCCGCGAATCGTCGGACTGGGGGTTTATGTCTGGAACGCCACGCCCGCCTGCGAATTGGTGGCCATCCTCAAGCGGGTACGCCCCGAAACCGTCGTTGTCCTGGGCGGTCCCGAGGTGAGCTATGAGACGGATCAGCAGGAGATCGTTCGGCTCGCAAACCACACCATCGCCGGGGAGGCCGATCTCCAATTCGCTGGGCTGTGCCGCCAGATCTTGGCCGGCCAGCCGCCTTCCGGAAAGATCATCCCTGCGGCCCTGCCCGCCCTCAGCGACGTTGCCCTGCCCTACGATCTTTACACGGACACCGATCTTGCCCACCGGGTGATCTACGTGGAAGCCTCGCGCGGCTGTCCGTTCTCGTGCGAGTTCTGCCTGTCTTCCCTGGATATCCCGGTCCGCCCGTTCCCGCTGGCACCGTTCTTCGAGAGCCTGGAGCGGTTGATGGACCGCGGGGCGTGCCGGTTCAAGTTTGTGGATCGCACTTTCAACCTCAGTCTGGGCGCAGCCGAAGCCATCCTGGAGTTCTTCCTGGAACGTCTGCGACCCGGCTTGTTCCTTCACTTCGAGATGGTCCCGGATCGCTTTCCCGATGCGCTGCGGGAACTCTTCCTGCGCTTTCCACCCGGGACGCTCCAGTTCGAGGTGGGGGTCCAAACGTTCAGTCCCGAGGTCGCCCAGCGAATCAGCCGGAGACAAGACTACACCCGGCTGACGGCGAACCTCCGCTGGCTGCGCGAACAGACCAGCGTCCACATCCATGCCGACTTGATCGCCGGGTTGCCGGGAGAGAGTCTCGAGAGCTTCGCGGCCGGGTTCGATCAACTCGTCGCACTTCGGCCGCAGGAGATCCAGGTGGGCATCCTGAAACGCCTGCGCGGCACACCGATCGTTCGGCACGATGCGGAATGGGAGATGGTTTACAGCCCGATGGCTCCTTACGAAACCCTGCGTAACAGGCTGATCGATTTTGCCACGATGCAGCAGCTCCGCCGGTTCGCCCGGTTCTGGGACCTCGTGGCGAACAGCGGTCGGTTTGTCGAAACGGCACCGCTGATCTGGGGTCAGGGCTCGCCCTTCGCCGGCTTCCTGCGATGCACCGAGTGGCTCCACCGGCGGATCGGGCGCCGCCACGGCATCGCGCTGGATCGGTTGGCGGAGCTGCTCTTCGAGTTCCTGAGTCGGGAACTTGGGTTGGAAGAGGCCAACACCGCTGCGGTTCTCTGGGGCGACTATCTGCGCGTCGGGCATCGTGACCCGCCGAGGTTTCTCCGCCCGCACCTGCCCGCCATTCCGCTGGCTGAAGGCCGCGCGCACCCGCGTGGTCCGCTCAGCCGCCCGGCGCGTCACCAGAGGCACGGGAAGACGGCGTTCGGTTCCGCTCCGGCCCAGCCACGGCCCCCCGGGTCCCGCGACGGCTAGTGCCCGCCGGCCCGGCGAACTCGCGTTCGGTCCTGAGCCGAAGCTGGCCGCAGGCGGCATCGATCTCGTGCCCCTTCTCGCGGCGTAGCGTCGCCTTGACCTTCTGCCGCTCCAACGCCGCGAGGAAGGCCTCCTGGACCTCATCGGAAGGACGCTCCCAGGCCAGTCCCTCGACCCGGTTGTAGGGGATGAGGTTCACCTTGGCATTCAGTCGCCGGGCCAGTTGCGCCAAGGGCTTGACCTGCTCCGGCGCGTCGTTCACACCGGCGATCAGGATGTATTCGAAGGTGAGCAACCGACCCTTCTTGTCCCGGTAATGCTCGCAGGCCGCGACCAGATCGTTCAGGGGATACTTCCGGTTCACCGGCATGATCCGGCTGCGGACCTCGTCGCTCGCGCCGTGGAGCGAGATGGCCAGGTTGAACTGAAACGGCTCATCGGCCAACCGGCGGATCTGCGGCGCCAAGCCGCTGGTGGAGATGGTGATCTTGCGGGCGCCGATCGCCCCGCCCCAGGGAGCGTTGAGGATGGCGAGCGCCTTGAGCAGGTTCTCGTAGTTGGCCAATGGCTCGCCCATCCCCATGATCACCAGGTTGTCCACGAGCCGAGGAGCGACGAGGGTCGAGGGACGAGGGGCGGGAAGCGGCGCCGCTTCGGCCTTGCACCCGGGATCGTCGGCGTGCAACCCCTGGCTCCCGGGTTCACCGCTCGCCCCTCCCCCCTCGCCCCTCATCCCGGCCTGCCAGCGCTCGATGGCCATGACCTGCTCGACGATTTCATGCGGTTCCAGGTTCCGCTTCCAGCCGTCCAAGCCGCTGGCGCAGAATCTGCATCCATAGGCACACCCGACCTGGGTGGAGACGCAGAGTGTGTGGCGGTCGCTCGCTTCGCCGTAGAGGACGGGGTTGGCGGGGATCAGCACGCTCTCGATGAGCGCGCCGTCCACCATCCGCCAGAGGAACTTCTGCGTGCTCTCCTCCGCCCCTTGTTTGCGAACCAGTTCGAGGCTCGTCAGCCGGAAATGCTCGTCCAGGCGGGCGCAGAGCGCCTTGGAGAGATCGGTCATCTGCTTCCAGGCGGTTGCCCGACGCCGGTACAGCCAGGCGAGCAACTGGTCTGCGCGATAGGCAGGCTCGCCCCATTCCGCGAACCGCGCCACGATCTCAGGTTTGAGGAATGATTTGAGATCGGGCTTCACAGCTTGTCGGAACGGGTCGCCTCTCGTACCGGGCATCCTCTGTCCCAAGTCGCCGACAGCGAGGAACCGGGTCGGTCCGGCGGGCGCTATTTCTTCAGATAGTAACGCTCGGCGTATTCCCGCACCATCCGGCCGGTGCTGAACCGGGGCACGAGGGTGGCCAACGCCTGGCGAATCATCCCGATCCATTTGCGGGGGATGCCTTGCGCGTCCCGCAGATAGAAGGTTGGAATGACCTCCTGCGTGAGCACCTTGAACAGGTTCTCGCTGTCAACGCGGTCCTGCTGTTCGACCGAGTCGGGATGGGAATCCTCGCCGATGGCGAAGCCGTTCGTGCCGTCGTAGCCCTCGCGCCACCAGCCGTCGAGGATGCTCAGGTTCAGGCAGCCGTGCACATTGGCCTTCATGCCGCTGGTGCCGGAGGCCTCCAGGGGGCGACGGGGGTTGTTCAACCAGACGTCACACCCGGACACCATTTGGCGGGCGACGTGGATGTCGTAATTCTCGATGAAGACCAGGGCGCCCTTGAGGTCGCTGTACTTGCTCAGATGAATGATGTGCTGGATGTAGCGTTTGCCGTCGTCGTCGCGCGGGTGCGCCTTCCCGGCGAACACGAACTGGACGGGGCGCTGTTTGTCGTGGACCAGCTTCAGGATGTTCTCGAACTGCTGGAAGATGAGCGGCGCCCGCTTGTAGGTGGCGAAGCGGCGGGCGAAACCAATGGTCAAGGCATCCGGATTCAACAACTGATCGAAGGCAATGAAATCGCGCTGGGTCACCCGCTGACCCTGAAGCAGCAGCCGGCGTCGGCTGAACTCCAGAAGTTCGCGGCGGAGGACATGGCGGAGGGCCCAAAGTTCCTCATCCGAGACAAAGTCGGGATCTTTAAGTCGGGCCCAGAATTCCGGGGCGTTGACTTCTTTTTCCCAGGCCGGGCCGAGTCTCTGTTTCCAGAACCGCCGTTCCGTCCCCTTCATCCAGCCGAGGATATGCACACCGTTCGTGATGTGATCGATCGGCACGTTCTCCGTCTTCTTGCCCGGGTAGAGCGGGCGCCACATCTCGCGGCTGACCTTGCCGTGGAGTTCGCTGACGCCGTTGGCAGCCCGCGAGAGCTTCAACGCGAGCACCGTCATGCAGAACGGCTCGCTGGCCTCGGAGGGATTGATCCGCCCCAGGGCCATGAGTTTATCCAATGAAAGGCGGAGCTGGGTCTGGAACTTGTGCGCCGCGAAGTTCATCAGATCGGGACTGAACCGGTCGTGCCCGGCCTCGACTGGCGTATGCGTGGTGAAGATGCATTCGGCTTTGGTGGCGGCCACGGCCTCCGAAAAGCTTCTCCCGGCCGCCAGCTTCTCGCGCGCCAGCTCCAGCGTGAGGAACGCCGCGTGGCCTTCGTTCATGTGAAAGACCGACGGGCTGATCCCAAGCTTCCGCAGCAGTCGGACGCCACCCACCCCCAGCAGGATCTCCTGCATGATCCGGGTGGAGGTGTCGCCGCCGTACACCCGCGCCGTCAGGTCCCGGTGATGGGGTTCGTTCTCGGGCAGGTTGGTGTCGAGGAGGTACACCCGCGCCCGGCCCACGTTGACCCGCCAGGCCCGGAAGTAAACTCCCGTGGTCCCGATCTTGACGGAGCAGAGCACGGGTTCACCGCTCGGATCGAGCACCGGTTCCATGGGGAGGTTCCGGGGGTTCAGCAGGCTGTAATACTCGGTCTGCCAGTTGTCCTGGTTGACCTCCTGCATGAAGTAGCCTTCCCGGTAGAAGAGGCTGAGGCCCACAAAGCCGATCCCCAAGTCACTCGCGGACTTCGTATGGTCGCCGGCCAGGACCCCCAAGCCGCCAGCCGCAATCGGGAGAGTTTCATGAAAACCGAACTCGGCGGAGAAATACGCGACCGGGTTGGCCACCAAGGCCGGGGCGTTCTGACGCGCCCAGGTCTCTTTCTCGTTGAGGTAGGTTTCGAAGCTCTCGAGCGTCGAGCGCACCCGCCGGGCGAAGTCCCGGTCCTGGAGACGGACCCGCAGCTCGTAATCCGAGACCTCGTGGAGCACGGCCACCGCGTTGTGGTACAGCGTCTGCCACCCGCGCGGAGACAGCTCGTGAAAGACTTCCTGGGCGTCCTGGCTCCAGGTCCACCAGAGGTTCCTGGCCAGCTTGTTCAGCCCTACAGTCAGTTCGGTGATTTCCGACGGCGTCAACGGATTGCTGCTCATAGCTTGGGAATCGGCTCGGGCGTCGATCTGCTTAACCACAAGTGCGGCCGACGCTATGCCAGCCCGACGCCAACCGCAAACGAAAAGGAAACCCCGTGCCTCCGCTGTTCGAAAGCAACCTGCTGCGGCACAATCGCCTGGATCTTGATGCTGATTCCGGTTGACAAATGATTTCAACATGATATCACTTAGATATACGGTTGAACCAACAATCTACTGACTCAGCGGAAAGGAAACGATATGCAGAACGACGGCACGACCCCGATCAGCAAGGAGCGAGAGGTTTCGGTGATGAACGGTTGGCTCATGCTCCTGGTCAACTTCGCGGTGACCCTCGGTGGCTCCCTGCTGGTGGTGCGGTTCGCCATGCAGGCCGCCCAGCACGATTCCCCGCACTGGCTCCAGCTCGTCGCCGGCTTGCTCGTGGCCATCCTCGGCATCATCTCCAGCATCGGCCATTTCACGCTCCAGCCGAATCAGGCCCGGGTGTTGCTCCTCTTCGGCGCCTACAAAGGTACCGTGCGAACCAGCGGCTTCCATTGGGCGAACCCGTTCTACTCGAGGGAGACCCGGATCTCGCTGCGGTCGCACAACCTGAACAACGAGAAACTCAAGGTGAACGACAAGCGCGGGAATCCGATTGAGATCGCCGCCGTGGTGGTGTGGCGCATCGCCGACACCGCCCAGGCCTGCTTCGACGTCGTGGACTACGAGAAATACGTTATGATCCAAAGCGAATCCGCCGTGCGCCACCTGGCCAGCTCCTACGCCTACGATCATGGCGAGGAGAATGAAGTCACCTTGCGCAGCGGTGGAGATGAGGTGGCCGTGACCCTGAAGAAGGAGCTGCAGGAACGCCTCGGCAAGGCGGGCGTGCTCGTCGAGGAGGCGCGCATCACCCACCTTGCCTACGCCCCGGAAATTGCCCAGGTAATGTTGCGGCGCCAGCAGGCCGAGGCGGTGATCGCGGCACGCCAGAAGATCGTTCATGGGGCCGTCAGCATGGTGGAAATGGCCTTGCGCGAACTGGCGGAAAAGAACGTCGTCAAGCTCGACGACGAACGCCGGGCCGCCATGGTCAGCAACCTGCTGGTTGTGTTGTGCGGTGAGGCCGAGGTCACTCCGGTGGTCAACACCGGCACCCTCTACACCTGAACCTTCCGCGCCGAGCAGGTCCACGATGAAGCCCTTCCCCTGCGGCGGCCGTCGTTTTGCCGCCCCCTGGTGCACCCGGCTGACGACAGTGAGCGTGTTCGCCGGCGTCGCCCTGCTGGCGACGGCGATCCTCGTCTGGGCGCAGGCGCCTTCGAAGGACTGGCTGTTGCGCGGGTTGGTGAGCGCCACCTGCGTCGGAACACTCGGGGGTTGCGCGGTGTTCACGGTGCGCGGGTATCGGCTCGAAGGACGCTGTCTGTATGTCCAGCGGCTCCTCTGGGACACGCGCGTCTCGCTGGACGGGTTGCGTGAGACCGCGGCCGACGCGCGAGCCATGCGGGGGTCGCTCCGCCTCTTCGGCAACGGCGGCCTGTTCGCCATCGCTGGCTGGTTCCGCAGTCGCCGGCTCGGAAGCTATCGGGCCTTCGCGACCGATCCTGCCCGGGCCGTGGTACTCACCTTCCCGAAACGCAAGATCGTGGTCACCCCGGGTGATCCCGAGGCGTTCATCCGCGCCCTGGAATCGAACCATGGCTGACGCACGCAAATCCTTTCTGTTGCGGATCGACCCCGAGCTTTGGAAAGAGCTCGAAGCCTGGGCGCAGACCGAGCTTCGGAGCGTGAATGGCCAGATCGAGTACTTGCTGAAGCAGGCAGCCTTGAAGCGCAAGAAACCAAACCCCGAGACGGAAGGGCCGTCGTAGCCAGATCCCCCGTCCCTTTCTCCCTTATGAGCTGGGAATACAAAACCCTCAAACTCGGCACCAAAGGCTTTTTCGGTGGCAAGGTCGAGGACACCAAGCTTGAAAAGGCGCTGAATGATCTCGGCCGTCAGGACTGGGAGCTGGTCTCCATCTTCGCGACCAGCCAGGCACAGGGCCAAAGCCGTGACGTCGTTGCCGTCTTGAAGCGCCGCGGCTGATCGGCCGCCTCACACGAGCTTCTTGCGCTTCGGATCCTCGGCCAGCTTGCGCACCAGATCCTTGATCTTCTGCGACTGGCTCTTGTGGGCCAGCAGAATGGCGTCGTCGGTCAACACCAGGATGCTGTCGCGCTGGCCCACGACGGCGATGGGCGTACGATGCCGGGTGCGGGCGTCAAAGACGATGTTCCGGGCGGCATCGACGTGGACGAAGTCCGCCGCGGCGC
>Ga0315278_10006167_pt1 | contig 10882 bp, 9 predicted proteins | sample YL17G06_0_MG_FD_203880 | JGI IMG/M metagenome (GOLD analysis project Ga0315278, IMG submission 203880) | Sediment microbial communities from Yellowstone Lake, YNP, Wyoming, USA - YL17G06_0 | ecosystem: Environmental > Aquatic > Freshwater > Lake > Sediment | place: USA: Wyoming | collected... | reverse complement strand
CTACATCGAGAATTTCGCGAAGGCCGGAGCGGACTGGATCTCTGTGCACCTCGAGGCGACGAACCACCTGCATCGCACGATTGCGCACATCCGCGGTTTCGGGCGTCGAGCCGGCGTGGCGATCAACCCGGCCACGCCGGTCGCGCTGCTTGAGGATGTCATCGGCGACTGCGACTACGTCCTCGTGATGTCGGTGAACCCGGGCTTCAGCGGCCAGCACTTCATTCCCCGCACCCTTGACAAGATCCGGCAGGTGCGCGAGATGATCGCCCGCCGGGGCTGTGCGGCCGAAATCGAAGTGGACGGCGGGGTGGGTGCGGAGAACATCGCGGAGGTAGTCCGCGCCGGTGCTCGGATCGTCGTCGCGGGCAATGCCGTGTACGGCACACCTCGTCCCGCGGAAGCCGTGGCCGACCTGCGCCGTCGTGCGGCGGAGGCGGAGGAGGTGGCGTGATCGGGCGGACGGCACGCGCCGGAACGGAGCCCGCGGAGACGCCGAGCCTCGTGCCTCTTCGCGTTCGCTACCCGGAGACGGACCGGATGGGCGTGGTCCACCACAGCCACTTCTTCGTCTGGTTCGAACTCGGCCGGACGGAGCTGATGCGAGAGCGGGGCTGCACCTACAAGGACCTCGAGGAGTCGGGGATATTTTTTCCAGTGGTCGAGGCGGCGTCGCGATACCGCCGCCCAGCCCATTACGATGAGGAACTCATTGTGGAAACGACGCTTGAAGAGGTGACGGCGGCGACCGTGCGATTCGGCTACCGGCTGGTCCGTCATCCCGCCGGGACCCTGGAACGAGAGGAACTGGCGCGCGGCTTTACGGTGCACGCCTGCACCGGACCCGGCGGGCGCCCCCGGCGGATCACGGGCGAACTGCGCGGGCGGCTCCTGCCACCCCCCTCGCCGGGAGCGGGCCGATGAGGCGCGGCGGGCTCGTGCGCGCGGCGGCAGCGGTCGTCGTCGCGGCAGTCCTTGCCGTCGGCTGCGGGGCGGGTAAGAAACGGGCCGGCCGGATTTCCAGCGAGGAGCGCTACCGCCAGGCGCTGGCACTCATGGAGAAGGAGGATTACGCCCGCGCACGGGCGATCCTCGGCGAGATCGGGGTGCGGGAGCTTCAGGAAACCACCCTCGACCCGCAGGTCAAGCTCACCCTTGCGGATGCCTTCTACCTCGACGGAGGCATCGCGAACGTCATCGAGGCGCAATCGCGCTACGAACAGTTCCTGAATTTCTACCCCTCGGACGAGAAGGCTTCCTACGCGCAGTACCAGGTGGGTATGTGCCTGTTCAAGCAGTCCGCGAAGCCCTTCCACGATCAGGAGTACACCCGCCGGGCCCTCGATGAGTTCGGTAAGGTGAAGGCGATCGCCCCGGCGAGCGAGTTCGTCGCGAAGGCGGACGAGATGAGGGACCGCTGCAGCGAGAAGCTGGCGGAGCACGAGTACGAGGTCGGTCGCTTCTACTTCCGCCGGAAGGCCTGCGAGGCGGCCTCCGGGCGGTTCCGGGGGATCCTGAAGGACTATCCTCGTTTCTCCGACATCGAGGCATCGACCTTCTACCTCGGCCAGTCGCTTCTCTGCTCGAACAACGTCGAGGAAGGGAAGATCTACCTCTCCAAGCTGATCGAGGAGCACCCCCAGAGCGAATACGCCGCGAAGGCTCGCGAAGCTCTCGCCTCCCGCCGCGGCTGAGTTCTTCTCCTTTCCCGTTCGCGGATTCCCTTCTGGCCGCCTGGGAATCCGCGCTAAACTCATTGGTTCGATGAGCGACATCACACTTCGCGGCGTACGCGTCCACAACCTGAGGGATGTGGATGTGACGATTCCCCGGGGAAAGCTCACCGTCGTGACGGGGGTTTCGGGATCGGGGAAATCCTCGCTTGCGTTCGACACGCTCTATGCGGAAGGCCAGCGCCGCTACGTGGAATCGCTTTCCACCTACGCCCGGCAGTTCCTCGAACGCATGGACCGGCCCGACGTGGACGGGGTGGACGGGATCCCTCCCGCGGTGGCGATTCGGCAGGCGGCTCTCGCGTCGGGCGGGCGCTCCACCGTGGGAACGGTCACCGAAATCCAGGACTACCTGCGGCTGTTGTGGGCGCGCGTCGGGCAGACCTTTTGCCTGAAGTGCGGCCGGCCCGTCGAGGACGATTCCGTGGAACGGATCACCGGCGAGCTGCTGAGAGAGGGCAACGGCGGACGGCGTCTTCTCGTCTGCTTTCCGCTCGACCTGAAGACGGCGATAAAGACGACTCGCCCCTCCGAGATCATCGCGGACCTGCGGACGAACGGGTTCAGCCGGGTGCATCTCGACGGGGAGACGGTGGCTCTCGAAGATCTGGCCGTCCAAAGGCTCGGCAGGCGCACGCGCCTTCCGGTCGTGGTGGACCGGCTCGTGGCGCGGGAGAGCGGGCGGGCGCGGCTTGCCGAGGCGATCGAGACCGCCTACCGGTTCGGCCACGGCCGGTGCCTGGTGATCCGGCAGAGCGCCCAGGGTGAAAGCGAGGAGATTCAGTTCTCGTCGGGCCTGCACTGCGCCGCCTGCGATCTGATCTACCGGCATCCCTCTCCCGTCTCCTTCTCGTTCAACTCGCCGCTCGGCGCCTGCCCCGCCTGCCAGGGATTCGGCCGCTCCATCGAGCTCGACATGGGTCTCGTCGTTCCTGATCGCACGAAGACACTGAAGGAGAAGCCGGTTCAACCCTGGAATTTCAAGGCGTATTCCGGCGCCTGGAAAGATCTCAACAAGGCCGCGCGCCGGCGCAACGTGCCTCTCGACGTGCCGTGGGAAGAAATGGATCCCGCCGACCGCCGCTGGGTCGAGGAGGGAGACGACGATTTCTACGGTATTGCGGGGTTCTTCCGCTGGCTCGAGACGAAGATCTACAAGGTGCATGTGCGGGTGTTTCTGTCCCGTTTTCGCGCCTACCGGACCTGCGCGAGCTGCGCCGGGGCCCGACTGCGGCCGGAGGCCCTGGCCGTCCGGGTCGGGGGCCTGACGATCGCGCGGGCTTCCGCTCTGACGACGGTGGAGTCGCGGGCTTTCTTCGAGCATCTGGCGCTGCCGCCGATGGAGGAGAAAATCGCCCGGCCGATTCTCCTCGAACTGCGACGCCGGCTCGGCTATCTGGTGGACGTCGGGCTCGAATACCTGACCCTCGACCGGCTCTCGCGCACACTCTCCGGCGGAGAGGCCCAGCGGATCCATCTCGCGAGCGCGCTCGGATCGGGTCTCGTCGGAGTCCTCTACGTTCTCGACGAGCCGTCCATCGGATTGCATCCCCGGGACAACGACCGTCTCATCCGGATCCTCTGGTCGCTGCGGGACCTGGGCAATACCGTCGTCGTGGTCGAGCACGACCCCGCGATCGTTCGGGCCGCGGATCATGTTCTCGACATCGGACCCGGGGCGGGGGAGCGCGGCGGGCGCATCGTCGCCTCCGGAAGCCCGGGGGAGATCTCCCGGTCGGATGCGTCCCTGACTGGCCGCTATCTCTCCGGCTTGAAGACGGTCCCCGCTCCGGGGCGCCGCCGCCTGCCAGTGGGCGGGCGGACGCTCGTTCTGGAGGGAGCGCGAGCGAACAACCTTCGCAACATCACGGCGGAGTTCCCTCTCGGGCTGCTCTGCTGCGTCACCGGGGTCTCGGGCTCCGGAAAATCCTCCCTCGTCACCGACACGCTGGTGCCCGCGCTGCGGAGGGCGTTGGGTGAGAGGCCGCGCGAGGTGGGTCCCCACGACCGTGTCCGCGGCGCGGAGAAAATTGACGGCGTGGTCCTCGTGGACCAGTCTCCGATCGGCCGCACGCCCCGCTCAAACCCCATCACCTATATCGGCGCCTTTGGAGAGATCCGGCAGGAATTCGCGGCGCTTCGCGACGCGCAGACCCGGGGACTGAAGGCAGGGAATTTCTCGTTCAACCGGCCCGGCGGGCGCTGCGAAACCTGTCGCGGCGAGGGGTCCGTCACCGCGGAGATGCACTTTCTCGCGGACGTCACGCTGATTTGCGAGGCGTGCGGGGGCAGCCGGTACACGGACGCGACGCTTGCGGTGCGCCTGCGCGGGCGCAGCATAGCGGACGTGCTCGCCATGACCGTGAGCGAGGCGCGCTGGTTTTTTCGCGACCGCACGGGCCTCGGGCGCAAACTTGACACTCTCGTGGACGCGGGGCTCGGCTACCTGCGGTTGGGCCAGCCGGCCACGACGCTGTCGGGAGGCGAAGCGCAGAGGCTGAAGCTCGCGGAAGCGGTGGCCCGGGGAACGCGCGCGCGAACGCTCTATGTTTTCGACGAGCCGACGACGGGGTTGCACCTCGACGACGTGGCGACCCTTCTCGGATGCTTTCGCCGCCTTCTCGACCGGGGCCACTCGCTGCTCGTGGTCGAGCACCACCTCGAGGTCATCCGCGCCGCGGACTGGATCCTCGACCTGGGGCCCGAGGCGGCGGGAGGGGGCGGCCGGATCGTCGCCTCCGGCCCGCCCGAGGCGATCGCCGCCGATCCCGGGTCGATCACAGGGCGTTTCCTTGCCCCGCTCCTCGGGGTGGTCCGAGCTTTCGAACCGGCTTCCGCTGTAGGCTCATTTCCCGCAGACGCGGGTTCCTTGCCGGCATGTTCCAGGAGCCGCCCATGAGCGAGAGCCTTTTTTCGGAAATCCTCCGCATCGCGGGCCGGGAAAACCTCCCGGAGGCCGCGGAGGCAATGGTTGCGGCGAGGGCGGGGCTGGAGCTGATCCGGCGGGAGATCGAGCAGGCGATCCTCGACCGGCCCGGCGGCGTGATCCTCACCGAGCGCATCGGCCCCCTGTCCACCGTGCGGGATAATCTGGAGCACTACCGCCGGCTTGCGGCCCGCGGCGCGCGCATCGTTCTCCTCGGCGAACCGGACGTGGTCGTTCCATCGAGTCCCGAGATCCTGATCGTTCCGCTCGGACCGGAAGTCTTCGCGCGCGACTGGTTCGTTCTCGCCGAAGCCGCCGGATCGTCCGTCGCGCTGCTGGCAGGCGTGATCGCCGTGAAGGCGGTCGACGAGCGGTTTGCGAAGTTCAATGCTCTGCTGACCTTCGAGGACCGTCTCGTGCGGCGGGCGTCGGAGGAGGTCGGCGAGGCTCTTCGCGCGGCAGGCATTCCGCAGCCCTTGCTCTCCGTGGGCGCGGAGTGGAGCGGGGCGCCGCCTCTCCGGTCGGTCCTTCCCGGGAGGCTGGCGGGGCGGATTTCGAACCTTGCCGTGCAGTTGCACCGGACGACTCTCGTGGACCCGCTTACCGGGCTTTACAACCACCGGCACTTCTATGAATCCCTCGTCCTCGAGGCCAACCGGTTCAACCGGCAGCAGCGGAGCTTCACGCTCCTGTTCCTGGACGTGATTCCGATGGATCCCGAGCGCGGCGCCGTTTCGGGCGAAGAGGCGGTTCGCGCCCTGGCGGAGATGCTCCAGCAGACGCTGCGCCGCGGGGTGGATGTCGCGTTCAAGCTGCGCGGCGCGGAGTTCGGGTCATCCTCGGCGGCACGCGGGATCGTGAAGCCGCACAGGCCGCCCTGCGCATTCAGGAGACGTTTGCCTCACGCCGTTTTCCGGGGGTCGACCTGAAAGTCCGCATCAATGAATTCGCCACGACGCGCACCGTCTCCTCGATCCTCGAGTTCGCGCGCCGGCGGTTGCAGCAGGAGGAGCCGTGACGGAATGAATCGAATGCGGGGGTGGTGGATCGCCGCGGCAATCGTCCTTTTTCTCGCCGGTCTCACCGTGTTTTTTCTCTGGAGGACGGTCCGGCGGGGCGAGCTGGTGGTCCCCGAATCCCTCGCGGGGCCGGATACCGTCGCTCTCATTTCGTTCGACCTGAGGCGCGATGACCCCGGTGCCGCGAAGGCGCTCGCGCGGATAGTGGATCGGGATGAGAAGCGGAAGAGCCATCGTCTCCCCGCATGGGCGTGGTGGCTGCTGGGGGGCGGCTCGTCTTCGGCCCTGCCGCTGGGGGCTGCGGCCGTGCTGCCGGTTCGCCTCGTGCTCGCCGTGGACCGGCCCGCCGGAGGGGAGGTGTCCGGCGGCGTGGTCGTGTCCTTGTCGAAGTATTCATCGCGGCTGCCTGAGGCCATGGGCGCTTCGCCCGATCCCCAGGTGGAAGGGCTTCCCGTGGTACACCCCTCGCGGCGCGGCGAGGCGTGGACGGGTATCTACGCAAACAACATTCTTCTCAGCCGTGATGCCGAAGGTCTGCGAGCCATCGCGGCACGTCTGGGCGGTCGATCCGAACCGCCTGGCGCGCTCTTCGAGGCGCTCCGCGAAGCGGTACCGTCCGGAGGAGACGGCTTTGGCATCGTGGTGAACCCGGGGGACCGGCTGGAGAGGCTGGCTCACGAGGCGCTTGCCCGATCGGGTGTAAAGATCGCGGAGGGAGAGGGGGAATCCGTTCGGTTGCTGCCGCGGGACCTGCTCGGATCGGGTTTCTCCGTCGATTTTGCCACCGCCGAACAGGCGCGCGTCGAGGGGGTTGTTCTCTTCGGCGACTCCCGTGCCGCCTCGGACGGGGAGGAGTGGGTGCGGCGGGTTCTTCCGGTGTCGCTGGCGTTCGTGGGGGTCGAATCCCGTTTCACGGTGCGCCGCGAGGGCGAACGGCTCCTCGTCTCGGGAACGATCGAAAATCTCGGCCGGCTCTGGGACCGTCTGCTGTCAGGTCGCCTGCTCGATTGATGTCCCGGGCTTGCGTTTCCCCGTTTCCCACAATGACGACGGGAGGCAATGAAACGCAGGGGAGCTTTTTCATCGATTGACCGGGCTGGTGCTATGATATCCGCTTCTCGACATTGCCATAGAGGCACACCTGTTGAGACCCCGATTCATTGGAGGCTCCATGCCTACACGCAGAGGAAACCGCGTCCAGAAGGCCGCCCGGCAGGCCATGGCCGCAATCAAAGCGCTGGCCGATTCTATTGAGAATCTCGGTCTGGAAATCCAGTCGGCCGCTTCGGCCGCGCAAGCCAACGGGTCCGTTCCGCGCCGCCGTCGCAAGCTGAGCCCGCAAACACGGAGTTTCCTGAAGCAGCAGGGCCGCTACCTCGGGCTCGTCCGTCACCTTGCCGAAAGGCAACGGGCCCGGGTGAAGGCGATCAAGGCAAAGAAGGGCTACCCGGCCGCCATCCGGGAGGCTCTGAAGCTCCAGAAGACCGCATAGCACCTCGCGCGATGGACCTGCCGGGCGAGAGGAAACGGGGACCCCGGCCGGCCGCCGCCTACTCCTTCGCCTCGCTGATCGTCACCCGGGTGACGATGACGTCGCTCAAGGGCTGGTTGGGAGGGTCCGTCTGGCGTCCGCTATTGGGTATCTGCGAGATCTGCTGGACGATCTCGAGGCCCGAGACGACCTGCGCGAAGGCCGTGTAGCGGCCGGCGTATTCCACCCGTGGGGCGGCGAGGATGAAGAACTGGCTGCCGTTCGTCGGCGGATTTCCGGCGTGGCGCATCGCCATCGTTCCCGCAAGAAACTCGAGTTCATTCACCTCGACCGGGTAGGTGTAGCCCGGCGTCCCGCCGCCGGTGCCGTTCCGGTCGCCGCCCGCGATGAGCCGTCCCGGCTCCACGTAATGGATGCGCGTGCCGTCGTAGAAACCAGAATTCGCCAGCTCGATGAAATTCTTCACCGCGAGCGGCGCCTTGTCGGGGAAGAACTTGATGCGGATCGTCCCGGAATTCGTTTCGACGATTCCGACGTAATTGCGCTTCGGGTCGTAGGCGGGAACGATTTTCAAAACGGCCTGGTTCGAAATCAGGCCCGCCGCCGACCAGGCGATGCGGTAGGTGCCGGGATTGCGCAATTGTGGAAAGAGCTTCGCGAGGTCGAAGGCGAGACCATAGTGGCCACCCGGCGGGAGCGACGGAGGCCGGGGGGCATCAACGCTCGCATCCTTTGCGGCGGGCAATGCCTTTCCATCCGCGTCGTAGAGCTGAAAGTAACGGGTCAGCGGGGCGGCCGGAAGCCCTTTGGCCTCCGTCTCGCCGTCGTTCCAGATTGAAAAGCGCACCTCGACCGGCTCCTGCGTCTTGAACAACGCGGAGTGCATTTCGAGGATGGCCTGCAGGCCCTTTCCTGCCCCGAAGGCGCCACCGGCGATGGTGGCGGTCAGGCACACGGAGAGCAGGAGCGGGATGCCTGGGTGCGCGAGGGTCTTCTGTGCGGGCATGTACATCCTTTCGGAGGCGACGCGAGGCATGGCGGATCCGTCCGCCTGCCGTGTGCCGGAGGACGGAGAATCTACGGGGTGGGCGGCGCGGTCGTCAATCCGGGCCGTTGCTGAGGGCCCCGAGGGTGCGCCGCGGTCGAGGGGGTTGGACAAGGCCGCGGGCCAGGATGATCCGGGGAGTCCGTGCGGCCGCAAGCACGACGACCTCCAGCGCCCCGGCCTCGATCAGGGCCCGGGAACACGCGGAGGCCGTCGCGCCGGTCGTGACGACGTCGTCCACGAGCAGAACTCGCCGGCCGAGCAATCGGTGGGTTCGGCGGGGCGGCACCGTGAAGGCTCCCGCCACGTTCGCGGCTCTCCGCGGGATCGTGTGGATGCGGGCCTGGTCGGGGGTCCAGCGGGTCTTTTGGAGCATCGAGGCGCGGCAGGGTAGTCCCATCCCCCGGGCGAACCGGGCCGCGAGGAGGCTTGCGGGGTTGTAGCCCCGAGCCCGCCGCTTCCAGAGTCTCTGCGGAACGCAGACGACGACATCCACTCCAGTGCACGAATGGAAGGCGTCAGCCTGCCAGCGCCGTGCCATGAGCATGGCCAGCGGGCCCGCAAGCCCGGGCTGATCGTGAAACTTGAAGACCTTGAGGATCCGGCGCATCCGCCCGGTGTAGGGAGCCGCGGCGCGCAGCATGGAAAAGGGGGGCGGATCCGTCCGGCAGGCGGCACAGACTTCCGCGCGGGCCGGCCCGGCCGTGCCGTCCTCCCCGGCGCATTCCATCCCGCCCGGATCGGCAGGAAACGGAAGGTCGCACCGCACGCAGGCGCGCCCCGCGTGCACCGGCACCTCGTTCCAGCAGGCGGGGCAGATGCCGCCCGGGCTCGATCCGGGGAGTCCCTCCCGGCAGGAGGGACAGACAGCGGGAAGCAACGCCTCGAGAGCGGTGTCTCGAATCTCTCGGGCCAGCCTGGCAAGGACATTGAAGGAGCGCATGCCGGCGAGCGTACGCCGGAGGCCGGCTCCGAGCCACCGCAGGGAGATTTTCCCTCCCGGAGGCGGAAAACGGCTCCAGTGGCTCCTACCGGAGATCGAGCAGGCTCGACCCGTCCATGTCCGGCGGCTTGTCCACCTCGATCAGGTCGAGGAGCGTTGGGACGATGTCGGCGAGCCATCCGCCCTCCCGCAGGCGCCGCCCCCGAAGCCGGTCTGAAGCGAACACGCAGGGGACCGGGTTGGTCGTGTGCGCCGTGTGCGGCTGGCCCGTTGCTGGATCGCGCATCTGCTCGCAGTTGCCGTGATCGGCGGTGACGACGAGGGTGCCGCCGCGGGCGAGGACTTCGGCCGCGATGCGGCCAACGGCTTCATCCACGACCCGGCAGGCCGTGACGGCGGCCTCATAGACGCCCGTGTGGCCGACCATGTCCGGATTGGCGAAGTTGATCAGCAGGAAATCATCGGCGCCCGCTCGAATGCGGCCAAGCGCCGCTTCGGTCAGGGCAGGGGCGGACATCTGCGGGAACAGGTCGTATGTGGCCACCGTTCGTTCCGAGGGGATGAGCGTCCGTTCTTCCCCGTAGAACGGCCGCTCGCGGCCTCCATTGAAGAAGTAGGTGACGTGGGCGTACTTCTCCGTCTCCGCCATGCGCGCCTGCCGCAGTCCGAGCTCCGAGATGACTTCGCCGAAGACCCGGGGTGGAACGATGCTGGGGAAAGCGACGGGCAGGCCAAAGGTCTTGTCGTACTGGGTGAAGCAGACGTAAGCGGCAGGGTGCGGCCAGTCGTCGCGCTCGAACCCCACGGCCGGGTCCAAGGCGAGTGCCCGCGTCAGCTCGCGCGCGCGGTCGGCTCGAAAGTTGAAATGGATGATCGCATCGTCCGGCCGCACGGATCCGGCAGGCGTTCCCGACGCGGTCACGACCGAGGGGAGAACGAACTCGTCCGTTTCTCCGCGCTCGTAGGCCCTGCGGATCGCCTCGGCCCCGGAGCCGACCGCGATGCCCTCTCCATGAACGAGCGCCCGCCACGCCTTCTCGACGCGCTCCCAGCGGGTGTCGCGGTCCATCGAGTAGAAGCGCCCGGAAACGGTCGCCACGCGCGCATCCGTACCCGCACTCCCCGCTCCGCTCCGCGGCGAGGCGGCCCTGAGGTCCGCCTCGAATTCCTCCATCAGGGGCAGGGCGGATTTCGGGGGCATGTCGCGGCCGTCGAGAAAGGCGTGGACGCGAACGCGGGGTACGGCTCGGTCCCGCGCCATCGCGACGAGCGCGCGCAGGTGGTCCACGTGGCTGTGGACGCCGCCCGGGGAAAACAGGCCCATCAGGTGCAGGGTCCGGCCCCCGGCGGCGGAGGCCGCGTCCATGGCCTCGATCAGTCGTGGATTCGAGCGGAATTCGGACGTCTGCACGGCCCGCGTGATGCGCGGCAGATCCTGCAGGACGACCCGCCCGCAACCGAGGCAGAGGTGGCCGACCTCGGAGTTTCCGATCTGTCCGGCGGGCAGGCCGACCGCGAGGCCCGAGGCGGAGACAAGCGTCGTGGGATAGTCCTGCCTCAGCCGGGCCATCGCGACCGGACGGGAGTTCGTGATCGCGTTCCACTCCGACGGCGGAGCCTCGCCGTAACCGTCGAGAACTATCAGAACGAGCGGGAGCGGGTCTCGGTTCACGACAAGACTCCTGAGGGATCGCAGACGCCCGGGGGCTCCTCAGGTGAGCTGG
>Ga0315278_10006166_pt1 | contig 10882 bp, 9 predicted proteins | sample YL17G06_0_MG_FD_203880 | JGI IMG/M metagenome (GOLD analysis project Ga0315278, IMG submission 203880) | Sediment microbial communities from Yellowstone Lake, YNP, Wyoming, USA - YL17G06_0 | ecosystem: Environmental > Aquatic > Freshwater > Lake > Sediment | place: USA: Wyoming | collected... | reverse complement strand
GTGCCGGGTTCTTTCTCAGCTAAGGATTTCAATACCTCTTTCGTTTTTCTGTCAACATCACCGACCTTGACTTCAGCCGACGTTTCTTCGACAGGGCCTCCGACAATCAAAGAGACCATATTGTTAAGATAATTTATCATCGTGCCGATTTTGCTTTTACCGCCCTGCTTTGTTCCGATTAGCGTATCTATTTTTTGCAGCTCCTCACCAGTAGCCAGTTCATTAATCTGATTCTGCAAAACAGCCACTTTTGCAGTATTGCCCTCAGCTTTAATAAAGTAAATAACCGCAATGGTGGTAGAGATGATAAAAAACCCCACAAAGGTTATAAGCGTATAGAACAATCCGCTTTGTTGCGACTTGCCTGCTGGCATACAGAAACTCCTTATATTGAGTATTCAAAAAATCGGGTTTTTAGCTATTTAGACCTTATATTATCGCCCAAAACCCCCCACAAGTCAACAGAAAAACAATTCACCAAGCAAGTTAAGTTACCTAAACTACCCGTTTTTACCTCAAAAACCATAGTAATACAAGAACAAATCATCAGACTTTATCCAGAAGGTCTGGTAATCGGCTGATTCCACGTATCACATATCTTGCGGCGGCATTAACCTCGCCTGACGGTTCGGTGTGAATACCGGCTCGTCTGATTATACGAATCGTCAAAAAACCTAACTTGTTCGGCGAAATAAAATCTTTTTTTTCATCATCGGCAACATAAACCGTATTTTCAGATTTTGCGTTCAAGGTTCTTATTATATTCTCAAAACCTGCCGGTGACGGCTTCCAGAATTCTCTGCCAAGCTGCTCGGTATAGATGATACATTTAAAATATTTTTCAATTCCAAGCGCCTCTGCCTTCAACCGCTGGGCCGGTAAAAAGCCGTCCGTCAATAACGCCAATGTATATTTTGTTTTTAATTTATCCAAAACGTCCCTGCTGTCGGTCGGCAGTGTAATCACAGGTTTATGTTCGCGATAAACCTGCACCAATTCACTGATAAAACCATCGGTATACGGCACAGCGAGGGAATCTAAAGCGGCGTTAAAAATTTTTGTGCGATTGCCTTCGTTAAACTGTTTCCAAAAGGCATCAAAAAGCTGTCTGGCCAGCGGCATACCCGGCTGACCGCCGACGAATTCAGCGACGGCTTTCAGGCCGCTTCTGCAATATTCGATTTCGTCGTAGAGCGTATCATCCAAATCAAAAATAACTGTTGTTATCATAGTCCTTATCTTATATCTTATTGCCGCATAAGTATATTGTCAGGTTATTAAAATAATACTTTAAAGGTTCTGGTATGAAAAGGTTGTATTTATTTTTTCTGCTGCTGATAATTTCCGGGTGCGGTCAACCGGGCAAAACCGGAAATAAAAGTTTCAGCAGCAGCATAAAGCCGCAGGCGAAGGTGCTGGGTGCAGATGTTTATGCGTGGTTTCCTGATGGGAGGGTCAAGAAGGTATCTGCGGGCGATGGGATTTATGTTCATCCGTGCGTTCATCCTGAAGGTGGGGATGTGATATTCTACGGTGCGGTATTCGATATGCCGCCTCGCATATTAAAGGCTAATCTTGTAAACGGAGAAATCACAGCATTAACGCCGGCAGGTTTGGCATCTGATAATGCGGTGTATTCGTGGGACGGCAAAAAAATAGTTTTCTGTTCCGACCGAGCATCCGGCAGAAAACCCGCAAGTATTGAGGATGTTGCGAAATTTCCGCCGCCGGAAGACGGCATTATCAATATTTTCATTATGGATGCCAACGGTCAAAATGTTAGACAACTGACTTCAGGGCCTTATCAGGACCAGCGGCCGTGTTTCAGCCCTGACGGCAAAACCATTGCTTTTGTCTCCAATCGCGGCAGCAGTAAAGGGGAATTTAGATTATGGTCGCTTGCGGTGGAAGGCAATATCACCAGGATGGCTGACGCCAAAAAGCCGAAACTGATGAACCGCGATGTATTGGCTTATAGGCCGTGGTGGTCTAAAGACGGCAAATCCATATATTTCTTTACGGATGTCGACGGGCGACAGCGAATATGCCAAATTCCTGCTGAGGGCGGAGAATTTACAACATTTGCCAACGATGACAAAGGCAACAGTCGCGGTCCCTTTGCCGACCCCGGCAGTGATGTTTTGCTGATGCACTCTACCCGCGATGGTATATGGAAAATCTGGGAGCTGCCGTTAGACGGGGTTAGTGAACCGAGACTTTTGCAGCCGCCGGGATTTCCTAAGGCGACACATCCGACGCGGGCCAAAAACGGCGTGATTACCTTCGATGTCTGGAAAGTAGCAAATTAAAATTCTTTGTTAGAAAAGCGCTACCGTGCAACAACGATTGCAAAAAATATTAGCGGCGGCGGGAGTTAATTCTCGCAGAAAATGTGAGGAATTGATTCTCGAAGGCTCCGTCTCTGTAAACGGCAAAGTAGTGGATTCCCTGCCGGTATTTGCCGACCCCGAAAAAGATGTTATAGCCGTAAATGGCAGAAAAATTCGGCAGGAACAAAAAGTGTATTTTCTCCTGAATAAACCTAAAAATGTAATCTGCACAAATTTCGACCCGCAGGGCAGGACTAAGGCCATCGACCTTGTTCCCGCCACACAGAGGATTTTTTGCGTCGGCAGACTTGATACCGATACAACAGGTTTGATTATTCTCACCAATGACAGCGAACTGGCAAACAGATTGACACATCCGAGATATGAACTGCCCAAAACTTATATTGCGGAGGTCAAGGGACTGCTCGATGAAGAAATAATCGAAAAATTAAAGAAAGGTGTCTGGCTGACCGATAGCAGAACCGCCGAGGCGCCTCTGAAAATATTAAGACGAAGCCAAAATGAATCGCTGCTTGAAATAACTATCAGGCAGGGTCTTAATCCTCAGATTCGCAGAATACTTGCTAAACTGAATCTGAACGTCAAATCGCTAAAGAGGACCCGCATCGGCAAAATTGACGCTAAAGGTCTCGGCGCCGGCGAATTCAGGCCGCTAACAGGCGCCGAAGTTGCATACCTGAAAAAAATTACTTCACAATAACCTAAAAATGTTTTCGTATGTCAAAATCCGTTTTGTCCTTGCAAATCTGGCAGCAGAACCTTATACTTTCTGCGTTTTAATCGAGGCAGACCGCTATTCGACTAAATCAGAAGTAAACTAATGGCAAGAGCAGGAGTAAACTAATGGCAAGAGTATGTTACTTTACAGGCAGAAAAACCGTATCGGGCAGGACGATTACAAGGCGAGGCAAGGCCAAATATTTAGGCGGGGTGGGCAGGAAAGTTACGGGGGCAAGTAAGAGGAAATTCAAGCCTAACATACAGAAAGTCCACGCTGTTATTAACGGCAAGGTTACGCGTGTCAAGGCATCGGCCAAGGCGATTCGGATGGGTCTTGTGCAGAGGCCGCTCAAACGAAATTACAAACCCGCCGAGAAAGCCTGATAAAATTTTATTTGTGAGAAACTTTATGCAGCGAGGCGGGTTTCGCCTCGCTGCTTGTCTTTAGGCAGCAAACAAAAATGGGTAAAAAAATTGACCAAAAGCAGGTAATGAAGGTTGCAAAGCTTGCCCGGCTGCAACTGACCGAAGCTGAAATTGAAGAATTCACCGGTCAATTAATCGCTATACTCGACTACGTGGAGAAAATGAATGAGCTGGACACTGCTGACGTTCAGCCATTGACACACTGCCTGCCGATAAGTAACGTCCTCCGCGAAGATGTGATTAAAGAGTCTCTCGGCACGGAAAAAACTCTCGCAAATGCACCCGAGCACGACGGCGATTTCTTCAAAGTTCCCAAAATATTAGAGGAAAGCAGCGGATAATTTATGAAGGAATTGCGGGATAAGATTGCTGCCGGGAAGATTAAAAGCGCTGCTGTTACTGGAGCGGTTTTTGAAGCGATTAAAAAATACGAGCCTATAGTCGGTGCATATATAAGCACATTCAAAGAGCAGGCTTTGGCAAAAGCTGCTGAAATCGATAAAAAAATTGCTGCCGGCGAGCGGGTGGGGACGCTGGCTGGTGTGCCTGTCGCGATAAAAGACAATATGTGCACCACTTTTGGCGCTACCACCTGTGCCTCAAAAATATTGGAGAATTTTCACTCGCCGTATAACGCTACCGTTGTTGAAAAATTGCTTGCCGCCGACGCCGTGATAGTCGGCAAAGCAAATATGGACGAGTTTGCGATGGGTTCAAGCACGGAAACTTCCGCACTGAAGCGGACGGTGAATCCGTGGGACAGGAACAGGGTCCCCGGGGGCAGCAGCGGCGGCTCAGCGGTTGCGGTCGCGGCGGAGATGTGTTTTGCCGCATTAGGGTCAGATACGGGCGGGTCGATACGTCTGCCGGCAAGTTTCTGCGGCGTAGTAGGCCTTAAACCGACTTACGGCAGAGTATCTCGCTACGGGCTTGTTGCTTACGGTTCGAGCCTTGACCAAATCGGGCCAATAACTCGCACCGTTACCGATTGCGCCTTGATGATGAACGTCATAGCAGGTTATGACCCCGCTGACAGCACAAGCGTCGACGAAAAAATTGCACCTGTCCCCGATTATCTCGAAAAGCTCGATGAGCCGATGGGGAAACTTAAAATAGCAATCGCACCGAAACTCAATGCCGGCGCCGACAAAGATGTGCAAAATGCCCTTGCCGATGCCATAAATATATATAAAAAATCCGGCGCAGAAATAATTGAGATAGATATGCCTCATTTAGACTACGCCATCGCCGCTTATTATGTAATAGCAACTGCTGAAGCCTCAAGCAACCTGGCACGATATGACGGTGTGCATTACGGACATCGCACGGCGAAGCCAGCTGATTATATCGAGGTCTACACAAAATCAAGGGCTGAAGGGTTCGGTAAAGAGGTTAAACGGCGAATAATGTTAGGCACTTACGCTCTATCGAGCGGTTATTACGATGCCTACTATTTGAAGGCCCTTAAAGTCAGAAATTTGATACGCAGCGATTTTATCAAGGCATTTGAAAAATGCGACTGCATTATGATGCCGGTGGCACCGACGACCGCGTTTAAAATAGGCGAGAAGGTGGATGACCCGCTGACAATGTATCTTTCGGACATATACACAATCGCCGCCAATTTAGCGGGTGTGCCGGCCATCAGTATCCCTTGCGGATTTGACAGAAATAATCTGCCGATAGGCCTGCAAATAATTACGCCGGCCTTCAGCGAATATAAACTGCTGCGAATAGCAAAGATGTATGAGGCGCAAACTGACTGGCATAAAAGAAAACCGCCGATTCTCTAAGTATGAATAGTTCTGAATATAAAGTTCTGGTTGGTTTAGAGATTCACGTTCAGCTTTGCACGAAAAGCAAGATGTTCTGCGGCTGTGCGTTGAGTTTCGGCGAAACTCCCAACAGCAAAGTTTGTCCGGTTTGTCTGGGTATGCCGGGGGTATTGCCGGTGATGAATAAGCAGGCATACGAATATGCCGTCCTGACGGCCCTTGCGTTAAACTGCAAAATTGCCGAGTTCACAAAATGGGACAGGAAAAGCTATTGCTATCCTGATTTGCCGAAAAATTACCAGATAAGTCAGTATGATTTACCACTTGGCAGCAACGGCTTTATCGAAATACCGCTTGAATCAGGCGAGACGAAAAAAATCAGGATAAGGCGGGCACATCTCGAAGAGGACGCAGGTAAAAATCTGCATTCGGCAGGCAATTTTTCACAGGTCGATTTGAACCGCACCGGCACCCCTCTGCTTGAAATCGTTACCGAACCCGATATGAACAGTGCCGCTGAAGTGCGTGCATTAGCAGAAGAATTGCAGCGAATTGTAAGGTATCTGGGTGTCTCCGAAGCCGATATGCAAAAGGGCCATATGCGATTTGAGCCGAACGTCAATCTGATTATTACGAGGGCAGGTTCGGAATTCAAAACACCAATAGCCGAAATCAAAAATCTAAACAGCTTTCGAGCACTGGAAAAGAGCATCAATTATGAGATACACAGGCAGTTAGATGAATTTGTCGAAACAGGCAAAACAATGGAAATGGGCAATAAAACGACACGCGGGTGGGATGACATTAAAGAGGAAACCGTCCTGCAAAGAGAAAAGGAAGAGGCCCACGATTACAGGTATTTTCCCGACCCTGATTTAGTGCCTGTCGAGATAAAAGACAATCGGCTCAAGGAAATTGAGAGCTGTCTTTGTGAGCTGCCGCTTAAAAAGCAGATGCGTTACGTTACCGAATACAAATTAACCGCATACGACGCAGGGGTATTAACGGCTGAACGTTCAACCGCTGAGTTCTTCGAGCAGACGGTCGCTGCCGGCGGTGAGCCGAAGCGCATCTGCAATCTACTCACCCAGACAGGTCTGAAACTGGCAAATGAAAAAGGCTGCTGTGTTTCAGAACTCGGCATTACCCCCAAGAGTCTCGTAGAATTAACAAAAATGGCCTCAGACGGCGAAATAAGTGCTACCGGTGCAACCACTATTTTCGAGAAAATGACGCAAACCGGCGAAAAACCACAGATTATAGCTAAAGAGCTTAATCTGATTCAAAAAAGCGATGCCAGTGAATTGGAGGCCGTTGTTGACCAGGTTTTTGCGGATAATCCTAAGGCTGTTGCCGACGTCAAGGAAGGCGGCAAAAAGTGCGAAAAGGCCAAAAGCTTTCTCCTCGGACAGGTTATGCAAAAAACCAAAGGCAGGGCAAATCCCAGGGTCGTTTCCGATATTCTTGCCCACAAATTGAGTTGACATAAGAAGTTAAATTTATTATAATTGAATTACTCAATGTTCCCATCCCCGCATCAGAATACGAGGAGAAGGGTGTGTTCAAATCCGATAACAGACACAGGGACATAAACGATAATTGTATAACCCTGTTGCGATATTTTAATTTGTCGGCCTGTATGGCTCTGACAAAAACAAAATGAAAAAAACCATCGATGCACAAATAGGCGATGTCAGGGTTGGGGGGAAAAATACTATTCTCAAATCGAATGCGATAGGTTCCTGCATTGCTGTTGCGGCCTGCGACCCCACTACCGGCATTGGTGCAATGGCGCATATAATGCTGCCCGGCGCCGCCCCTGAAGACAAAAAAGCCGAAGAAAAAACAAAATACGCCGCCAATGCCATTGATACTATGCTTACCAAACTGGAACGCCTTGGCTCGAAAAACGACAATATCGAGATAGCTCTGGTCGGCGGCGGAAACGTCCTCAACAGAGATGATGATACCATCTGCAATGATAACATTGAATCCGTTCTCGAACTGCTGTGCAGGAAAAACCTGAAAATAAAAGCACAGGCGCTGGGAGGAACACACAGAAGGTCTGTAACGCTCGACATTGAGCGTGCAAGCATATTTTACTCCGAAGGCAACGGCGGTGAAACACTGCTGTGGAAAGCAGGATAGTTGCAAGAAGGATAAATGCAAAAATGACCAAAAAAACAGAGCATCCTTCCGACAAAGACAAAAAAAAATCCGTCGAGCAGCAGCTTGCAGCGGCCAACCAGCAACTCCGCGCAAGCGAACAGCAGTTAAAGGCCGGCTACCATCAACTTAAAGCTGCTGAAGAAGAACTTCGCAAAAGCAGGCTGCAATATGAGAAAATGTTCGATGGAACAATCAATGCCCTTGCGGTTTACGATGCGGTTGACAATGGAAATGATTTTATCTGCAAAAACTTCAATTCTGCAGCCGAAAAACTGGAAAAAATAAAGAAAAGCGACCTGCTTGACAAAAAAATCCTCGATGTTATGCCGTCCGTAAAAGAACTCGGTCTTTTCGACATTATTCAAAAAGTATGGAAGAGCGGCAAACCCGAACACTTTATGCAGACCATCCACGAACAAGGCAAAATCACCGGCTGGAGGGAAAACTACGTATACAAACTACCCTCTGCGGAAATCGTCGTGGTCTACCAGGACATTACGGAACGCAGACGTGCCGAAGAAATTCTCGCAGAGGAATATCTCCTCCTGCGGACACTCATAGACAACATACCTGATTCTATATACGTCAAAGACACCAAAAGCAGATTCATCATCGGCAATACGGAGGTTGCACATCGTGCCGGCGTTGCATCCCCCGATGAACTTACAGGAAAAACCGACTTTGATTTTCACCCGCAGGAACTGGCATCGAAATATTACGCTGCCGAACAGGAAATTCTGCGTTCAGGCCAACCCCTTATCAACAGAGAAGAATACATAATAAACCGCACAACCGGTGAAACTATATGGAACCTGACTACCAAAGTCCCCTGGCGTGACAGCCACGGCAAAATAGTGGGGATTATGGGCATCAACCATAACATCACCGAACAAAAGCAAATGAAGGAGGCCCTTAAGGCCGCCAATCAGCAGCTTGAAGCGATGAATCAGCAGTTGCGCGCCAGCGAGCAGCAGCTCAGAGCTTCTAACCAGCAGCTTGAAGCGATAAACCAGCAATTGCGTGCGAGCGAGCAGCAGCTTGAAGCCGCCAATCAACAGTTGCGTGCCAGTGAGCAGCAGCTCAAGGCCACCAATCAGCAGCTACAGGCCAGCGAAGAAGAGTTGCGCCGACTCAACCTTGCCCTGCATAAACACCTCAGAGAACTTGACTGCCTCTACAGTCTTTCCCGGCTGGACGAACGCCATGTGTCTCTGGAGCAGGTACTCAAGAGACTGGTTAATATGATTCCTTCAGCGTGGGAATATCCTGATATTGCCGCCGCCAGAATTACCTTCGAGGACAGACAACTTCAAACAAGCAACTTCCTTGAAACACCGTGGATGCAGTCCGCTGATATTAAAATTCACGACCGCAAAATCGGCGCCATCAATGTATGCTATCTGGAAGAAAAACCCGATGTTGATGAGGGACCCTTCTTTATGGAGGAAAGAAATCTTTTAGATGCCCTTGCCGAACATATCGGAGATATTATCGACCACAGAAGGGACAAAGAAAAACTTCTCGACTATCAGGCTCAGCTTAAATCTCTTGCCTCAGAATTATCGCTCACGGAAGAACGGGAAAGGCGGCGAATCGCCACGGAACTGCATGACCGTATCAGCCAGTTCCTCGTCATTTCAAAGGTCAGGCTGGAGGCGTTACGTGAGTCCGCCGTTTCCGAAGACTTTGCTAAATCTCTCAGGGAGATTTGCAATTCGCTTGACCAAGTAATTCAAAACACAAGGTCTTTGACCTTTGACCTCAGCTCTCCAATACTTTATGAGCTGGGCTTTGAGGCGGCTGTGGCTGAATGGTTCGACGAGCAATTCAAGGCAAAACATGATATCAGCACCGAATTCGAAGATGACGGTCTGCCCAAACCTCTTAATGACGATATCCGAGTTCTGCTGTTTCGCGATGTTCGGGAACTGCTCATAAATGTCATCAAGCACGCCAATGCCCACAAAGTAAAAGTTTCCATACACAAAGCAGGCGAGAACATAAAGGTAATTGTTGAGGACAATGGCGCAGGATTTGACATTTCTGAAATTACCTCAATAGCAACAAAGACAGGCGGATTCGGCCTGTTTAGCATACGGGAGCGGCTGAAGCAGTTAGGCGGACACCTCGAAATCATCTCTAAACCGGGCCGAGGAACCAAAGTTACTCTTACAGCACCGCTTAAACAGGAGGGCGATGCTAACGATAAGAAACGTTAATAAAGTTGCCTGCGTGCACAAACTGTTCAACGGGAAAATGCGGAGGGAAAATGCGGTTTTCCTCACACAGAGAGGAAAAACCTGATAATAAAGGTAAGAAATGTATTTTCGCAGGGTAAAGTCCGGTAGCAGATGTTCTCATGGCAAACACGGGGAAAAAGCCAAAGATTTTTTCACTGTTACAGTCTTTTTAATTATTTTTTGCCTTATTACCGGCATAACTCGGGCTCAGACGGAACATTTGCGAAAAGTTCTTGTGCTTCACTCTTATCACCCCAATTACTTGTGGACAAAATTGATTACAGACAGCATCGAATCTGTACTGGGTCAGTATAAAGACCCCGTGATGACAGATATCGAATATATGGACACAAGACACTTCGACGACGAGACACATTATGAGAATCTTTATTTGCTGTATAAAAATAAAGCCAAGCGCACAAACTACGAACTGATTATCACCAGCGACAATAATGCTTTTCTTTTCCTGCTGAAGCACAGAAAGGAACTCTATCCGAATGTTCCAATCGTTTTTTGCGGCATCGGCGATTTCAACAAGTCAATGCTGGCTGGCCAAGAGGATATCACCGGTGTTACCGACGGACCGATTTTTGAGCCCACGGTTGAGATTGCCCTTAAACTGCATCCGCTGGCCAAGCAGGTTGTTATCCTGTGTGACAGAAACTCACCACGTTATCCTCAGCTTGAGAAAAGGATAGTGGAAACAAGTCAAAAACTCAGCCTGCGTGCCAAGTTTATCAATACTTTTCCTGACGAGGCCACTACGGAAGGTCTCCTGAAAAAAATTGGTGGGCTTGGAACTGAGTCTATAGTTATATTAACAGGGACGTTTACGGTTTCCGGACGACTTGACCCGTATAGAGGAACAAAGCACCTGATTGAGGAAAAATGCAAGGCGCCCATATATGTTCTTACTGAGAAGTGGTTCGATTATGCCCCTGTGGTGGGAGGGAAGCTTAACTGCGGTTATTATCAGGGTCAAACTGCTGCTGAGATGGCAATACGTATTTTGGACGGCGAAAATCCGAATAATATTCCGATATTACACGGCACCTCCGACAAATATATGTTTGATTATATTCAGTTGAAACGTTTCGGAATAGCTGTTTCAGAACTGCCGCCGGGCAGCATCATAATCAATGAGCCAAAGTCCTTTTATCACCTGTACAAAAAACGGATATGGACTGTTGCAGCGGTTGTT
>Ga0315278_10006164_pt1 | contig 10884 bp, 7 predicted proteins | sample YL17G06_0_MG_FD_203880 | JGI IMG/M metagenome (GOLD analysis project Ga0315278, IMG submission 203880) | Sediment microbial communities from Yellowstone Lake, YNP, Wyoming, USA - YL17G06_0 | ecosystem: Environmental > Aquatic > Freshwater > Lake > Sediment | place: USA: Wyoming | collected... | reverse complement strand
TCACGGCCAAAGTCGTGATGTCTGCTGCCGATCCGAAGCGCAGCTTCCTGCAGTTCGTCGACCAGCAGCACTTCCCGGACGAGTTCGTGCAGGCGATCCGCAACTTCCGTGTCCGCGGCTCGTCCGGCAAGGTCAACATCGCGCTGTCCGGCTTGCCGGACTTTACCTGCCTACCGGGCGAAGGCCCGCTGCACCGTGGCGCGATTTCGATCAGCCCGAGCATCGAGTACGTCGAGCGTGCCTACGACGACGCCAAGTACGGCAACTTCTCGCGCCAGCCCTACATGGACATCATCATCCCGTCGATGATCGACCGCGACATGGCGCCGCCGGGACACCACGTGATGTCGTGCTTCGTGCAGTACGCACCGTACGACGTTGAAGGCGGCTGGGACGACGCGAAAAAGGAAGCGTTCGGCGAGACGGTCATTGCGACGATCGAGAAGTACGCCCCGAACATCCGCAAGGTCATCGTCGGCAAGCAGGTGATCACGCCGCGGGACATCGAGCGCATCGCCGGCATCACGGGTGGCAACATCTTCCACGGCGAACTGCTGCTGCACCAGCTGTTCTTCATGCGTCCTGCCCCGCAATGGGCCGATTTCCGTACGCCGCTGCCGGGGTACTACTTCGGCGCCGCGGGCGCGCATCCGGGCGGCGGTGTGATGGGCGCGGCCGGCAAGATGGCCGCGAACGAGATCCTCAAGGACTGGCGGTAGGCGCACGATGACGAACCCGGACATCCTGATCGTCGGCGCGGGCCACAACGGCCTGGTCACTGCTGCCTACCTGGCGAAGGCTGGCAGGAAGGTACTCGTGCTCGAACAACGTGCGACGGCGGGCGGCCAGCTTGCTGGCGCCACGCTTGCGTCGGGCGCCGTCGTGCCGTGCCTGCATCCGGCGGGACAGCTGCGCCCCGCGATCGTGAAAGAACTCGACCTCGCGCGGCACGGTCTCGCAACGGGTGCCGCTGATGCGGCTTACGTCTCGGCACTTCCAGACGGTGGCTCGCTGCGACTCGTTGCCAGTGCAAACGATGCTGCGACCATCGAGGCCATCCGCCGGCTCTCGCCGCACGATGCCGCGCGCTGGCCTGAGTTCGTCGGGTTCATGGATCGGGCCGCGGCGTTCCTCGACGCCGCATATTCGACGACGATGCCGCGCCTGCCGAAGGTCGAACTGCGCGCGGACGGACTGCCGCTCGCCTCGCTCGCACTGAAGCTGCGGCGCATGGGCGGCAAGGACATGTTCCGCGTGATGCGCAGCCTGTCGATGTCGGCCGCCGAGTTCACCGAGGAGTGGTTCGAGTCCGAACCCCTCAATGCGGCGCTCGCCGGCGTTGCAATCCATGGCGTCACCCTGGGCTCGATGTCCGCTGGCACGGGTTTCACCCTGATCCACAACTGGCTCAACCGCGGCGGCCTCGCGCATCGCACGGTGGCCGGTGGACCGCAGTCATTGACGGATGCGCTGCTGCAGGCGGTGCGCATGAACGGCGGCGAAGTCCGCACGGGCGCCGGCGTCGCGCAGATCCTCGTCGAGCACCAGCGCGTTATCGGCGTTCGTCTTGCGTCGGGTGAAGAAATCAAGGCAGCGACCGTCGTCTCGTCCGCGGATCCGCGGCGCACGCTGCTTGGCCTGGTTGGCGCGCCGGAACTGCCGCCGGAGTTCGTGTGGCAGACGCAGTCGATCCGCATGCGCGGTTCCGTGGCAAAGCTGTTCGTGCAGACCGACGGCCACCACGGCCTGCCCGCAGGCACGATCGCGATTGCGCCGACGCTCAAGTACCTCGAGCGCGCATACGACGCCACGAAGTACGGCCAGCTGTCGCCGAACCCGTATCTGGAAGTGACGACGTCGGGCGCGGAGGTGGCGATTCACTTCCAGTTCGCAACCTACGCGCTGCGCAGCGGCGACTGGAATTCGATGCGACCGGAACTCGAGAAAAGCGCGACCGCGACGCTCGCGCAGCACTTCCCGTCATTCGGGGGCTCGGTGCAGTCAGTGCAGTCCGTGACTCCGGTCGATCTCGAGCAGTCATGGAGCCTGACCGAGGGTGACCTCAATCATGGCCAACTGATCCTCGACCAGATCTTCTTCATGCGGCCGCTGCCGGGCTGGTCGAATCACCGCACGCCGATCGACGGCCTGCATCTCTGCGGGTCGGGCCTGCACGGCGGCGGCGGCATCAGCGGCACACCGGGCCGCAACGCGGCGCGCATCTTGTTGCGGGCCTAGCACTCGCGACTTGTGCCGCCGGTCGGCGCGAGCGAACTGGCCCGCGCCGACCAATCGTTTTCATGCCTGGCTCAGAGGTGCCCGCCCGACGCCGCCAGCTGCATCATCTGGCTCATGAGCGACTGCATCTCCGCGACGCTTGTCACGCCGGACCGATTCATCGTCATGTTGCCGATGAACGTGGCCATCGACGTTGCCAGCTGACTGGTGCCGACGGTCGACATCATGCTGCCGCCGCCCATCATTCCACCCATGCCGTTCATGTTGATGGCAGTGCCACCCATCCTGCCGTCCATGATTCCATCCGAGGCGTCGTCGAGCATCACGGTGACCATCGACGACGACGAAGTCGTCATCCCCAGGTCGTGGGCTGCCTGCGACATCGCTGCCAGCATCATCCCGTAGTTCTTGGACTCGAGGCTGGCGCCGTTCGCCGACCCCGCAACGGTGGGATCGATCGGGTGCATCATGACGATGTCGGCGTTCGGGCCCACGTACGCAGCACCGATGCGCGAGTTGGCCATCGTGGCGTTGGCCATGGTCATGCCACCCGCCATGTGTTCGGCCCATGCCTGTGCCATCGAGGTCAACGGAGTGACCTGGACGCCGGCCGTCGTCGACCCAGCCGTGACGGTGACCGCGGGAACGACGCACGTCAGCTCGTCGGCATCGAGCATGTTCATGCGGACGCCGGTCGCCTCGTCCAGGTACGAGCCGCCGTGGACCTGCAACATGACGGGACCCGCATAGGCGTCCAGCGTCATCGTGAAGTTGCCGCTCGCGTCGGTCGTCGCGCTGCCGAGTTGACTGCCCGTGGCGCCATTGTTGATGGCGAAGGCCTTGACCGCCGCACCACTCACGGGACCTTTCGTTGCCGTGCCGCTAAGGGTTCCCGTGGTCACCGCCGCCGGGCCGCCGCTGCTGTTACCGCTGCCACCGCCGCCGCAGCCGACCAGCAACGAGACAGCAAGGGCCAGGGCAGAGAAGCCGATCATCACGCGCGGTTGTCGCACATTCATCGTGAACATTTGAGATCTCCGTTGTGGCCGCAGTGGGCCGCAGGAAAGCCCTGACCGGAGGCCGCACAGCGGCCTCCGGCCACGGTACTTACTTGACGGCCGGCTTGGCCATCGCACGGTGCTCGGCCGCGAGCGCCCGATACTCCGTCGCAGCTTCGCGGTACTGGCTCACCAGCCGATTGCAGTGCGAGGCCATCGACTGCGTGCCTTTGGCACCGGCCGCCTTGTAGGCCTTTGCCATCGACTCATGGCTGGCCGCCATCTCGTCGGCCGCCTTCGCCTCGGCGTCGTACCTGGCCGCAATGGCCTCGTGATCGGCAGGCGTACGCGCAGCAGCGATCTGCGCCTCGGTGACGTCCGTCGCCTGCGCGATGGAGATCGGGGTGGCAACGGAGAAGACGAGGCCGGCCGCGACGATGCTCGCCGCGAAGATTGAATTGAAACGCATGTGGTTAAACTCCAGAAGCAAGTGACTGACGAATCGGGCGATCGATGGATCGTCCCGTGTACGAGCGCGAGGAAAACGCGAACTTACTTCGGCGGTCGAAGGAGTTTGAAAAGTGGCGTATCAAAGGCTGGCGTCACCAGCACGAACTCCTCCGCTTGGGGCGGAGTCGGTTCAAGCACGAGGAACCGAACGGTCCCGAGTGCCGGGGTATGCGCGCACGGGCAGGAGCATGCTGCATGGCAGTGGCAACGTTGTCCGTCCTGATGGCAGCCACCGTCCGTGTCGGCCGTCATGTGAGCGCAGTCGCCCGCGCCCACGCTCATTGCACCATCCCGGGTCATGCCTGCACAGCCCGCACCGCCTGAGGGATTCGCCTCCGCGTGCGTGAACGGCGCGATCAACAGCTGGAGAACCAGCAGCAGCGACGCGAAGTACGGTGACCATGCCCGGCGAGCCATGATCACAACCGTACTCGTTCTAAACGCGGAGACAAATCGGTAGGTTCCCGTAGTTGCGAGGGACTGTCGCGCGCAGTTCTGACTGCCCCAACGACTGTTGGTTCCGCTTCGGCCCATCTGATCGGGAATCGGAGCCGACTACCGATCCTTGGTCCTGGCGATCCAGGCGTTGATCCGGGATTCGAGCACGTCCAGCGGCAAGGGCCCCGCATTCAACAGCTCGTCGTGGAACGCCCGGATCTCGAACTTCGGACCGAGCTCCGCCTGCGCACGCTTGCGCAGCTCCAGGATCTTCAACTGACCCAGCTTGTACCCGAGCGCCTGGCCGGGCCACGCGATGTAGCGGTCCATTTCGGCGTCGGACGCGGGCGGCAGGTGTTCGTTCCAGTAGTCGACCATCTGCTGGCGCGACCAGTGCTTGCCATGCACTCCGGTGTCGACCACGAGCCGCAACGCGCGATACAGCTCGCTGCGCAGCCGCCCGAGGTCACTCGCCGGGTCCTGGTAGAAGCCGACCTCCTTGCCGAGGCGTTCGGAATACAGGGCCCAGCCTTCGACGTAGGCGTTGTAGTCGTTTGCGACGGCGCGGTGAAACGGATGCAGCCCCGGCAGCTCCTGCGCAATCGAGATCTGCATGTGGTGACCGGGCACGCCCTCGTGATATGCGGTCGCTTCGTCGTCGAGCATGTCGCGTGTCGCGTAGTCGTACGTGACGACCCAGACCTGGCCGGGTCGCGAGCCGTCGGGCGTGCCGGCGATGTATTGCGTCGAGCTTTCCTTCTCCATGAAGGCCGGCACGCTGGTCACCACCAGCTTGCTCTTTGGCAGCAGACCGAACAGCTGCGGCAACTTCGGCTCCATCTGGCCGATGAAGTGCGTGTACCGGTCAAGGACCTGCTGGCGCGAAGTCCCCTTGAGCTTCGGGTCGGCGAACACGGCTTGTTCGAAACTCTTGCGATCGGCGTACCCGGCCGACTTCGCCAGCGCCGTGATCTGGTGCTCGAGGTCGGCGACCTGCGCGAGCCCGATCTCGTGGATCTGGTCGCTGGTCAGGCTGGTCGTGGTCTGCGTATGGATCGCGTAGCGGTACCGCGCATCCCCGTCCGGCAAGGACCACACGCCGAACTGCTCACGGCCTTGCGGCGCGTACTCCTCCGCCAGGAACGTCCTCAGCCGGGCATACGCGGGACGGACCTTGCCATCGACGGCAGCAAGGATGTCGTCGCGAAGCTGCTGGCGGTCGGCCGCCGGGAATGAAGCCGGGATGTTGGCCACAGGCACCGCGAAGGGGCTGGCTGCCCCAGCCGCGTCGGCCAGGGTTGCGCTTTGCACGACGGTTTTCTCGAGCAGGTAGCGCGGCTGCATCAACCCGTCCTTCAGTCCCGCCCGCGAACGTTCGATGACCTGGTCGATCGCGACCGGGATCGCGTTGAGTCGAGCGATGTAATCGCGGTAGTGCTGCACCGTGTCGAACGGCGCGTAGCTCGCGATCTGCGGCAATGTCAGGTGCACGCCGTTCATCTGGTCGATCACCATCTCGTGATTCTTCAGACGGATCGACTCGAGCCGGTCGGTCAGCGTACGCACCAGCAGCAACTGGTCGAGGCGGTCCGCGTCGGAGAGGCCCGACGTGTCGATGCTCCGCGCACGCTGGAACAATGCGGCGGTCTGTGCGCGCACCTCCTCGACGTGTGCGAGTGAGTAGTCGGTCAGCCGGTCGTTGTATTTGTACTCGCCGAGCATCGTCGCGAATTCGGGATTCTCGCGCAGATAGAATTCCCAGTAGTCATCCGCGACTGCCCTGAGCTTCTCATGGCGAACCTGGATGTCCGGGACCGGCTTTGGCCTGGCCTTCGACTTGTGCGTCGCAGCCACCGCGCCCAGGACGGGCACCAGCACCAGCGCAACCAGGATCAGTCGCACCACCTTCAGGCGGAAGGCCTTACCCATCAATCGCCACCCCTCAGCGGTCATTCCGCTCTTGCCAATTCTGGACGATACAGCAGCGCACGCTGCCAGCGCGCCCTCTCCGCATCACGTGCCTGCGCCGTCACCTGCCGCGTACGCGCAACGCAGGCGTTCGTGAAAATGCCACACGCCCGCCTCGCGACCCGGGCACAGCCTGCCCGCCCGATAGTGACCGGACGCCAGACCTTGCTGGACGCGCTCGCAGATGTCGACGTCCTCCTCCTGGATCGCGTTGGTGAACTCGCGATCATTGTCGATTCGCGCGTAGGCCGCGTCTGTCGGCGTGTAGAACCACTCGAACTCGACGCGACACCGCCCGGGACCCAACGGCAGCACGCGGTTGGTCTGCAGTCTTCCGGGCATCACGTTCAGCATCACGTTGGGATAGATGAAGTAGTAGTACGCCTGGCCATCGCCGTACACGTCGTCGCCGCCCTGCAGCGGGGAGTGCTGCAGCGAATACCACTCGAACAGCTCGACCTCGTAGCTGCGGTAATCGACGACCCTGGCCAGCGCCGGATGAATCAGCGGGACGTGGTAGCCCTCGAGGTAGTTGTCGACGTAGACCTTCCAGTTGCATGCGATGTCCCAGGCGTCGCGCCGCACGAACTGCATCTTACCGAGCTCGACGGGAGCGATGCGGTCCGTGATGCCGGCGTAGATGCGCCCGAAGTCCGGCACGTCGTCAGCGAGCGCGACGAAGACGAGGCCCTGCCACTCCCGCACGCGAAACTGAGGCAGCCGGACGTCCGCCACCCGGAAATCCCGTGCACCCTGCATTTCAGGCGCAGCGACCAGCTGACCTTCCTGGTTATACAGCCAGCCGTGATATCTGCAGCGCAGGTTGCCGAGACCCTTGCCGCTGCAGAGTACCAGCGGTCCCGCGCGATGGCGGCAGACGTTCGCAAAAGCGCGGAGGATCCCGTCGGCCGCTCGCAGCAGAACGACCGGTGTTCCCGCAATATTCACGAGCAGGTGATCGCCCGCCGCCGCCAGTTCGGCACGGTGCGCGACCAACTGCCACGAGGCCCCGAAGACCCTTCGACGTTCCAGTGCCAACGCCGCTTCGCCGCAGTAGTACGCCGGGTCGAGCGCATGCGCCTGGTCGAGACCCGGCGGCCGTTCGCCTGCGTTCAACGTGCCCATCGCGACTCCCTTGCCGGCGCCCTATTTCGTTGCCGTGCCGTCCGGCAGCAGGTGCTGCACGTTCCAGTCGAGCAGGCGCTCGAGCCGGTCCCGCAGGTAGCTCGGCACCTTGAGATCATGGTTCTCCCCGGGATACACGACGAGTTGCGTCGGCACGCCGAGTGAACGCAGCGCCTGGTACATCTGCTCGCTGCCGTTGCAAGGCACGTTGAAGTCCTGCTCGGCACAATAGAACAGCGTCGGTGTCCTGATGCGCTCCGCGTGCAGGAACGGAAAGCTGACGCGGTCCCACGCGGCGCGATTCGCCCACGGCGCGCCGAGCTCGAGTTCGTACTCGCGCGTGTACATGTCGTGGCCGTACATTGCCACGAAGTTCGACGCACCGGCGCCACTGACCGCCGCCTTGAAGCGAGTGTCGGTGGCGATCACGTAGTTGGTGAGGATCCCGCCATAGCTGCGGCCACCGACTCCAAGGCGCCCGGGATCCGCGACGCCGGCCGCAACGACGTGATCGACCGCGGCCAGCACGTCCTGCACGTCCTTGTCGCCCCAGTCGGCGTAGATCGCGCGCGAAAAGTCAAAGCCGCGGCCCGAACTGCCGCGCGGGTTGGCCGCAACCACCACGAAGCCGCGTGCGGCATACGCCTGCCAGTCGGGCATGAACTCGTGTGCAAACTGATACACGGGCCCGCCGTGTATGCGAAGTATCGTCGGATAGCGGTGCCCGACCACAAACTCCGGTGGTTTCACGACGAATCCGTCGATCGAGGTGCCGTCGTTGCTCGCGAACGTGATGTCCTCGAAGTGCACGAGCTTCTTCTGCGCGAGCCATGCGTTGTGCGTACCGAGCGGCCGCAGCTTGCCCTGCTCCAGCGCAGCAAGCTCATTGGGCGTGACGTCGTCGCCGCCGAGCACGACCATGCGGCCCTGCCCGGCAACAGCGAACCCGGCATCGGTGCGCGCGCCGGAGGTAAGCGGCGTGACCTTGCCCGAGGCGATGTCGATGCGGGACAGGTGAGTCACCCGACTCTGCTCGATCAGCGCCAGCACCGACTTGCCGTCGGGCGACCACTGTACCTGCGAGAACCAGCGATCGATCGGCGCCGGCACGCTCACCGCGCCGGTAGCCGCGTCGATGATTGCGAGCTGCATCGGAGCGTAGTAGATCCACTTCTCCGCGCCGCCCTGCAGGAACGCGATGCGACGTCCGTCCGGCGACCACTGCGGGCGCAGTCCCTCGAGCGAATCGCTGTCGGCACCGTCGAGCTGCGCGAGCGGCTGCTCAGTCGCACCGGCAAGCGGCGCGATCAGGTGCAGCGCAGCTTTCGAGTGCCGGTCCGAGTCCTCGCCCCGGCGGGTGACGAAGACAATCTGCCGGCCATCCGGCGACCAGGATGGATACGCTTCGTCGTGCGCGCCGAAGGTGAGCTGCGCCGTCTGCCCGCTGGCGATTTCATGCAGGTACAGGTGCGAACGGCGCGCACCGAGGTAGCCATCGACGTCCTGCTTGAAATGAAAGCGGTCGGTCACGATCGGTGGCGGGTTCCTGGGCTTCGGCGCGCCCGCGGGACGTTCCGGATCCATTGCGATCAGCACGAGCCGCCGGCTGTCGGGCGACCACGCGAAATCATCGACACCGGCCGGCAGGTTCGTGAGCGCCCGAGCCTCCCCGCCCCCGACCGGCATGGCCCAGACCTGCGTCTGCGCATCGTCGTTGCCACGGTCCGAGAGGAACGCGAGCCAGCGTCCATCGGGGGACCAGGCCGGTGCCCACTCGTCGGTCCTGGGCGTGTTCGTGAGTTGGGTACGATCGCGACCGTCGTAACCGACGCGCCAGAGGTCCGCTTGCGTCTCGTCCCTGGCGACGTTCGTCACGGTGACGGTGTAGACGACTGATTCGCCGTCCGGGGCAAATGCAGGCTCGTCGACCGCAGCCAGTCGCGCCAGGTCGGCGGGCCCGAAACGGTCCGCAGGAAGAGCGGCAGCCCCAGCGGCGACCGTCGATACCAGCAGCAGGAAGCCGACGAATCCGCTGAACGACGTGCGCATGGAGTCTTGCCGGGATCGCGCCGAAACGGGCGCCATCGCGCGATCCTAGCGAATACGCGAAACTGCTGCCCCAACTTTGCCTCGCGCAGGAGATCGGCATGGCCAGGAAACGTCCCTCGCGGACCGGCGGCACCGTCGTGATGCTGGAGCACCGCTCGAAGATCCTGGCGGACAATCCGCTCGGCGATCCGGCCTATCGCACGCTCGGCGTGTGGCTGCCGCACGAATACGACAGCGGCGCCACGCACGGTCGCGGTCGGCGGTTCCCGGTGCTGTACGACCTCGTCGGGTTCACGGGCACCGGCATTGCGCACCTCAACTGGAAACCGTTCAGCGAGAACGTGGCCGAACGCGCGGGGCGGCTCGTGCATGAACAGCAAATGGGTCCCGCGATCATCGTGTTTCCGGACTGTTTCACGTCGCTCGGCGGCAACCAGTACGTGAACTCATCGGCCATCGGCAACTATGCGGACTTCCTGCTCGACGAAGTCATCCCGCTCGTCGACAGGGAGTTCCGCACGCTGGCCTCGCGCGATCACCGCGGCTGCTTCGGCAAGTCGTCGGGCGGCTACGGCGCGATGATCCACGGCATGCGGTACGCGTCGCACTGGGGCGCAATCGCCAACCATTCGGGCGATGCCTATTTCGACTTCATTTACCGCGCCGACTGGCCGAACACACTGAACGAGCTGGGCAGGTTCCGCCGCCCGCCGTGCAGGGAAGGGCGCTACGCGAACCGGGTCGATTCCGCCGCAGATCGCAAGCTGGCGCAGGGGCTCGACGATGGCCGCGTGCGACGGTTCCTCGCGGCGATGTGGAAGCGGCACAAGCACACGCTCGGCGAAGGCCACGCGCTGATGAACGTGTGCATGGCGGCCACCTACGATCCTGACCCGGACGCGCCCAACGGATTTCGCCTGCCCTTTCACCTGGAAACCGGCGAGATCCTGCCCGCACGGTGGCAGCGCTGGCTGCGGCACGACCCGGTCCGGCTCGTCGACAAGTACGCCGCCAACCTGCGGCGGCTCAAGGGAATTTACGTCGACTGCGGTTGGCGCGACCAGTACCACATTCATTATGGCTCCCGGCAATTGTCACGAGCCCTTGAAAAGGCGCGCGTCGCGCACCACTACGAGGAATTCGACGACACCCACTCGGACATCGACTATCGCATGGACGTCAGCCTGCCCTTCCTCTACCGCGCCCTGCGGCCCTGACCACGGCTCGTCCCGACCGTGAGCAGTCCGCCGCCGTTCACGCCGCTGCCCGAGCTGCCGGTCGAGATTTATCGCTCGCACTGGCGGCCTGCATGCGAGGAGCGGGCGTTCATGCTGCATGCGGTCGGCATCGGGTCGCAGGTTGTGGCCAACGGCGAACTGTGGAGCCTCGTCGTGCTGCCGCAATCGGCGGCAGCGGCAACGAACCACCTGCGCGGTTACGAGCGCGAGAATCCGCCAAAGCGGCGCGTGTTCGCACGGCCCGAGCAGATGCATCCCCGCGCCTGGATCGGACCGGCCGCGTACTTCCTCGTCATGGTCCTGGTCGCGTGGCTCGCCGG
>Ga0315278_10006163_pt1 | contig 10887 bp, 12 predicted proteins | sample YL17G06_0_MG_FD_203880 | JGI IMG/M metagenome (GOLD analysis project Ga0315278, IMG submission 203880) | Sediment microbial communities from Yellowstone Lake, YNP, Wyoming, USA - YL17G06_0 | ecosystem: Environmental > Aquatic > Freshwater > Lake > Sediment | place: USA: Wyoming | collected... | reverse complement strand
CATCTGGTTAGTTGCGTTCGACCAAACACACGAGACAGACCGAACAGACCGAATAGACCCGACAGACCACTTTTTCAGCATCCTGCTAAGGTGCAGCATCCGGCTCTTTGGGTGTAACCCCATCGGCAGCAAGCGACGCGGCATTGACCTTCTTCGACGAAAGGTCGGCATGCCAAATAAACTCCCGTTCGAACCATTGCCCCGTCACCCCCTGATCTCGCAACTGAACCCGTATCTCGTACTGATCCCCCGCCACGTACTTCACCCGCCACTCACCCAATCGAGCCACGCGATTGCGTTCGCTCATGGAACGCACATGCTCAGTCATTGCCTCAAGAATAGTGGGATAGCCCACCGCCTGATGGGATTGCACCAGCGCAAGAGCCTCGGCGGCACGACTATCGGGTATAGGGTTGAGCGACGGAGGCTTCATCCAGAGATAGTAGGCCGCACCTAAAACGAGCACAGCTACGACCGCATAGTGAATGATCTTCACAATTTAGAAGGAAGAATGTGGAGAGCCGACGGAGCAATGATTCTCTGACATGGATATCCTAGTAAACAGGGTTCGATGGGACGAGGCGAACCCACACATGACTAGGTTGCATCTTAGGAAGAGCGACAACACGAAGTCAATCCGACTCTATCTAGTCAGACCAACCGACCGGCGCGCAGCTTGTGAGCGTGAAAGCGGTTATGTTACAAATACAAACCGAATCGAAAAACTTGTACCTTAGGCGGTGAATCACCGATGAAGTTCTTTCTCTACGGAGACCATCTCAACCCGACACAGCTGAAACGTCGCGCGCCGGAACATCAGTTCCTGATGCGGGCCACTCTTCCCGAACACACGGTCAAGTTCTGCCGATGGTCCTCGCAATGGCGATGCGGCCTTGCCAGCGTGACCCCCTCACCGGGCGAACAGGTCTGGGGAGTGGTGTTCGAAGTCACCGATGAAGACATTAAGCTTATGGACCTCTTCGAAGAGGATGTGCCTCAAAGCGCATTTCGCCAAGTCCAAGTCACTGTGCTGACGGAAACTGGGGAAAAAACGCTCGTCACCACCTATGCCGCTACCCCGATCGGCAAGTTCAAACCCAAAGCGCACTATCTCGATTGGGTCATGAAGGGTCTCAAGCATTGGAAGCTGCCTGAAGAAGCCATCGATACGTGGAAATCGTTCACGCCGCCGCAGTAAACACGGAGTATATGGCTCAGATCCGATCACGTGCTATAGGCTATACGCCATAAGCCATTCGCTCTTTCAACAAGGAGAACCCATGCCAAAGCCCAAGTATCACATCGTCGTCTGTACCAATGCCCGTCCCCCAGGCCATCCGAAACCCTCCTGCGGCAGCGCCGGATCGGCCTCTCTTCTCATGGCTTTTAACATGGGTCTCATGCAGAAGGGTGTGACCCCAGGCGAAGTCCTCGTGAGCGGTTCCTCCTGCCTCGGCCCCTGCGAGCAAGGACCAACCGTCGTCGTCTATCCGGACGCCACCTGGTACTCCAAGGTGACCGAAGCAGACGTGGCGACAATCTTGGACGAGCACATCAAGGGCGGCAAGCCGGCAGCGAAGCTGAATCCCGACTCAGTCTGGAAGTAGCACGAAGCAGGCTGAGGTCGAGGTTAAGTGAGATATGACCTACCGTTTCTGAGCCTTAATCTGAGCCTATCGCTAATGCTGGCGGCCTTTTTCAGCATCCTGTGAAAAATATGGGAAGCCATACCGCTGACGAACATAAATCCCATGCACCCCTCAAAGTGGGGTGCATGGTGATTACCTGCAGCGACACGCGGACCCCCGACACCGATACCAGCGGGCAGCTCATCCACAAGCTCCTCCGGCAGTTCGGGCATGAAGTCATCGCCTACCATTTAGTGAAGGATGAACCGGCTCAGATCAAAGGCCGGATCGCTGAAGGCCTGGTGAACGAAGCAGTCCACGCCATCATCATCAATGGCGGCACCGGCATCTCAAAACGGGATTCAACCTTTGAGGCGATCGATGGAATGCTTGAAAAAAAGCTAGTGGGATTCGGCGAGATCTTTCGCTACTTGACCTACCAGGACATCGGCTCACCCGCCATCATGAGCCGCGCCACCGCCGGCATCATCAAAGGCCGTATTCTGTTCTCCACCCCAGGCTCCGAAAACGCCGTCCGTCTCGCAATGGAAAAACTGATCCTGCCAGAACTGGGCCACCTGGTTAAAGAACTCACCAAGTAGGCGTGAAAAGTGAGACGTAAAAGGTGAAACGTTCCCCTCAGAACTGAGGTGTGAACGCGAGGGATTCACCTTCCCGCATCTTATGTTTTACTTTTCACCTTTCACGTTTCACGCCTGACATTCGTCAGTCTTGGAAGATCTTTGGTTCAGAATACGGCTGCTCCGCCGGAACCTTTGATTGCGCATACCGCTTATAAAACATCAACACATCCCGTACCGACACCACCCCGACAATTTCGCCTGCTTGAGTCACAGCAAGATGCCTCACGCCTAAGTCAGCCATCATATCCTGCGCGTCATCGACCGTCTGACTGCCTTCAATTGTGCAAATAGGTGTCGTCATGATCTTCTCAACGGTCATCTTGCCAAGAGGCTTATTGGACGAGACGGCGCGTCGGACGATATCCGTATCCGTGACAATCCCGATCAGCTTCTTCCCTTTCTTCACAAACAGCGACCCGACCCGCGCAGTCTTCATTTTCTTGGCTGCACTCACAATCGAGACGGCAGGGCCTACGGTCTTGGGCTGTTTGCTCATAATCTTCGCCACGGTGGACATGGTTCCCTCCCTTTATTGCTGGTGTAGGTAATAGAATCAGTTCGGCCTGCTTTCCTCACATAGTCAGAACTATTTTCCCGAAAAACTTGCGACTCAGCATCTGTTCCTGAGCCGCCCGCGCCTCTTGTAATGGATAGGTCCGATCGATCACCGAGATCAGCCGACCCTGCCCCATCAGCTCCGCCGCCTTCACCAATTCCGCGCGCGTGCCCATATAAGATCCCTTAATTGTGAGCTGGCGAGAATAAACATAGCGAAGATCCAACTTGACCTCTGTTCCTGTGGTTGCGCCACAGGTAATCAGACGCCCTCCTTTCCCCAATGAATGGAGACAGGTATCCCACACCTCTGGGCCGATATGCTCGATGACGACATCGACCCCCTGCCCTTCAGTCAGCAGCTTCACACGCTCAACAACCTTTTCCTTCGTATGGTTGAAGACCGCATCGGCTCCCAGGGTCACGGCTTTGGGAATCTTATCGTCAGACCCGACAGTCGTCAGCACACGGGCCCCGGCGAGCTTCGCCATTTGGACCGCTATCATCCCGACTCCGCTTCCCGCGCCCATGATCAACACCGTTTCGCCATATTGAAGTCCGGCCAGGGCAAACAGCATGTGCGATGCGGTCACCGACACGAGCGGAAACGCCGCCGCCTGTTCAAACGAGAGGTTCTCTGGAATCGGCAGCACATTGCGAAACGGCACTTTCACATATTCCGCATAGCCACCGTGCGTCATGGCGCCAAGCAGCCCATAGGAGCGGCACAGATTGTCTCGCCCTGCCAGACACTGATTACATTTCCAGCAGCTGATCCCCGGCGACACAAAGACACGCTGCCCCACAATGACGCCTTCGACCCCATTACCGATTTGCTCGACGATCCCCGACACATCCGACCCTGACACATGAGGAAGCGGCATGGGATAAGCCGGATTGCCCTGTCGTATCCAAATGTCGAGATGATTCAGCGCACAGGCCTTGACACGAACCAGCACCTCCTCCGGCCCGATAGTCGGCGCAGGCAAATCCTCATAGGATAATTTATCCGGTCCACCATGTTGACGGAAGAGTACAGCTTTCATCTGCCTCCGAAATGTTGTGAGTTTTGAGTGCTGAGTTCTGAGTTTTCCGGATAACTCAGAACTTCGAACTCAAAACTCAGAACTGCTATTAGAACGTGAGCGTCCCTTCGACCACCATCACGCACTGCCCACCCACTTTGACCGTTTTGATGATATCGTCATCCGACTCGACCCGAACGAAAATTTGTGATGGACGCTCGATCTCATAGCCCTGCTCGACGACGATGTCTGTCGTCGGGGCCACGTCCACTACGCCCTTCTGCACGAGATAGGCCCCCAATGCCCCGCTCGCGCTGCCGGTTGCGGGATCTTCAAGAATCCCAATTGAAGGAGCGAACATGCGCGCATGCACGGTCGACGACGGCTGCACTGTCATCGTCGTGAAGACCATGATGCCGTTCGCGCCAAAACGGCTGCAGATATCCATGATGGCAGAAGCGTTCGGCTGGATCGAGCGAACAGCCGTCAGTGTGCGCACAGGCACGATTAATACTGGTAGTCCCGTGGACACAACCTCGATCGGCCACTTCATGTCGGTGATCGCATACTTGGCCAAGCCCAATGCGCCAGCGACCTTATACACATCCTCCATCGCGTCTACAGGCCCGAGGAACTCTGGCTTAGGCTGCGTCATCACCACACGGGTAAGCTCCCCATCTTGTGCATAGAGTTCGACGGGAAAGAGACCGATGTTGCATTCCTGCATCACGCGGGTAATCCCATCGGTGGCGGCAACCAACCCAAGCTGAGCCAATACATAAAATGTCCCCAGCACCGGATGACCGGCAAATGGAATCTCCTGTGTCGGGGTAAAAATCCTGAGGCGAACGACCGCCGCCTGGTCCGTCGGAGGCAGCACGAACACGGTCTCGGAAAGGTTCATCTCCCGGGCAATTTGTTGTAGTTGATGGTCGGCGAGGCCATGCGCGTCTGGAAATACAGCGACCGGATTGCCGCCGAATGGATCCTCGGTGAACACGTCAGCTTGATAAAACTTCAGCAATCGCTGCTCAGGCATACCCTCTTCCTACGCGAGACGTTGCGGCACTCCCGCATCTTGAACGTGAGAGTCGGCTGAAGAATCGGCAGAATTGTCGGCAGGGTTTGACAGGCGTCCATCTGCTTTGCCAGACTTGCCCCATGACTGATGTGAACCAAGAAGACGTCCTCCATGCACTGGAGGTGCTGGGACTCACCCTTCCCGTCACCCCCGAAACCCTCGACAGGACCAAGCGAGTACTGCTCTATACCTGGGACCCCGCCCGCTACTCGAATCTGACCAACAACCCCAAGCAATACATGCAGGCCTACAAGAAGGCAGAAGAGATGACCTCACTCATCAAAGCCGCGCACGCTCTTCTCTCTGCCGTCCTAGTTCCCGACGAAGATCCAGACGTGAAAAGCGAGAAGTGAAAGGTGAAAAGTAAATTCGATTACAAGGCTGAACTAAGCCGGTTCTCGTATCTACGTTTTACGTCTCACATTTCACCTTTTACGCCTCACCGACCCCGTGGCTCACCACCCGAGACATCCCCTCCGTCCCATCTTCGCTCCCGTTCTTCGCGACCGGCCAGGTAATCAATCCTGACACGCCTTCCGGCGATCCGACAGCCTGCGTCTGCTGTGCGTAGATCTGCGGCAACTGATTCGTCCCGAACTTCGAGATATAGAGGAAGACATGTTCCCGCGAGTTCACGCGCACAGCCCAGGGGTGAAAATCGTTCTTATAGAATTCTTCGCACATCTGCATCGCATCCAGACATGAGAGGGTGGTTGGATCGTTCAACGTATAGTAATAGTCCAGGGGGAGATCGTACTCCTCTTGTTTGTGGATCGTAATGCCGAACTTCTCCGGATTGCGCACCATCGGCGTATGGCGATAGGCCACGAAGTAGAACAGCTCCATCGAGTGGATCACCGGCTGGTTCTCAAGGACGAACTGGCGAGTTTCCAACGCTTCATCGAGCGTTTCACCAGGGAATCCATAGAAGGCCATCACATGGTTCCAAATTCCCGACTTCGCCGCCATATGGAGGTTCCGTTGGATCACGCTCTTCTTGGCATGCTTGTCCATGAGGCTCAGCACCCGCTCGTTCGCCGACTCCATCCCATAATAGAGGGTGCAACAGCCGGCCTTCGCCGCGAGATCCCATGTCTCCTGGTCTTGTAGCGTTTCTTCAAAGCGGATCAACGTCGTCCACTTGATTCCCACGTTTTGATCGACCAGCAGCTGCGAGACCTTCTTGAACAGCGCCGGCGGATAGGATTCGTCTGAAAAGAGAAAATGGCGGCACTGATACTTGTCCCGCAGCGCCTTAATCTGTTCGACGACTTGTTGCACCGGCACGCCCCGATACTGATCGAAGTAGCCCTGGCCATGGTCGCAGAACGTGCAGCGCCCCCAATAGCAGCCGCGCGTCGCCAGGTAGGGGATGATCAGCTCCGGCACGAAGTAGCGGTCCAGCGGCAGCCCATCGAAATCCGGCAAAGGCAGCGCGGTCGTCTTTTCGGTGTAGACTTCGGAATTCCGATGAATGCCTGAGGCATCGCGATAGATCAAGTTGGGCACGGATGCAATGGGCCGTTCGCCATTCAATGCCTCGATGAGCCAGAGCAGCGCATGCTCGCCCTCGTAGAGAATCGCCGAGTCGAACACGTCCGTGAAGAACTGCTCGTGCTTCGCAAGGTCTTCCTGCAACCGCGTGATGACGTTACCACCCACCACCACATGAATATGCGGGAAGGTCTCTTTGATCATTTTGCAAAAGGTCAGTCCTGCGAGCAACTGCATCTGCGTGCCGATGGAGACTCCGACGACGTCCGGCTTCTCCTTCGCCACCGACGGCATGACCAGCTGATTGCAGAGGTCCCGATAGACGTTTACCTGCTCATCGTCCAAACAGGCCAGCACTTCTTTGGATACGCCGGGGCGATAGCCCAGATTGCTTTCCATCGGATAGAAGACGAGCGACGCGGGATAATAGGCTGTGGAAATGTAGGCCATCGCTTCGCGGAAGCAGTTCAACGCGCCTTCCAGTATCTCGGCCTGGTAGAAGCGCTCACCGCGTACGATCAGTTTGGCATCCTCAGCCCGGTCCGCCAAATCGAATACATCCACTTCATAGGCCTGCTCCACCGCGGCTTTCTGATCCGCTTCCTGGTCCGTCAGCGTCCCCGCCTTCTCCTTATCTTGAAGGGGCTTAAGCTGCATCCCCAACCGGGCCTTCACCCAGATCAGGAACTCCATGCTGAAGAAGTGATCCCACATCCCGATATTGATGTCGCGCTGCACGACCTGATGGCCGGCTTGGCGGAGGACGGCAGTCAGCGACGGCAAGGCCAGATAGGGCGCCGTCGGCACCCACTCAGGCGGAAAGAGCAGCATCACCTTTGAGGTCTTCCGAGCTCCTTCTACAGGCGACAGTGCATTAATCTGAATCAGCTCACTCATTACTTTCTTCTCTTTTTACCCCTCACCCCTTACCGCATCGCTCACATTTTCCCCGCCAGAGACGGTGGAGCGCTGGCAAACTTCGCTGCATTGAACTGCAAATCAGGCAGCTTCTGGAGCCCGAACCGCGCGATATAGAGAAAGATGTATTCGCGGATGAAGAGGCGCAGGTCCCAGCCTGGATTGTGGTTTCGTTCGAACTGTTCGAACACACGCTCTGCCTCTTCGATGCTCATCCCATTCTTGACGGTATAGTAATAGTCGAGGGCCAGATCCCATTCCTGGTTCTTATAGGCGGTTACGCCCCACTTCTCCGGATTCTTCGCCACCGGGTTATGCCGCCCGAGATCGAACGTGCCGAAGCCCAGCGAATGGACATGGTCCTTGTTCTGTTCCAGAAACTCCACCGACGACCAGGCCTCTTCCTTGGTTTCACCGGGAAACCCAAAGAAGCCCATGCAATGGTTCCAGATGCCCGCGTCAGCCGTGAGCTGCAAGTGCTTCGTCATAATCTCCGTCGTTGTGGCCTTGTCCATCAGCTTCAGCACCCGCTCGTTCCCCGACTCATAGCCGAAGTGGAGATACTTGCAGCCAGCGGCCTTCGCATCCTGCCAGACTTGATCTTCCAGCAGGCTCTTCTCAAACCGCATATGCGTCGTCCAGGTGATACCCATCTGGGTCTCGATCAAGCCGCGCGACAGTTTGCGGAAGAGGGCCGGAGGATACGACTCGTCGGTGAAGTGGAAATGCTTGGCCCCATACTTGTCCCGCAGATACTTGACCTCAGCCAGAATATCTTGAATCTTTTTCGTCCTGTAGCCGGCCGTATAGCCTTCGCCATGGTCGCAGAACTCGCAACGGCCCCAATAACAGCCTCTCGTCGCTAGATACGGCAAGATCTTCGTCGGGACGAAGTATTTATCCAGCAGCAGGCCGTCGAAGTCCGGCGGTGGTAGCGTCGCCATATCCTCTGCATAACTCGTCGGCGAGGTATGGACCCCGGTTTTATCCTTATAGATGGTGTTGGGCACATCGGCCAGACTCCGCTTGGCCCCCACCGCTGACACCAGCTGCACAAAGGCCGTCTCCCCTTCATAGACCACTGCACTGTCAAAGTATTGGAATAGGGGCGACTGAGGCAGCACGTCGCGGAGGCGCGTGACCGTGTTGCCGCCAATGGTCACGTGGATGTGAGGGAAGTGCTGCTTGATGAGTGCGCAGAAGGTCATCGACGAGAACATCTGCTGCTGCAACACGATCGAGATGCCGACCACATCTGGCTGCTCCTGCTCTATCACCGGCTTTACCAAATACTCGAATACATCGCGGTAGACGTTCACCTGGGTATCGTTTACCGCGTCCATCACCTCGGATGAAACGAATACTTTATAGGAAAGATCCGTCTCCATCGGCGGCATACAGATCCTGGCCGGGGCATAGACCATCGAGATCACCGACGTGACCTCGCGGAACACTTTGATCGCCCACTCTAACTGATCGATATCGTAGAAAGTTTCTCCACGAATGATCGCCTTGGCCTTCTCTGCATCTTTGATCAGCCCATCGATCCGCTGCCTGGTCAGGTCGCAGAGGGACAGCTGCAAATCCATCTCCTCGGCCGTCAAGTCGCGCTTCTTCGACAGTTTGCGGAGCCGGTCGAGCTGCTGCGGCACCCGGCGCAGGACTTTTTTTAAGAAGTCCTCGCTGAAGTACCAGTCGTACATTTCGAGGTTGATGTCTTTTTGGATGACGGTATGGCCGGCCTGACGGAGAACGGCGGTGAGGGAGGGAAGGCTCAAATAGGGTTCGGAGGGGAACCAGTCCGGCGGGTAGATGAGCAGGACCTTCATCTTCCGGCCGCTGGTGGCTTCGGAGGCTTCACGATGGAGTATGATCAGCTCCTTTGAAGCCCGTTCGCCCTTCGTATACTCAATCCGCATTCCGGCCTTATCCTTTGCGCTACCGCGAATGACAAGAAACAGTCACAAAGCCAAGGGGTTACGGGGGTATTGTACGGGGGCAGAAGAAGCAGAAGCAAGAGTGGGAAGGGAACGGGAGGGAGCGACCCGACAGCCCTTTTTGCTCGCGGAACGCGCGGCCTCAGAAGGCCCTCGTTCGACGCGCGCAGTCAAGGACTATCTGGCCACCCCCTCTCCAATGTTGGGAAGGAGAGAGAAGGGAAAAAGACAGATAGTCGCCGGCTAAGAGCAGCGCGAACAGGGGCAGCGGAAATTTCTTATTGACAGGGCTGTGCACAATCCGCAATCGTGCCTGTTGGTTCATCCAGTGCGGAGATATCGTTAGATATGGACATCACAATCATTCGGGAGTCCGTGACCCGACACGAGCTGAACGAAATGGCAAAGCAGCAGTTCGGAGATATGGTGAAGGCGGTCGTCGATGTGGAACAGGGTATTATGGCAATAGGCGGAGAACTGCAATCGGACGAAGAGGCGGTACTCCTCGATCAGGGGTCTGCACAGAAAAACCTCTGGGGAATCAATCTCTACCCCGAGCAGCCGATTGCAGAATGGATCGAGTTTGATTCCATGATCAATGTGCGCCCTTCAGGCGGAACTCGTTCTCGAAACGTCGAACAGGCCGAGACCCGCGAGGCCATCACCGTGATCGTCAATCGATTGGTCGAGGGGTAAGCGGCATGTCACACGTCCATGCAAATCTCGCGGCAGGCCGATGGCAGACCCTGTCACTTATGGAACAGCTGGCAAATGTCGGAAGCGATGTGGCACGGGCGCATCGCTGGCAGGGGAAAGATGTCTCTCTTTCTGAAAAAGCCTTTATCCGTGCATTAGAGCTACTCGACCTGACAATCGAGGATGCCCGCTGGAAAGGGCGTAGGAAAGAGCTCACACGTGTGCGCGAATTCCTCTGTGACGCGATGGCAGGGGGCTCCACATACGATAGCGATCTGGCCGGTTTGGACCGCTACTTCCTCCACTTCGCCGTCGCAGCACGGGCCGGACGCTGACCTGCTAGTCGCAGCAACACCCGTAGAGTTTCACCGTTTATATTGAATTGAAAGATTTAGGGTCAGGCATGAGTATTGACTTATGAGGACTACAGGGGAAACAGAGAAACCATTTCGCGCGTGTGGCGGGCCACTCACTTTCCAGCACAATGAAGCGATTACGCCAGGCCGCCTGGCAGCAACATGGCCAAATGTGATGATTGCTGCTGGTAATATTTCTTGAACTTGAGATCCCCAGCGGCTTCTTGGTCAAGAATCACGACGGCATTTGGATGCAATTGAATGGAAGAGGCGGGAATTGCCGCAGTTAATGGTCCTTCTACAGCTTTGGCGATAGCCGTTGCCTTTTCTTTACCGAATGCCAGCATCAACAGAGCCCGAGCCTCGGCAATCGTACCGAGACCCATAGTTACGGCCCATTCAGGAACCTCTGTTTCATTGAAAGTCCGAGAAAGTGTTTCTCTTGTCTCAGCGCTCAGCAGGCTCACCCTTGTGCGAGATCTGAAACTGGACATTGGTTCATTGAATGCCAGATGGCCATTCATCCCGATGCCAAGCAACTGAACATCGATAC
>Ga0315278_10006162_pt1 | contig 10887 bp, 13 predicted proteins | sample YL17G06_0_MG_FD_203880 | JGI IMG/M metagenome (GOLD analysis project Ga0315278, IMG submission 203880) | Sediment microbial communities from Yellowstone Lake, YNP, Wyoming, USA - YL17G06_0 | ecosystem: Environmental > Aquatic > Freshwater > Lake > Sediment | place: USA: Wyoming | collected... | reverse complement strand
TACAGTAGATCTTTTTGGATATGCAAAAGATGTTTTAGCGCGCGCAAGGTGTGTTTTAGCACGCGCATCCTTCGTTTTAGCGTGTGCAAGGTGTGTTTTAGCACGCGCATCCGTCGTTTTAGCGTGCGCAAGGTGTGTTTTAGCACGCGCATCCGTCGTTTTAGCGCGAGCAAGGTGTGTTTTAGCACGCGCATCCGTCGTTTTAGCGCGCGCAAGGTGTGTTTTAGCACGATCAGTCATCGAGTTCGCATCTGCAAGTGTCGAGTTAGCATGTGCAACCCTCGAGATCGCACGTGCAACCATCGAGTTAGCATGTGCAAGTGGTGATTTAGCACGCGCAAGTGGTGAGATTTTACGCACAAATGGTGAGATCGCCTTTGCAAGAGGTGTGTCAGCAATTACAACGCCAGTATTTGCACATTCAGGCGGCGTGTCGGAAGCCGCGGTGACTGTAAATGTATATTTATGGGCCTCATTTGGGATTGCAGGCCCTGTGAGTGACCGCGCCGGCCCCGTGTTTGACAGTACAAGCGCCGGGAATGATCGTGCAGGGGCTGTATCAGATTCACCCCTCGCCCGGTTTTGTTTTGCTAGAATGCCCGGTGATCCGTGAAGGGGACCGGTGAGGATTGATTCAATGCCTTTCGGCACAGCCGAGCAATTAACCGGTTTATATCTTATGTAGTTTTGTTTATTCATAATTATTTAGCCAAGTAGGAATCGAATATAGCACAAACCTATCTAATTGTAAAGAGAAAAAAAAATTTTAAATTGCCGGGTAGTGGTAGTCCCCGCTGGAGTCTATTTTGATGGATTTGTTTAAGAGGACAGCGATCGTTTAGTAGGGGGCCACCGCGCGTCGCTGTGGGTTATTCGGTTTTATCCGCGGTTTTTAATCGCTCTTTTCGGAGGCTGTGTTTGATCGTCTCCCTTTCCTTGTAAAGCAGCTTATTCGCCTGGGAAATTATCATCCCCCGGAAAAATACAGACTTTTCCAGTAACCAGGATAATTTCTCCGGGGTATCGATGTCATCGTCAACATCGAATTCCTGGATTTTGATCTTTAGCGGCGCGTCGCTGAACATTTCTCCCTTCCCGGTAAACAGGTAATTCATATTCACGTTGTATTCGGAAGCAAGTCTTACAAATAATTCCGGGCCGGGGTTGCCGTTGCCTTTTTCTATTTCACAGAGGTAGCTGGGGGCAATTTGAAGGGCCGCGGCCATTTCTTTTTGATGCAACTTTAATTTTTTGCGGATACCTTTGAGCCTATCGCCGATATCTACTGAGCTCTCGTGTCTTCTCATTGGTTTATAACCGCTCCTCATTGCCCCGTTGTTTCATCCAGGGTCTGGATAGGTAATTATAAACCGGAATTTGTTAAAAGTAAAGCGGTTTGAATGCAATAGGGATTTGAGCAGCGGATGTGCATAAACTTTAATTCTGTTTATAGATTGTTTTTCTATCAACAAATATGGCTTTAAAGAAATGGATTTCTGCCATTGAATGCCTCATATCTCATCCAAAGGCGCTTTTTCTTTTTTACGCCAAACCTAAAATAAAAAAAAAATTTTAAGAAATCAGTTAAAACTTGACAGGTTGTTAATTGTTTTGTATGATCAAGTCTAAATAAAAAAAGGAGATAACAAAATGATGAAGAAAGTTTTTAAAGGTTTTTTAGTTCTGTTGATGTTGGTAGGCATTGTGTTTTCAGTTTTGAACTTTGTCGCTCCCGATGTGAGCGCCTATACTCAATGGGGGGCAGACGTTCCTGATGAAAATGGTAATGCCTATGATTGTATAGTCGGTGGTCATCAATGTGCGATTGTGACGCCAGGTCCGCCAAAAGACTAACCCTACCCCTAAGCTGAAGATGGATATTGCATGCTCTTATTGATTCTGAAAAGGGCATGCAATATCCAACTTTTCAAGAAAAAAATCCCTGAACGAATTTCCGGGTCTTGTTTGAAAAATCAGTCAAGCCTTGACAAGGGATTGGTTTCTGTGTAAGATTTATCTTAACAAAAATTACGAGGATATAAGGAAGTTGCGATGAACAGACAACGAATATTATATGTTTTATTGGTTCTGGTTTTTTTTGCCGGGAGTCTATGGGGCTTTGATATAAAATTTCTCGCGAAATTCGAGCTGTCACAGGAAAAAGAACTGATTGTCTATCCCATGTCGTTATGCGTCACCGAGGAAGACTTGTTCCTGTTGTCGGATATGAAGCTGGCTCATGTAAAAGTCTACGACAACAGGGGAAACCTTGTCAAAATTCTCGGTAGGCATGGCTTCGGTCCCAATGAATTTACTCGCGCCGCTTACAGCTTTTACAAAGATAGAAAATTTGGCGTTTATGATATAGATGCCTGGAGAGTGCATTTGTATGAGCGAGAAGGTAAACAGGACTTTAAACGTGTGAAAAGCGTTTTTTGTTATAACACCATTACCGATGCCCATCTCAAAGGCAATAAGCTGTATGTAGCCGGATATAAAGTAGGAGACGATAATAATCCGTATGGATTTTTCAGCATCGATATTCACTCAGGTAAAAGTGAATTACTAATGCCGGTGTACTATTCATATGGTGTGACATCGTACTCTGAATATAAGGCTAATGAAGATACACCGATAATGAACATGTCCGGGGCAACTAAAAAATTCGATATTGCCGGCGACTTTGCTTATTATATCTGGGAAGGCAATTTAAGTATCATCCGGATACCATTAGCCGGCGGCAAAATTACCCGCTTTGGACATAAATCCGATAATTATTTACAGCCCTTTGTATCGAAGGAGATATTACAAACCTATGATTCAAGATATAATAGTGGCCTGGCCTACGGAAAAGCCAGGGAAAAAATGTCTTTTCTTCATAAAATATTCGCATGCAACGATTACGTAATGGTGATTTATCGCGGCCCAACCCGTAATGAGACGCTGCTGCCCTATACAGCCCAATTTTATACGCTGGAAGGCGATTTTATAAATGAGGTCAGGCTTCCGACTTTCCATTATAGGATGCCTTTCTTCCTGGATAAAGAGAAAAATATATTATATTCCGTTGCAGAGGGTGAGGGCGAAGCCGATGAAGAGAGGTATTTTGTTATCAAGATGCAGGTATCCAAAGACAAGCAAAAATGAAAAATTATATCATTGGCTTACTGTTGGTCATCATCCTGGTATTTGCCAGTCTTTTTTACAAAGAGAAAACCCGGCTGAGATACGCAGCATTCCCAGTCGTTGAAACAAAAGGCAATGACAGCGCAAATTTACACCTCTACGTGTTTTTCTCAAAACGAAATTGCGCTCCTTGCCTTGAGTATATCAAGGAATTAAATGAATTACCCCAGGAAATCAAAGTTTTCGGGGTGGTGCCTGATTTTGAATTAAAAGATGAGGCCGTCTTGAGGGAGTTAACCGGCGCTGCATTCCCCTTAATAGGTAATTCCCGGTTCAAGAATTTTATCCCGCTGTATTCTCCTACTACCGTTGGGGCTTCGACTGGAGGCGAAATCTATTTCGTCTTACCCGGGGTCCCGGGAGAACAAGAATATATAGAAAAGTTCCTGATGAACCTATACTTTAAATTGCAGCGAATTTTTATGAATAAAAAGACAAATTAACTGTCCATATCCCCGGATATGGATGCCTCTTTCCGTAGGCTGTGTTCGATCATATCTTTTTCCTGGAAAAGGAGTTTATTTGCCTGGGCTAGCAACATGCCCCGGGAAAAGACAGACCTATCCATTATCCAGAATAATTTCTCCGGGGTATCGATTTCATCGTTTATATCGATTTTTTTTTTTGATCTTAATTGGTGCATCGCTGAATATATCGTTACCGACGATAAGCAGGTAATTTAGAAGAAATTTCGCATGTCCCCAATCGCTCTATCCCCCTTCCCCATAAACAGGTAATTGAGGTTCACGTTGTATTCGGAGGCAAGGCGCACAAATAATTCGGGGCCGGGGTTGCCGTTGCCTTTTTCGATTTCCCAGAGGTAGCTGGGGACTATTTTAAGGGCGGCAGCCATGTCCTTTTGCTGTATTTTCAATTTCCTGCGTACTTCTCGTATCCTCTGACCAATTTCCACAGCGCTGAGTTCATGTTTTCTCATCGGTTTACCACCGTGCCTTATTTTCCTGGGTTAGTCCTTATTATAAAGGGTAATTAATTATAACCCGGAATTCATTAAAAGTAAAGCGTTTTGAATACAAAAGGGAATTGCGACACCTAAATACACCACCTGTTTTCATTAGCCGCGAAGAGCACGAAGGGACGCGAAGGGGGGCAAGGTGGCGTCGCGCGTCGCCGTGGGATATACGTTTTTATCCCTGGCTTTGGATGTCTCTTTCCGTTGGCTATGTTCGATCATATCTTTTTCCTGGAAGGCGAAATTCAAACCTACCAAAGACCTTCTTAAATAAATGAGGGAATCGGGCATCAAGGTGAAACTTTTTTTGTTTGACAAATTTTCTTTACTGTGATAATATGATTTTAATACGATCTATCTGATTCCTTTGAAAAAAATATGACAGAAAAAATTAACAGTAAATCAACTGGATATTGCACTGTACGAGACAATGAAAATGAAACTTTTCAAAAAAATTTAAAGCAGATATGGAATGGAACAAAACCGCTGGCAAAGCTATTCAGGACTGATTCCAGAGGGTATCTTTACGATACCGGTACCAATAAAATCCTGGGGTGCGACGATCTTGTTTTCGAACTCCTGGAATACTTGTTTTCCATGGATGTTGAGTGTTCTATCCAGGCGTTTTTGGCCAAACATGGCGAAGAAAAATTTCTTTACGCGGCAGGCTCCATAAACGACGCTGTTAAATCTCAAAATATATTGAAGTTCAAAAAAGCTGAAGAGTTCTATTATACCTCAGGAAAATGCGATGCCGTTGAAATGATTCAATCATACCTGGAAATGATTGTTTTAGAAGTCACGGAACGTTGCAACCTCAGATGCGGCTACTGCATATATAATCCCGATTATAGGGACAATAGATCTCACGGGAAAAGTGATATGAGCACTGATGTGGCGGAAAAAGCACTCATTCATTTGAAAGACCATTCTTATAAACAAGATAAGGTTGGCATTACCTTTTATGGTGGGGAGCCATTGCTTGCTTTTCCTTTTATCGATTGGTGTGTAGCCTATTCAAAACAATTGTTTAAAAATAAAAAAATCGATTTCTCAATTACCACCAATGGGACATTGCTTACTCAGGAAATGGCACAATTCTTTCATAAGAACGATTTTCTTGTGTTGCTGAGTATCGATGGCCCGGAAGCAATTCACAATAGTTTCCGTAAATACCCCAATAAGACTGGAAGCTATAGCGATTCGATGAAAGGATTAAGGTACTTGATTAATGAATATGGCGACCTGGCCGAGAAGAAGTTGAAATTAAGTATGGTTTATACGCCCCCGTATTCCAGTAAACGACTGGACGATATTGCGAGGTTATGGGAGGAAAATGAATGGCTGCCTGCGAAAATATCCGGGAATATTGCATATCCAACCCCGGGCACTATTCCCCCCGTATCGTTTTTGAATGCGCACACTCCTGAAGATAAAACGATGCATGAATGGGCTTTCGAAAAATTTCGCCTGAAATTCAATCACCAGGGCCAATCGAATCCATTAGCCGATTACATTATGGAGTATTCGCTTACCAGGTTTATGCAGCGGCCGCTGTATAAGACCCCATATAACAGGATTAATCTCAATGGATGTTGTGTACCCGGAGCAAGAAGATTGTTTGTCGCGGTCTCGGGCAATTTTCTTCTTTGTGAGAGAATCGGTTCAAATACCCCTCTATTTTAAAACAATGATTTGCTGAGACGTCCTAAAGGAGAAAAGAAATCATGCTAAATCGATATTTCAAAATGCAAACACTTACGTTCATGGTATTGGCTTTCGGTATACTCTTTCACCTCCAGGGTGAATCGTCTTATACCAACAACACCCTCAAGGATATAGATGCTGGTGAAGGCAAGATAAAATTAACCCTGGTTCGCGTGTGGGGAGATGAGGATACGGATGATGAAAACCAATTTTTTCACTGTCCAGGGGATATTAAAATCGATTCGATGGGGAGGATTTATATATTGGATTCCGGGAATCATCGCATCCAGGTATTTGACAAAAATAGAAATTTTATTCGTACCATTGGGAAACGTGGCCAGGGCCCCGCCGATATGTTGGGGCCATCTTCACTTTCTTTTACTAGTAATAATAATATTGTAGTTTCGGATACTTTCAACTATCGGCTCCAGGTGTTTAACCAGGAAGGAAAATATGTCCAGAGTTTTCGTACGGGTAGTTCGATTGTAACCAGGTTTTGTATCTCTCCCAAGGATGAAATACTTTTGTACTTGCCCAAAAAAGAGGATGAGAAAAAATGGGCGCTGTCGTTACTCGATTTTCAAGGGAACTGGAAAAAAGATATTTTAACCCTTCCCTGTCATGATGAAGAACATATTTATTGGAATCCAGACAAGCCGCAAACCGTCAGAGAATGCGCGCAGGAGTCTATTTCACACTTGCTGGACGATAACGGAGACATTTTTATGCTATACGGCAGATTCCCTGTTTATCAAAAGTTATCCGGCAATGGGCAGTTGTTGGCGACAGTAACTTATGAAGTGCCGTATGAAACATTTAAAATTAACCTGTCTGCCAATAGTGTTATTCCCCAGGTTTCACGCGGTAACGCTGAAATAAAGCAGGGTCCTTCAGCCGACTTTACGGTCGACCGGCAAGGCAGGATTTTCCTGGTAGCCAATGATCGCCAATTGGCGCAAAAAGAAAAATATTATATCACCGGCCCCGGTGAACGGTCAGCGAACGATTTCCCGGACAAAACAGATTTGCACCGGTTGTTGATTTTTGACTCCAAAGGAAAGGTCATTGCCGCCAAAAGGCTTTCGGTGTTTTGTGACCGAATCTATCTTCATGATGACCGCTTGTTCATCATCGATCAGTATAGATTGATGATGATCTATGAATATAAGTACGAACTCTGATTCTCGATAAGTTGGTGAGGCAACAAGAATTAAATGATGAAGAAACCGTTTGTAAAGAGATTTAAGACTAAAAGCGGCCCTTATATCTATGATGTCAACAGCAACGAAGTGATACGAGTCAATAACCCGCTATATGACCTTATCGATGATATCGGAGTCAAAGATACCAATGCAATCATATACAAATGGCAACACCGGTATTCAGAGAAGGAAATTCGAGAAAGTGTAAAAGATATCGATGATGCACGTCATAAACATCGATTATTCTCAGATCATAGACCGCTCATCTCTACCGGTTATACTTCTGCCGAGCATATTAAAAAAAACCTGGAACATAATCTCAACCAGATTATTCTTGAGGTCACTTCCCGATGTAACCAGAGATGCAAATATTGCACATTCTCCGGGCGGTATTCTTATTCACGCCGACACGGAGAGGAAGAAATGCCTGTGGATATCGCGATAAAGGCAGTGGAATACTTTATTGAGAACAGTAAAGGAAAATCTGAGAAGATGCGGCCGGTAATCAGTTTCTACGGTGGAGAACCCATTTTAAATTTGGATTTAATAAAAAAAATCGTAGGTTTTACAAAAGAAAAAGCTATGTTTGATCGATTCTCTTTCAGTCTTACCATTAACGGGACTTTATTGACGGATGAGGCCATCTCGTTTTTTACCGACAACAATATAATGATCATGGTCAGCCTTGACGGGCCGAAAGAAATCCATGACCGATATCGCGTTTTCCCTTCCGGCAAAGGAACCTTTGATACTACCCTGGCCAATCTGAAAAAAATTAAAAGGTATTACCCAGTCTATTTTAAAGACAAAGTCTCTATCAATGCCGTTATTTCACCCCCATATCCCTTTGCTTCAGTCATCGCTTTTTTCTCCAGGAGAAAACTCTTTGAGCCTATAAAGGAAAGCATCATCATCAATCCCGTCAATGGTTACGATACCACCTTTTTCCATGATTTTGATCTTGAAGATGAGTTAAAAAAATTGCCTGTTGAATTTCATAAGTTACGCATGAAATACAAAAGAGCACTAATCCGGGGGCAGTACGACCGGTTGACCATTGAAAAATCGCTTCTTTTAGATGACTTTTTTGCCATTTCCCGGCGCAAAATGCAGCCGTTAGAGGAAACATCCCCTCCGTTTGGCGCCTGCTTACCCGGTCAACGGCGAGTACTTGTCAATACTAAAGGTAAATTTTTCATGTGTGAACGAGTTGGAGCCAATTATGAGATCGGGGATGTGGAAAACGGTTTGAATTTTAAAAGAATATTTGATTTCATCACGGCCTATGATGAATTTTTTAAAGAGTGCAGTAATTGTTGGGCGCTACGATTATGTAAGAAGTGTTTTAAAGATTTTCACAAAGGAGCGGATTTTGATCACAAGAGGAAAAGAGGGCTGTGTAAAGTAATGTTGGATGAAATAGAAACGAATCTCATTACCTTTTGTGAAATTCTTGAAAAAAAACCGGATGCCTTTAAAGTATTCGAGAACGTTGTCATGATATAGCCATCAAGCATTTTTTCAGTTCCATCAGAGTTTCTCCAGGGAGTCGATATCATGGATATCTTTAAATCCCGCCCTCTATTTCGGAGAGGTAGCTGGCGGATGTATTAAGGGCGGCGGCCATCTCCCGTTGAGACAATCGTAACGTATTCCGAACCTTCTTTATTCGCAGTCCGATTGCCCCTACCGATGACGCCGATTAAGCACTCTCTAATTTCAAGCTGTGTAATCTGCGCCATCTGTCGATTGGCGATTAGAGGACATTTTGTTTGACATTACCTCCGAGTTGTGCTAACCTGCTGTCTTATATGGCTACCAATAAATAAGCAAGGAGATAAAAAATAAAAAAAAGGTATCATAATCGTTTGACTGTTTTTTTATTGACGTTATCTGTTTTATTTACTGCATCACTGCCCGTTTTCCCGAGTTCATATATTAAAGTCATCACAGACCCACCTCCAAATTTGTTGGAAAAGAATTTCAAGTTGTTGAAGAAAGTCCGGGAGATCAAGGATGAAGTGGGAATAGATGAATACTTGTTCATGCCTTATTCCATTGCGATGGACAGGAATAATAATCTTTTCATATACGACAGGGGGCAGGCAAAAATCCTGGTTTTTGATGCATCGTTCAAATTCATCAAATCCTTCGGTGCTGTCGGGGCCGGACCCGGCGAATTTTCAGGAAGTGGGAAATTCTCAAGTGTACCGATTCAGATAGGACCGGATGGGAAGTTATATGCCTATGACCATAACGCTAATAAGGTACTGGTATTCGATACTGATGGAAAATTTGTCAGGCAAATCAAAATTAATCCTTCTCTCGGGTTCAATTTCAAGGACCCGACCGCGGATAAATCCGGGAACCTTATTTTCCAGGAATTCCGGGGTGACAGGCTCGTGATTTTCAGCGAAAAAGGAGAGATATTATTTTCGATGTTGAACAAAGAGAAGGAAAAAGAATATCTCTTTGCCGAGAACAAAATATTTCTAAGGCCCGGCCAAGAAGATAATATCCCGAAAAATGAACCTTTCTCTTATGACGGCAGTGAGCTGCAAATAAAAATCACGGCGAATTCAAAATTATTTTTATATTTTACCGCTGCGGCGACCCTCTATATAGTGGATTTGAATGACAGGGAAAATGCAAAAAAATTCAGGATCTGGCCCGAGGAAGCCGTCAAATTACGAAAAGCAGAGCTTGAAAAAATGAAATTCGGATATGCCTGTCTATTTTCTCCGATAATTCCGGATGGCGATCAAAGCGATCTTTTCTATGTTGATTTCGGGAAAAACAAGGATAGAAAGAGCGAATGTCTTTATCGGCTTAACCTGGAAGGAAACTTAATGGGAGTATTGTACATACCGATCACGGAAGGATCGGCTACCCCCATGATTTTATTAAAACAAAACAATTTTTTCTTTGCCAGGGAGGACGACAAAGTGGTTGTTTACCAGGAGTAAAAATAGGATATTCTCATGGATATAAAAAACAAAACTTTCGGATTAATACTTGTTTTTCTAGCAATAATCATATTTTTGAGCTTTTCATTATTCAGGTGCATAAAAGCAAATATTGTCTTAAAAGAGGCTCTGCCATACCTATTACCCGGTGAAAAGGTAAATTCACTTGATTTAATCGATGTTGCTGAGCCGGCAGTGATAAAAAAAGATTTAACCGCTTCCAGGCTGTCGCTTATATTTATTATACCGCGGTCTTCATGCATTACCTGCGATAAAAATATGGTTTATTGGAAAAAGTATGCGGCTCTTTTTACCGACACGATTTCCATTTATGGCATTGTCTTAACTAACATTTCAGAGGCAGCCAATTTTTCCCTGGACGCAAAATTGAATTTCCCTCTTTTCACGCCGGAAAATTTAAGCGCATTTACAATGAAATTCAGGATTAAATTCAATTATCCTCAAACAATTATTTTTAAAGGCAATGAAATCAGATATCTCCAATTCGGCGACCTCGACGGTGAAATGGCTAAAAATATTATAAAAATAATAAAGAATTTAAAATGACCGGGCTCTAGCGAAAGGGGCAGAAACGTATCTATGGAAATGGCGCAGTTCCCGGTTTAATCGTTCTTATCGGCGCCGGCTTTGGCTTTCTTTCTTTTGATGTTTTCCCGGATGACCTCTCTATCATCGTATATGGTTCTATTGACGCAAGTAAGGACAGTGGACCGTAAATGGATCGAATGTTCCATTAGCCAGGCAACTTTCTCAATGGTATCCACCTCATCTTCCCAGTCCACTTCTTGTTTCCGGATTTTTTTTTCGGCGTCGATGAACATATCCGGGGCGC
>Ga0315278_10006156_pt1 | contig 10891 bp, 10 predicted proteins | sample YL17G06_0_MG_FD_203880 | JGI IMG/M metagenome (GOLD analysis project Ga0315278, IMG submission 203880) | Sediment microbial communities from Yellowstone Lake, YNP, Wyoming, USA - YL17G06_0 | ecosystem: Environmental > Aquatic > Freshwater > Lake > Sediment | place: USA: Wyoming | collected... | reverse complement strand
AGCCTTTCTTTGAATGTTTGTTTGATTATTTCATATTCCTGTCCATTGTGAAATTTATAAACATATTCCTCAACCCATTTTTCAAGTTTGAGTTTTCCAATAACAAGCCCCCCAAATATTGCAACAAAAAGACCTGATCCGATGTAAATCGCAGTGACTTTCCACCCGAAAAGACCAAACAGTAAAACAATCGCTACCTCGTTTACCATAGGAGAGGAAATAAGAAAAGAAAAAGTAACACCGAGAGGCACACCCGCTTCAACGAATCCGATAAATAATGGAACTGCAGAGCATGAGCAGAATGGAGTAACTATGCCAAGCAGGGCTGCCAGTATGTTCCCTATAAACTCCTTTTTATGAGAGAGAATGCGTTTTGTCTTCTCAGGCGGGAAATAACTCCTGATAACGGATACAACAAAAATGATAACCGAAAGAAGGATGAATATCTTTAGTGTGTCGTAAACAAAGAAATCTACAGCATTAGCAAGATGTGCGCCATGTTCTAATTTTAGCAGGGTATATGTAAAGTACTCCGATATTTTCTTTAGCATATTATTTTAATCTTATGATATTATATAAAATATAATTGATATGTAGTCAAGTGGAAACATCTGAAGGAGAGAGTCAGCAAATAACTTTCAGCTCAATATGAAGAGTTAATAAATGTTGTAATTTCTGTTTTTAGCATAAAGATTTTAGTGTTCAACCCAAGCTTCATAATTTATGCAAGCAGATTGCTGGAATAAAATAAAAGGTTTAGGATGATACGGCATCAGTTATTATCTGAGTGGGATCAGATAACCGCCTGTGCCGAAGAGTTCAGGACTCTCGAATACACTTAGATATGAGGCAGATATGTATAAGGGGATCAATTGATTAGATAATTATACTGAAAGGAGAAATGAAGATGGCCAAAGATTTAGTCGCAGTAAAAATTCTCGATCTTCCCGGCGCCGGTGGCGGCTGCTCCTGCGGAGGCGCCTGCGGTTCGACACCGGGTGAGCCGGTATTCATTGCAACAGTCATGCAGAAGTGCACTGAACTGAGAAAGTCTTTGGAAGCAAGCTTCCCTGGCCAGACCAGAACAGAATACGTAGACATTTCCCAATCTCCGGAGGAGAAAGAGACCGAGGCCGGGAAACTGCTGGTCAGCAAAAAGTACCCATCTCCCCTCGTGCTCATTAATGGCGAAGCCCGCTTCGCAGGCAGCATTCAGGTGAACCGGGTTATTGAAGAAGTGAAAAAAATTCTTAATCCGTAATTGGTTTTATGTCCGGAAACCTTCCCATAATAGGCTTCCGGAGGGACACTAATTCATGAGAGGAGGAAAAATGGCTGAGTTTCTGGAAGCGACCTACGACAAGTTTGTATTCAAGGTAAAGACTGACTTTTTCTACAACGGAGAGGACTTCTGGGCGGATGTGCAGGGCAATAAAGCCACTGTAGGAGTAAGCGATTTTCTGCAGAAATCCAAAGGTGATGTGGCCATCCTGGAAACCGTGGAACCTGGGACCGAAGTTCGTCAGGGTCAGGAAATCGGCAAGATCGAAACCATCAAGGCAACCTTTGGGATCATCTCGCCGGTAAGCGGCAAGGTGGTTGAGGTCAACTCCGAACTGGAAAACAGTGCCTACTTGATCAACGAAGACCCGTACGGCGCCGGGTGGTTATACAAAATTGAGCTAACCTCGCCGCAACAGGATCAGCAGGGACTCCTGCAGGCGAATGCCTACTTTGAGTTGATGAAGGAAAAGTTGACTCAGATCGCAGCGGAGATGAAGAAATAAGATGGAAACTCACAACAAGCAAGAGATGCAGGACAAGAAAGTGGTAGTGCTAGCCTGCAGCGGGATTGGCAAGGTGTACGGTGCCGTAGCTCGGGAAACCGTGTATGAACTGGTGGAACGGCTCAGGCCCGGCACGGCGGTGACAACCTGTTTGCCGCTGTTGGTAATCGGCGACCCCGATGCCAAAAAACTCGTCACTGATCATCCGGTGATCACCATCGATGGTTGTCCGAAGAGCTGTTCAGAAAAAAGCGTGAAGGCCTTGGGCGCTAAGGTTACCAAATCGTACCAGGCCATCAATTTCTATAAGGCCCACAAGGAACTCAAGCCTGGAGGCATCGCCGAATTAGACGAAGCGGGCCGGAAACTTGCGGCTGTGGCCGCAGAAGAACTGGCTCCAGTGATTGATGACCTGGCGTCGGGGGAGGACAAGTGATGGCTATCGAAGTGATGAAGGTTGGGATTGTGTCCTGCAGCGGCGAGGACTTGCCCGAAGGAACCCTTTCACGGATTGCCTGCCGCAAGGTCCTGGAAGACTTGAGACCCGGGGAAACGGTAACCATCTGCCTGCCCTTGTTCATTGCTGGCGGAAAGGAAGAGCGCGACTTTGCCACCAACTACCCCACCATCACTGTGGACGGCTGCGACAAGCGCTGTGCCCAGATCAGTACCGAACGGCTTTCCGGAAAACCGAGCAAATCGCTTCTCATCCCAGAAATTTTGCAGAAGCGCGGCCTTGCGTCCCCGACAAGACGAAGAAATCTTGGCCCGAAGGAGAAAGCCGCGGCTCAGGCGGTGGCTGAAGAGATTGCTCAGGCGGTGGACGAGGTTCTTGGTGGTTAAGCTGCATTAAAAAAAACGTAACCGCCGACGAACGCAGATAGACGCCAATAAAAGCGGACAAACCAGGCTTTCTCATAATCGGCGCGTATCCGGTGTTTATCAGCGGTTGCTCTTAAAGGAGGATAGAGCGATGGCGATTTACAGAAACAAGGTTGAATGGCGTGGTGAACATCAAGGTTATACCTGGTGCCAGAATGGTACTGCGATGGAATTTTCGGCCCCGCCCGATCTCTTTGGTTTACCGGGAGTGCTTACGCCGGAGGATGCTTTTATGGCAGCGGGCAACACTTGCTATCACATGATGGTCATCTGGGCAGTGGAGCGCTTTAAGATCGATCTTATCTCGTTTGAATGTGAAGCCGAAGGTGAGGTCGAAGAGCACCTTGACCGTACCTCCTGGTTCAAGAAGCTGACGCTTTATCCTAAGCTGGTGGTCAGGAACAAACCCCGTGAGGTTGTGCAACGCGCTCTGGATCTGGCTCTAAAGTATTCCACCATCTGCCAGTCCTTTAAGAGCGAAGTGAGTGTGGTGCCGACCATCATTGTCCAATGAGAAATGAAGACGTGTATACGAAGGTCGATATAGCTTTTCTGGGAGGAGGCCCCGCAGGTTACCAGGGGGCGATTCGATCAGCTCAGCTGGGCGCCAAAGTGGTGGTGGTCGAAGAACGGTTCGTGGGTGGCGTGTGCTTAAACTGGGGCTGTATTCCCACCAAGACGGTACGGGCCTCAGCAGAAGTGGGTCGTTCTCTGCGGCGAGCTCGGGAATACGGCTTCAAAGCGGTGGAAACCGTGCTCGATATGGCCGCGGTGGTTGCCCGCAAGCAGCGCGTGGTCATCGGACTGCGCAGGAGTATTGAGCGGCTGTTTCAGGCACGGAAGATCGACCTGATTGAAGGCCGTGGCCGCCTGATCGCCCCCGGAAAGATCGAGGTCCAAAGGAATGGCGAGTCACATCTGGTGGAAGCAGCCAGGGTTATCATTGCCACGGGATCACGGCCGGCAGACCTGCCGATTTTTCCCAAAACGCCGCGTGTATTTCGTGCGGATGAAATGCTCGATATCACTTACCTGCCACAACATCTGCTGGTAGTCGGCGGCGGAGCGGTGGGGGTAGAAATGGCGGCCATCTTTCGCGAACTGGGTTCGCAAGTGACTCTGGTGGAAGCCTTGGAACACATTCTGCCATACGAAGATCGCGAAGTGTCGGCCTATCTCCTCGCAGTGCTGCAGCGCCACAAAGTAAAGGTACTCTGCGGCATCACAGTAGAATCGGTGGTGGAGACCGCAGACGGTTTTAGCGTACGACTTGTAGATGGGACCGAGATTGCGCCAGACACTATTCTGCAGGCCGTAGGTAGACGCTTCAATACCGAAGGAATCGGGCTGGAAAACCTTGGGATCGAAGTGGAGCGTAGCCGCATTGTGGTAGATGCGCACCTGCAGACCAATGTGCCGGGCCATTACGCAGCAGGTGACGTCATCGGTGGCTGGCTGCTCGCGCATGTGGCATTTGCCGAAGGCATTTGCGCCGCGGAGCACGCCCTAGGGCTGGGGAGCTCTATGGATTACCGGGTAGTGCCGCGTTGCGTGTTCAGCATTCCTGAATACGGTGCAGTGGGGATTTCCGAGGAGGAAGCCCGAAGCAAATTCCCGATCAAGGTGGCGAGCTTTCCCTTTAAATCCCTGGGTATGGCACAGGCCATGGGCGAACTGGAAGGACTGGTGAAAATCATTGCCCACGCGGAAACCGATCAAATCTTGGGGGCGCACATCATAGGACCCCATGGGGCTGATCTCATCGCGGAAATTGCCCTGGCGATGCGGGCACAAGCGCCCGCTCGCATGATTCTGAACACCATCCATACTCATCCGACTCTTTCTGAAGCGGTGTTGGAAGTGGCGCAGGCGCTCCACGGCCAGGCGATCCACCAACCACCGGAAGAAGCTTCTGCGTGAGTGTGGGATAAAAACAACTCACCGCAGAGATTAGAGAGAGCAAACTCCAGAGGAGAGTTCCTCTGCGCTCTCTCTAATCTTTGTGGTGCAAAACGGATCAATCAAAATGCCAAACTTAGTCGCTCCAGCCTGGCTGGTGGCGGAAGTGCGCCGAGCCAAAAAAGGTACCAGGTCTGATCAAATTGAACAGACCAGCGGTTTGCTGGCGCGTCTGGGACTGCCCACAGTTTGTGACAGCGCGCGCTGCCCCAATCGCGGGGAGTGCTTCTCCCACCGCACTGTCACATTTCTGATTCTGGGTAACGTCTGCACGCGCGGGTGCGCGTTTTGTGCGGTGCGCCATGGCCGTCCTGAAGGGCCGCCGGACGCCGATGAACCCGAACGTCTGGCACAAGCTGTTGGTGAGTTGGGTCTGGCCCACGTGGTAATCACTTCAGTCACCCGAGACGATCTCCCCGATGGCGGTGCTGTTCATTACGCTAAGACAGTAGGGGCGCTCCGTCACCATTGTCCAAGCGTGAAGATAGAACTTCTTGTGCCCGATTTCCTTGGGTCTGAAAAGTCTCTGGCCACAGTTCTTGCTGCAGGCCCGGACATCCTGGCTCATAACATGGAAACCGTGCCCCGGCTTTATCGGGAGGTGCGCAGGGGTGCCGACTACCACCGCTCACTGCGGTTGTTGCACAAATCGAAAGCACTTGCACCGCGGATCATCACCAAATCGGGTGTAATGCTTGGCCTCGGGGAAAGTGACGAAGAAGTCCATGCAGTGCTGTACGATCTGGCGGCAACCGGGTGCGAGATGTTAACCCTCGGTCAGTATCTGGCTCCCTCTATGATGTCTACCCCAGTAGCGCGTTATGTGTCGCACAACGAGTTTGACCAGTGGCGAAATAAAGCTCTCGCGATGGGGTTTAAGAGCGTTGTTTCTGGCCCCATGGTGCGCAGTTCTTATAAGGCGTCGCTCTTTTTTGGGGAACTCGCATGAACCACTGGAGACTCATCGATAGCGGAGCCCTGCCCAGCGCACTCAATATGGGCATTGACCAGGCTTTGCTGCAATTATATGCGCGCGGGGAATCCCCTCCAACACTACGCTTCTACCAATGGAATCCACCAGCGATATCCCTGGGCCGCTTACAGCGGAAACCGGGCTTCGATGCAGCTGCCTGCAAGCGTCTGGGCTTTGACATAGTGCGAAGGCCTACCGGAGGCCGGGCGGTGCTGCACCAAAACGACTTGACTTATAGTATCATCACGGGAACGCGGGAAGGGATACCAATAAATCTTGCTGCCGCTTACCGCTTTTTGTGTCAGGGACTTTTGGCAGGATTTCGCCTGTTGGGTATCAAAGCAGAGTTGGGGCAGGAGCAAGCTTATGCTGATCAACACGATGTCTGTTTTTTACGGTCACTCATTGGCGACATTGTATATCAGGGCAAAAAATTTGTGGGAAGCGCTCAAACATGGTCGGGGTCCTCATTGCTACAACATGGCTCCATCCTCCTGGAACCACAAACAGAAGCTTGGGCCGAACTTTTGGGGGGAGATGAGGGGACAAAGCAAACTCACTGCGAGGATCTAAAAAAGAAGATGACATCGCTCATCGAAATACTCGGTTATGTTCCGCCAATTTCTAAGGTCAAGGCGTCCATCGTTAAGGGAATGTCGCAAGCATTAGGGGTGGTATTTGACGAAGGCCAGTTGACTTCATCGGAATTGGCATTGGCTCACGAGATGGTCAACCAGTCAAAAAGCACTGCAGCGGGTCACCTATGAAAAATGCAGTCAGCCATCAGGGTCAGGTCTTTATTCTTGCAGACACCCTGGTGCTATTTTGCCGTTATAACAATTTCCAGTTTTACTCTGCAGCATCATCGGCATGATAGAGGGCGTTTGCTTCTGTGAGTACCTGGCATGGGATAAAAGAAGATAGACCGTCGTTTAGAGCGGGCCCAGGAGTTTAGCGTCCCGGGCCCTTTTGGTTAAGTGCCGCAACCGAGGCTGCGCCTCTGCTTTTAAACTATCTTATAGATGAATAAAAAATCAACAGGAGGATGCAATATGCCCAACTGTATCCTCAATCTTCACCTTCACAATTTCTTTTGTCTTTCGGTCCTTTATCTCTATAAGTCCTTCTTTAAGGTTCTTTTCGCCGATAATAATATGGATGGGTACGCCGATAAGGTCCGCGTCTTTGAATTTCACCCCTGCCCTTTCATCACGGTCATCCATCAAGACCTCAATCCCTTTTGCTGTCAACTCCTTATATATCCTTTCCATGGTTTCCATTGTTCCTGCATCCTGTATATTCAATGGCAGGATCTCTATATCGAACGGCGCAATGCTTTTGGGCCAGATTATTCCGTCCTTGTCATGATTCTGCTCTATTGCTGCAGCAGCGATACGTGCAGGGCCTATTCCGTAACTCCCCATTATGATCGGTTTTTCCTGACCTTTCTCATCGAGATAGAATGCTTTCAGAGGGACTGAGTATTTTGTGCCGAGCATGAAGATATTGCCGATCTCGATCACCCGCTCGATCCGTATCGGGGCATTGCACTTCGCGCACATGTCACCTTTCTTTGCGAGTGTTATGTCATGCCATTCTGCTGTAAAATGCTTGCCCGGCCTTATCCCTTTAGAATGATAATGCGGTTTATTCGCTCCGCTGACATAGATACCCTCCCGAAGGCATGCATCTGCAATAATCCTGGTTTTCTGGTTCACCGGCCCTATGAATCCTGCCTCGACACCGAGTAATTCTCTGACTTCTTCCTTACTTGCAGGTCTGTGTTTGCCTATGATCCTGTTAACCTTCTTTTCATGCAATTCCTGATCGCCTCTGACAAGTGCAAGCAGAGGACCGCTGTCAGTGATGAGCAGTAAACTTTTTATAAAATATTCCGGCTTGAGTTTTAGAAAATTGGATACTTCCCCGACAGTTCGCTTTTCCGGTGTATGAACATCTTCAAGCTCCCATTCCATTATTTCAATTTTCTGCGGATTTGAAAGGGCAAGCTCTACATTTGCAGCATATCCGCAGGAATCACAGAACACTATATCATCCTCTCCTGCCGGACTCGGCGCCATGAACTCATGTGAGGTTGCACCGCCCATCATACCAGGGTCGGATTGAACCATAAAAAATTCCAGCCCACATCGCGAAAATATTTTATGGTAAGCATCTGCATGGAGCTGATAATTGTTTTCAAGTCCTCCTTCGTCAGCATCAAAACTATAGCTGTCCTTCATGAGAAACTCTCTTGTCCTGAGTATCCCGCTCTTCGGTCTCGCCTCATCCCTGAGTTTTTCCTGAATCTGATACCACACCTGCGGAAGGTTTCTGTATGAACGGATTTCCCTTGCCGCAAGCCATGTCATTATTTCTTCATGCGTCATGCCAAGGCACATGTCACGGCCTGTCCGGTCCTTCAGCCTGAACATCTCATCTCCTATTTCAGACCACCTGCCTGTCTCCTGCCATATCTCTGCCGGATGAAGCACCGGCATTGTAATTTCCTGTGCTCCTATGGCGTTCATCTCCTCCCGGAGGATCCTGTTTATCTTTTCTATAACCCTGATTCCGAGCGGCAGATAAATGTATAAGCCTGATGCAAGTTGTCTGACATATCCCGCCCTCAGCATAAGCACATGACTTGCTGCCTCTGCATCAGCAGGCACTTCCCTTAAAGTTGGAATAAACATCTTCGAGAAACGCATAGAATCCTCCAGAGAATAAAGTATGATTAGTAGACTAAGGCATTGTGAGGAGAGTGTCAAGATATCCAGGATCACTGTTTTGACAAGCCATTGACAGGGCATCCTTTGTTTGATAAGCTTTTTCTATAAATAGCACTACAATGATAGAAATCATCTATTCAGGTTTAGACTGACAAACAATCTTTATCTGTCCTTGACAGATACATAACAAATGCTGAAGAAAGGAGGTAAGTAAATGGACAAGCAGGATTTAAAGAAGATCCTTGCAGGCATCAGCGTGGCCAGTCTTTTGGCAGGTGCAGGCATAGGATGTACGACTCAGCCACAGCAAACAGCGCCACCCAGCAAAGAAACAGCGCCGGCACAACCTGAGGCGACCAAAGCGCCGGAAAAACAGGCCCCTGCACCCGGCAGTTGAACCGGTTCTCAAAAAGGTGCCGTCGGCACCAAACCAGAGAAGGCTCCTGCTCCGGGCGGTTGAGGAGGGAAAAAATAGTGCAGTTAGCACTATGCTATCATTAACCCTATGAGAACATTCCAGACCGGGCAACATTCTGAAATCTACAAGACATGCCGGGTTATGGTTGGCCCGGACAGATGGGACAGTCTGATCCGAAACAGTACTTCGTCAGATGACCCTGAATCACTGATTAATTTTCTCATTCAGTCGGGCGAGCAGGAGATACCGAAATTTCTGCCTGATCTCGCCCGTCTTGAATGGACCATTGAAGATGTCAATAGAACTGAAAACTTCGTTCAGAGCAACATAAAAGAAATCCATGTAAATCCCTCGTTAAGGCTGATAGACCTCACATGGAAAAATTTGCTCCCTCTCCTTTCGCACGACAATACAGAGACGCATGCCGAACCAATACCGGGCAGAGAACTCGTGCTTATCTGGAAAGATCCCGGGGTGGGAAGAGTGAAATACCGTGTGGCGTCAGAGGGTGACCTGCTTGCCTTAAAGATCACAGATGAGCATATCAGTCCTGAACATGCAGCAGGGGAAGGTAATGTCTCGGTTGGAATGATTGATGGTATCATTGATGATGCTGTTCATGAGGGCATTCTACTGTCTCCGCCTTCCCGGATAATACGCAATCCCTCCATATTCTCTGCAAATGACTATGTTGACAAGGGCTTTCTCTCATCCCACAGTTTCACCTTACAGTGGCACATCACTCAGGCCTGTGACCTCAGCTGCCGGCATTGTTATGACCGCAGTACACGTTCACCAATGAGTCTTGAGCAGGGCATACAAATACTTGACGATGTCCGCACGTTCTGCCGGGACAGGCATGTCATGAAAGCGGTAAGCTTTACCGGCGGTAATCCCTTCCTTTATCCCCATTTCCCTGATCTCTACCGTGCTGCTTCAGAAAGGGGATTCAGTATCGGTATCCTCGGCAATCCAACCGAAAGGGGAAAAATTGAGGAACTGCTTTCCATTCAGAGGCCGACGCATTTTCAGGTGAGCCTCGAAGGTCTTCAGGAGCAGAATGATTATATCCGGGGCAAGGGTCATTTCAACCGGGTCATAGAGTTTCTCAAGGTGCTCAGGGAACTGAATATATTCTCGATGGTGATGCTGACCCTTACAAAAACCAACATGAAAGAGATTATCCCTCTTGCCGTGATACTCAATGAACATGCAGACAGGTTTCACTTTAACAGGCTTTCGATGACCGGTGAAGGTGCGAATCTTGTACTCCCGGAGAAGGAAGAGTATCTTGCCTTCCTTGATTCTTATGAAAAGGCATCTCAGGATATCCCCGTCCTTGGTCTGAAAGACAATATGCTGAGCATCCTTTCGTATAAAAAAGGATACGAGCCATTCGGGGGCTGTACAACCTTTGGCTGCGGGGCTGCCTTCAATTTTCTTTCGGTGCTTTCAGACGGTGAGGTGCATGCCTGCAGGAAGTTGCCGTCGCCCGTAGGGAACATATTCCGGCAGAGCATCACAGAGATTTATGATTCTTCTCAGGCAGAACAATATCGTGCAGGATGCAGAGAATGCCATAACTGTAAACTCCACCCTGTCTGCGGAGGATGTCTTGCTGTTGCATACAGCCTCGGACGCAATATTTTTGAAGAAAAAGACCCTTTCTGTTTTATCGGCAATTAAAAAGAGTCTCCCGATTACATGCCTCAGGGGGACACATTAAAATAACTTGAAGAAAATCTATCGGCGTAATGTTCTCACAGGAGCAAACGCCCACTATCATGCCGATGATGCTGCAGAGTACAACTGGGAATTGTTATAACGGAAAAATAGCACCAGGGTATCTGCAAGAATAAACAGGCTGTTGAAAAACTAACCTCCAACTCTTGTTTTTACTTTTTGGCTTTTGCAATAAACCATGTGAATGTGCTTTCAAAGGTGATGTTCTTTCCTTCGTCCACGATCTTTACTATGACGTCCACAAGGGTCCGTCCTTTTTCCGAGAGTTCTTTCTTTGCCTTCATGGCTCTGTCTGAGTCAATAAAGCCTTCTGAAAATAGTCTTCCCTTTGCTGGGTTTTTATATTTGACTTCAACCCTCCTCACTACCGGGAAATAAGCTCCGTTCCAGTCGCCAA
>Ga0315278_10006152_pt1 | contig 10892 bp, 13 predicted proteins | sample YL17G06_0_MG_FD_203880 | JGI IMG/M metagenome (GOLD analysis project Ga0315278, IMG submission 203880) | Sediment microbial communities from Yellowstone Lake, YNP, Wyoming, USA - YL17G06_0 | ecosystem: Environmental > Aquatic > Freshwater > Lake > Sediment | place: USA: Wyoming | collected... | reverse complement strand
TCTCTTGCTGTTCCAAGAATTATTGGAATGAACATGTTAGCCAAGTCTCTCTTCTGCAGCTTTCCAGTCTATCGCCTTGAAGAATGCCTCAATATAATCCGCGCGCTTTAAGCCATAATCAAGCATATATGCATGCTCAAAAACATCCATGACTAAAATCGGTACTGCTCCAGACAAATGCCCAACATCATGCTCATTAATCCAAACATTAAACAGCTTGTCTGAAGCTGAATCGTAATACAATATTACCCAGCCAATGCCGCGCATTGCTCCTAGAGCCCTGAAATCCTTTTCCCAGTTTTCATATGTTCCGAAATCCTCGATTATTTTTTTGAACAATTTTGAATTCATGCCGAGATTAGCGCCGCCTTTTATCATGTTGCCAAAATAATGCTCATGCAATCTCATCCCATTGAATTCCCATCCAAATCTCCTTTTCAATTCTGCATATTCAGGCGTTGCGGTTTTCCCTTCTGCAAGTAGTCTTCCTAATGCATCAATCAATTTGTTTGTGTTTGTCACATAGCCCTGGTACAAAGTAAAATGATTCTTCAACAATGCAGCGCTGAATCCCTCTGTTCCAATTAGACTATCAAAATTCTTAGCTTCATGTGCCATATTCCCACCCCTTCTGCAAAGCAAGTCTTTGATTCTTTAATATTTTGTCATTTAGAACTATGCAAGTAAAGCAACCAAATCTCCAACAAAATGCGTGATTATAATAACTGCTACCGCAATAACCAAATGCTCGCCAATGACAGAAACAGGATTTGACTTGTCTTGTTTTGCGATAAAATAACTGAATATAATAATCAAAGACAAGCCCCAGATTATGCTTGCAATTATTGCGGTAGAAAGCTCCAGGAACAAAACAGGAATAACAAATGTCAACGCCACAATCAGCTTTGTGAAAAATGTTGCAAATGTTGCTTCCCAGATTTCGTTTGTTTTATGCTTTGCTTCATATTCCTCAGAGATATGCATTCCCAGCGCATCCGAAAGCGCATCTGCAATAGCTATTATAAAAATACCTCCGAGAACTATAGTTTTCAGGTGCGTTCCTGAATCAAGCCCAACAATCATGCCCAAAGTCGTGATTATTCCAGAAGTCAATCCAAAGCCAAATCCCTTTCTGATTGAGATTTTCATAATTTGAGTGTTATTGTTGCATCTATTTAATAAATATTTCTAAATGGTGCTTACGGATGATAAAGAACTCCCACTCCTGCAAATGTTCCGCCGCCATGTGCGCCGATTCCTGCGCCAACCCAGCCTTCGTGAACAATGCCTTGTTTTATTCCTGCTTCTGCAAGTGCTTCCAAAGCTCTGGGCTTAATAGCTTCTAAAGTCACTCTGTTTTTGGCGTATATAAAGACTAAATCAGCTCCTGATGGGTTAAAGTTCATAATATCTGCAAGCATTTGTTCCTTGATTTTTTCTGCAAGTTCTTCATCACTCCAGATATTATCGTCTATGGTTTTAGGCAATCCGTTGACCATGCCAAATAAAATCCGCTTGTCCTGTGAAGCATGCTCCACCAAATCCTGTGCTCTTCCGCTTTTTTCTATATTCTTTGATGGAAGTAAGGTGGCATACGCCTTTGTCCTTGGGATAAGTTCATCAACATAATTGGATGTTTCCTGCAAAGAATGATCTCTGCCGTATATTGCCGAGTGCATGGCAAGGGCTGCGAGAGGGGCAGATGTTGTCTCTGAGTTTTTTATTTGCACTCTTTCCTTTTGGTCAGGAGATAAATAATCTGCCGCCAAGCACGCATTATTATAAGCAACGCTCCCTGTGGCAGTCAGTGTCAGCACAAGAATATCAGAGCCGTTTTCCAAAATTGGTTTGTATGTTTTTAGAAAGTCCCCAGGGCTCGGAGCCGAGGTAGTGGGCACTTCCTCCTTCTCAGTTGTGCTCAATTCAGCTATCTTTTTATAGAATGCGTCAAATGGAAGCTGCAATTGCCTGAATTGTTCCATATTAGAAAATATCACATATATGTCCTGAAGCACAATTCCATACTGTTCGCTTACCGCTTCATCAAGGCCGGATGAGGTATCAACTACAACAGTGACTCTTCTTTCTGAATTTTCCATAGAATACCAAAAAACCCAGAATTGCTTTTATATTTTACCATTATTGAGAAGTGCCAAAAGATGTTCAAAAGGATTATATATTAGCTTTGCGTTACGACAATGTAATGAAAAAGAGAAGGGAGCTGAAAACACTATTATGGCTGGTTGTTTTATTCATAGTTTCCATTATTGTTCACAGTGCCGTTCACAAGTTCTTCAAAATCGAGGAGCCCTTCTTTTTCCTTCTGGCCCTTTTATTCGCGCTGGCATTTGCATTTGTTCTGCTATATATTGTAATTAGATTTATTATAAAACGCATAAGAAAGAGGGTTAGGTAGTGACTGCAGCTTTACAAAGTGCTGATCAAATAATCCTTGAACGTGCCCTCAGAGAAATTCTATGGGGAACAAGCTCGCGGCAGCCCCTGGAAGTTAAGGAAGTGATTTCTCAATTAGAATTGAAATTGCAGGATTCCGAGCTTATGCATGCCTACCCGAATTATAACATTCACCAATTAGCTCATTACGGACTCTCCTCATTGGAAAAAAAGAGAATCGTTACACACAATAGATTACTAAAACCTGACGAATCCGGTGGACAAACTTATTGCTGGTTGCAAAGGTAAATATTTAAAAAACAGTCTCTTATTCTTCAAGCATACGCCTTGGTAGCTCGGTTAGTTAGAGCGCGCGCTTGGTAAGCGTGAGGTCGGGGGTGCAAATCCCCCCCGAGGCTCTCATAAACCTTAAATAAACGATTCACTTATTAGCTAATATGGCAAAGCAGAAGGATTATGCGGATTTAGTTTTATTTCTTATAGTCTTAATGCTGAACATTGCGGCTCTTTTGGTTCCTGTTTATCAGATTTATTTTGACACGCAGCCGCATACGATAGACCAATGGAAGGGAACGGTTGGCCATCTGGTGTTTTATTTCTGGTCAAGCATGATAATTGCAAGCTGTTCCATTTTGTTCATTTTAATGCATATGAAAAAACATGCTGCAAAATGGTTCACATTCACAATAAGCATTGGTTTAATTCTTCTACTTGCGGAATTTTTTTATTTGTCTGGAGAATCTTCGTGGACAGCAATTATTCAACTATTACTGCTGTTCATTATCATCTTCGCAATTTTCTATGCGTTTTGGTTCGCTCTAGAAAAACTTTTTCCCAGATGGGATAATAATTTGTTAAAAGGCGTATTGGCATTAATACTTGTAATAGGCATATGGATTCTTGCTTATTTTACGCTAACTTATGTGCTGCCTTTGTTCACAGGGTCCTAAATCTTTTGAATAAAATTTATATATCATCCAATTTTCCAGTGGGCAGAATGCAAATAATCAATCCCGCGGATCAGCGTTTTCACAATCCCTATAAAGTTTCTGAATTGAGAACAACGGGCTTGTACACGCTTGAAAGAACAGCAGAAGTTTTGCACCTGCAGCCAAAAGAAGTTCAAAAACTCACAAAAGCAAATACATTAGTTACTACGGCAGATGGTGTTCTGGGAGTTCATATTGCATTATACCTTGTTGGCACCGATCAAATGCACAGGATGAGAAAACTGTTCGGATTCACGGAAAAAGACAGCGAAGTTCTTGCCATTCTCGAACAGCAAAAGCAGATGCTCTCTTCCCTTGCCGAATATCGGCAAAATATCTCTTTAGGGCAGGGCGTAAAGCCTGAAATTTTAATGCACCGTTCTCAATTTGATGGAAATTATAAACTTAAAACGCTTGGCGAAGTTGCTTTAATGTACGTTTCCACCCAGCCAGACTATAGTGCAAAAAGAAGTGACATCACAAAAAAGCTTACACAAATTGCAGGGGTGCCCCAACATGATGTTTATCGCACTTTAGATTCCTTGGTGGAAAGAGGTTTATTAGAAGGAAGAGACCTTGTGAGCGATGCTCAGTTTGGGATAGCTCCGAAATATCTAAATGCAAAAACACCTGCTCAAAACTAATAGCATTTTATTTTATTTCTGGAGGCCCTGCCAATCTCCCCTTCAAGACTTTTCTGTTTCTACTGCCCATCAGTAAACTTTATATATTTCTGCAAATTTTCACCAATATGACAACCAGATACGGACTTTCTCAGTTTTCTGGGCATTTTCAACCATTGTCTAACCATGCGCCAAAGTTTCCTTCTGAAGCAAGATCTACAGGACTGTATACCCTATCGGAAGCTGCTGCGTTTATGGATTTGCCTGCGGATGTGATGAAGAATGTTGCAGGGGGCCACATGCTGCCATACAACTCACTGCACAGAATCCGCGGAATTGATATTGCTAGATACCTCGTTAAGTCAGGCAGATTTGATGAAGTAAGGGAATTGTTTGAGCTTGAAGGAGATAACAGGGGTGTTGCACACTGGGTGCATCAAAGGCGCGAGGACTTGTTATGCTTTTATAGGGCTGAACAAAATTATCACCTTGGAAGGAATATTACTCCCGGAATTTTAGGGCTTGTGCAATCCGCTTTGCTTGGCCCAGAAATCAGGGGAAATGAAAAGCTTTATCGCACTGGATGCATGGGTGTAAAATTCCTTTCACATCAACCAGAACATGCAGCTTCTGGAGAAGAGATTTGTGCCTTCATAATTCCGCAGTGTCCTCATGGTGAACAAAGAGATGTATATGTTCCCTTGGATATGCTTGTAGAAAATGAAGTCCTAATAAGTTCCAGAGGAGAATTATCATCCAGCGTGCAGTACGCGCTTCGGTGATACAGAATTCGATGGCTTATAAAGAAAAATATTAAAATATAATTTTTAGGAGCACTATACCCCTGGCTTTGGAGGCTCTCTCAGCCTTCCCTCCCGCTCGTTCCAGGAGTAGTTTCTTTTTATTTCCTGCATTTTAATCTGGGGTTCAGATTTTTTGAAAGTGAAAAGGAATAGCGCTATCATTATGAGGAATATCGCTCCCGCAAAAATCAGCAATAGCCTGCTGCCGGAGAGAAGGTCTTCCAGTTTGAATCCGCTACTCTCTTCTGGAGGAGCAGCCGTTCCTGTCATGTTTTTTACTGGAGTTTCATTTTGGGATATCTTTTGCTCTGGTGTTTCAGGAGTAATTCGAACAGGCGGAGCGCCTAATTCAGGATACCTGATAGAGTCTGTGAAATAGGTGCTTGCAGCTCCGGTATAGTCTGTTTGTACATTGAATGTAAGGAGTGTTGCTTCAGGAAGTCTTGCATTGAAAGTCAAAATTTCCTCCGCTCCCGGCTCTATGTGCGTCAATATTTTGACTGGCTCCGGCAACTCGGCGGAATCGCTGGACATTGTTATTCTCACATTGGTGACTTTTTCAGTAGAAGGGTTGCGCAATTTAACATTGATGCTTACGGCATCGCCGGTCCTTTCAACACTTTGCACAGAAACTGCAAGTCTGGAATAATTTATGCTTCCGGAATATTCCTGCTTTATTGGCTTGATTCCCTCATCACTGATTACATTACCTTCCAAGGATATTTTATATGAACCAATTTTGACTGGCGTAACAAAAATAAAGAGGCTGATATTCTGGCCTTCTTCTATTGGTGTGCTAAATCTTAAATACTCCCCAACCTGCTCGATGTTATTATTGCTGTATTCCCCCCTTAAAAATTGAGGTGGGATAAGTATTTTGAGATTGCTCAATGTCACATTTCTCGAAGAAGAAAATGTAAAATTTAGCCGGGTAATGCGATTTAAAACCATTTCTGGTATCTCAGCGCTCACGCTGAAAGGATAAGGCTCAACACTGAACGTTTTTTCATCACTCAGGCTTTTATTCGTATATCCATCAAAGTAAGTTACAGTCACTTTTGTTGCGAATGTTCCGTTTGTCAAGGATTTTAATTCAAAACTGCAGCTTTTTCCCACAACATTGTAGATTGTTCCTGTCCATCTTATCTTTCCATCAACAAAAGAACATCCGCTAGGTATAGAAGCAAGCTGAAGCCCTTCTGAAAAGGTTTCCTCAAGGACTACATTTGCAGCATCGGCTTCACCAGTATTATTTAATGTAATATTAACAACAACTCTACCTTCAATTACTGAAGAGGCATTCACCTCATGTAACATTATAACATTGGCGGCTATGCTTCTATCACTGTGCATGATTATATGCATCTTGTAAATGGTGCTGAATGTGGTTCCTTCGTAAGGATCAGGAAGCGCTGTATCGTAATGGTCAACTGTTTTTTCGGTGAAACAAACTTCGATGCCTGAGCGTGTCAAGTCGCAGGTCCTGTTGAAATTTGCGTAAGCTTCATTGCCATTATTGAACATAATCCATGCCTGGTCCTTCTGATTGTTCAGATTGACATCAAAAGTGAGCCCAGGTATGTTTGTGGCGATATTCTGGTCTCCAGACAAAACCCAGCCGTCATAAATAGTGACTGTTTCTGCAGCATACAATATTTTTTCATATAAGAAAAAACTGGCTATTACCATAATAAACAGGATGATTTTTGACTTCACAGCTATTTAATTGATATGAAACTATTTAAATTTTTAGATTTGAGAGAATTTTCGTATACAGGACTATTAATCTCACTACCCTCTCTAAAAAATATTCTTAAAAACAATAATCTTTAAATATAAGTAATGGGCAAATCCTCTCATAAATGTATTTTAAAATGATGGGAGGTGTAAAACAAAATGGCTGAAAAAGGTGACGATACTATGCAGAAAATCGGAAGTTGGGCATTTATAGTTGGCATTGTAATTGCAGTCTTGGCAGGAATTGTGCCGGAAAGCATGGTGCCTGCATTTTGGGTAATTCTTGTATTGGCTGTGTTAGGCCTAATCGTAGGATTTCTCAATGTGACTGCAAAAGAGTCAACGCCGTTCTTGGTAGCAGCTATTGCATTGGTGCTCTCTACTAGCACGTTTAATGCAATAATGATGCAAGTCTTGGGAACAGGCACTGTTACGACAGCGGTAGGCAAAATGCTCGGAAATGTGGGGATATTTGTTGCCCCTGCTGCAGTATTGGTTGCATTAAGAGCAATCTTTGCTTTGGCATCCAACGAATAAATTTTTATTTTTTTATTTTTATTTTTGATTTCTTTTTAATTCGATTTAGATTTTGGAATCTGTCGAAAATATGGAAATAATTAATAATTGCCGCTCCAATAAAAGCGAGCCACTTCGCTGCGCGAGTGGCATTTACCCGCGGAGGCCAAGCAGTTGCAGCAAGTCAGAACATAATCTTTGAGGCTGTCCGCCGACTGAGGACTAATTATTAAAAATATTTTTAAAAGCACACAATACTTCAATCCCTTACTGGGCTCGTGGTCTAGTGGTTATGACATCACCCTTACAAGGTGGAGGTCCCCGGTTCGAAACAAATGATACCATTTGTGAGGCTAGCTCAAGTGGGACGTTTACTTCGTAAAGTCCCACGATAAATGGCAGCATTTATGAAAGTCCGGGCGAGCCCAGTTCTTTAGAATCTACTTCTTTCTTGATTTCTGCTTTATGACTTTTTCCACAAGGGCTTCCTCTTTCTTGAGCTCTTTGCCTATGCCCCTGACTTTAAGGAAAACATAGAAGACAATTATTGCCAGAAATACAATACTTATTCCTGTTACTGTTTCCAATCTGGATTCAGCTACGAGAGCTGGCTGTTCAACCAGGTATTGATCTGGGCTGGTTTCAACTGTCATTGTTTGTATGTCCCCACAGTAAGCCTTTGCTGCGCAAACTCCTGACTTGCTTTCAGAGAAAAGGCAGCATACCTGATCGCCGGGGCAGTCGCCATCGATTAGACAAATCTCACCCACAAGGGGCTCGTATATTATCATTCCGCTTATGCCGTGCCCTATAAGAAATGCGCCAATAACTCCGAATATAGATAGAATTGCGAATGTGACCTGCTTTTTTATGTCCATCACAATATTCAATTTGTAATTGGTTATTTAAATTTTTCTTAAACCAACAACTCCAAAGGAATATCGCATTTCTTAACCTCTTTTTTTAATATGTGCTTTGTTGTTTTCGGAGGGAATACCTTTTTGCTTAATCCCGTTGCAATCACTATTTTTTTATTCACCCTTATTTTTTTTCTTCTTGACTTCACCTGAATATCTCTGCATTTATAGTCCACGAGCAATGCAGGAATTTTTTTGATTCCCATTTGCTTCAGAACAAGCAGTCTGTGATGCCCATCCAACAGCACAAGTGTTTTCTTATCAGCCAGAACTGGCATTTTCAAAACGCAGTCATTGATTATCCTGCGTTTTAATCTTGCCAGATGTCTGCTGCTTGTACTTTCATGCGGCTTCAGCGCATCCACAGGAACGAGGCTTATCCTCATTTATGCCACCTGCGGAAGCTTCGCCAAGGATGCATTGATTTCATCCTTGCTCAGCTCAAAGTCCCTTAGTTTGCCTGCGTGATATTCATCGTATGCTCCCAAATCAAGCAATCCGTGTCCGCTGAGGTTGAACACTATTGTTCTCTCTTTGTTTTCATGCTTGCATTTAAGGGCTTCATCAATTACAGCTTTAATTGCATGCGCTGATTCCGGAGCAGGCACTATGCCTTCTGTTTTCGTGAATATCTCCGCGGCCTCAAAAACAGGGGTTTGAAGATACGCTACCGGCTCTATAAAGCCGTCCTTGCAAAGCTGGCTTATTATCGGAGATGCCCCGTGATATCTCAGGCCACCTGCATGGATTCCTGCTGGAACAAAGCTCGAGCCCAGAGTATACATTTTTATCAATGGCGTTAGCATTGAAGTATCTCCGAAGTCATAGGCAAATTTACCTTTTGTTAAGCTCGGGCATGCTTTTGGTTCAACTGCTATAACTCTTACATTTTCCCCCTTGAACTTATCCCTCAAAAAAGGAAATGCAATTCCGGCAAGATTTGAGCCGCCGCCAATACAGCCGATTACCACATCGGGATATTCCCCGAACCGCTTGAACTGCTCTTTGGTTTCCTGGCCTATAATGGTCTGATGCAACAGCACATGATTGAGCACACTGCCAAGGGAATATTTTGTGTCTTCCCTTCCTGCAGCATCCTCAACCGCCTCGCTGATTGCTAATCCGAGACTTCCGAAATGGTCCGGATTTTCCTTCAGCACAGTCCTGCCGCTTTTCGTAAGATTGCTTGGGCTGGGAACTACTTTAGCGCCGTAGCTTTCCATAAGAATTTTTCTATAGGGCTTCTGCTTGTAGCTAATGTTCACCATGTAAACCATGCATTCCAAGCCGAATTGCGAGCAGGCAAATGCTAATGCAGAGCCCCACTGCCCTGCGCCTGTTTCAGTTGTCAGCCTTTTTACCCCTTCTTTCTTGTTGTAGTAAGCCTGCGCTATTGCAGTATTAGGCTTATGGCTTCCTACCGGACTTAGTCCCTCATTCTTGAAGAAGATTTTTGCAGGCGTCTTGAGGAATTTCTCAAGTCTTTTTGCCCTGACTAATGGCGAAGGCCTGTAAGTTGCATAGATTTCTCTTACTTCTTGCGGGATGTCTATGAACCTCTCCCTGCTCACTTCCTGCCTTATCAGCTCCATAGGGAACAATGGAGCCAAATCCTCTGGTCCAATGGGCTGTTTAGTTCCGGGATTCAAAACCGGCTCCAGCTTGCCCGGCATATCTGCCAAAATGTTATAATACCTTGTCGGTATGTCCTTTTCCTCCAATACTATTCTTGTTTCATTCATATTAATCGTCCTCCGTAGTTTTATCTAATTTAAAAAATACCCAGAAAGAGCTATCGCCAGCATCCGTTGGTGATTTTGAATATACTGTCAACTAAGAAAAATCTACAATAGCCACCGATAATCACTTTTCATAAGGAACTAGTAAAGGTATTGAATATTTAAATTTTTCCCAGCCGCTCTAGGCCGCGGGGGCCATGAAGATGCTGCAAAGACTTGCAGCAATAGGCCTCGCCGATTGAGAGGATTAAAAATATTTTTAAAAGCATATTAAAGTCTTATTCCATTATGCCGGAGTAGCTCAGCTTGGTAAGAGCGTTACGCTCATATGATTTGAGCGATGAGGCAATGACCAATGATTATTGCTCTGCCGAGAAACGTAAAGGTCGCGGGCTCAAATCCCGCCTCCGGCATTAAATTAATTGCGCAAAGAAATCTTTTTCCTCATTATCAAATTCCTTTATTCCATAAGTATAAGAAGACCGCACTTGTCTGCACTGAAATATTCTCTCATCTGTTACATCAGGGTTTCCATTCAGCAGATAATCTGCTGCCTTGATTGTTCTGTAATATATGTCTACCATAATGTTTGGTAATGAAGTAGAATTTTAAAATATTTCCAATTCGTAACTACTCCCAAGAGATTTATTATCAAAAACTTTTTATATAATTCATCTTTTGTTGATTTAAAATGTTTGGAAAATCCCGTCTGGAAAAACTTGGAATTGAACGAACTATAAAAGATAATGTATCCCATTATGCATTTTCTTTAAACGGCGACACTAATGACCCGAAACGGGCAAAAAAACATTATAGGCGCATAATCAATGCTGTGACGAGAGACGCTAGAAAAATGGGCGGGCTGGAACGGATGACCGTTTCTGTAGAATCTGGATTAAGTGACATTTATGCCCTGAATGCTTTTTTGTCTGACGAATTGCATAAAGCCAGGAAACGAAGACAGAAAAGAGAAGATTTTGGAGATTATTTTTTCAAAGAGGGACCCCTTTCTGGCGACAATTATGATATGGATAAGAGAAATAATAATATCAAAGCATATGACAATGCAGCATGGGCAGGAGGAGGAATAGGGGCAATTGTGGCAGGAGCTTATGGACTATATTATTCTGCTGAGTTTGGAAGTTTTGTTGCT
>Ga0315278_10006151_pt1 | contig 10893 bp, 8 predicted proteins | sample YL17G06_0_MG_FD_203880 | JGI IMG/M metagenome (GOLD analysis project Ga0315278, IMG submission 203880) | Sediment microbial communities from Yellowstone Lake, YNP, Wyoming, USA - YL17G06_0 | ecosystem: Environmental > Aquatic > Freshwater > Lake > Sediment | place: USA: Wyoming | collected... | reverse complement strand
TTGACCCTGGCTTTATTTTGACCTTCGCCCTGACCGCGACCCTGCTGGTCGGGCGGCGGGTTTTTCTGCCTTTGCTGCAGCGGCTGCCCAGTTACGCGGCCGAACTGCTGGCGGCCAATTTTTCCGCTTCTGTTTTGGCCTTGCCCCTTTCCCTGTATTTTTTTCAACGTTATTCGTTTTCCGGTTTTTTCAGCGGCCTCCTGCTGGTGCCGCTGGCTGGAGCGATTACGGTTTGCGGGGCGGTGCTGCTGGTGTTGGCTCCCTTGCCGCTGGGCGTTGCCAGGCTGGCGCTGCTGCCGGCTGGAATTCTTCTTTCCGTCTTTTTTAAAATCAGCCGCTGGTTTTTTGATCATCTGGCCTTGAATATCTTCCGCCCTTCTCCTTCGCTGCTGCTGCTGGCAGTTATCGGCCTGCTTTTTTATTGTATTTCCCTGGAAAAAATTAAAGTTAGTAACTTAAAGCAAATTAACTTGGTAAAAAAACAAGATAATTTGCTTTCTAAGTTACTTATCCTGCGCAGCAGGGTTAAATTCAAATTTTTACTTGCTTTTCTGCTGCTGGGCTTGTTTGCGCTTGTCTCCCTGCCGCCAAAGCCTTACCGGCCCGGACAATTGGAGATTTATTTCCTCGATGTCGGCCACGGCGATGCGGAGCTGGTGGTGTTTCCCGGTGGAGATGCCCTGCTGATTGACGCCGGCGGCGCCAGTTTTTCGGATTTCCAGGTCGGCCGGCGCCTGGTCCTGCCCTTCATCCTGCAAAAGAAAATCCGCGTACGCTGGGCAGCAGTCAGCCATTACCACCCCGACCATGTGCGCGGCATGAGCGAGATCCTCGCCATCCTTGCCCCCGGGGAGTTGTGGCTGTCGTCGGCTGCTGCAAACAATGAATTATACCGGCAATTGCTCGCCAGCAAACCGGAAAAAACGCGGCTGAGGAAAATTCGGCGCGGCTTCGTTAAAAATATCGACGGCTGTTCCATCGCCTGCCTGTTTCCGCCCGAATTCATTGATACGGCACAAACTGACAACAACCATTCCATGGTCCTGCGCGTCGCTGACGGCCGGCAGAGTTTCCTGTTCGGCGGCGATATCGAGAAGGATGTCGAGTCCGAGCTCGCCGACACCTTCGCTTCCGGGCTGGCTGCTTCGGTCTTGAAACTGCCCCACCACGGCTCCCGCACTTCCTCCAGTGCCCGCTGGCTCGAGTCTGTGAAACCTGGACTGGCGGTGATCTCCACCGCTGCCTTCAGTTCTTATGGCTTCCCCCACGCGGATGTCATCCGGCGCCTGGCCCATAAGCACATCCGCTGGCTGACCACCGCCCGCAGCGGCGGCATCAAGATCGTATCGCTCAGCAAAGGCCTGGAAATCGAGGTTTCGCAATAGTAGGGGCGGGGTTGTCCCGCCCTAGGTGTTTTTCTGCCCCTTGCGAATATTACAGCAAGCCCCGTTTTCTTAAAAGCGCCTGAATGGAAGGGACTTTGCCTCTGAATTTCCTGTATTGAACCATTCCTTCATCATTACCGCCGTCTTGCAGAATATATTTGCGGAAACGGGCCGCGATCTCTTTGTTGAATATATTCCCGGACGCTTCGAAAGCAAAGAACGCATCGGCATCCAACACGGCCGCCCACAGGTAAACATAATATCCCGCGGCATAACCGCCGCTGATATGAGAAAAATATGAGGTTCGGTAGCGGGGCAGTATCTCTTTGATCAGTCCCAGCCGTTTCATCGATTCATTTTCAAAGTCAACGATATCGTATTCCTTGTCCGCATCGATGCCATGCAAATCCATATCAAGGACCGAAGCCCCGATGTATTCCACGGTCGTGAATGCCTGGTTGAAGGTGATGCTCTTCCGCAATTTATTCAATAACTGCTGCGAAATCAGTTGCCCTGTTTGATAGTGCCTGGCAATCACTTTCAAAACCCTGGATTCGCCCAGCCAATTTTCCATAACCGATGCGGGCAATTCTCCCATATCGTTCGGGACATCTCCGGCGATGCGGCGGTATTTTCCATCGGTAAACAGGCCATGCAGTGCATGGCCGAACTCATGGAAAAGAATGGTCGCTTCGCTGTAGGTCAACAGGGCCGGGATGGCGCCGTTCGGCCGGGTAAAGTTGGTGGTAATCGAAATAACCGGACGTATTTTTCCCCCCTGCTCATCGTAGCCCTGGCTGCGAAATTCGTTGCACCAGGCGCCGACGCTTTTGCCGGGACGGGGATAATAATCCAGGTACAGAATTCCCAAATGGGTACCGTCGGCTTCCCTGGCTTCGAAAACTTCCACTTCGGAGTTGTAAACCGGGATATTTTTTAATGGTGAAAATGTAATGCCATATAATTTGTTTGCCACATAGAACATCCCATTGCGGACATTGGCCAGGACGAAGTAGGGGGTGATTTCCGCTTCGTCCAGATCAAATTTTTCTTTTTTCAGTTTCTCGGCATAATACCACCAATCCCACAGGTCCAGTTTGAAATTTCCTCTTTCGCGATCGATGATTTTTTGCATGTCGTCCCGGTCGCGAATCGCCACGGTTTGCGCCGGGATCATGAGCTCACGCAAAAATTTCAGCACGTTTTCGGGCGTTTTGGCCATGTTGTCGGAAACAGCATATTCGGCAAAGGTTTTGTAGCCCAGCAGCCTGGACCGTTTGGCCCGGAGCTTCAAAATAGTGAGCATGATCTTTTTGTTATCGAATTCATCGTTGTTGTCGCCGCGGCTGAAATATCCGCGGTACAGTTTTTCGCGTAATTCCCTTTTATGTGCATATTGCAGAAAGGGAATCCAGCTTGGTTTTTGCAAGGTATAGACCCATTTCCCGTCCATGCCGGCTTGCTTGGCTGTCAGGGCGGCGGCAGCGATCGAACTCTGGGGCAGGCCGGCCAGATCGTCCCGGTTTTCAATGACCAGTTTGAAATTGCTATTGGTCTCCTGCAGCATGTTTTCGCCGAACTGCAGCTGGAGCTTGGCTATTTCCTGATTGATTTCACGCAGGGTTTTTTTGTCCTCCGTGTTTAAATCGGCGCCGTTGCGGACAAAATCATGGTAATTCTTTTCGATCACCCGGATTTGCAATGGATCATACTTTTGCTTGAGCCTGTTCAGGTAAATTGATTTGATTCTTTGGAACAATTTGTCATTCAATGAAATATTATCCCGGTGCAGTGTCAGCAACGGAGAAATAGTTCGCGAAATTTCCTGTATTTGGGGATTGGTGTCGGCCTCATCGATAGCAAAAAAGACGCGCCGGACCTTGGTCAACAATTTTCCTGTATTGTTGAAGGCGAGGATGGTATTTTCAAAGGTCGGGAGTTCGGGGTTGCCGACGATCGAGTCGATTTCGGCCTGTTCTTCGGCCATGCCTTTTTCAAATGCCGGGACGTAATGATCGATTTTGATCAGGTCGAATGGGGGAACGCCAAAGGGTGTTGTGAATTCGCTGAAAAACGGGTTGACCGTTTTTTCCCCTTCCTGATTGCAGACCATCGTCCCACGCCAAAATACCAGGAGCATGATAAATATAAAAATGGATTTAAATATTTTTTTCATGTTTTTAATATGAAGGAAAAATGACCCGTTGTCAACGGCAGGAAGTCATCTGCGTCAGGTATTCTGGTTGCGGAAATCGCCCTTGCATCTTACCGATCGGATAAAAATCCAGCCGGAAATTTTTCGGCAAAATCAAGCTAGCTGTTATGGCGAGTGGTCAGGTTGAGATTGGAGAGAAGGATTGTGTTTGTAATTCCGCTCATTCGCGATCTCAAAAAAACAACCGGGCCTGTTCAGGTCCATGCATTGAATCGCAGGACTGGATTTGCTAAGATATGAAACAGGCACCGCACGAGGTGAACCGGCAACGTGACCATGCATCGTCAGAATAAATCCATATCGTACGCGTTTGCCGCCGCGTCATTGTTCGCGGCAAGCGCTCCTCTGGCCAAACTGTTTTTAATCCAAATCGACCCGGTTTTATTGGCTTCATTGCTTTATTTGGGCAGCGGCCTGGGTCTATCCTTTTACAAATTTTTGCTGCGCAGGGGTCATAAGGACCCGAACCAGGAAGCCAAAATAGGACGGGCCGACCTGCCCTGGCTGATCGGCGCGACCATTTCGGGCGGTATTGCCGCCCCGATCGTCCTCATGTTCAGTTTAAAATATACGCCCGCGGCAACGGCCTCTCTGCTGCTTAATTTTGAAGGTGTCGCGACCGTGCTGATCGCCTTTATTGTTTTTCAAGAAGCCATCGGCAAGCGGATTTGGCTGGCGGTCGTTTTGATTACCATGGCCGTTGTTTTGTTATCGCTGAACCCGTCCGGCCATTGGGGTTTTTCGCCCGGGGCCCTAGGCGTTGCAGCAGCTTGCGTGCTGTGGGGCCTGGATAACAATTTTACCAGGAACATTTCGGCCAAGGATCCGATTGTGATCGTGATCGTAAAATGCCTGGCGGCCGGCACTCTGAATCTGGCTTTGGCCTTGATGCTGGGGAACCCGTTCCCCGGTTTGCTCAGTGTGTTACTGGCTTGTATTTCAGGCTTTTTTTGCTTCGGCTTGAGTCTTGTTTTTTTTATTTATTCCTTGCGCGAGCTGGGAGCGGCGCGTACCAGCGCCTATTTTGCCACCGCTCCTTTTATTGGTTCTTTGCTTTCCTTTATGATTTTCCGCGAATGGCCCAATGTGTTTTTTTTCTGGGCGCTGCCGTTTGTTGTGGTCGGCGCTTTTTTATTGTTCAGCGAAAAGCACTCGCACCGGCATAGTCATTTTGAATTCGAACACGATCATGTGCATGGGCACCCGGACAGTCACCATACGCATGAACACCCTGTGGACGATCCTGCGCAAACGCATTCCCATCCGCACCGACACGCTCCTGTCACCCACCGTCATCCGCACCATCCGGACATCCATCATCGTCACCTTCATGATGAGTGACCCGGCCGGGCCAAGAACCGCCGGGTCGAATTGGTCAAACAATAAGGCAGGCTGGGGGACCCAGGGCGAACCGCCCCTGCGGCAATTTGCCTGGGGAAGGGAACGCAAAGCGGAATTGTCCTAATTTCCAGGCAGACGGATGTGGACCCTTTTCCCCTCGCGGACCAGGGCGTTAAAAACGGTTTTGCCCCCGGCGCTGACAACGATGCGCAATTGGTTCTTTTCACGGCGGAGAGTGATATCGAAGTCAGCGGCAAAGGCCCGGATATGGCTCAATTTAAAAGAATCCAGCGCCCGCGGCAAATGGGGACGCATGGAAAAGGAATGAAATCCGCTTGCCTCGATCCCCAGCAGGCCTTCAGTGAATATCCGGCAGTAGAGGGCGCTTTCGGCGGAGAGGTGCGCCATGTTTCCCTCGGGCCAGGCTTCGACCACGTAAGGGACGTGGAATCCCAGCAGGCGCGTGCGCGAATAGGCCTGCAGTTGCGCCAGGGCCCGGTCGGCCGCCCCCGCCTTGAAGGCGCCGCGGAAAGCGTACAGGGTTCCCCGGTCCCAGAAAAGGTCGGGTTCGGCCAGCGCCGGGTTGTATTCCACGCGCACGCCGTTGGCGGTCCACAGTTTGCCGAACAGGGCTTCGATCGTCCCCTGTTTGCGTTTTTCGATGCCCATCACCAGCGGCAGGCAGATCCAGTGCCTGAGAAACTGATGCTCCTTGAAATATTTGTAGGTATGCAAGCCCTCGATATCGGCGCCGAAATACGCTTCGATCTTGCGCTCCAGCTCGGACCCCTGTTGCCGGTATTTTTCACCGATTCCCCGTTTCATCCCCAGCGCCGCTGCCAGGCGGGAAGCCTGCTGCAGAGCCCCGTAATAGAGACAGGAGGTGGAGAGGTTGGCCGTGCCGGTAGGGATGCGTCCCTCCATCTCGTCGGTGTCGGACTCGATCACGCCCTCTGCGTTCTTATGCCGTTGGCAATAAGCGAGTGACCAGGAGATCAAAGGCCACAACTCCCGGCCGACCTGTGGGCTGCCGCTGACCAATGCAAATTGCGAGGCGCCAAAGGCGATCATGGCGGCATCACCGCGGTCCGATCCGCAGCAGGGAATCTCGCCGTTCATCTCGAAGGAGGACCAGAAATGGCCTTCGCTGGCGGGAATGTTCGCGGCGAACTTGCGGTAGGCGTTGAGCGCCGCCCGGGTGCCGGTGCCGTAGCCCAGCCAGGGGAATAAGGGACCGCTGTACTCGGCCTGGTCATTGGCCCAGACGCCGGTGTAATAGCGACCGCCTCCCGGCGAATGGACAAGCCCCATGCCGGTCTCATAGATGCTTTCGGCGGCGCGGATCTTGGAAAAATAGAAGAGGGTGTCAAGAACCGGGTCGGCTGTCTCGAGCACCAATTGCCGGCGCATAGCCTCCAGAAACTCCTGCCGTTCGGCCCACACCTCCGCGAATTTGGGAAACAACTCTGCTTCTTCATCGAGTCGGGCGGAGAAATTCACGGCGAATTCGAACTGCCCGCCAGCGGGGATGTCCGCCTTTTCAGGGGCATCGATTGTCACCCGGCGTCGGTAGGTGCCTTTTTTGCCGGCCTGCTGCTGCTCGAAGAAAACCGGTCCGAAGCGCAGGTGTTTTACCGAGTCCGCATCGTTGACCAGGGTCCATTGCTCCACAAAGAGGCGCCGGCTCATCGAGGGATAGAGCCTGCGGATCACCCGCACTCCCTGGACCGGCGCGTGTTCGATCTGCAGCATGCCGTCGATCCGTACCGCCTGCACCGGTCCCGGTTCGAAGGTGCGTTCCTCCAGGATGATGGCGGGGAGAAAACGGTCGTCGTAGCTGCCTCTCAGGTAGGCGCGGTACTTGCGCCATTCGGCTTCGCTTGAGCCGATGAAAACCTGGAGCTGGGGAAAGAGGATATCGCGTTCCACGGAGATCCGCTTGTTTTCATCGATTTTGTAATGGATGATGGCCGCCACGTTCCGGCCGCTCATCTCGATATTGTCCCCGTGCGGCAAACGGGTTTCAGCCGCGACATCCCAGTAGATCCCTCCCTGGTCGGCGATTTTCCAGAAGATCTCATTCTGCTTTTCCGAGACCTCTCCGGCCGGCAGGATGACGCCGCCAAAAAGTACTATGCCCAGAACAATCGACACACCCGGGTTGCGCATGACTGCCTCCTGTTCACTGCAGATTGTTTCACAGGCAGAATAAAAAGACAACCGCCGGTCTGGGGGGCAATTGGGGACGCTTGTAAATATGTATTTAGCAAAAAAAAAATCATGATTGATGTAAAAAATGTAAGTGCTGTTCCTTATACTGCTAAAAAATCAGTCGGCCTGGCCTGATTTTCTCAAGCTGCAGAAGAGGCTCGAGCCGTCCACTTCGGCCAGGGTAAGAGTGGCGGGAAGGCCCGTGGCCAGGGAGCGGAACTGGTCCGGCGTAAACGTGGTGGCCGTGAAGCCGTCCTTGCAGGCGATGATGCCGTTCCCGGTCCGCTCGCGGTCGATCTCGCCCAGGAACCCGGCCCCGGCCTGGAGCTCGAACCATTCCAGGCGGTCCGGCCAGAATTTCTCAGAGTAGGTGGAAAACAGCGCGACGCCGCCAGGTTTGCAGACGCGCAGCGCCTCGCGCATAAGCACAGCCGGGTCTCGATGAAAGGCCGATATGCCGTTCTGCAAACAAAGGACGACGTCGAAGCGGCTATTGCCGAACTGCAGCGCGCTGGCGTCCATCTCCAAAACCTGGATATTAACCAGGCCCTCGACGGTTTTGCGTGCCAGGGCGACGCTGGCCGGGGCGTTGTCGATGGCCGTGACCGAGCCCGCCCGGGCGGCCAGCTCGGTGAGGGTGCGGCCGTAGCCGCAGCCCAGGTCGAGAACCGAGTCGTTGGCATTGATGAATTCCAGGGTGAAATCGAGCTCGGCGCGCAGGTATTGTTGCAGGCGCGGCGGGGCGATTTCGTAACAGCGGCGAAGCTTTTCCGCCGCCAGGTGTTCGGTATAATAGTCTTCCATTCTGCTTGATTACTTCAGCGCCGCGGTCGCTGCGGAGGTAATGGCCAGCTCCTTGGATTCGTCGTCGCCGCCGCTGAAGGTCCGCATGTTTTCCGGGATATGGCCGTAATCGCCGAAGGTGTCCAGCTTCATTTTCCCGTCCGGCAAGATGCGGATCACGGTCAGGCTGCAGTTGCTGATGCTCATCTGCAGCCAGGACATCGTATCCACCTGCAATACTTTGGCTACGAAATAGCGGATGATGTTTCCATGGCACACCACGAGTTCATGCCTGTTTGCGGCATCGGGGGCGGGGATGAAGAACTCCTTGAAGAATTGTTCGATGTTTTTTACGCACGCCTCGGTTTCCCCTGCCTTCTCTTCGGCCATGACGTCCTTTCTCCAGGTCGGCGGCGTGCATTCGCAGATCAGTCCGCTCTGTTTCAGATCAAGCCGGGGGAATTCCCGGTTGATGACATTGGCGGTCTGCCTGGCCCGGGTCATCGTGCTGCTGGTCAGCGAAGTGAAATCGACCGGCATCGCTCTTAATCTGGCCGCGAGCAGCCTGGCCTGGGTAATGCCAAGCGGCACCAGTCCCTTGCCGACAAATTCGTCGCGCGCATCGGCATGGTCGTACTGGCCGTGGCGGACCAGGTAGATCGTCCGGACTCCTTTTTTCCCCGCATCCGTGTTTTGACTAGCGGCACCAGGAGCGTGAACGATTGAAATGGCAAGTAAAACTATCAGCGACACTATTTTATGCTTTTTCATGATGACTTCCTCTGTCAATAATTTTAAGGTACTTCCAATGAAATATCAATAATGATATAAAACCTTCCATAGCCATATGTGATTTTAAGAGGAAGGTGAATCATGATCTCCATGAGACGTGAAATGGTGGCGCCATGCGGCATGAACTGCAACCTCTGCAGCTGGATCCTCGACCCGAGCAAGCCGGGCTGCGTCGGTTGCCGGCCGCGCGGCCGGGGTTGCATCCATAAAAAAGGCCTGTGCCCGAAGCTCGCCAAACAGGAAATCGATTTCTGCTACAAATGCAACCAGTTTTCCTGCCCGAGTTTGCTGCTGGTCGAGAAGCGTTATGTCAAGGCCCACAACTACAGCTTCGTGGAAAACCTGATCTATATCCGCCGGCGGGGCATGCCGGCGTTCCTGAAGCGCGAGACCAAGAGATATACCTGCCCGTCATGCGCCAAGCTGCTCACCGTGCACAGCGACAAGTGCCCGCATTGCCAACAGCGTTTCAATCGCAAAAACAGGCGCTAGCCGGGCCCTTATTTCAATTCTTCCGGGATATTGAACATCCCGTCTTCGGGGTTGATGTTGAAACTGACATTCTTGTAAAACCCTTTCTCCTTACCTTCTCGCCCATGTTATGACGCTCGCCGAACATGGCCTTCCAGGCCTTGCCGATGATGTCTTGTCTGGTGATCTTTGTATCCCCTGCCTGCCCCTTGATACTGATTGCCATTATGCTCAGGAGCACAAGCGGCATGAATTTTCTGATTGTATTGTCCATGAGCTGATTTAATAAATGGATCGTGACATAGTCAAGAAAAATTTATTGGGGTTGTCGGTTGCGGCCGGCTTCATGGGTAAACTTTTCCAGCCAATTTCCGGTATATTGTCAGGACAAGAAAAAAGGAGGCTTAAAGTGAAAAAAATATCGGCCATTCTCTTGATGATGATCTGCTGCGGTTTTTTTGTGCTGGGACAGGAAAGCGTCGATCTGCAAAAAGAAACGGCGGCTGTAAAAGCTGCGGCCCTGGACTATATTGAAGGCTGGTACGAGGGCAGTGCCGAGCGCATGGCCCGGGCTTTACATCCGGCGCTCAACAAGGTCGGGTTGAGAGCCTTGCGTCCCGGAGGCAAAGCGGTGCTCACCCCGCTTGGTTATTCGATAATGGTGGAATACGCCGCCATGGGCCTAGGAAAAGATGTACCGGTGGAGAAGCGCAATATTTCCGTGACGGTGCTGGACATTTTCAAGAACATTGCCAGCGTAAAAACGGTCTCGGGGCAATTCATCGATTATCTCTCGCTGGCGAAAATGGACGGCCAGTGGAAAATCGTAAACGTCTTGTGGGAGCCGGCTCAATAATTCCGGAGTTTATTTGGAATGAAATTGGAAATCGGGGTATGGATCAGGTCGTTTTAACCGCCTTTTCCGATCGCTTGCCGCTCAGGTATTCGATGTCGATGCGGCCGATGCACGTTTTGGCAAGAGCAGCGTCGGTGACCTGGGCGGCCATGACCTGCTCGGGTTCGCGCTCCAACTGACCGATCATCACGGCCAGGGCCCGGTGCTTTTCCGCCTGGTTCTCGACGAAGCTCACCCGGCCGCTGAACTGGACGCTGGAGAACAAATGGTCGCATTTCCCCTGCACATAGCCGCGGTCGACTATCGCCTGGCCCCAGACGCGGTTGTTGGCTTTTAAGATATCGATCTTTTTCCCCTCGAACGCGCAATGGAAATAGATGGCGTTGTGCTTTTCGTCGTAGCCGTGGCTCAGGGTGACGAGGTAGGGCTCGTCTTCGCGGCACATGGCGACGGTCACATACTGTGTCTTTGCCAGGATCGCCTTCAGCTCGGCTGTGTCTTTTATTTCCTGTTCCTTCCGACGCAGCTGGTGATAAGATTCCATGTGGAGTCGCTCCTTTGATAGTTTAATGCTTTGCAAAAATGTATTTTAGCGAAAAGGCGGCATGGATGCAATTCGTTTATTTAACGATCACTGTTCTTCTATCCAATCCCGTATCGCTCCTTGCGCCTTCAACACCGTCAATTTGCCGTGCGGGCCCTGTTCGATCAGCAGATATTTTTTCCGCCCGTCCTTCCAGGCGGCGTACAATTCGTCGACCCCGGACTTGTCGACCAGGCTGTCGGCCGTCCCGTACGACACGAAAAGGGACGGACTGTACGACACGAAAAGGGACGGA
>Ga0315278_10006150_pt1 | contig 10893 bp, 10 predicted proteins | sample YL17G06_0_MG_FD_203880 | JGI IMG/M metagenome (GOLD analysis project Ga0315278, IMG submission 203880) | Sediment microbial communities from Yellowstone Lake, YNP, Wyoming, USA - YL17G06_0 | ecosystem: Environmental > Aquatic > Freshwater > Lake > Sediment | place: USA: Wyoming | collected... | reverse complement strand
AAACAGCAGGTTGACCGGCCAGACTTCCGATTCTATCCAGTTCTTGTTCTCAAACATCAGCCGAGTCGAACCGGTAACGCTCCAACGGTCGGACAATCTGCGCCGCAGCTTGCCGTCGAGATTGAGACGCTCGACCGCGTCCTGTCCGTTGGTGTGCGGGGTGGATGCATCCAGATCAAACCCGTCAGTGTGGTAATACTTAGCGCCCAGGTTTGCGCCCCAACGATTGTTGCTCAGTTCCATCTGAAGATCAGGATTGAAAGTGGCGTGTGTGCCATAGTCGCCGCGCAAGGTGAAGCCACGGGTGTGGTTTTGTACTTTCTTCGTGATGATATTCACCACCCCGCCCATGGCGTCCGATCCGTACAGTGTCGATCCGGTCCCTTTGACCACCTCGATCTTCTCGACGTTAGAAAGCGCGAACTGCCCGAGATCAATCGAGCCGTTCACTCGTCCCACTGCCCGCTCGCCGTCGACCAGCACGAGTATCCGATCATTCTGGATGCCGCGTATCGTCGCCCCCTTGCCGGAGAGGTCTTCATTGATGGCGATACCGATTGAGGAGGTCAGCGCTTCGTCCACCGTGGCTGCGCCGGTCCGCTGGAAATCGCGCTGCGAAATTACCTCCGTTTGCACCGGTACGTTCTTGAGCAGATGCGGCGAGCGGGTGCCGGTCACCACGACATCCTCAAGCACCCACGGTTTTGGGGTCAGGTTCATATCGAACTGAGTGTCGCCGTGGATGACGACTTCAAGCGTGTCGCTGCGATCAAAAGCCACGTGGGTGGCGACCAGATGGTAGGTCCCTTCGGGCAGGCGTTCGAACTCGAATACCCCCTTGCGCGAGGTCTCAACAACGGTGTCCTTCTCCACAACCCGGATATTGGCGCCCCAGATCAGGTTGCCGGTCTCGGAATCGGTCACCCGGCCACGCAAAGTGGCGGCGCCGGAGCCGGACGCTGTCAGGGCGCTCACCGCAGCAACTATCAGAAGGATGTAGAAACGCATTTGGCCGACCTGTTTTTTCCATCTAAAAGGTCGGTCATAATAGACGATTCAGGATTTAATTTGTCATGATTCTGTCATGCGGGCGGTTTTTTTGCATGCACCCATAACAAATTGATGTTCAATGAGTTGGTGGCGGGCGGTGCACGGTTTTGGGGCGGGATTGCTCATTTGCAGGCATCTCCAAAGCAGAGCCGTGGGTTGTCATTCGAAAAACCGACATTGTTAACTGCCCTTGATTTTAGATTGACACCTTTCCCGTAAGTGATTGACATATAGGCGTTGTTGCGTATAATCAATGGAAGAAGTGTTGTTAGTCTTGCCGATATATAAGATAAAGCCATGAAGCCTACCTTTCGAGAAGACAAGGCCGTCCAAGCGGCGGCGTTGTTCCTTAAGCTAAGAGGGAACAACAACAAAATGAGCCATCTCAAGCTCATGAAATTGCTGTATCTGGCGGAAAGGGAGTCCCTACTGCGTTGGGGCAGGCCAATCACGTACGATTCTTGCGTGTCTATGGATCATGGCCCAGTATTAAGTCAGACTCTCAACCTGGTGAACGGCGACATCACCATTGATGGGGTCTGGGAGCGGTTCATATCTTCGCCAGAGCATCATGAGGTGGCGCTTATTGAGGACCCCGGTGACGATCGATTGTCCGATGCTGAGGAACAACTCATTCGAGAAATATTTGCTAAACATGGCGCGAAAACTCGTTGGGAGATTCGTGACTTTACGCATACACTCGGAGAGTGGCAGGACCCTAAAGGGTCTTCCATCCGGATCGACTATCAAGAAATCCTGCGCGCTGGTAATAAGGGAGATTCCGAGATTGCATCCATCCTTGAAGATATCGAAACCCTTGCCATAGCGGAAAAATTCTCCGGTAGGGAATAGTGGCGTTCAGTTGCTCCCAAGGCTCAACATATCTTCTCAATGGTCATCTTTGGGTGATAATAAGTGATCCGGTCGGCGAGCCTGAACAGGTCATAGTTGTTTTTCTCACTTCACAGAAGCCGAGTTCAGATTGTACGGTAATCCTGTCGCCGGGCGATCATGATTTCATCACTAGACCCACTGTTATCAGTTACGGGGACTCCAGGATACAGAAAATCAGCCACATCATGCAACGGGTCGAAGAACGAGACTACGAACCAAGAGAGCGTTTCAGTTTTGACTTGACCAAAATTATCCGGCAGGGACTAATCGATTCACCATTCACCCCGCGATATATACGCCAGTTTTTTAACGATTCGCTCAAAGCTGACCAGTCCAATTCAAACTGACCCACTACCGATTAGCGCGAAAACTTCCGAGCCGCTCGCTCCAGTTTGGGATGGCTCAGCTTTTTGAGGGCCTGGCCCAGTTTCGAGACCGCCCGGTCGTCCAATCGACCCAGCTTTCGAGCGAACGAGCCGGACTGTATCTCGTGAAATAGCTTCTCCATCCGGGTCCGGGTGGAGCGGCCAATTATCTTCGGCCCGGCCAGAAGCGAACCGTATTGCGCCGCCGGCGAGATCCGTGAGAACATGCCCGCAATACCATGCTTCTTGATCAGCGCGACTATCAGGTCCAGTTGGTAGGCGACTTCGAGATAGGCGTTTTCGGCTTTCCAGCCGTGCGCAAGTAGCGTTTCAAACCCGGATTTCACCAGCATGGCCAACCCGCCGCAGAGCACCGCCTGTTCGCCAAACAGATCACCAACCGCCTCTTGTGCAAAAGTGGTGCGGACCAGATTCTTCTCCCGGACGCCAACCGCCCGCGCTAACTCAATTGCCGTCTTAGGCGCACGTTTGCTCCGGTTCTGATAAACGCCATAGAAGGCCGACAGGGAGCCATCAGAAAGGTATGCCTCGCGCACCGCGTCGCCCGGCGCGTGCGGCGCCACTAAGATGACATCGCAGGCTTTCGGAGGTCTCAGAAAACCGAAATGAACCGAAGTCGCGTGCAGAAACCAGAGCGTAGTGTTGCGGCGCAGATTAGGCGCGATGCTGGTTTTGAACACACGTCCGTGAAGATGATCCGGAAAGGCGAAGCAGACAATGTCGGCCGACCCAACGGCGTCCGGAAGCGATTTCACGCTCAGCCCCTCGGCGCGCGCCGCACGACGCGAGCGAGAATTGGGCCGAAGGCCGACCACCACCTCGTACCTCGAATCACGAAGATTCTGAGAGATGGCTCGCCCTTGTGAGCCGTAACCGATCACCGCTACGGTTTTCGCTTTTCGCAAACGCGCCATTAGTGTAATATACTCAGGAGCGCACCGACCGCAACGTGCTCAAATGTTATGGATGCCTATCATAAACAAATGCTTGACCTGGTCCGGGCGGCTCTGGACGAAGATATCGGCCCCGGCGATATCACTTCGCTGGCCTGTCTTCAGCCGGAGCGAATCAAAGCGGAAATCGTAGCCAAGTCCGACGGCATCCTGTCCGGCGTCGAACCGGCCACTTTGGTCTTTCATCGGGTAGACGAGGCCAATCGACTGACCTTTCTCAAATGCGACGGCGACCGCTTCGTGTCGGGCGACCGGATCGCTGAAATTGTCGGCTACAATCAGACCATAATGACCTCAGAGCGCGCGGCTCTCAACCTGCTCGGCCATCTCAGCGGCATTGCTACACTCACGGGCCGGTTCGTCGACAAATTGAAAGGAACCAACTGCCGCCTGCTTGACACCCGCAAGACCACGCCGGGCCAGCGGTTGCTCGAAAAACGGGCCGTCGTGCACGGCGGCGGAACCAACCACCGCATCGGCCTTTACGACATGGTGCTTATCAAGGACAATCATATCGCGGCGGCTGGTTCTATAACTGAGGCCGTTCGCCTGACCCGTGATTATCTCGGTTCGGTCGATTGCCGCCAACAGTTCGGCGCGGTCGGTCAGATGGAGGTCGAAGTCGAAGTCACCAACGAAGCGGAATTGGTCGAATCAATCACGTCCGGTGTTGACCGCCTGCTGCTCGACAATCAGACGGTTGAATCGTTAACCCTTCTGGTGACGAAAGCCCGGGCGCTGAGCCCACAGGTTAAGCTCGAAGCTTCCGGTAACGTCACTTTGGACAACGTGGCCGCTATTGCCGCCACGGGTGTTGATTTCGTTTCGTCGGGCGCCATCACCCATTCCGCCCCGGACGCCGACTTCTCTCTGCGCGTGACGGGAAAAGCTTAGTGAATCAGACCGAGCGCCACGGCCTGGCTGACAGGCTGATCTCCCACCTTCGGAAGAAACCGGGTCAGTATTTCGCGTGGGAGAAGCTCGCCTCAAAGCTGCAGGTGGAGCGGGCCGAAGTTGACACCGCCCTCGTGCTGGCCGCCGAATGGGAATACAAGCTGCGCGTCAACCGCACCAAGGGCGTCAAGTTTGTTGCCGCCCCCGATCTGCTAACTTCGACCGAGGTCCTTCACGGTCTGAAAACCCGCCGGCTGGGCCGCATCGTGAACGCCTATCGGATCGTGAAGTCGACCAACGATCTCGCCGCTAAGTTGGCCGAAGATGGCGCGCCGGAGGGTGTGATCGTAACCGCCGAGGAACAGACCAAAGGGCGCGGCCGCCTGGGGCGGAACTGGTTCTCCCCGTCGAAGACGGGAATCTATCTTTCGATCATTCTGCGTCCGACTTTTCCGCCCGAAGACGCCCCCGGCTTGTCCGTGATGACCGCGGTGGCGCTGGCGGATACGCTGGTCAAATGGCGGCCCGGCCTGGTGCAGATCAAATGGCCCAATGACATCTGGATCAACGGCCGCAAGGTCGCGGGCATTCTGACCGAACTCTCCGCCGAGCGGAACGGGATTCACCATGTGATCGTGGGAGTGGGGATCAACGTCAATCATCAGGCAGGTGATTTTCCCGAGGACCTGCGAACGACCGCTACGTCGCTGCGCCGCGAACTCCGCCGCAAAGTCGACCGCGTAGAACTGCTCCGGCTCTTCCTGTACAATCTTGAAAAAGAATATGACAGCTACCAGCAAAACCGACTTAAGAAATCACTTACTCGCGTCCGCAAGTATTCGGCGTTGCTTGGGCGAGAGGTCACGCTCCAATCCGGACAGACGCGGCGTGCTGGTGTCGTGAAAGAGATCGACCGCAACGGCGCGCTGATTCTTCAGACCGCGACCGGCCTCGAGACGATCACCGCCGGAGAAGTGACGGTGGTGAAACCTAGGGTCTGAGTATATCTTGCTCACCCCTGTGTATAGATACCCACTTCCATGGCAAGGGTGATATTGCCGGACAGAAGGTGTCGCGCGACAAGCGGTCGCCTGGCGCGTGATCTTGTTATCATCAGTCAGACCGCTCACTTTGCCACTATGTGACAGAGTTCACTTGACATGGGGCAAGAAGTCTGAAACCTTTGGCTTCCGAAGCTTCGGATCAAGCGCGCTAAGCTTGAGATTATTCGGCGTAGTCAAGAAGGTTCATGTGGATAATTGAAAGGAGTTAATCATGAGACACCTAATTACAGTAATGACCCTGCTGGGGATTCTACTTGCTCAGTTATCCTGCGGCAGGTCCGAGACTTACGATACGGAGCAGATTCGGAAATCCATTGAAGAGGTGAACGCTACGTACAGCGAAGCGATCCAAGAGGGCAACTTGGCTGGCGCGGTTGCCGGGTACACCGATGATGCCACCATGGTTCCGCCTGACGGTGGACTAGTCAAGGGCAAACAAGCGATCGAGGAGTATTATAGAACGCTCTTCCAGATGGGAATGAAAGAAGTCGTATTGACCACAATTGAAGTGGAAGGTAGCGGTGGCACTGTGTACGAGATCGGTAAAACCAGGGTTCGAATCCAGCCGGAAGGCCAAGAAGCAATACAGGACTCCTCAAAGTATCTTGTTATCTGGAAACGTCAAGCCGACGGCACGTGGAAGGTTCATGTAGACATTTGGAGTCTCAGCTGCCGATAGTCGGCAGGCGAGGAACGACAGAATAGATAGCCTCGCACCCCAAGCTTTGTAGGCCGAAACCAGCCCGCCGCAGGCGGGCGGTTTCGCCATTGACCGTTAGGTGCCCATGGCTCCCGACCTTGCACACACACTGACTTTTCCTTACCCTTCCCCCATGTACAACCCCACTGTCATGGACCATTTTCAGAACCCGCGCAATACCGGCGATATGCCCGACCCGGACGGGATCGGCCAGGTCGGCAACCCGGCCTGCGGCGACGTCATGCGGCTGTTCATCAAGGTTCAGGACGACCGGCTGATTGATATCAAGTGCCAGACGTTCGGCTGCGCGGCGGCGATTGCGTGCGCATCGGCGGCCTCGGAAATGGTCATGGGGAAGTCACTCGACGAGGCCTCCGGGCTCACTCGCGAACAAGTAGCCGCCTATCTCGACGGCCTGCCCGAACAGAAGATGTCGTGCTCGAATCTCGCCCCGGACGCCCTCCGCGTGGCTATCGAAGACTACTGCAGCAAGCATCCGTAACGTGCGGACATGGATTCCCCGTTTTCACGGGGAATGACAGAGTGGTCTATTCCGAAGTACTTGATAGCATTAGACCATGATAGTTAATTGCCCCCATGCCTGAACTGCCGGAAGTTGAAACGGTTGTCCGCGGCCTGAGGCCGATTCTCGAAGGGGAATGACGGCGGGGCATTTGTAAGACATAGTAGGTCGGTGTTTCGAGCGTTTATGAGTTAAGCGAGAAACCCGACATCGTCGCTGGACACGATTAGACTGGGCTAGTTAATTACCCGCCATGCCTGAACTGCCGGAAGTTGAAACTGTTGTGTGCGGCCTCAGGCCGATTCTCGAAGGCCGCACGTTCGCCCGCGTGCGCTCGTATGCACCGCCCGCTTCAATTGTTGTCAGCAAAACGTTTCGCCGGGGCAAGCTTGACTCGCTCCTGTCCGGTCGCACCGTCGAGAAAATCAGTCGACGCGGGAAGAACATTTTGATTTCTCTTTCCGGCGATGTCACTCTCTGGATACATCTGAAAATGACCGGTAAGCTCCTGGCCGTGCCACCATCGACCCCGCGCGACAAACACGATCTCGTGCTGTTTGATCTCGAAACCGACGGTTCACGACCTGAGGTTGCTCACCTCCGGTTCAATGATTACCGCCGGTTCGGGCGTCTCCGCTTGTATCCTAACGACGAGCTCTGGCAGCAGGACGGTCTGCGCGATCTGGGTCCGGAGCCGCTGGAGATCTCGGCCGACGATTTTGTTGCGCTCTGCCACACCCGCGCGCGCATGATCAAGCCGGCGCTGCTCGATCAGACTTTTGTCGCCGGAATCGGGAATATCTACGCCGACGAATCGCTCTGCCTCAGCCGCATTCATCCGGTGCGGCTGACGTCAAAGCTGAGCAAGAACAAACTGGTAGAGCTGCACCGTCACATTCAGACGGTCTTGCGCCGATCAATCAAGATGTTAGGCACCACTGTTATGAGCTACGCCGGGGTGGACGGCGCAAGCGGTTCGTTTCAGAAGATGTTGCGAGTGTACGGCCGCGAGGGGGAACCGTGCGGTGTTTGTGGCACGAAGATTGTCCGACATAAGCTGGGCGCGCGTTCGGCGCATTTCTGCCCCCGCTGTCAACGCCTGCACTAACCGCTTGGGCCGTTGCCATGCGTGCACCGGCGTCTGGATCGAAAAAGAGGGTCGTTTAGAAATAACGAAGTTCACCATCAATCCACTTCTCCTTGAGTGAGTGCCCCCCCAAGCGCAACTCACGCGCTCGCCAGCGCCGGATTTGAAACGCCCGTGCCTGCCGCTCGAAGTATCGCCGCCACCATGAGAGCTTCCATTTCCTTAGGTAGTATGCACGGTTCTCCGATGCATACGCGTTCCCGGGACTCTGCTTCCAGATCGCCCTCTGTGTCACCTGACCGAAATGGTGAATCAGGCTCGCGCCGGTGGTGCCGAGACGGAAACCAGCGATCTTCGCGCGGCGGAAAAAATCAGTGTCCTCGAACTGCCCTATCCGGAACCGTTCATCGAAAAAACCGATCGAATCGAACACCCGCCGGTGCACCATAAAGCAGATGCCGTCGGCAAGTCCGAGGCGAGCGCACTGTCCCAACTGCTCCGTGAACTCGCGGGCGTAGGATGGAAGATCATAGTTGTGTTCCCCTTCTCGAATTGCCGGGCTCACGATATCGAGCTTTTGCTCCTTCGCGAACCGAATGAGTGCCCGAAGCCAGTCGGGCGAAACAAGAACATCATTGTTGATCACGACAATCCACTCCGATCTCACCGCCTTCACTCCCTGATTCCAGGCAGCCGCACATCCGAAATTTTCTTTGTTCGTGATAACGCGGATATCCGAGCGGCCGGCAAGGAATTGCGGCGTGTCGTCCGTAGAACCGTTGTCGATTACGATGATTTCATCCGGTCTCTCGCCAGAGCCATCATGGCTCTGCAGAAGCCCTTGTGTGAAGTGACCCTGATTGAAAACTGGTACGACAATCGCAACGCTCATGGACAGTAAACTACGCGCTGCGCGGGTTGAATGCAAGAAAGATGGGTGAATGGATATTGCCACACCATTGGCGTAAGAGTGTTGGCGCGTTCGGCCCATTCCTGCCCCCGCTGCCAGAGGTGCTGAATCAACTACGTGCGCGGCAGCCGTGCACCCGTTACGGAGTCGAAGAACAACACTTGCTTCGGATCAACCGAGAACCGCACGGTCTCGCCTGATTGCGATGGCGACGACGGCGCTCGCGACGAAAGCAGCAGTTGTCCGTTGCACTCCAGTGTTACCACATAATGATCGCCAAGATACTCGGCCGCGCGCATGATAGCTGAGTGTGCGCCATCCTCACATATCTTCACCGCTTCAGGGCGGATACCAATAATCACTTCCCCGGGCTTTGCGACCGCGCTTAGAATCGCCGGAGGCATCACAAGATCAATGGGTGCAAGCCGCCCACTTTCGATTCGGGCATCAATCAGGTTAATCTTCGGTGTGCCAATGAACTCGGCGACAAAGCGCGATGCCGGTCTGGTGTAAAGTTCCTCGGGTGTACCCAGTTGCTCGATGCGCCCATGGTTCAACAGCGCGATCCGGTCGGCCATGGTGAGGGCTTCGGTCTGATCGTGGGTAACATGAATCATCGGTCGCCCCAGCCGCCGTTGGAGCTGAACGATTTCCTGGCGCATGCGCACCCGAAGCTCGGCGTCGAGGTTGGATAGTGGTTCATCAAGTAGAAAAATGGCCGGGTCCCTGATAATGGCGCGGCCCAGCGCCACGCGCTGACGCTGCCCCCCGGAAAGCTGACCGGGGCGATCTTTCAGGCGATCACCCAAACCAAGCATTTCCGCCACCTGGTGCACCCGCGTCTTGATTTCGCTCGCCTTGATTTTAGCCACCTGAAGTGGAAAGGCAAGATTCTTCTCAACGGTCATGTGCGGGTATAGAGCGTAGTTCTGAAACACCAGCGCCACATTGCGATCGCGAGGGCGCAGTTTTTCCACGCGGCGGTTGTCAATCATTATCTCACCCTGGTCGGTTTCTTCAAGCCCCGCAATCAGCCGAAGCAGGGTCGACTTGCCGCACCCCGACGGCCCCAACAGCACGAGCAGCTCACGCTCACCCAGTTCCAGAGAGATCCTGTCCAGCACCTGCTGGTCTCCGAACCGCTTGCTGACATTCTTCAGGACCAGACCAGTCACGTTCAACTCTCCATCACCTTGCCCGCAACGATACGGAATCGTCGCGCTGTCTCAAAGAGCGTCTCGGGCGGCTCAACCGCGGTCGTGAGAAACAGCTGGTCGGCATCGACAAAACTCTCGACCAGCCGGTTTGATCGCTCGCTGTCCAGTTCCGCAAATATCTCATCCAGAAGCAGGATTGGCGGCTCGCCACGTTTCTCCTTTATAAGCTCGTACACGCCTAATTTAAGCGCAATAGCCGCCGCGCGCCACTGTCCCTGAGAGCCGTGTGTCCGAGCGGGAAAGGCGCAAATCTCAAACGCTATTTCGTCCCGATGCGGTCCGACCAAGCTGACCTGTGCGGCGCGCTCCCGGTCGGCTTGGCGCGCCAGCTCGGATTGGAACACTGCTGCGACCCTGTCCGGCTGTGCGACACCAACATCAAACGGTACTTTTGGTTCGTAGCTTATGCCCAGCGGCTCGCCGTCGGTAATCCGACTGTACGCCCGTGTGGCCTCAACCGAAAGACTGCTCAGAAACGTTGCCCTCGCCAGCATGATCTTCACACCATAGTCCACGAGCAATGGATCAAATGGCTCCGGCGACACTTCGCTCCGCAGGGCCGCGTTGCGCTGCACCACTACCCGCTGGTAGTCACTCAGGTCGGCAAGATACCGCGATGACAACTGGGCCAGGTACAAGTCGAGAAAAAGACGCCTCGCCGCCGGTGGCCCGGAGAGTATCTCGCTGTCCTCCGGTCCGGCCGTTACCAGGCAGCTATACTCATAAAGCTCCGACGGTCGGGCTGGAACAGTATCGATCGTGATTCGCTTCCGGCCTCCGGCCTGGTAGACGACCGTAAACTTGTGTGTGCTCGTTCGCGTGGAGATTTCCCCCTCCAGGCGGTAGAAATCTGTCTGCGCTTTAACTAAGACCGGATCGGCCGCGCCGCGCTGGGATCGCCCTAAGCATAGGGTAAAAATCGCTTCAAGTAGGTTGGTCTTACCGGAGCCGTTGCTTCCGATAAACACGTTTGCGCGTTGACTAAAATCCACAGCGCAAGAGGTTAGATTGCGAAAATTGGTGCTGGCGAAAGACTCAATGGGCATGCTTGCTAATAAAAAATGGCAGACGCTACATCTGCCATTTCCCTTACTTTGTCGGAAACATCACTCCGCCAGCCTCAGCGGCATCACGAGGCAGAGGAAATCATCTTTGGGGATCTCCGGACTGTAAACGAGGCCGGCGGCTACCGAGCTGGAGAACTCGAAGATTACC